>Ga0172380_10008350_pt1 | contig 11359 bp, 7 predicted proteins | sample Leawe162metaG_FD_119747 | JGI IMG/M metagenome (GOLD analysis project Ga0172380, IMG submission 119747) | Leachate microbial communities from a municipal landfill in Southern Ontario, Canada - Leachate well 162 metaG | ecosystem: Engineered > Solid waste > Landfill > Unclassified | place... | reverse complement strand
TTCGATTATTTGCGCGATAATATGAAGTTCGATTTGGATGACTACGTTCAACGCGGCTTCAACCATGCTATTGTTGACGAAGTTGACTCGATTCTGATTGACGAAGCGAGGACGCCTCTGATCATTTCCGGCCCTACCGAGGATTCAACCGACAAGTACTACGTCATCAATGCAATCATTCCAAAGCTGGAAAAAGGTGAAGTAATCGAAGTTGAAGCCAACACTCTGTCCGGAAAGCGCAAGCAGTATACCGGAGATTTTACCATTGATGAAAAGGCCAAAAGTGCTGCCTTGACCGAACAGGGTGTTTTGAAAGTAGAAAAACTTTTGAAGATCGATAATCTGTATGACCCTCGCAATATCGAAATCCTTCATCATGTCAATCAGGCTCTGCGTGCCCATGCCATGTACAAACTTGATGTTGATTATGTCGTGAAAGATGGCGAAGTAATGATTGTTGACGAGTTTACCGGTCGTCTCATGCCTGGACGTCGTTGGTCTGATGGTCTGCACCAGGCAATAGAGGCAAAGGAAGGGGTCAAGATTGAAAACGAGAATCAGACCCTTGCGACAATTACCTTTCAGAATTTTTTCCGTATGTACACCAAGCTGTCCGGAATGACCGGAACTGCCGATACTGAAGCGGAGGAGTTTCACAAAATATACAAACTTGATGTTTGCGTAATCCCAACCAATCGACCGCTCGTACGCCCCGATTTTCCGGATGTAATCTATAAAACCGAAAAGGAAAAATTCAAAGCGGTTATTGAGGATATCAAAGAACATTATGTCGTCGGTCAACCATGTCTGGTTGGGACTATTTCGATTGAAAAGTCCGAGGTTTTGTCTGAACTGCTGAAACGTGAAGGAGTACCACACAGCGTACTAAACGCCAAGCAACATGAGCGCGAAGCGGAGATCGTATCTCAAGCCGGCCGCAAAGGCGCAATAATGATTGCGACCAACATGGCTGGCCGAGGCACCGATATCGTGCTGGGAGGCAATCCTGATGCTCTGGCCAGACAGTGGCGCCGTGCGAACCCGGATGCAACCGATGAACAATATGAAGCTCTGCTGGCGAAGTACAAGGAAGAATGTCTCGCGGAACATGAGGAAGTAGTCAAATTGGGAGGTCTTCACATCCTCGGGACCGAACGACACGAGTCACGACGCATCGACAACCAGTTGCGCGGACGTTCCGGCCGTCAAGGCGATCCCGGTTCATCGAAATTCTATCTGTCACTTGAAGACGACCTGCTGCGAATCTTCGGATCAGAACGCGTCTCAAAAATCATGGATCTTCTCAAAATTGAAGAGGGTGAAGCTATTACTCACAGCATGATCTCACGGTCGATTGAGAATGCTCAGAAGAAAGTTGAAGCGCATAACTTTGATATCCGTAAACATCTCATTGAATATGACGATGTCATGAACAAACAGCGCGAGGTGATTTATTCCCAGCGACGTGAAATTCTGGCCGGTCAGGATATTCGCGAAAGCTTCCAGGAAATGCTTGATGAGACCATTGAAGAGGTTACCTCCGCCTTTGCCATTGACAAGGTATCGCCCCATGAATGGGATTGGCAGGGAATAAGCGACAGTGTTTTCAAGTATTTCAATCTTCAGCTTGATCTGCCGCAGGAGATGGTTAGCCGCCTTACCCCCGTCAACTTTCATGACACTCTCAGTGAACAAGTCCATGCCATATTTAATGGACGTGTCCAGGAGATGGGCGACGAACTCATTGACCACCTCATCAAGATAATGATGCTCCAGGCTATCGATACCCACTGGAAAGATCACCTCCTGAATATCGACCACTTGAAGGAAGGTATCGGCCTTCGTGGCTATGGCCAGAAAGACCCGAAACAGGAATACAAGAAAGAGGCCTACAACTTTTTTATGGAGCTAATGACACGCATCCGTGAAGAGGTTGTCGAGCGGGTGTTTTGGGTTCAGATTAATCACGATGGCGAAGAAATCGAAGAGATTGAAGAGGAACTGCAGAGCAGGAAACTGGTTTTCAATCTGGGAGATGGTGAAGACCATGCACATGAACCCGCCAAAAGCCAGAAAGTGGCTGGGCGCAACGATGCATGCCCGTGCGGAAGCGGCAAGAAATACAAAAAATGCTGCGGCAAGTAACATCGCACTTCACCCGATGATCACGTTTTTCTTTTTGAGAGGTTTATCAAGATGAATATACTGGGATTTTCTTTTTCTACGGTAGAAGCGGCAATTAAAAAAGCGGGGCGTAAAGATCTGGCGCTGATTTATTCTGAAGTTCCGGCCACCGCTGCTGCCGTGTTTACCACCAGCAGTGTCAAAGCTGCGCCGGTACTGCTATCCCAGGAGCATATTGCGGGCGGCTTGGCCCAGGCATTGATTGTAAACAGCGGCAATGCCAACGCCTGTACTGGCGAACCCGGAATGATGGTTGCACAAGAAACGTCCAGTCTGGTAGCAAACGCCCTCGGCATTGACGCTAAGGCCGTGCAGGTCTGTTCAACCGGCGTGATTGGCGTGCAGATGCCGATGGAACGGATTCGGGCCGCCATTCCTGCCCTGGTTGATGGCCTTGCCTCCGGGACGCTGGATGACATTGCGCAGGCCATCATGACTACAGACACCTTCCCCAAAATGGAAGCCAGCAGCGGCATGGCCGGAGGGATCAGCTACACTGTTGCAGGCATTGCCAAGGGGGCCGGTATGATCATGCCCAACATGGCCACCATGCTGTCCTTCATCATCACCGATGCGGCCGTGGAGCCGGCATTCCTGCGGCAGATATTTCGCCGTGCAGTCGATAACTCCTTCAACGCCATAACAGTTGATGGAGACATGTCAACCAACGACACCTGCCTGATTATGGCTAACGGCATGGCGGGTAATCCGGTAATCGCTGAAGGATCTCCGGAGGGAGACTCCTTCGCTTCTATCTTGAATGATGTTTTGCTTTCACTGGCCAAACAGATCGTGAAAGATGGCGAAGGGGCGACAAAATTTGTTGAAATTCGAATCAGCGGCGCCCAAAACGATTCAGATGCAAAACGGGCTGCCATGGCAATTGCCAACTCCAGTCTGGTCAAGACGGCTTTTTTTGGACAGGATGCCAACTGGGGCCGAATCTTTGCCGCAGTCGGGTATTCCGGCGCAGAAGTTGATCAGTCACGGTTGTCACTCAATTTTGATGATGTCTGCATGGCCAGAAACGGCATTTTTGCCGGAGGAGATGCTGAAGCCCGCGGCACTGAAATACTCAAACAAAAGGAATTCACCGTTTCGGTTGATCTGGGAATCGGAAATGCAACTGCAACTGTGTACACTTCAGATCTGACTCACGAATACATCAGCATTAACGCCGACTATCGCTCATAAATACATTTTGCGATAAATTCTTTGGATGATAAAAGAGCGTTTTGCTGTGTGCACAATTTTTCCCTGCGGATTGCTGCCGGGAATACCAACGGCTTGAAAATCCCCTGAAACGCTAATACCTTGACACGATATTGCACCTGTGTTAGTTGTCTGCAGTACCAATTATTCTTGCGTACCCACTCAGCAAGGGAGGGATCGATGAGCATTAAAGTGCTGGTCGCCGACGACAGTATCACCATACAGAAAGTAATCGGCATCATTTTCGGAGGAGACGAATACTCCTTGACTGTTGTTGACAATGGCAAAGCCGCAGTCGACAAGGCACGTGAAATCAATCCCGATATTCTATTGATTGACGCTCTGATGCCCGGAATGACTGGGTACGAAGTGGCTGAAGCGGTGCGCTCAACACCGGCGCTGGCATCCAAGCCAATTTTGATCCTGACCGGATCATTTGAACCATTCGATGAGGAAAAAGCAAAAAAATGCGGGGCTGACGATTTTATAGCCAAACCGTTTGAGTCACAGCAAATCATTACCAAGGTAAAAGAGCTTCTGGCGCTTGGAAGCTCAAGAGCGCAGAGTGCGCCACAGCCGGTGGTCCCTGAACCAGCCTCCGAGCAGGCTCCCGTAATTTCAGCTCCGGTACTTGACGTGACACCTCCGGCAACTGAGTCACAAACAGAGGCACCGGCTGATATATGGGGAGCTTTTACCCCGGAAGTAGAGCAGCCGATCGAAGCGGTTGCCGCTCCAACCGGTGCGGCTTATCCTGAAGCAGAATCCGAACCGGATGTTTTTGCTATCGTCTCCGAAGAAAATGGTTCACAACTCGTACAGACCGCCGCACCGGAAGATACTTCTCCTACTCATACCGGTTCGCAATGGGTTCCTGTTGAGGAGAACACGTTTGAATTCGAAGAAGAGGTAATTGCCGATCCCCCTCAGACGGCCTTTGCTGAACAAACAGTTCCTGCCCAAGAGGCATCTTTTGGCGACATTTCTTTTGAGGAAGAAGAAATCAAACCGGCAACTCCTGCTTCTTCATTCGTTCCAGAACCGGTATTACCCGATTTTGCAGCACCGGCCGCGATCTTTGAAGCACCCGCTGCTCCGGCCGCTCCCTTTGCCCCACTGGCCGACCCGACTCCCATCGTCGCTGCTCCTGTCGAATCAGCTCCGATAGTTCCTGTAGCTGCTGCCTCAACATCGGTTGCCCTGACGGAAGATCAACTCAAGGCCGCTTTGGCCAGTGCATCGAAAGACGTTATCGAAAGAATCGTCTGGGAAGTAGTGCCTGATCTTGCCGAGGCCCTGATCCGCGAAGCGATTCGCAAGATCAAAGAAGGGGTCTGATTCCCCTTGCAGACATAACAACCGTAAGGGGATGGCAACATCCCCTTTTTTCGTATGGAGGTACGGATATGATCAAAATCGCCATAGCAAAAATTGTTGAACATGTGGATCTGACTGAAGGAGAAATGATCGAGGTCATGAACCAGATCATGTCTGGGGAGTGCACTCCGGCGCAAATTGGATCCTTTATCACCGCTCTGCGCATGAAGGGTGAAACTATCGAGGAGATCACCGGAGCGGCACGCGTCATGCGCGAACGGGCCACACCGATCCGGGTCGGCAAAGGTGTTCTTGATATCGACCGTGATGACATCAATATCGACCGTGAGACGATCCTGGATGTGGTCGGCACCGGAGGTGACGGAACCAACACCTTTAATGTTTCTACCACAGTCTCTTTTGTCGTATCGGCCTGCGGAGTCAAGGTCGCCAAGCACGGCAACCGTTCGGTCTCATCAGCTTGCGGCAGCGCCGACGTACTGGAAAAACTGGGCATCAACCTCGATGTCACCCCTGAAACGGTCGAAAGCTGTATCGAGCGGATCGGCATCGGCTTTCTCTTCGCCCCTGCCCTGCATGGTGCCATGAAACACGCTATCGGCCCGCGTCGCGAGATCGGTATTCGCACCATTTTCAACATCCTCGGACCACTGACCAACCCGGCCGGAGCAGATTGCCAGGTCATGGGGGTCTACCGTGCCGATCTGGTTGAGAAACTGGCCGGTGTACTGCACAAATTGGGCTGTCGACACGGCTTCGTGGTCCACGGCTCTGACGGCATGGATGAGATGACCATAACCGGCGAAACCCTGGTAGCCGAAGTGACCACAACCGGCGTCTCTCTAAGAAGCGTCACCCCCGAACAACTGGGACTAAGCCGTAGTTCGATGGACGCGCTCAAAGGTGGCGATGCCGTTGTCAACGCCGCAATCGTCAAGGCCGTACTTTCAGGAGAGTTGGGACCGCGACGAGACATCGTCCTCCTTAACGCCGCCTATGCCCTTGTAGCAGCAGGCAAGGCAGCTACCCCGGCTGAAGGTATGAAGCTGGCTGCAGAAGCAATCGATTCAGGCCGGGCGCTGCAACAGGTGGAAAAGCTGGCTGCATTAACGAATATGCGCTGACGGGAGAAGATCTATACCATGACCACAGAAACACCCGATGTCCTGAAAAAAATTGTAGCCTACAAGCAGGAAGAAGTGGCAGCAGCCAAGGCGGCCGCTCCTGTCGGCGATCTGAAGACACGCATACGTGACCTGGAAGATGTAACGCGTGGATTCGAGCGCCATCTCCGTGAAGCCGTTGCCTCGGACTGGACCGCAATTATTGCCGAAGTAAAGAAGGGGTCGCCGAGTAAAGGGGTTATCCGCACTGATTTTGACCCGCTTGAAATCGCCGAAACCTACCAGACGCATGGTGCCACCTGCCTCTCGGTGCTGACCGATGAACATTTTTTTATGGGGCACCTGCGCTACCTGGCGCTGATTCGGGAAGCTGTCTCCCTGCCGCTGTTGCGCAAGGACTTTATCTGTGATCCGTACCAGATCTATGAAGCCCGGGCCGCGGGTGCAGATGCTATCCTGCTGATTGCCTCAATTCTTGATCTTGAACAGTTACGCGAGTTCCACACTCTGGCCAAAGAAATTCATCTGGATGTGCTGCTTGAAGTTCATGATGAACCGGAGATGGAGAAAGCCCTGAAAACAGAGTGCACTCTGATTGGTGTCAATAACCGCAACCTGAGAACGTTTGTCACAGATCTCGACACCACCGGGAGACTTGCCCGCATGATTCCGGAGGGGCGCCTGCTGGTATCCGAAAGCGGCATCAACAGCCGTGCCGATATTGTCCAACTCCAGGCCGATGGCGCCAAGGCATTTCTGATTGGCGAGTCAATGATGCGGGAAGAGGATATCGGTGCAAAATTGCATGAACTGCTGAATAACTGACTGTCGGGAGAATACACGGATGGCAAAAAAACAGGGAATCGGCTTGGCGGTTATCGCTTTTGCAGTGTATATCATCGGCGGCATCGGTACGTTTAGCGGGCTTGCCCTTATTTTCCTGATGAAAAACAAGGACCTGTGGGGATGGGGCGAAGGTCGGGCAATCGGCTACCTGTTCTTTTGCGTGGGACTCTGCCTCTCCATCATGGGAGTTCTATTCATGAGATTATTCAGAAACCGCGGACTTTCCTGAATCCGCGGTTTCTGAATAATCAGGCTAATATCCTTTTTCCTTCAACATGTTGATGGACTGCAACAATTCAAGTGCCCGTCCAAGTTGATAATCTTTCTGCACATCCGTTTCCTTGGCAGCACTGCCATGAGGTGATTCCAGCGTCATTGGCTGTGGAGAATTCTCCTTTTCGTCTGACGCAAGACTTTTCTCCAGATCTTTTTCCCTGATTTCCACCCCCTTCCCTTTTGCAGGCAACGGGGTAATGTTCGGCACCTCCACATCAGGAACGATTCCCTTGGCCTGGATAGAACGGCCACTCGGAGTATAATAGCGTGCCGTTGTCAGTTTGAGTGCTGCATTGCCCTTCATGGGGATAATAGATTGAACCGAGCCTTTGCCGAAACTCTGCGTTCCCATAACAATGGCCCGCTTATGATCCTGCAGAGCGCCGGCGACTATTTCCGAGGCGCTGGCACTGCCGCCATTGATAAGTACGACTATCGGATAATGAGGTTCCTTGGCACCAACGGTTGCGTTATACACGCGGTTTGCTTCGGGAATTCGTCCTTTGATGATCACAATAGCGGTATTGTTGATATCATCGCCAACAAAACAGTTTACTACTTCTACGCACGAATTTATCAAACCGCCCGGGTTGTAACGCAGATCCAGAATCAGACCTTTCAGGGTACCTCCCGATTTTGCATGAAGCTCCGTCAACGCCTCTTTGAACTCTGTCCCGGTTCGCTCCTGAAACTGCGACATCCGGATGAATCCATATCCGGGGGCAAGCAGTTTTTGTTTCACGCTTTTCAATCGTATGATATCGCGAACAAGGTTAAAGACGAGCGGTTTTGCGGTTTCGGCCCGCACAATAGTCAGTGCTACCGCCGTCCCCTTCTCACCCCGCATCCGTTTGACCGCGTCAGAAATATTCATGCCATGGGTTGAAGTCCCGTCGATTTTCAAGATGTGATCGTTGGCCTGGATTCCCGCCCGAAAGGCCGGAGTGTCGTCGATCGGGGTAATTACCATGATCTTGCCATCTTTTGTCCCCAGTTCGATACCGACTCCACCGAACGCTCCGGACATATTCACTTCCATCTCGTGATACGGTTCGGGAGGCAGATAGGCGCTATGCGGGTCGAGAGTGGCAAGCATTCCGTCAACCATTTTAAGCACAAGCTTTTTTGAATCAGGTTTTTCAACATAGTTTTCGAGAACCGCCGAGTACGCTTCATTAAGAATTTTGAGCGCATCCGATTCAGAGACGGCACCATGTTGACGCCGAAGACCATAAAAAACAGCCGTCAGTCCGACAGCGGTAACTACTATAATCAGCAGTATCACCTTGATGGGACGGATTCTGATAACAGGACTCATTTCATTATCTCCGTACGTCAATGCCGTAACTTTTGATTTTACGATGCAGATTGCTCCGCTCCAACTCAATTAATTCGGCAGTACGGGAAATATTCCAATCATTTTCCTCAAGCTTGTGAATAATAAACTCCCGCTCAAAATCCTCCCGGGCATCCCGCAGAGCAGAACGGGAAAAAGCACCCGCAAGAGTTGAGCGAGGCGCCGCTCCCGTAGATGTTTTTCCGGATAAATTGGGAATATCATCGGCTGAGATGACACGTCCGGGTGCCACGATCAATATCCGTTCCACAACGTTCTTCAGTTCCCGCATGTTTCCAGGCCATGAATAGCTCCGCAGCTTATCAATAGCCTCCGGAAGAAACGCTTTTGCTTCCCCGCCTTCCCTGCGAAAGAACCTGGCAACGAAATGCTGAACAAGCGGCCCGATATCATCCAGGCGCTCTCGCAAAGGCGGAGTACGAAATGTTATGGTGCTCAGTTGATAATAGAGATCGGCACTGAACCTTCCTGCAACCATGTCCTGATCGAGGGATCTGGTGGAAGCAGCAATAATACGGATATCGGAAGTAAGCCGGCGGATCCCTCCGACTCTTTCGAAGCTGTGATCCTGGATGAAACGAAGAACCTTCAGCTGGGTGCCCAGTGGCAGTTCATCTATCTCATCCAGAAACAGTGTCCCTCCATCTGCCTGATCAAAGCGCCCCTTCTTATATGACACGGCACCGACAATTGCCCCTTTCTCGTGGCCGAACAACTCACTCTCGATCAGCTCTTCCGGGATAGCTGAACAGTGTATGGTTATAAAAGGTCGTTCGCGCCTTGGGCTGTTGCAGTGAATAGAGCATGCAACCAATTCCTTTCCGGAACCGTTTTCACCGCTTATCAGTACAGCGGCGGATGTCGTTGCAACACGCCTGATCTGCTCGCGGACGGAAACTATTTCCGGAGATTCGCCAATAAGTTCGTATTCAGCGGATGCAGAACGCTTCAGTTCGGCATTTTCCACTTTCAGTTCCTGTAATTGCAGGGCATTGGCGACACTTATCAGAACTTTTTCGAGTGAAAGCGGTTTTTCAATAAAATCAAAGGCACCAAGTTTGGTCGCGCGCACCGCCGTTTCAATCGTGCCATGACCGGATATCATTATCACCGTTACCTGGGGAACCAGGATTTTAAGTTTTTCAAGTGTTTCCAGGCCATCCATCCCCGGCATCCAGATATCAAGCAGAATCAGGTCGGGAAGTTCCTGGCGTGCACACTCGATTCCATCGGCACCGTTTTCCGCGCTCAGAACCTGATACCCTTCATCTTCAAGAATCCCTGCCAGTGCGGTTCTGATATCTTTTTCATCATCAATTATCAAAATAGTCTGGTGCATGTCTGCTCCTTGTGTGGCGTTAAAAATTTACCCGGCAGGCAACTCGACAACAAATACGGCACCGTGAGGCATATTGTCGCGAATCCGCACAAAACCGCCATGATCGGTCACGATACTGCTCACTATGGCCAAACCGAGTCCCGTGCCGCTCTTTTTGGTTGAAAAATATGGTTCAAACAGGCGCGACTTGTCTTCCGGCGGAATACCCGGACCATCATCGGCAATGGTGATGGTCGCCATTTTCAGAACATCGTCAAAAAATGTCGACAGAGTAACTGTGCCATGCTCCGCCATTGCAGCGACGGCATTTTCAAGAATATTGATCAGAACACGTTTGATTTGATCGCGATCGATCATCAATGGAGGCATCCTGGCATCCATGGCAACATCAAATTTCACGCCAAGATGCGCTTCCTGATAGAGTGTCAGGGACTCGCGGATCAACCCGTTAAGATCGTTCGGTTCCGGTCGAATAGCGGGCATACGGGCAAAGTTGGAAAACTCGTTGACCAGATTTTTCAATTCATCTACGGATTTGATTATCATTTCAGTACATTCGTCAAAGACAGTCTCATCATCACTAAAGCGTGAAAGATACCGCTTCCTGAGGCGTTGGGCAGAAAGCTGAATCGGAGTCAACGGGTTCTTGATTTCATGGGCAATCCGGCGAGCAACCTCACGCCATGCGGCCATTCGCTGAGCCCGCATCATCTGCGTCAAATCATCCAGCACGGCAACCATACCCAGTACCTCACCGTTTGCGGCGCGTAACAGTGTCAAATGCAACTGCAAAGACAATCGATTTCCCCGAATATCCAACGTTAACTGACGGCTGGTCGTTCCATGGCGTGATTTTTGAAGTTCGATCATCAGATCATTAACAATGCCGATATTCTTTTCTTCAACAACCTCCCTGAAATTCTTTCCCAGAACGTCCATGGCAGAGAGGCTTAGCAAACGCTCGGCGGAGGTATTGATCGTACGCAGTACCCCTTCGCTGTCGATCGAAATTACCCCTGCCGCAATGTTGCGCAACACGATCTCCATATATTGCTGACGACGCTCGATTTCGCGGTTACTGCGCAGAAGCTCCGCATTGGAAACGTTGAGAGCGTTCTGTTTCGTCCGTAAATCATCGGTCATGAGGTTGAAAGACTGAACAAGCAAGCCTATTTCATCCACCGAATACGATTCTATTCGAACATCAAGATCGCCACCCGCAACGGCATGGGTTGCATCAACCAGTTCCTGAAGGGGCCTTGTCATGCTGTTTGCCAGATAGACGCCCATCCAGTAGGCAAAAAACACAATCACCATGGCAATTAAAAACAGGGTAATTATATACCCGATCCGGATCGGGTTTTTCAGGATTTTGAGCTGGCGAAATTCATGGTACGACGTGGTAATCTCTTTCATTTTATTCACAAGAGAGTACGGCACGTAATAATTGACGACCACAACGCCGACAATATCCGACTCGTTCCATGTTGATCGGATCGGCACGATCCCCCGGATCAAATCAGCTTTTCCGGCCTGGTTTACCCTGGTAAGCTCTTCTCCGGCCAAACCACGCTTGATATCGTCCGAAGACGGATTCGTGAATTCCCCCATGGGAACTGCCGGATTTGAAGCCCGGACCAACTCTTCCCGCTGAGCAGAGTATACCTCTACCACCCCGAGGTT
>Ga0172380_10008349_pt1 | contig 11360 bp, 10 predicted proteins | sample Leawe162metaG_FD_119747 | JGI IMG/M metagenome (GOLD analysis project Ga0172380, IMG submission 119747) | Leachate microbial communities from a municipal landfill in Southern Ontario, Canada - Leachate well 162 metaG | ecosystem: Engineered > Solid waste > Landfill > Unclassified | place... | reverse complement strand
GGTACCAGCAAAGCATAAGCACCAACCACCCCCGTTATGGAACCCAGAGAGGCAAAACCGGAAAGTCCGGCACCTATTATCAGCACTTCGCCGCCGAATATAGCAGCCACCGGACACAGGGCAATCATGCCTCCGAAGAAAGTAGCCACACCCCGTCCACCGCGGAATTTGAGGAATACCGGCCAGATATGACCGGCAACCGCCGCCAGCCCGGCTAGAACCTGAGCGAATAGAAGAGCCATGCCATTGGTACCGAAAGCCAGTGCTTCAGTGCCTATGACCAGCCCGGCAAAAGCTACAGCCGAAGCCCCTTTGATAACATCCAAAGAGGCCACCAGCAAAGCGGCTTTTCTGCCCATGGTGCGCAGTACATTGGTGGCACCGGTGCGTCCGCTGCCGAAACTGCGGATATCTATTTTGGAGCCGCGGTGGCTGACCAGATAGCCAAAGGGTATTGAACCAAGGATATAACTTACTATAACAACAAGCAGCAGCTTGGCAATTAACATTTTTCACCTCGGGCTTTAAAAGTTAAACGGATAGGCGTACCAAAAAATCCGAAAGACTCCCTGAGACGATTTTCAATAAAACGTTCATAAGAAAAATGAACCAGTTTAGGGTTGTTGACAAAAAATACGAACGAAGGCGGATTGGTTTCTGCCTGGGTAGCGTAGAAGATTTTTAACTGGACTTTGCCCTGACGGGGCGGGGTATGGGCGGAAAGGGCTTCGGTAACCACGCTGTTTACCTTGGCGGTGGGGATACGCTTGCTGCGTTCTTCCTGTACCTTTAGGGCCATGGGGATAATAGTATCAACACCACGTCCGGTTTTGCCTGAAACAAACAATATCGGAGCGTAATCTAGGAACTTAAATCTACTCTGGATAGTCTGCGTCACTTCCGCTTTATCCTGGCCTTTACCCAGATCCCATTTATTCAGGATAATGATAATACCTTTGGCGGTATCCCGGACATATCCGGCAATGTGAGTGTCCTGAGCAGTAACCAGTTCTTCGGTGTCCATAACCAGCAGGACTACGTCCGCCCGGTCAATGGCCTTCAGGGCTCTGAGTACACTGTATTTCTCAACACCGCTCTCAACTTTGCCGCGTCGCCTTATCCCTGCAGTATCTATAAGTAGCACATTAGTACCATCAAAGTCAAGAGGTGTGTCAATGGCATCTCTGGTAGTACCGGGTATATTGCTTACTATTGAGCGTTCCTCTCCCAGGAAGGTATTAAGCAGAGTGGATTTACCGACATTGGTTCTGCCGACAAGTGCCAGTTTAACTGAAGTGTCTTCTTCAGGGGTGGCAATGGGCTGGTCGGGCAATTCCTCCAGTACGCGGTCCATCAGGTCTGAAATACCGGTGCCGTGGAAAGCACTTATAACCGCAGGTTCGCCAAAACCCAAACTGTAAAATTCGGTGGCTTCCTGGCCCATTTTCAGGTTGTCGGCTTTATTGGCAACCAGTATAACCGGCTTGCCGGTGCGGCGGATGATATCGGCCATTTCATAATCAGGCGTAATCAAACCGTCTTTTACATCTACCACCAGAAGCACCAGGTCAGCTTCCTTTATGGCCAGGCTTATCTGGATATTGACCTGCTGGCCAATAACGCTTTCAATATCCGGGTCAAGTCCGCCGGTATCCACCATAATCAGCCTGCGGTCCAGCCAGCTTACGGTAGCAAACAGGCGGTCACGGGTAGTACCGGGCAGGTCTTCGGTAATGGCCAGATTTTTATGGGCAAGGCGGTTTAGCAAAGTGGATTTACCCACGTTTTGTCGCCCTACAATGGCTATAATAGGGGTGGTAGTATTACTCATATATAATTTTCACAGCAGGCTTAATGCCGGCCGCCTATCTCCAGTCCACCCAGCATATCTCTTAAAACAGCCTTTTGGGCATGCAGCCGGTTTTCGGCCTGGTCAAAGATAACAGACTGAGGGCATTCCAGTATTTCCCGGTCAACCTCTTCGCCGTAGTGAGCCGGCAGAGGGTGCATGATGATGGCATCTTTCTTAGCCATGGAAACCAGCTTGGCATTAACCTGAAACCCCGTAAAGTCCTTGAGGCGTTTTTCAGTTTCAGCTTCCTGTCCCATGCTGGTCCAGACATCTGTATAAATTACATCTGCTCCGCGCAGAGCGGTTTTAAGGTCTGTTCCGCTGTAGAGTTCAGCCCCGCTGTCCTCAGCATAGGCTTCCGCTCTGGCAAACAGGTCTTTGTCTACCAGATAGCCTTTAGGTGAAGCCAGCCGGCAGTTTATACCCGTCATGGCGCAGGCCAGCAGGAGGCTGTTGGCACAGTTATTGCCATCACCTATATAAGCCAGACTAAGTCCCTTCAGGTCGCCCTTCTTCTCGTAAATGGTTAGGATATCTGCCAGCGCTTGGCAGGGATGCTCCAAGTCCGAGAGAGCGTTGATAACGGGTATATCCGCATATTTTGCCAGTTGCACCAGAGTTTCATGCCCGAATGTGCGGCAGGCGATAACATCTACAAAACGGGAAAGGACTCTGGCTACGTCAGCTACCGGTTCGCGTTTGCCCAAACCCACTTCAGCCGGAGAAAGGTATAGTGCTTCTCCGCCCATCTGCTTCATGGCTAGCTCAAAGCTGACACGGGTACGCAGGGAGGGTTTTTCAAATACCAGAGCCAGAGTTTTACCTGAGAGGCTGTTGTTCCAGCCCCTGGCTTTAAGTTCAACGGCATCTGAAAGCAGACGCCCGATATCGTCAGGGGAAAGGTCTGAAATAGAGAGCAGATCCTTGGTGTTCACTTTTCGCCTCCGGCACACAATTACCCCTAATTATAGCATTAATGTACTGGTCTGGATACTTTAGCCGTCAGGGCGTAGGTGGTCTGTTTGTAAAAATATATATAAACAACTGATATATGGTATATTATTAGTAATGGTGCTTGGGGAAAAACCGAAATAGAGTACCGTATTTATCGGCAATGTACATACCCAAACTCTGGTTTCAGGGCTGCACTTGACACCCGCTTCACAGGGGGTATTATAATGTAATCATCACTTGCGACAACTATGACAAAAGATAAATTTATAGCCTCCGGTGTTCAGCTTCAGGAGAAGTTCAGGGAACTTGCCCGTGAAGAAAGTATAAGAAATATCCGCTTTATTACTAAATGGCGGATTCTTGTTGTTATTTCGCTTCATGTCGTTGTCCGGTTGGGGGCAGTGGTTACCGGATATCTTTCGGATATAGAAAAGGCAAGCATAGCCGTTTGACATATTTTGCACCTGTTTCAATTAGCTTTACTCGAATGTGCATGGAGGAAGTATGAGACTGCGTCAGTATGACCCAAAAGAATCACTGTCTTACCTTACACTTGTGTCAGAAGTTTTGGGTGATTACAGCGCTTTTCAATCTCCCCAGGATATAATCCGCCGGTTCGGCGGTAAAAGCCTGACCGATATTACCGAAGCTCCTGAAATCCGTTTGCCAGAGCTTACTCCGCCCCTGCCTATAGGTTATGAGCAGAAGGTTTTCCAGTTTAAAGAATCCGGTGCTACCGGCGGCTCTTTTGATGTGGTTTTCAATAATCAAGGCCAGCTGATAAACTTTCGGGCACAGCTCTTCTTTGAGGGTATGCTGGCCGGCATGAGGGCTACGTATTATAACCGCCTGAAATTGCGCGCTTTGATAGAACAAATGGCTGATACGGGGAATGTCAGCTTTGACAACCGTTCTTCGCGTTATTACAGCTATTGCAACGAGCTTATGGTTACTTTCTGCCAGTTGTCTGACTTCGGTCTGACCAGCGTATCCACCTGGATTACCCAGCGTGAAGAAACCTGCCTGCAGACAATGGCCGGTTATTCAGGGGTTAAACTCCAGCCGAATTTTATTGGAGTTTAAAGTATGTCTTTCAAACGTAGTCTGACCGCCGTACTGGCATTATGCATGGTATTTACCGGAACTCTGACAGGCTGTGATACAGATAGAACTGACCCTTTAGATAATACTGATAGTAATTTGCCTAAGGTGCAGGATATATCTGTTGACGAAGCCAAAGACCTTATAGACCGGAATACCAACTCAACTGAATTTGTTATTTTAGATGTGCGTACCCCCTCCGAATATGCTCAAGGGCATATTGCCGGTGCTGTAAATCTGGATTATTATGCTTCCTTTGAAAATTCGCTTTCCGCTTTGGATAAAAATAAAACTTACCTTGTCTATTGCCGTTCAGGTAACCGCTCTGTCTCTGCCTCCCAGCTTATGGTGGATAATGGCTTTACCAGCATATATAACATGCTGGGCGGTATAAACGTCTGGATTGCGAATGGACTGCCGCTGGCAACCTAGCTACCGCGTCAGTCATTCTCTGCCGGGCTTTTTTCGGTAAACCAGCGGGGTATTCTCCAATCCGCAGTATACACTCCCTATTTTGACTGAACTTGATCAGGTTTTGGTTTTTACAGGCAAAATAGCTGACCCTCTTTGCGGTTCATCTGCTATAATGTGTTCATGAGTAAACCTGTAATTGTCCTTTTTGACGGCACAAATCTGGTTCATCGGGCATATCATGTACTGCCACCTCTTACAGTCCGCAAAACAGGTGAAGTGGTGGGGGCGGCCTTTGGTTTTGCCTCTATACTTATAAAAGTCTTAACCGACCTGAAACCGGATTGTTACGCTATATCCTTTGATAAAAAAGGCCCTACCTTCAGGCATGAGATGTTCAAGGACTACAAAGCCCAACGTCCGCCCATGCCTGACGAGCTTGTCAGCCAGCTGGGACGGGTACGCCAGATTGTGGATGCTTTCAATATGCCTGTATACGAACAGAGCGGTTTTGAGGCAGATGATGTGCTGGGCACACTGGCTACCAGAGCCGCCGCCGAAGGCATGGAGGTTATAATAGCCTCCGGAGACGCAGACTCCATGCAGTTGGTCAGTCCGGATATCCGTATTCTGTATCCCGGCCCGGCCGGTTCTTTTTCCAATACCAGTCTGTATGACGAGGCGGCAGTAAGGGCAAAGTACGGTTTAGGGCCGGAGCATGTCGCAGATTACAAAGCCCTTATGGGTGATCCGTCTGACAACATACCCGGAGTACCCGGCATAGGCCCGAAAACTGCCCAGAAACTTATAGAAGAATACGGCGGCATAGAAGATATATATAAAAATCTGGATAAAATAAGCCCGCCCGGTCTCCAAAAGAAACTGGCAGACAACGCCGAAGTAGCCCGCCAGAGTAAAATATTAACTACGATTGTGTGTGATCTGCCGCTGGATTTCAGTATTCAGGAATGTAGATCGGAACACTATAACCGCCAAAAGGTGGTAGACCTTTTTCGTGAACTGGAGTTTTTCAGGCTGATTCACCGCCTGCCAGGCGGTGAAAATCCTGGCGGCGGTATGACAGATATGTTTAACACCCCCCAAAAGGTTGAAACCCGCTATATTGTAGCCAACGGGCAGAATCTAGACAGCATCGTGAAGCGGCTCACGGAAACCAAAGAGCTGGCACTGGCAGTTTCGGGCACTTCCGAAGAAGCTATAGATGCCCGCCTGACTGCGCTGGCAATTTCACCGGCAGAGGGCGAAGCCTATTTTATTTCTGCAGAATTTATCGGTAGTGCTTCGGATGGGCAGATGTTTGTTTCCGAAGGTCACCCGGGTTTGATTGCCCTGCTTACGAATAAAAATATAACCAAGACCGCTCATAATGCCAAGTACCTCATGAATCTGCTGGCTTCAGCCGGGCAGGAAATACAGGGACTGGACTTTGATACCATGCTTTCTGCCCACCTGCTGGGTGAAAAAAATCTGGGTATAAAAGACTTGGTATTTGAACACTTCGGGGTGGAAATTGCTGATGTTGAAAACATACTTACTCAGAACGGCAAGAAAAAGAGCTTCAGTGCATCAGAGCTTTCAGAAGCCGCCCAGTTGGTGGCTGATTACACCTTCCGCCTCAAGGGTCTGTTTGCCGCCCAGCTTGCCGAAATCAATCTGATAGATTTGTTTGTCAACGTTGAAATGCCTTTGGTACCTATATTACTGGGTATGGAGCGTAGCGGTATTATGCTGGATACCGATTTGCTCAAAGGTATGGCCGAAAAGGTGGGCGGGCAGATATTTAAACTGGAAGAAGCCATATATGCCCAAGCGGGACACAGCTTCAACATAGGTTCTCCCCAGCAGCTGGGGCGGATACTTTTTGACGAACTGAAACTGCCGGTTATCAAAAAAACCAAGACCGGTTATTCCACCGGGGCAGAGGTACTGGATGAACTGAAGGGTGAACACCGGATTGTAGATCTGATACTTGAATATCGTATGCTGGTCAAACTGAAATCTACCTATCTGGATACTCTGCCGCGTATGGTGAATCCGCATACCCGTCGCCTGCATACCAGTTTCAACCAGACCAGAACGGCTACCGGCAGATTGTCTTCCAGTGAACCGAATCTGCAAAATATACCCGTCAGGGGTGAAATGGGCAGAGAAATACGGCGGGCATTTATTGCCCCGAAGGGTACCGTAATGCTGGCTGGAGATTACTCCCAGATAGACCTGCGGGTGCTGGCCCATCTTTCCGGAGACCCTGCCCTGATAGAGGCTTTCCTTAAGGACCAGGATATCCACACTGCTACCGCTGCCAGATTGCTGAATATACTCCCGTCTGAAGTGACAAAGGAACAACGCCGTCTGGCTAAAACGGTGAATTTCGGAGTGATATATGGCATGAGCAGCTACGGGTTGGAACAGGCTACCGAGCTTTCGCTGGCAGAAGCCGACAAATTTATCAAGGCATATTTTGAAAAATACCCGCGGGTAGCTATTTACTTTGCGGAGATTAAGCATCAGGCTCGGACTAACGGGTACGTTGAGACCCTGCTGGGAAGACGCCGGTATATACCTGAAATCAATTCGCCCAACCGTATTTTGCGTGAATCAGCCGAACGTATGGCCATAAATATGCCTGTTCAGGGTACGTCTGCGGATATTATCAAGATGGCTATGGTCAGGCTGGATGAAAAACTGAAAGAAGAAAAGCTGAAAAGCCGCCTGCTACTTCAGGTGCATGACGAGCTTATATTTGAAGTGCCTGACGCAGAGCTTAAGCGTATGAGTGCTTTGCTGATGGAAACCATGTCAGGTGCAGTCACCTTTGAAATACCGCTTAAGGTTGAGCTTAAGTCCGGAGCAAACTGGGGAGATATGGAGTAAGACCGGACTTGGCAAAACTGCGTAATTATCTGCCGTACCTGATACTGCTGGGCATGTTTGGCCTGCTGGCATGGCTGGTTTATTTAAACCCTGTTTTAGGGGTGGATACGACTGTTTCGGGGTTTATTCAGGGCATTTCACTGCCCGGTTTTGACGGATTTATGGGTTTCATTTCCCGTCTTGGAAACTTCCCGGCTTGGGTTATCTCACCGGTTGCGGCTGTAATCTGGCTGTGGTGCAAAGGCTATCGGTTGCAATCTGTAATTTGCGGACTGGTTCCGGCTGTTACCGCCCTGATAGTGGGTATATATAAATCGCTTATTGACCGTCCTCGTCCTTACGGCCTTGAAGACGGCGGCACCAGTTTCCCATCAGGGCATACCGCCTATGCTTTGGCTTGCTACGGGGTGATATTCTTTCTGATACCCCGTTTTATCCGGGATCCCTTACTGCGTTTGGTGCTAAGGCTGGTCTGCCTTGTCCCCATATTTTTTATGGGCATTTCCAGAGTATATCTGAATGCCCACTGGCCCAGTGATGTACTGGCGTCTTACCTGCTGGCAGGGGCAGTGCTGGGTATAGGGCTGACCTATCTGCGGCTGAGATTAGCCAAAGGAGTAAACCATGCCTGAATTGCCTGAAGTTGAAACGGTAAAGAATGAAATCATGCCCCATTTGCTGGGTAAAAAGATAATCCGCATGGAAGCTTTGTGGGCCAAAACTCTTTGCCCTCCCGAAGCGGATTTTAACGCACTGGCATCAGGTACATGTGTAACCGGGCTGAGCCGCCGTGGCAAGTATATTATCATTAGCCTGAGCAGCGGGTTATTTATTAGTGTCCACCTGAAAATGAGCGGCGGACTGACGGCAATCAGGGCTGAAAACGGTCAAGCCCCCCGCTTTACCAGAGCCATTTTCCATCTGGAAAATGGAGAGCAGGTATATTTTACCGATATACGCAAATTCGGGAGGATAACCCTGCTTGCCGGTTTGGACTCTGTTTTAGAAAAACTGGGGCCTGAACCTCTGGAGGAAACTTTTACCGCCGGTGTATTTTGGCATCGTCTCTCAGGGCGCAAAGGACCTATAAAAGCGGTACTGCTTGACCAGAAGGTACTGGCTGGGGTGGGCAATATGTACGCAGATGAAGCCCTGTTTAAAGCCTGCCTGAACCCGCTCCGTTCGGCTGAAAGCCTGAGCATGGCAGAGGTGGAAAGACTGCATTCAGCTATTCAGTCAGTTTTACATAAAGCTATACAAAACAAGGGGGCAAGTGTCAGTACCTATCATCGCCCTGACGGCTCAAAGGGCGGTGCCCAGCTGGAGTTTAATGTTGCCCATCGCAGGGGCGAATCTTGCCCGGTTTGCGGTGCTCCCATAACCCGCCAGCTGATACGCCAGCGAGCCTGTTACTTCTGTCCCCGTTGCCAGTCCTGACACCCCAGTCCGTTTGAAAGTGGCTTTTGGTTGTATGAACTAGGTTCTTATGCTATATTATCTTCTTGTTTGGGCACTGGGGGGGTCGCATAGTGGTCTAGTGCGGGCGCCTGCTAAGCGCTTGCCCCGGGAAACCGGGGTCGAGGGTTCGAATCCCTCCCCCTCCGCCATCAGAATTCAGTCTTTTTATCCTCACCTGTTTATTTTCATCTTCTGCCTACATAAGCTCTGAAGTACAGTAAGGGCATTTACTGGCTTTCAAGGGTATTTGGGTAGCGCAGTAAGGGCAATCTTTCTTATCAGTTTGGGCAGGAATGACAGCTTCTTTACTTTTCTGGCGGGCAGCCAGCTGGTTCAGCGGCCTTACCACAAAAAAGAAGATAGCCATAGCCAGTATTAAAAAGTTGATTAGGGCGTTAATAAATACCCCGTAGTTTATGGTTACAGCGCCCGCTGTTTGGGCAACCAGCAGGGATTCATACGGCCCGCCAATGGCACCTTCCTTAAGGACGATAAACAGATTGCCAAAATCAACATTGCCCAAAAGCAAGCCGATAGGGGGCATCAGCACATCTTTTACCAGTGAGTTTACAATAGCCCCGAAGGCTGCGCCAATTACAATACCCACAGCCAGATCTACTACATTGCCGCGCATGATAAAGATTTTGAACTCTTTAAACATACATCCTCCTCTCAACCGGTTTCATTGCATACTAATACCGCTGGCAGTGCAAATACAAGACATCCAGTTAATCATAGTATCGCACATTTTACCTGAGAGGCATTGACAGATGAGTATGCCGGTTTATACACTACTTCAGGCGGAAGGTTTATTTATCACTGGCAATATCCGCATGGGTTTAAGGTTATTTAGAATAATAGGGATGCCATTTTGGGCATAAGGTGCTTGCCTGTAATGGTGGATAAGGAGAATGTATATGACTGAAGGAAACAGTACTCTGGACCAAAAATTTTTCAAAGTATGGCTTGTTCTGCTGGGGGTAGCCTTTGCCCTGTTTATGTTTATGGCTATTTTCAAGCTGTTTGTCGATGCGGATACACTGGTAGGGGCGGAGTACCTGATAACCGGATTGGTGATGGGTGCAAGTTTTTTTCTGGTTCTTAAAGACAAACTGAATGCCAGAGCGGCAGTGGGCTCTACCCTGTTTTTTATGGGGTATATCTTTTCGGTAGTCGGTTTGGCTTTCAGCCCGTTTTTTTGGGGTCTGGGAATACTCGTTTTTGCCAGCAGCCTGATTGTGGCTTATCGCAACCGTATTTGAACTGAAACTGGAATACCTCTTTGGTATTTATGATATTTCTTCGTATTAGGGTATAATCTATATTCAGTTTAGTCTGGATACGGAGAGATTTTGCTTATGCCCGGTTATTACCTCTGGACTATTGGCTGCCAGATGAATCAAGCCGAATCAGACCGGTTGGGTAGGCTTTTTGAACTGTGGGGTTACTCTTTAGCCGATAAAGCTGAAGATGCCGAACTGGTACTGGTAAACAGCTGTGTTGTCCGTGAACATGCTGAAAACAAAGTGGTTAACCGCTTGCATCTTTTACGCAGTTTGAAGAATAAAAATCCTAAACTCAAAATAGCCCTGACCGGCTGTTTGGTTGGGCAAGATATTTCCCTCATAAAGAAAAAATTTCCATTCGTAGATTATATTTTTGGTCCGGGCAGTATGCCGGATTGGCGCGAAATTCCGGAAGGGTTTATTCTGCCGCTTAGGCCGCCTGTAAGTGCCAATGTGACCATTATGCAGGGCTGTAACAATTTCTGTACCTACTGTGTTGTGCCTTACCGCCGCGGACGGGAAAAAAGCCGAAGTATAGCTGAAATAGGCTGTGAAGTGGCTGAACTGGTCAGGCGGGGCAGCCGTGAAGTGGTACTGCTGGGGCAAAATGTAGATTCCTACGGGCATGAACTGCCTGAAAAGCCCTGTCTGGCAGATTTGCTTTCGGCACTGCATGACATTCCGGGGCTGTTACGGATACGTTTTTTAACCAGCCATCCCAAGGATATCAGCCAGAAGCTTATAGATGCCATGGCACACTTGCCTAAGGTCTGCCGCTCGCTCAGCTTGCCGGTGCAGTCTGGTGATGATACCATTTTGGCCGCTATGCGGCGGGGATATACCAATCAGCAATACCGTGAGCTGGTGGAACGTATAAAAACCGCCATGCCGGATATCAGCCTCCAGACAGATTTGATAGTAGGCTTTCCGTCTGAAAACGAAGAACAGTTTAATCAAAGCTACAAACTGATGGCCGATATAGGTTATGATGCCATACATGTGGCCGCTTATTCACCCCGCCCCCAGACTGTGGCTGCCCGTGACATGGCAGATGATGTCCCCGTTATAGAGAAAAAACGCCGCCTGAAGCTTATAGAAGACCTGCAGAAAGAAACAGTAGGCAAGGCAAACGCCGCTCTCATGGACACATTTGCCGAGGTGCTTGTGGAAGGGTTGCAAAAGAATAAGTGGCAGGGACGCACTTTAGGTGGTAAACTGGTATTTCTGGAGAGCGATTTACCGCTTGAAGGATGTCTGGTAAAGGTTAAGATATTTAAAACCAGCCCATGGTCTTTGCAGGCAAAGCTGGTAAATATCCTGGAAAGTTAAAGGAGAAAAAATGGATCAGCAGACTATCACGATGTTTGTTTTACTGGCTCTTTTCTTTGGTATGTTCTACTTTC
>Ga0172380_10008348_pt1 | contig 11360 bp, 17 predicted proteins | sample Leawe162metaG_FD_119747 | JGI IMG/M metagenome (GOLD analysis project Ga0172380, IMG submission 119747) | Leachate microbial communities from a municipal landfill in Southern Ontario, Canada - Leachate well 162 metaG | ecosystem: Engineered > Solid waste > Landfill > Unclassified | place... | reverse complement strand
CTTGATGGGAGGTTCCAGTTCATTCGTCACCCGGAATGTGAAGTTCAGTCTTCGAAAGAATCAATTCAGTCAATAGGTAATGCGAGGAAGCTAAGAAGCTGCCAGCACACCCACACAAAAAGATTACAGGTAATTGAGTAGACAAGAGAAGCCAACCACACAAAAACCCACACCATGTTCCGCAACACTGATGACATTCAAGCAACTGATAGAAGTAAGCTGGAAGAAGCCTCTTCAGAACATCACGGACAGGTTCAAAGAGATTACTATCGACAATGATGTTAGTCATGCCGATAACTGCGAAGCAGAAGAGGAGAAATGAAATCATGTTTAATCCTTAGTTGAAATCGATCTTTTCAATACGAGTCGATTCATTGGTTGTTGTGAGGAAAAGAGTCTGGTAACCTAGTTTCTTCAGTTCCTCTAGAAGGTCGGCATTGAGCTTACGTTGAAGCTCAACGGCTGCGATTTGATCTTCGACTGAAACGAAGTCATTGCGGTTGATGTAGAAAGTGATGATGCCTTTGCTCATGATTCATTCCAATTTTTGTAAAATTAACGCCAGAAGACTATATAGAGGTATTCTTCGTCTCTCCACGTGTTGAAGTAATTGAAGTTTTCAAATCCGCATAGTTTCTGGCAGATTGAGGTTTCGGAGAGAGGTATCTTCACATTGAAAACTGCACTGTAGTTGAGTTTCTCTACAACAATTCTTTCACCAAAATACTCCTCAAGTTTCTCAACGTCCTCATCTTTGATATGGTTGAGAAAATCTAGAACAGCCGCCTTCCCTACTTGCTTTAACATGGGCATCATTTTGCCCATCTTCCATTGTTCAAAGTAGTTCCAATAGTAGCTCGGTAAGAGATATTTGATTTCCTCATTCTGGAAGATCAGTTCTTCTGCATTGTTGAAATTTATGTACTTCATACTCTACTACCTCCGAAGGCAACACCTACACACAATATAGTTCAAAGGAACCGTAATATGGCTGATGACGTGTATAAGCAGAGAAAAAAGATTAGCGTCCCGCAAGGTGGCGATGAAGGCAATCCACTTCAGAAAATCCAAGCCATTCAGGATGCCGTTGCCAAGGAATCTGGCCGAGAAGCTCTGAATATCGCATCGAATGCAAACAGTATCAATCCGCTTAATGCTCAGCAGAACGCTCCGTTCGACATTAGCGGCAACATGCCTCCGCAATTTGCTCAAGTGCTTCAGAATCGTATGAATCAGGTCAACAAACTTGAAGAGCAAGATGAAGAGTTCGATCATGCTAACGATCGTCTCGACATTGCCCCCGAAGGTCGAGTTGCTCCTAAGAAGAATCCGGCTTCTGCACCAGTGCGTAAGCTGACACCGGATACACAAGTCCGTAACACCAAGGGCAGCGATGCTCTTGATTCTTTGCTCAAGCAAATCTCTTCGTTCGGGGCATTCGATGAAATTGAATTGCCATCGAAGAGCAAATTCTACAGCACCATTCCTTCGAGCATTCATGTGCGTCCGATGACTGGTGAAGAAGAAAACATTCTTGCTACCCCTCGTTTCATGAAGAAGGGTAAGGCAATGGATATGATTTTCGACAATTGTATCCGTGAGAATATCGATATCAATGAAATGTTGTCGATTGACCGCATGTACCTCTTGATTTTCCTTCGTGGTATTTCTTACACTCCCGAGTATGACGTTGAAGTGAAATGTCCATCTTGTGAAACTAAGTTCAACACCATGATCGATCTCAACATGCTTGAAGTTGATCCTTGTCCGGATGACTTCGGCCCTGAGAACCTTGAAGGCGTTCTTCCAAAGACTGGCTTGCGTTACCGATATCGTCTCGCTACTGGCGAAGACGAACAAACGGTCAACCGCCATCGTGAAATGCGTATTCGTGAGTTCGGTGATCAAGGCGAAGACGATACACTTCTGTATCGTTCGGCAGTGCTTCTCGAAAGCATTGAGAACGTAACTGACAAGGCTGAACTTATGGTTCTGCTTCGCAAGTTGCCAGTTGTGGACGTGAACCACCTGCGTAATGTGATCAGCGAGCCTCCATTCGGCGTCGATACAGATGTTGGATTGATTTGCCCAAACTGCAACGAAGAGTTCAAGATCGCTCTACCGTTTGATGCACATTTTTTCTTCCCAAGGAAGAAGGAAACGGAGACCCAAGCGTAATCTTGTGGCACACACTCATGGAAGAGTTATTCTTCTTCCAGTATCATTTGCACATGAGCAAACAGGATTGTATGAGACTACCTGTCCATGAACGCAAATGGCTGATTCAGCGTTTTATTCAGCAAAAGCAAAAGGAAAATGAGGCAATCGAGAAGGCCCGCAAGTCTGCACGCAAGCGATAATCAAAGAAAATTGTGATTTTTGTAAGTTTATCAGTAATTTTCTTTCAACGTTTACTATGATAGAAAGTAGTTGATTTTTATCTAAGGAAGCGAAATGGAAGAAAAATGCTGTGCGTGTGGATGCGGAGAGAAGGTGACTGTTTGGAAAAATGGGCGTCATAGTCCATTTCGCCGAGGTCATCATATGCGTAAGCAAGGATATGATTATTACGCAGAACTTAAAGAACCCAAATATTGTAAATGTGGTTGTGGCACCCTGCTTCAACCATTAAACAATGGATTCGTTAAAGACTACATCAAAGGGCATCACCTCAAGGGCACTCAACTCGATATTGATTATCGAATTGAGAGAACGAAGAAACGTTGGGGGCGTGAGCCGACGTTTAGCCCATACCTAGATAATGTGTTCGTAACATATAGCGAGAAAATGGGAAGATGGTCAGCATGCTTGCGAACAACAGAAGGTAAATCAAGAAGCGTAATGCATTCTTATGCTGTCTATCTACATTACTTTGGAGAGATCCCTAAAGGCTATGCTGTCCACCACAAAGACGGACAACATAGCAATTTGTCAGATGATCGTCCCGAAAATTTGATGTTGCTACCAGACAAATGGAATTTACGATTCTTCCCGACCTTAGCTGAAGGTTTCGGAATTCCTGAGTTAGATGTCACTAATGCTTACATTTCTCTTAATACAGAAGGGAAATGTGAAAAAGAACTGTTTGCTGAACTTTGTTCGGCTCTTGCAAGACAAATTAAGGAACAACATGAATGAAAAGATATCACAATACTATATTTTAAGAGACAAGCTTCTAGAAGAAGGTGTTGATTTTTGGTGGGCCAAACAGTATATTGTCGAATGGCTCAAAGAGCATTATCCTGCTGAGACGTTTGAGTCTGATGTTCTAGTAGACATGATCGAGTTCTGTTCGTTCATGATTGACAAGCAAAATTTCTAAGAGAAACCTTATGGCCCTTAAAGAACGATTTTCCAATCCGGTTGCTGGCGACACGGTTCGCCTCCGTTTGTACAGTTACAATTCAAATGCTCCAGCCAACATTGAAGTCATCAACAAGATTGAAATCTTTTACAAGGAACAAGACGGATCAAGACGCCTAGTTGAAACCATTCCCGGCTCTGCCGTAGAGAATACCGACGTTGGTCATTACATGGTCGATGTCGAACTAGAGACAGAGAAGTTTGTCATTGGTGACTATTTTGACGTTTGGACGATGCAGCCTCTTGCTGATCAAGAACCACAAACAGTCACCAACTACTTCGCAATCTATCCAAATCTTTGGTACACGACCGCTACTCCTGTCGTGTACGATTTCAAATTTCACTTCCAACCAAATCGACTCAGAAAAGGCTCCCGCCAATTCTTGATCGTCGAAACCATTCCTAACGTCGCCCGAGCATCGGATCTATGCCGATATTACGAAAATCTCATCATCGGGGCACAAATCAAGATTTCTATTGAACAGAGTTGTGGGCCTTGCGTTCCACAAGAAAGAGACCTTCGCATGATTGTGGAGGATGAATTGATCGAACTGCGTGAAGGGAGATTAGCCTACTATCAACTGGACACTGAAGACCTTGATTGTGGCATCTATAATGTTTCGTTCAAACTCGAATTCGGCGGTAACATTTATGTCTCCGATCGGATGCAACTTGAGATATACTAAGCAAATGCAACTTGAAGAAATTAAAGCTCTACAGACAGAAAAACAAGACATTGACGACGTTGTTGATAGAAAGACGATCAAAATGGGTCTTGGCAAGCTCGGTACTCCCGGACTTGTCTTTGTAAGAAAGTTTCGATTCACTCTTGAATCACCAATGGTCGCTGACCTGCATCAATTTGTGACGCACGTTCATATCGACTTAGTCAAGAAGACAATTGATACTGGCATCTATGAGATCGTCGAACCAATCAATGGAGAAACCAAACCGTTTTGCGAAATTGTGGCAACGTGGCTTGACTGTCTAACTTGTGAAACCGACGAACTGACCTTTACAACCTACGATGGTTGTGGCGAATCTCTTTACGAGATTTTGTTCAAGGGTGTCAGAGTTGTGGAACAAAATTTGGATTTCGATTACTCAGTTAGTGATGCCAGCGTACAGGCGGTCAAGTTCTCTTATGATTCTTGTGTCCGTCGCTATGCTAAAGAAATCGAGGAATCCAATGCAACCAATCACAGCCCGTCCAATCCTGCTTGAAGAAATCGGCCCACTTGACAAGCTTCTCATGGGTAAGACGAAGGAAGAAGATCGGCTCGGTCTTCCGCTTGACAGTAACTTCTTTGTGATTCCGGTTGCCAAGCCGCATCTACGTTCTTTCGTAACCAGCTTTGGCTGGAATAGTGCAGGCAACTCTATTGACATGTCTGTTAAAGAAACACCTTCCTTCTCGGCTTATTCTTGGATTGAAGATATTAAAGCTGGCAATGGTAAGTCCATTGTCATTGTTTTGATGGACGGTCAAGATAGAGAAGTTGCTCGTGTTGAGTTTAATGAACTGACACTCACTTCTCACAATTGTGGATTGTATAACGACACTTCGCAGTTTGGAATTGATCGATCCGGCCAGCCACTTCAACACCACATTTCTTTGACCTATCGAGATTCAAAGTGTCAAAGTTTGAATGGTGAATCGACCGCACCTTTCCAAGAACCAGATGATGACTGGTACGATGAGAAGTCCGACGAGAAAATCCGATTTGACGAGCAAGAGTTTCCTACGTAACATAAGCGGTTCTTCAGGAGCCGCACTATGTACCAATACGAACCCTTCGGTCACGACTATATTACCAACTTCTTCGACTTCAACGAAGAATCAGGGTGGAGGCAGACAACTGCTGCCTCCTATGTTTTCCAATCCAGCCTCAAAAAGCTGTTGGTCATGGATTTCGACATCCATCCCGCCGCAGCCACTTCCATTGCGGGATCTCTTCTACACCGCATGTCCGATGCTCGCCTGCACTACCACACTCCTGTGCATGTTCTGAGCCTTTTTCAACAGTTACAAGAATTGCAACGAATCGGGGTCGCAGAGATTCGACCACACGCAGATAATCCTTTATTCCACCTCGCTTTATGGTTCCATGACTCTGTCTATGTACCCGGAGAAAAGAAAGGATTGAATGAAGCGTGCAGTGCCAGATTGATGGCATCTTTGCTGCGGCCCTTTATTTCTACTTCTGACCTGAACTACGTGAGCGATCTCATTAACGCCACGGCAGATCATGACGGCTTTGTCGATGAACAATACCAGTTCTTACTTGATCTGGATATCTGTAACTTCGCATGGCCCGAAGAAAGCTACAACGCTGCTTCCGAAATGGTGATGCGTGAATTTACGCAACCATACAAGACCACTCTGCTCGAAGATCGACTCCTGTGTGAAAAACACAAGGGCAAACTTGCCTGTTACACAAGAGAACAGTTCAATGCAGGTAGGAAGCACTTCCTACAACAAATGTTGGACAAGCCGTTCATTTATCGAACGAAGCCAATACGTGATCTGTGGGAAAAGCGAGCCAGAGAAAATCTTACCAAATCCATCCAAGAGCTTTAAGGAGGCTCATGCAATATCTACTTTCCGCTAACGTCGTTTCTGATCCAACCATTCATTTCAATGATGTCAAAGTTCACCTGAGATCGTTGCCGTTATTCAAACCAGAGCCAGATGGTTGGCACTATCTGACTGTCGAAATCAAAGACACAGAGATTGATTCTCTCAAGGGTCTCTATGCCCTTCTTGCAAAAGTTTATGAAAGTTGGACTGACAAAGATAAACAGCCCCACGTTTGTGGTGGTGTTCTGAGACTTGCAGACGCTTCTGAATGGACTTGGAAACTTGATGAACTCTATTTCGTCAGTATCAATTTTGGCGATCTTGACTTCTCCTCATGCGAGGATGTAACGATTGAACTCACGATGAAGTGCCGCCGCTGTGATCTTGAAAGCATTAAAATTTCGATTGATCCTTGGCTTCCTAAGAACGGAGAAGGCGAATGCAAAACGATCTTGCCTTATGATTCATCAGTTGCTTTAGATCGAGAAGAGAAGCGAGGAATTATGATCACGTCAGGCAGCGGTGGGCATCATCTTGTTTTGGCGGATGAAGAAAAGCCGACACCTCGTTGGAAAAGATATGAAATTCCCACTCCGGATTGGATGTTGCAAAAAATCTGAGAAATTGGTCTTGCAAAGTTTCGAACCGAAAAACTATTATATGGTCGATCCTTGACGGTGGCCTAGCCGTCACGTTCTTCCTGCGAACGAAGAACACTGCCCTTTGAGGATCAGGGTTTTCACACTCTAGGCTTTGGAGGGAGTTCGTTATGATGGCTTATTCAAACCGCTTTGTTATGTGTGTTCTCGTCAACGGGAACGTCCAAAAGGAACTTGCTAACGGGACTGTTCCCATTCCTTTCGGAGAGTATACACTCCGCTTCCGCAACAAACACCCTGACCGCCGAGCAGTCGTCAAATTCACCATCGATGGTGAGGACGCAGGTGGTAACGGCTACATTGTCAACGCCAACTCTTACGTCGATATCAAGCGTCATGTTCATCGTGACGCTGCCTTTAAGCTTGTCCCTCTGGACTCGGCTGAGGCTGTCGATGCGGGCAAGAACGGCCCCAACACTGATAAACTCATCGGTGTGATTGAGGCCAAGTTCTACTTGGAAAAGGTGCAGCCGGTCTACACCTATACGCCGCCAGCCGTAGTCGAGAAACACATCCACCATCACCACCATCATCGTCGGATCATCCGAGAAGAACCGTGGATCAAGCCGTACAGCCCGTTCTGGTACGGGACGACTACGGCTGGCGGTGCTTCGATGAGCATGAGTAACCCCACTCATTCCGCATCATCGGAAGGGTTGGATCAAACACTCAGTTTCAATGCCGCCCCAACGATGGACAGCTTGGTCATGGCCGACAGCGGTGACCTGAAGAGTGCAAGTTTTACACCGCCAGCCACGAAGCTTTCCGACGGTGCTACTGTCGAAGGAGGCCGGACGGGCCAGAATTTCCGTGAAGTCGAGATCGAACTTGAAACGGATTATGTAGCCGTGAAGCTCTTCCTGCAAGGTTTCCACCCTCAACCAGTGACTCACTATATGAACGAAGAACCTCGTGTGACGATGCCGGGTTTCCCGTCACCTGTTCGACCAACTCCGATGCCACGGATTGTTCCGCAGGAAACTCCAGCCCAAGAGAACGCTCGACTTAAGGAAGAACTCGAAAAGTTGCAGTATCAGAAAGTTGTTGACGCAGAAAATGAACGAATTCGCAAAGAGAACGAAGAACTTCGAAAGAAGCTCGCCGAACTCAAAGGTGAAACCGTCTAACACTCTCACTTGATCGACACAGAAACACCGGGTATACTCTGCCCGGTGTTTTCTTTTTGGATATACAGATGAAGACTTACCCTAGTATCGAACATTCCGCCAAAGCTCCCCGACAACCGTGCTACGTCTTCGTCAAGTACGACGGCTCGAATCTTCGATTTGAATGGTCGAAGAAACGTGGGTGGTACAAATTTGGCACTCGTAAGCACATGATCGATGAAACTCATCCGATCTATGGTGAAGCTCACAGACTTTTTCTTGAACGATATGGCGATGCTTTGCCAATGGTGTTCAAGAAGAGCAAAGAGTTCCGTAATGTTGAAGCGGTTACAGTCTTCGCTGAATGGTTCGGCAAACAAAGCTTTGCTGGCAACCATGTTCAGGACGATCCTAAAAGCATTGTCTTATTCGACGTAAACCCACTTAAAAAGGGCTTCCTAGGCCCTAAACGCTTCCTTGAGGAGTTTGGACACTTGGAAGTGGCTGAACTGCTTCAGATGCGTAATTTGAGTGATGAATTCATCAATTCTGTACGGGATGGCAGCTTTGATTGCTCATCCAAATATGCTATCGCCAACGAGATCCCCGAAGGGGTAATCTGCAAGGGTGGCGATGGACATAATCTGTGGATGGCAAAGATCAAGACTCAGAACTATTACGACGTTCTTAAATCTCGATGCCCTGAAGATTGGTCAACGAAGTGGGAGTAAGTGATGACTTTTGCTCAAGCCTTGGAACTTCTTAAAGGTGACACAAGAGTAGGAATTCAATGCAAAGCATGGAAAGAGCATCCCAGCAAACGATTTCTATTCCAAACAGGAGTGGATAGTATTCCAATGTTTGGGGTTGGATTTCAAGACCCAAATAAAGGATACAACTGTTATAGCTGGAGCGTATTCATGCCTATGTGGGATGAAATCTTTAATCAAGATTGGGAAATGATTGACATTTCCGAGTTCAGAAAAGATTGGATTTGTTGCGACAGAGGAGAAGATAGCTTCTCATATCAGGAAGCTATCTTCCGCTTTAATCGCTAATTACCACGCAGGTTTACGAGCAATCAGTTCAACACTGAACTCGCCAACCGGATGATGGTTTGCCGGAAGAGAATGATCGTAACCTTCATTCAGAACCTTGAGAGAGACGATCTCAGCTTCGTTGTCAGTAGCTTTCATGACAACGTCTTTCAGACTGAGCGTGCAAGGCATTTCCGTTTCATCAGGAAGCCAGAACCAACGGTGTTCAGGGTTCCACTGACTCGGTAGTGTCTTGCGTTTTTCATAAAGATCACGATGTGGCACCATGATAATCATGTGTCCGCCCGGTTTCACAAGACGCCACCAATTCTTGACCGCCTTAATTGGCTTGTCTATGTGCTCAAGAATATGACTAGCATAGACCGTCTTGAAAGAGAAAGACGGCACACCCTCCATTTCGGCAGCATCGCCGTCGCCAAAGAGAATATCGAAGCGACGGAAGGTCTGATTCAGAGGATCGTACTGACAGCCAATATCAATGCCCGGCTGATCTGCTGGAGCGTATTTATCAAACCAACCTTCACGAAGACGCCGCTCGAAAGCCTTGCGAGTCTCGCCTAGATTATGGTTCTCATGTAGCTCACGATCACCACGAAGATCAGCAGAAGGTTTTACAAGCACCTCAGCGGTGTGCTTGAACATTAGTACCTTGCGAATGGCATCCCAACCGGGAAACCCTCCGAAATTACGATCATCGATGTAGATATGAGCATACGCTTTGCGATTCGGTGTACTCTCAGGCCGAAACTCTTCGTCTTTAGGCGTTTCGTTAACACCATCGAACTCAACGCCATTCTCTTTACAGAAATCAACAGCGGCAGTCAAGTATTGCTTGGCGATCTTGAAACTCTCATCCTCACGACAAGTCCAGAGGATAAGCTTGTAACCTGCTGCCTTTAATTCTCTAAGAGTCTCAAAGGCTCCCGGCATTGGTTCGCCAATGTTTGGGAAAGCATGCTTGACAATGGTTCCGTCGAAATCAATACAGAGAATCTTGCTCATTGTTATTTTTCCAAAGCGAATTCATACGAAACAGAGAGTTGAGTGGTTTCAGGCTGAACAGGGCCAGACCATTGAATAAGAAGGTGAGACCCATTATGGATGGCATTCACGACAGCAGGTCGTCCGCTGAAATCGGCGTCCAATGCCGTAAATGCAAAAGCACCGTCAAGGTTGACTGAAAATGCAATAATTGGTTTGCCATGCAGAAGGATTGACCCTCGCATCATTTTATTGAATGGTTTGTGGGAGAAGTTGTGATAACGCACGGAATATACGCCGCTTTGTCTTAGGCAACACCACATGGCTCCAACTTCTTCACCAACAACGTCTTGAGTGCAATAGTAAGGATCAAGAGGGCCGTCTGGTGCAGGTTTCTGTACAACCTTTCCTAGACGATCTCGACCCCATACCGTTGCAGGAGCATCAAACTCAGTTGCAAGAGTTTGCAAGAACTCTTCATCTGAAATTGGCTTGTCATCTTGATCAGACAACTCCTCAAGTGCCTTAATGAATTCTACATCTTCGTCAGTGATATCTTGAGGCTTGTGACCCATTGCCATATCAAGAAGTTTGGCAAAGTCTTTGGTGAGTTTTTCAAACTCTTGAATTACCTGTTCTTGTCGATAAGTTTCAGAAAACTCTTTTTGCACATAACGATAAAGATCCAAAGCGGCCCACGCTTCTTGATCGGGAGTCATGTAACCGTCACGAACAAGAAACCTGACAATCTTATTTACTTGATCCTGTGTCATACCAGTAATCCTTTGTGGTATTTTCGAGTAAGTTGTCCAGTGAAAGGACGATCCAATCATTGTACTTGAGATAACAGCCTAGACCCGGCAGGGTGAAGTCACAACCACGCAACATGGCAATCCAAGGCTTGCGGCTACGCTTCCAGAAGACAATTGGCATTCTTTCTGATAATTCGGCATCTTTTTTGGATTGCTTAATGAACTCGTCTATACGAGTGCATCCTTCGAAGGCACTGCTGAAATCTACGTCGTCATCATATCCGCCCTTGCATTCGATAACCCACTTAAATCCTTCCGGAACGCAGATATCACCTACAAGAGTTTTCTTTGCATGTGTCGGCATAAACGACACCTGCCCCCAACGATTTCCCGAACCTACGGCACGAGAAAACGTGTCTCCAAAATGCTCGCTGAGTTTCTTACAAAGTTCGAGTTCAACTCGGTTGCCTTTGCGTTTTCCGTTGACCTTTTTCTTGGGATTTTCATCGCCACCAAACAGGTCATCGACTTCAATATCGTTGTTGTCCATAATACTAATATAGTATCTGGACTAGGTGTTTTACGTGTATGTGCCCGGTAGGATACGATAAGTCCCATCAAGATCGAACTCATTCTGTTCGAGACTTTCGTAAATGCTTCGAGCATCATCTGCTGTGAGCGATCCTTCATGTAACAGATTGATCGCCGATGTCTCGATATCATCCAGCAAACGTCTGATGATATGAGCCTTCTCCTCAATACCCTTGACAATTTCTCTCACGTCATGATCCATACCGGCGAAATCCGGGAAGTAACGTTCTTCGGGTTTGTCTTTCCATGTTTTGTCATCATCCTTATCG
>Ga0172380_10008347_pt1 | contig 11361 bp, 12 predicted proteins | sample Leawe162metaG_FD_119747 | JGI IMG/M metagenome (GOLD analysis project Ga0172380, IMG submission 119747) | Leachate microbial communities from a municipal landfill in Southern Ontario, Canada - Leachate well 162 metaG | ecosystem: Engineered > Solid waste > Landfill > Unclassified | place... | reverse complement strand
TCGGTGCATATTTCCCCGCTTTTCAAACCAATATGAATAACTATTGGCTTGAAAAGCGGGAAAATCTGCCCTCGACCAGCTCATTTTTCGCTTCGATTCTTTAAGTCCGACAGGCTCCTAGGTCCAGGTTCAGGGTAAATTGATTTCCGCACCGAGAATAACTTTACCCGGTTGCCGATTCCCTCTATGCTTTTGATGCGGGATTGTTTGGGATTACAATGTGTACTTTTCGCCTGAAGCTTTACGCACCATGCAAATCGGAACCCATTCCCTGAACCAGCTTGTCGTCGCTCCCATGGCGGGCGTGACTGATCGTCCCTTCCGCCAGTTGTGTCGGCGCATGGGCGCGGGGCTGGCGGTGTCCGAGATGGTCGCGTCGAATTCCCTGCTTTACGGCAGCGCCAAGACCCAGCGGCGCGCCCGGCACATCGGCGAACCGGGGCCGGTGTCGGTGCAGATTGTCGGCAGTGATCCATTGATGCTTGCGGAAGCGGCCAAATACAATCGGGCGCGTGGCGCGCAGATCATCGACATTAACATGGGCTGCCCGGCAAAAAAAATCTGCAATGTGATGGCCGGCTCGGCGCTGCTCAAAGATGAGATTCTGGTCGGGCGCATCCTGGAAGCGGTGGTGAATGCAGTGGATGTGCCGGTGACCTTGAAAATCCGCACCGGCTGGGACGCGCACAACAGAAATGCGCCAAGCATCGCGCGCATCGCCGAGGCCGCCGGCATCCGGGCGCTGGCGATTCATGGCCGCACGCGCGCGGACGGCTATTCGGGCGACGCGGAATACGCCACCATCGCCGAGGTCAAGTACCACGTCACGATTCCGGTGATAGCCAACGGCGACATCACTAGCCCGCAAAAAGCCCAACAGGTGCTGGCCGCCACCGGCGCCGACGCGGTGATGATAGGCCGCGCGGCGCAGGGGCGCCCGTGGATATTCCGCGAAATCGCCCATTACCTGGCGACCGGCGAGTTGCTGCCCAAGCCCGGCATTGCGGAAATCCACGCCATCCTGGTTGCTCACCTGCACGATTTGTACGAATTTTACGGCGAACTCGCGGGCGTCAGGATGGCACGCAAACACATCGCCTGGTATACCAGGGGTCTGCCCGATTCGGCGGCGTTCCGCCACGCGATGAACCAGTTGCAAAGCAGTCAAGAACAATTGCAGGCCATCGACCGGCTATTCAACGTCGCGATGGATGAGGGGGATAACTATAAATACAGGGAGCTATTGGCCGCATGATGAACGAAAACGAGCTTGCCGGCTGCATACGGAAGTCCATGGAGGATTATTTCCGCCACCTCGACGGCGAAAAACCCAGCGCGGTTTATGACATGGTCATCAGCCATGTGGAAAAACCCTTGCTGCAATTCGTCATGGATAAAGCACAAGGCAACCAGACCAGGGCAGCCGAAATCCTCGGCCTGAACCGCAACACTTTACGTAAAAAAATCAAGGATCACGGAATTAAATGACGACAATTACACGGGCATTACTCAGCGTTTCCGACAAAAGCGGGTTGGTCGATTTTGCCCGCGCCCTTACCCGGCAGGGCGTCGAACTCCTGTCCACCGGCGGCACCGCCAAGGCGCTCCGCGAAGCTGGCCTGGCCGTCATTGAGGTCGCCGATTACACCGGCTTTCCCGAAATGCTCGACGGGCGGGTGAAAACCCTGCACCCGAAAGTCCACGGCGGCATCCTCGCGCGCCGCGACCTGCCGGAACACAACGCCGCGATGGAAAAGCACCGCCTGCCCTACATCGACTTGGTCGTCGTCAACCTCTACCCGTTCCGCGAAACCGTGGCCAAGCCCGGCTGCACGCTGGAAGACGCGATTGAGAACATCGACATTGGCGGCCCGGCGATGGTGCGCTCCTCGGCGAAGAATCACGCCTTCGTCACCATCCTCACCGACCCCGCCGACTATTCCACGGTGCTGGCGGAAATGGCCGGGAACGGCGGCGCGGTGAGCGACGCCACGCGCTTTTCGCTGGCGGTGAAGGCGTTCGAACATACCGCCGCTTACGACGGCGCGATTGCCAACTACTTCGGCGCGATTGTCGAAAACGGCAAACCGGAAGGCTTCCCGCGCACCTTCAACCTCCAGTTCAAAAAAGCGCAAGCCATGCGCTACGGCGAGAACCCGCATCAGAATGCGGCATTCTACGTCGCTACGACGGAAAAAAATGAAGCGAGCATCGCCACCGCCCGCCAATTGCAAGGCAAGGAATTGTCCTACAACAACATCGGCGACGCCGACGCAGCACTCGAATGCGTGAAGCAATTCGACGCAGCACCAGCCTGCGTGATCGTCAAACACGCCAACCCGTGCGGCGTCGCCTACGGCAAGAACCTCTTGGAAGCTTATGAGCGCGCCTACCAGACCGACCCCGAATCGGCTTTCGGCGGCATCATCGCCGTCAACGGCGAACTGGATGGCGCAACCGCTCAGACAATAGTCGAACGCCAGTTCGTCGAAGTAATCATTGCCCCCAAGGTGTCGCAAGAGGCTGTCGCCATCATCGCCGCGAAAAAGAACGTGCGCCTGCTGGAATGCGGCCTATGGCCGACAGAACCAGGCAAACGACTGGACTACAAGCGGGTCAACGGCGGACTGCTGGTGCAGGAAGCCGATCTTTCCCTATACAACGAACTCAAGGTAGTGTCCAAGCGCGCGCCAACTGAGGCAGAAATGTCCGACCTGCTATTCGCCTGGCGCGTGGCCAAATTCGTTAAATCCAACGCCATTGTCTACGCCAAGGACAAAATGACCCTAGGCGTCGGCGCCGGCCAAATGAGCCGCATCAACTCCGCGCGCATCGCCGCAATCAAGGCGGAACACGCCAAACTGGAGGTACGCGGCTCGGTGATGGCAAGTGATGCATTCTTCCCGTTCCGCGACGGCATAGACTCAGCGGCCAAGGCGGGCATCGCTGCGGTAATCCAGCCGGGCGGCTCAATGCGCGACGAGGAAGTCATCGCGGCGGCGGACGAGCACGGCATGGCGATGGTGTTCACCGGGATGCGGCATTTCCGGCATTGATTGCGGCTCATGTTCAATGACGAATATCGGCGTAACACGCGCATCATGGATGTGGCGGTAGGCAATGACGCCATCACCGCCCAATTGAGCGATGGGCGCAATATCAGCGTCCCGTTGGCATGGTCGTGGCGCTTGTCGGAAGCTACGTCGGCACAACGCACCCATTATGAAATCATCGGCTCCGGGCAGGGCGTGCATTGGCCGGAAGTGGACGAGGACATCAGCGTGGCGGGGATGTTGCACGGCGTTCCGGCGTATAGGCAATAACGATGGACAACGTTGCGAGAAATCATGCTTGACCAGTTGCACATCCGTAATTTCCGTATGCTGGAGGATTTCAGCGTCAAGCCGCTCGGCAGGGTGAATCTTATCGTCGGGCGCAACAACTCGGGCAAGAGCACGGTGCTGGAGGCGTTGCGACTGCTTGCAGAAGGCGGAAACGGGCGATTTCTCCAGTCGCTCCTTGTTGAGCACGATGAACTGAAGGCCGATGACTTCGATGCCGACCAAGCAGACGCGACACTCTCGGCTATTCGGCATTTCTTCACTGGTCGGGCGCTACCCAAAACAGACGACGACTTCATTTTTATCGGCAGCGACATTGGTAAATGCATCAAGCTGGAACATGTGTTTTTCGAGCTTAAGGAAGAACAGGTAAAAGATGGGGTTGGCAATGTTTCGGAAGGGCGCTATCGCCAAGTCCGAGTCCCGATATTGAAATCGGCGGTGAAATCCGATCAGGCTATTCGGCAAGGCTTAACAGTTACGCAACAAAACGGAGGGGGGGCGTATAGCAAATTATGGGATATGGCTGTTCCGTGGTCTTCCAATAGGACATCGGCTGCGGATGCTTCATTGGATAAGATTCCTTATGGGTTCATACCTACTCATTTCGTGGATCAAGACAATTTGGCCTCTTTGTGGGATCGATTTCTCCCTCCCCCGGCTGAACAGCGCGTCCTTGCGGCTTTACGCATTATCGAACCCCATGTCGAGGGGCTGGCTTTCATAAACACCCCAAGAGCAAGGGACAATGGGCACGCTGATTGGATGCCGGTAGTCAAATTGCGTGGTCAAGCCGAACCCATTCCCCTCAACAGCATGGGGGATGGCATGTTTCGCTTGTTGCAGTTGGTGCTTGCTTCCGCCCAGGCCAAGGGGGGATTCCTGCTGGTGGACGAATTCGAAAACGGCCTGCATTTCACCGTGCAGGAAGCCGTATGGCGCTTGGTGTTCCAGATTGCCGTCGAGCTTGACATGCAGGTTTTCGCCACCACGCACAGTTGGGATTGCATAGAAAGTTTTGTGCGCGTTGCTAAAGCGCACCCCAAGGAAGGGGTGCTGTTCAAAATGTCGCGCAGCCGCCTCACGAGCGACGCGGGCAAAATTATCGCCACCGTTTATGACGAAGAACGCCTAGCATTGGCGACCGCAATGGAAATGGAAGTGCGTTGATGTCCTGCCCGATATTGCTGGTTGAAGGCGCGGAAGATCGCGAATTTTTTGTTGCATTACTCAAGCGATGTTCTTTGCCGAATGTCGAAGTCGCCCCCCCGAATAAGGCATTTCCGGAATCAGCGTTGGGCGGCGGCTGGACTAACGTGCTAAAAGCATTGCCGCAACTGTTGGATGACATGAAGCAGGAAGACGGGCCGGAACGCCTGGGCGTAGTGATTGATGCGGACTACGCAGACTACCCGGACAGCAAAGGCGGCTTTCCCCAACGTTACGCCGAAGTTGCGGCGATTCTGGCTAGTCGCGGTTACCGGAAATCCGAACAGCCGCTAGGGCGCGGGACGGTATTCGAGCATCTGGACGGTCTGCCTCCCGTGGGGTTGTGGATCATGCCGGATCACGCCGGCGACGGCATGCTGGAAGATTTCCTGGGATGCGCCGTTACATCCGACCAACGCAGACTTTTCGATCATGGGCGGCAAGCCATTGCAAATCTTCCCGTCATCCTGTTTAATCAAAAATTGCACAACTCCAAAGCGCTGGTCTCCACTTGGCGCGCCTGGCAGAAGAAACCGGGAGCATCCTTGGGGCAATGCGTGAAGGACGACCTTTTGGATTTAACCCAAGAAATCGCTGCCGATTTTATTTCCTGGTTACAAATTACCTATAAAACATCATGAAAATACTAGTCATCGGCAACGGCGGGCGCGAGCACGCGCTGGCCTGGAAACTGGCGCAGAGTCCGCGTTTGACCAAGGTTTTCGTCGCGCCCGGCAATGCCGGCACGGCGCTTGAACCGGATATGACCAATGTGGCGCTTAGCACCATTCCCGAACTGGTGGATTTCGCCAAAAAAGAAAAGATTGCGCTCACCGTGGTCGGACCGGAAGCGCCGCTGGCTGCCGGGGTGGTGGATGCCTTTCGCGCCGAGGGGCTGAAAATCTTTGGACCGACGAAAGCCGCGGCGCAACTGGAAAGCTCCAAGGATTATGCCAAGGCTTTCATGGCGCGGCACAACATTCCCACCGCCGCTTACGGCACGTTCACCGATGCCGCGTCAGCCCATGCCTACATCGACCGGCAGGGCGCGCCCATCGTGGTCAAGGCCGACGGGCTGGCTGCGGGCAAGGGCGTGGTGGTCGCGCAGACTTTGGATGAAGCCCACGCCGCAGTGGACATGATGTTGGAAGGCAACAAGCTGGGCGCAGCCGGCGCGCGGGTGGTGATCGAGGAATGTCTGCTGGGTGAGGAAGCCAGTTTTATCGTGATGGCCGACGGCCACCATGTGTTGCCGCTTGCCACCAGCCAGGATCACAAGCGCCTCAAGGACGGCGACCGGGGGCCGAACACCGGCGGCATGGGCGCTTATTCCCCGGCGCCGGTGGTCACGCCGGAAATCCATGCGCGCGTGATGCGCGAGATCATCCTGCCCACCATCGAAGGCATGGCGCGCGAAGGCGAGCCGTTCAGCGGCTTTCTCTATGCCGGCCTGATGATCGATGCGCAGGGCAATCCAAAAACCTTGGAATTCAATTGCCGCATGGGCGACCCGGAAACCCAGCCCATCATGCTGCGCTTGAAAAGCGATCTCATCACCCTGTTCGAGCACGCGGTCAACGGCACACTGGATAAAGCTGAGGCGGAGTGGGATAGACGCGCCGCATTGGGCGTGGTGATGGCGGCGGCGGATTATCCCGATGCGCCGCGCAAGGGTGATGTGATACGCGGCCTGCCTTCGCTGAACGACCTGATGGAGGAAGCGCCGCGCGATTTCCATGTTTTCCATGCCGGCACCGCGCTGCACGGCAACGAAGTCGTGACCAGCGGCGGGCGCGTGTTGTGCGTCACCGCGCTGGGCGACAAAGTGCTTTTGGCCCAGCGGCGCGCCTACGAAATTACCGAACAAATCAAGTTCGACGGTTGCCAGATGCGCCATGACATCGGCTATCGCGCCATAGGCGCAAAACCTAGAGGCTAGGGGCTAGAGGCTGGAGGGGTTATGCCAACCTCAACCAGCCTCCAGCCTCCGGCCCCCATATAAAGGGAGTCCCAACCATGAGCCTACAAGCGGAAGATGTCGCCGAATACCTGACAAAAAACCCGGATTTCTTCGAGCAATACGCCGAAACCCTGGCGGAAATCTATATCCCCCATCCCCATGGCGGCCACGCGATTTCGATCAGCGAACGGCAGCAGGTGGCGCTACGCGACAAGAACAAACTGATGGAAAACAAGTTGCGCGAATTGATCCAGTTCGGCGAGGAAAACGACGCCATCGGCGACAAGGTGCATCGCTTCAGTTGCGCGCTGATGTCGGCGCGCAGCCTCAGTGCGGTTTTCGACGCGGTATATTTCAACATCCGCGAGGATTTCGACATTCCGCACAGCGCGATGCGGCTCTGGGCAGGCGAGCCGGATGAGCCGACGCGCCCCGAATTCACCGGCGTCGGCATCGACCTGTGCGCTTTTGTCGACGAACTGCCCAACCCGCAATGCGGCCAGCAGGTGGTGGCGGGAATTCCGTCGTGGTTCGGCGAATCCGGCGAGCGCCTGCGTTCCTATGCGTACATCCCGCTACGCAACGGCGAACAGGCTTTCGGCTTGCTGGTGCTGGCAAGCGAAGACCCGCAACGCTTCTATCCCGAAATGGGCACCCTGTACCTGCAACGCCTAGGCGATTTGTTGGGCGCCGCGTTGCTGCGCTACTTGAGCTAGGCGGCTCGCCATGAGCGGCAGCGAACCCTCGCCCGCTGAACGGCATATGCTGGAGTTTCTCGGGCATCTGACCGCCGAGCGTCGGCTGGCGGCGCTGACCGCCATCAGCTACCGGCGCGACATTGAGGAATTCATCAAGCTGGCCGGCGACACCCCGCTGGATCAACTGCAAATCCACCAGTTGCGCCGTTTCGTCGCGCAACTGCACGGACGCGGCTTAAGCGGCAAATCCATCGCGCGCATGATCTCGGCGTGGCGCGGTTTTTACCGTTTCCTCATAAAGGAGCACAAGTTCCCGCACAACCCCTGCATCGGGCTGCGCGCGCCTAAAGCCGCCAGACTGCTGCCCCAGGCGCTGTCGCCGGACGAGGCCGGTCACCTGATGGAAGTCGTCGAGGACGACGCGCTGGCGGCGCGCGACAAGGCCATGCTCGAACTGTTTTACTCATCCGGCCTGCGTCTCGCCGAACTGGTGGCGCTCGACTGGCATCCCGACGCCATTGACCTGAATGTCGGCAACGTGCGCGTAATCGGCAAGGGCGCCAAGACCCGCGAAGTGCCGGTGGGCAAGTTTGCCATTGAGGCGATTCGCGCCTGGCTGCCGCACCGGGAAAACCTGATCCATGCCGGCACGCGGGAAAAAGCGCTATTCGTCGGCAGGAACGGGCTGCGTCTCGGCGCGCGCGCGATCCAATACCGGCTGGTGCAATGCGCGCTGAAACTGGGCATCTCCGCCAAAGTGCATCCGCATGTCCTGCGCCACTCCTTCGCCAGCCATCTGCTGCAATCCAGCGGCGACCTGCGCGCGGTGCAGGAAATGTTGGGACACGCCAATATTTCGACGACGCAAATTTACACCCACCTGGATTTTCAGCGCCTGGCGGAGGTTTACGACGCGGCGCATCCGCGCGCCAAGCGCAAGACATGATTTATCCCATAGATAATCCTAAGCCGGACAATTGCCGGAACCCAAAAATATTTACCGCAGAGACGCCGAGACGCGGAGAAATATAACGGATGGTAAAATCATACCATTACCCTACAAAATCTCTGCGCCTCGGCGTCTCTGCGGTAAATGTTTTTGGTTCCGGCTCGTCCGGCTTAGGATAATGAAACGTAGCGATGGAAAACGTTCATGAATCCCAGGAAAACTTAGCGCGACGCTACTCGACTCATGGCGGCAACCCATAAAGACAAAACCTTTTTCACCGCAGAGGACGCGGAGGACGCAGAGGAAACCCCACATGCTTTTCCTCCGCGTCCTCTGCGGTGAATCGGTTTTTTCCGTGCCGAGAACAAATTTACCGTGCGCTCAAGTCGCATCGCGCTTCCCTTGGCGGTTTTTTTTGGTTAGGATAGCGGTTGAGCAGTGTTTTTATTCCCATTTTCAGGCAACCATCCACTTTACCCAGCGAGGGCACCATGAGCGCACATATTAATTACGTCACCGACGACTCTTTCGAACAGGAAGTTTTGCAGGCGCAGATGCCTGTGCTGGTTGATTATTGGGCGGATTGGTGCGGTCCGTGCAAGATGATTGCGCCTATTCTGGACGAAGTCGCCCAGGAATACACCGGGCGTCTCAAGGTCGCCAAACTCAATATCGACGAGAACCAGCAAACTCCGCCGAAATACGGCATACGTGGCATCCCCACGCTGATGATATTCAAAAATGGCAACATCGAGGCCACCAAAGTGGGCGCGTTGTCGAAATCCCAGCTTACCGCCTTTATTGACAGCAATATCTAAACCCGTTATCCTTTCGCTTGCTCGCCTGGCCTGAATATCTTTAAGCGGTTTAAATTTCCCGGTTCAGGTTCAGGTGTCAATCTGTTTCCCGCGTCACATTAAGCGATTTTCAGGAATGAATGTGCCAAATGGCGCAGGATTTTGCTGAGCCTGCAAAGTGCAAAAATGGCGCATGGCCGCGCAAAGTATATGTAGCCATTTTTGCAGCGCACTATTTTTGCAACGCAGTAGATGAGTAATAAGGCACGTTGGCCGGATATTCATTTCTGGAAATCACCTTAAGTGCGTCGCGCTTCTTTTAAGCCTCCCTGATTCCTTTCTTCATTTCTTCAGCCATAACTTTATCTATGCGTTTATCCGACCTCAAACATCTCCCTGTCACAGAACTGGTCGAAATGGCCATTTCCAACGAAATCGAGGGCGCCAGCCGACTGCGCAAGCAGGATTTGATTTTCGCATTGCTGAAAAATCAGGCCAAGAAAGGGGAGAGCATCTACGGTGAAGGCACGCTGGAAGTGCTGCCGGACGGTTTCGGCTTCCTGCGTTCGCCCGATACGTCTTATCTTGCCGGCCCGGACGACATCTACATCAGCCCGAGCCAGATCCGGCGTTTCAACCTGCACACCGGCGATTCCATTCAGGGCGAGATACGCACCCCCAAGGAAGGCGAGCGCTACTTCGCGTTGGTCAAGGTGGACAACGTCAACGGCGAGCCGCCGGAGAATTCCAAGCATAAGATACTGTTCGAAAACCTCACCCCGCTGTTCCCCAACAAACCCATGGTGCTGGAGCGCGACATCCGCGCCGAGGAGAACATCACCGGTCGCGTGATCGACATGGTGGCGCCTATCGGCAAGGGGCAGCGCGGCCTGCTGGTGGCCTCGCCGAAATCCGGCAAGACCGTGATGTTGCAGCACATCGCCCATTCCATCGCGGCAAACTACCCGGAGTGCTACCTGATCGTGCTGCTGATCGACGAGCGCCCGGAAGAAGTGACGGAAATGCAGCGTTCAGTGCGCGGCGAAGTGGTTTCCTCAACTTTCGACGAACCCGCGACGCGCCACGTCCAGGTGGCCGAGATGGTAATGGAAAAAGCCAAGCGCCTGGTCGAACACAAAAAGGACGTGGTGATCCTGCTCGACTCCATCACCCGCCTGGCGCGCGCCTACAACACCGTGGTGCCCTCTTCCGGCAAAGTGCTCACCGGCGGCGTGGACGCCAACGCGTTGCAACGTCCGAAACGCTTCTTCGGCGCAGCGCGCAATATCGAGGAAGGCGGCAGCCTGACCATCATCGCAACCGCCTTGGTGGACACCGGTTCGCGCATGGACGATGTGATCTACGAGGAATTCAAGGGCACCGGCAACATGGAAATCCATATGGATCGCCGGATGGCGGAAAAACGCCTGTACCCGGCAATTAACGTGAACCGCTCCGGCACGCGCAAGGAAGAGCTGCTAATCAAGCAGGACGTGCTGCAAAAAATCTGGGTGCTGCGCAAATTGCTCTACCCGATGGACGACCTGGATGCAATGGAGTTCCTGCTCGACAAAATCAAGGCCACCAAGAACAACGCCGATTTTTTCGATTCCATGCGGCGGGGGTGAAATTAGAGGCTAGAGGCCAGCAAAACCAGCATAGCAGGCTGGGGTAAGAAACGAACCCCAGCGGCTTGCGCTTATCCGCCCTGCTATTTTCCCAAGAACAAATTTACCGTGGCACTAGTCGTAGGGTGGATAAGCGTAGCGCATCCACCGAATCGGCGTAGAAAGGTGGATGCGGCTCGCGCTTATCCACCCTACATTTTTTCTGAGAATAAATTTACCCTGTGGCACTAGCCTCTTCTTCTTGCCAACAGCTTATATTTTGTGGATAATTAGCGGCTTTCTGAAATTTTGCAGTGCTGCCGCAGACCCATTGAGGACAATAGACATGAAAACAGACATACACCCGGAATACAATGAGGTTGCCATCAACTGCAGTTGCGGCAACAAATTCGTCACGCGTTCGACCATGAGCAAGCCGCTGCACATTGAAGTGTGCTCGGAATGCCATCCGTTCTACACCGGCAAGCAGAAGATCGTCGACACCGCTGGTCGTGTCGAGAAATTCCGCCAAAAATACGGCATCAAGTAAACGAACGAGCGAAAAAATCGAAAAGGCAGCCTGGGCTGCCTTTTTTGTTTGAGAGCAACGACCCGGATCATTGCGAAAACAACTGAAAAGCCCCTTCTTCCATTTGCAGGAAAGGGAGAAAAACAGCCAGGGTAAATTTGTTCTCAGAAATTCATGATGAAAATCAATGATGGAAGACATTCATGAATCCCAGGAAAACTTAGCGCGACGCGACTCGACGCTGCTTGACTCATGGCGGCAACCCATAAAG
>Ga0172380_10008345_pt1 | contig 11361 bp, 13 predicted proteins | sample Leawe162metaG_FD_119747 | JGI IMG/M metagenome (GOLD analysis project Ga0172380, IMG submission 119747) | Leachate microbial communities from a municipal landfill in Southern Ontario, Canada - Leachate well 162 metaG | ecosystem: Engineered > Solid waste > Landfill > Unclassified | place... | reverse complement strand
CTACTTTATACTATCTCGTCTGCCGGTTGTCTTGCGACCCCCTTGACTTGCATGCCCTATCCACGCCGCCAGCGTTCATCCTGAGCTAGGATCAAACTCTAAATAAAAAATAAATTTTTAGTTTAGTTTTAATTCGAACGGAACAAAAGAAAAAATAATAAATCATCTTCACTTTTATATAATTCGTTTCTTGTTCCTAGCTCCCTTGCCCGCCGTAGCTTGCTAAGCGTAGGCGGGTCTGAATCATTTTTACAAAGTTATTTTTTGTGTACTTGCACATATCATTTTACCAGAGCACAAAGTGTGCTCTAAAAATTATACGTTCTCCCAGCTCTACTACCGTGTAGCAGGCTGGCATATTTTCAAACATTTCAACGAACATTCGCTATATACCATTTAAAAATCACCTAACAGGCGATAGCTAAACAGTGCTGTCCATTATACTCATATTTGTTTTGGAGTCAAGCAATTTTAAATAATTAAAAAGGCGCGCGGGACAACCTGCCACCGCGCACCTTGATTTGGGCCAACTGACCGTTTTGCTAGTGTTTCGGCCCACCTTCGCAGGTCTGCTTGGTGCACTTGGCGACCGGCAGACCGCAACGAGTACAATAGGCCCGATCACCGGAACCCTTCACAGCATGCTTCAACCGCTTGGCCCTTTTCGCATCACACATATCATTTCCTCCACTGCATTGACCGCACTCGTTCACTTACCCGTCATAAAAAGAACAAGAAATAATCATACACCCGCAGGTGCTTTTTTGTCAAACAAAATTAGTGAGCTTCTAGAATAGTTGTCCGTCTTTCAACGGAAGTTAAACGACTACTTTGTTCTGCAAAGCCATGCTTCATGGTGGTATCGACTTTATCAAATCTTTCGTTTACCTTATCAAATCTTTCATCCATGTCTTCTCTCAGGGAAACAAACTTCTCACCCACCCCTTCAAATCTCTCCATCATCATTCCCGCCAATTTGTCTAATGTCATTTTATCTTTCATTTCTTTGTTTGATTATCGCTATTAAATTTTACCTTCTCCAATTCTTCTGATCTTTTCCATGTTTTTAAAAAATTCTTTTCTATCTTCAGCGAGTATTATTTTCCCACTTACAACATCCTCCAAATATTTAATATGTTTTTCGGATTCGTCTTTTGGCTCCCACCCACCACAATGCTCCTCAACAAACTTATCGAGCTTTTTTTCTAATTTATCTGGAACCTTTTTCATGCCTCTATTTTACCACCCAACCCAAAAAACCCGCAATCAAAATGACTGTGGATAAGTAGTCCGAGGTTCCACCATATATTTTAATCATTTCAACTTACGATCAAAATAGGCGTCATAAGATTGACAAGTCACTTCAGTGTTGTATTTAAAGTAATAATTGTCACTCTTATCCTCATAAGTACACACACCACCCACACAATTTTCGACTTGATATTTTTCAGATGTATAATCCTTAACAATTTTATATTTTCCAGTCTTAATCATACCAGTAGAGGTAATTGTGGTGGTAGCTTCTTGCAAATTTACTTCTGTTAAGGATTCGGTATAAAGTTTTTTTAAGAACGTCTCAATATCTTCAACTGTGGTATTTTTATCTTGTGTAAAATCTTTCTGTAATATAGGATGTAAATCTGAAAAAGCATAGCATTTCGTTCGAATACCGACACAATATATTGGTCCCCAGGGAAAAGATTCATTCAACTTCAGACCCACACACTCACACGTGGGACTATTTCCGCCATATGAAGTGCCTCCACATCTAGGGAAAATTGATAGAAAAACAGTCGCAAATAAAGCCAATAAGACAATAATCCCGATAATAAGGAACGAAATATAAATTTTCTTTTTCATTATTCTATTCTACCCCCTCTTCTGACACTTTTCAATCGTGACAAGCAAAGCTGACGCGATGAAGATGGAAGAATAAGTACCAACGGCGATACCGATAATCAGGGCGAGGGAGAAGTGTTTGGTGGCTTCGGGACCGATGAAATACAAAACAACTAGGGCTAAAATCGTGGATAAAGAAGTGTTGATTGAACGGATAAAAGTCTGATGAACGCTTTCTCCGACTATTGTCTCGAAAGTTTTCTTGTCGTTGTCTTTGTGAGAGTGGTGTAAATTTTCGCGAATTCGATCGTAAACCACAATGGTATCGTGAATTGAGAAACCAAGAATCACGAGTAGTGCTGTGACGAACAAAGTGTCCACTTCATAACCTTTAAAATGACCGAGGATAGAGAAAACACCGGTGGGAATAATTACGTCGTGCGCTAAAGCGACCAAGGCCATCAAACCATATTTCCAAGATGAAACTGGTTTAGAGACTTTTCTGAAAACCAAAGCAATAAACAAGACAATGCATAATAAAACTAGTATAACTGAAATGAAAGCTTTTTGAGCCGCCTCTTTACCAATTAAAGGTCCAATCGAATTAACCTTTTTTAACTCAGTTTTAAATTCACCATTATTAGAAAAGGCATTCTCGATTTGCTGTCGTTCCTGATCAGAAACTAGACGAGACTCGATGGAATAGTCTGTCTCACCAATCGACTGCAAAGTATAATTACCCAAAGAAATACTCTGATCAACAGCCATCAAATTTTTCTTGATTAAATCAACTTCTGGCTTGATTTCGGTATAACGTATTTCAATCACCGAACCACCTTTGAAATCAATACCTAATTCTAGACCCCAAGTAAAAAGTGAGACAATTGAAACCAAAATCAAAATGATTGAGAGGCTGTAAAATATTTTTCTGTTTTTAATAATCCACATATTATTTATTGGCACCGCTATTGAATAAAAAGCGTAAAACTTTATTAGCGTGATCGTGTTTAATAGCGAGCAGTAAAGTTCTGGAAGCGGTGATCGCTGTGAACATTGAGACTAAGACACCAAGACCGAAGACGAGAGCAAAACCTTTCACGACCGGCGTGCTGGAAAAGGCGTAAAGAATGATGGCGGTAATAATACTGGAAGTATTTGAATCACGAATTGATAACCAAGCGCGGGCAAAGCCTTCTTTGACAGCGTCACCCAGTTCCCTTCCGCGAGCCATTTCTTCCTTCATTCTTTCGAAAATTAAAATATTGGCGTCGACGGCCATACCAAGTGAGAGAATAAAACCAGCAATACCAGCGGCGGTTAAGGTGACCGGAATTAATTTAAACAAAGCTAAATTTATTGCTACATAAATAGACAAGGAGATAACAGCCAAAAATCCTGGTAAGCGATACCACAAGACCAAGAAAATAGCGATAACTATAAAGGCCCAAAGACCAGCGCGAACACTGGCATCCACAGCTTCTTGACCCAGCGACGCCCCAACACTCTGTGTCGAAATCAGCTCAATTGGAATCGGTAGAGCTCCGAGATTTAAATTGCTGACCAAATCTTTCGCTTCTTTTAGACCCTCTGAACCGAGAAAACCACCAGAGATTGAAGCCTGACCACCAGAGATCTCTTCTCGAATCACCGGCATAGACATCATATTTCCATCCAAGAAAATCGCCAAAGGACGGCCGACATTTTCTCGAGTAATTTTAGCAAACAAGTCCGCCCCTTCTTTGTTAAATTGCAAGGCGACATTTGGTTCACCGGTGGTTTGATTAAATTCCAAGGTGGCTTTCTGCAATAAAGCACCAGTTAAACCCGTAGCTTCAAAATCGTTAGCGGTAACAGGAAGGGTACTGGTGGAATTTTCCAATTCTTTCTTAGGAAATCTAAATTCCAAAACATAGGTTTTACCGACTTGGGCCTTGGCACTATCTATATCAGTCTGACCAGGTAAATCTACAATCAATTGTTGATAACCTTCTTCGCCAATGATTCCGACTTTTTCAATTTGAACAATCGGTTCTGATACTCCGAACAGGTTGACTCTTTTTTCAATCAAATCTTTTAGAGAATTCATCTTGCCAGAAATGTCCGCCGCGGCGATACCAGTAGTATCAGCCTTATAGATCAATTCTACCCCACCATTTAAATCCAAACCAAGTTTAAATTTTTTACTTGAATCAACACCGTTAGTAGAATAAACAAAATACCCAATCAAAACAGCAATTAAAATTAAGATTATCGCCCAGAAACGTCGTTTAAACATAATGTCAGTATTATAGCGATTTATTCCCCTTTTGCAAATTATTTACCAGTTTGCGATAAAAGGGTTTTTATGGTCTTGAGCGCAATTTTCAAATCCAATAATAAAGATCTATTTTTTAAATAATAAAGATCATAAGAAAGTTTATTTTTTGTCTCTTTGGTATTCGCTCCTTGATGGGGATGATTTTCATGATAAAGCTGAGCCCAACCAGAAAGACCCGGTGAAATCAGATGGCGGACATTATAATGTGGAACTTCCTTTTCATAAATTTTCGCCAACGCTGGTAATTCTGGTCGTGGACCAATCAGTGACAAATCCCCTTTTAGAACATTCCAGAGTTGTGGCAGTTCGTCCAAACGACTCTTTCGCAAAAAGGCTCCGACTTTGGTAATTTTATTCTTCACAGAATTATTCTCTTCATTGTCATTAAAACTCATGGTTCTAAACTTTACAATTTTAACTAATCTATTATTTTTCCCAATTCTATTTTGAATAATAAAAATGGAACCCTGGTCTTCAAGTTTTATTGCTAAGAATATAAAAGGATAAAAGATGAGTGATAGTAAACCTAGAATTAAAGAAAAAACGATATCGAGAAATCTTTTTAAAATAGAATAAGACACATTTGGCCATAAAGATAAATTACCAATAAACCAATCGTACCCAACCAGAGATAATGGCACACGGTCGAAAATTTCTTCATACAAACTATTCATGTCCACAAAACGAACTTTAGCAAACAAAAGATCATAAAAATTTGCCAAATTCTTTTCAATATTTTTATTTTGCCAATCAACAACGATAATAGAAATATTCTGCTCGCGAATTGGCAAGGCGACATCACGCTCGAAATCAAAAGTTTCGGTCTGGTTTAAATCAATCGCCGAAGTAAAAAGAAAACCATAGCGTTTATTGCTATTAACCTCTTGAAACAGGAGTTCCATTTCTGGACCGCTAGCCAAAATCAGAGCTGACTCTTTTGCCTTCGCTCCAAATAGATTCTGACCATATAGACGCCAAAGCAAAACTAAACCGAGTGATAAAATAATATAAATAAATAAGATTGTCTTAGGGGTAACGCCAAAATATGGCACAAAGTAGAAAAAGACCACCGCCAGAAAGCTATTAAAAACTTGAGTATTAAATATTCTGGCTGGTAAACGACTCTTAAATAGAGAGGTGTGTTTCTCGTACAGCCCAGCGATAAAAAAAACTGTTAACCAAAAAAGGAAAAGTATTCCGAAGGGAAATAATAATTCGGTAAAATAAGTCCAGGCTGGAATTTGGTTGAAGCGGATGAATAGTGATAGCCAAAGGGAGAAGGTCAAGACCAGGATGTCCCCTAGAAATAGAAACCACGGCTCGGTACGGTTTATCATCTTCATACAATAATGAAGTATACAAGTTTTTGACTATTTTTCAACTCGGTAAAAAATGTTATTATTAGAAAATAAAGTTATGGCCGAAAAAAGAACTAAAATTATCTACTGCATTACCAAGGCCAACTGGGGTGGAGCTCAACGCTATGTTTACGATTTAGCCACCTCCTTATCATCGGACAAATATAATGTAAGTGTTTTAGCTGGCACAACTGGAACCTTGACTGAAAAATTAAGACAGGCTGGCATAAAAGTCACAATTTTAAGAAACTTGACTCGTGATGTAAATATCTGGAAAGATGTTTTGGTCTTTATTAAACTTGTTAAAATATTCCGCCAAGAAAAACCAGACATAATTCATCTCAATAGCTCAAAGATGGGAGACTTAGGGGCGGTCGCGGGTAAACTAGCTCAGGTACGAAAAATTATTTTCACAGGACACGGTTGGGCCTTCAATGAAGATCGAAGTGCTTGGCAAAAGAAAATCATTTATTTTTTTCATTGGCTGACCATTTCGCTCACCGATAATACCATCGCAGTTTCTGAACAAACCAAAACTCAACTTTTGATGAAAGGGAAAAATGAGAAAAAAATTGTCGTGTTAAAAAACGGCTTAGAAGAAATAACCTATTTAGAAAAACTTGAAGCTAGAAAAAAAATACTGACTAGACTGCCAGTAGAATTAGAAACTGAGAGTAAAATCTGGTTGGGTACTATTTCCGAATTACATAAAAATAAAGGTTTAAAATATTTGATCGAAGCAATACATTTACTAGACACGGCTGGTGACGAGAAGGCTACTCTGCCAATTGTGATTATAATCGGTGAAGGCGAAAATAGAGAAAAGTTACAAACCCGAATTAACCGTTATAATTTACAAAGTAATGTTTTCCTAATAGGACAAGTCGATCAAGCCGCCAGATATTTAAAAGCTTTTGATATCTTTACACTTACCTCTATTACCGAGGCGTTACCTTATGCCATCCTAGAGGCTGGACAAGCCGGTCTGCCAATAATAGCCAGTGCTGTCGGTGGCATTCCTGAAATCATCACCGATATGAAAAATGGAGTCTTGGTCAAACCAAAAGAGCCAGAAGAGATTGTCAAAGCTGTTAACTTTTTCCTAAAAAACCCTGATAAAATGGCCTTATTTGGAGATAACTTACAAAAGAAAATTAGACAGGATTTTAATAAGGAAAAGATGATTGAGGACACTGTTTCTTTGTATCATAGATAATGTTATAATTATAGAGTTATTAGTTAATAAATAAAAAAAATGGGAGTAGAATTTAATGAACAAAAATCAACAGATTTCAACTTTCAGCCTAAAAGGGGTGGTTTGACTAATTTAATTATAAAAATGAAACTAGCAAAAGACGAAAGCAGCGCCCAAAAGGTGATGGTCGTCATTGCTCTTATTTTCTTTGTTTTAGCAATTTATTTTTTCACAAAAGCGTTTTAATGAAAATTACAAAAATTAATTACAAAAAGGCCTTCACCCTTATCGAACTTTTGGTCGTCATCTCCATCATCGCTCTCCTATCTTCCATCGTCCTAGCGGCGCTGAATGATGCGAGATCGAAAGCAAGAGATACTGCAAGAATACAGTCCATGTTACAGACAAGAAATGCCTTACAATTATATTTCGCAGACAAAGGTCAATATCCGCTAATGTCGTCGGTCCAAGCAAACTCAAACATTTGGAAATCTGGACAAACAAGCAGTACTAATTATGGTGGTTTACTAACACTTGGATACATCAATGATGTACACCCCGAAATAAGATATCACGTAGGAAAATCTGACGTTCCCATAACCAGTAATTCATTATGTAGCAGTCATGATCCAAGCAACCAATATAAATGCGTATACGCACGTATATATGTTAAATTAGAAAATAAAAATAGTGTCCTGAACTCTGATAGAGATAGAAGCTATGATGTCACCTCCGTAACTTATGTACCTGATGGTTTGAGCACTAAAGATAATTGCGAGCCAGAAGCTGGTGTGGTGGATAGTCAGGATTTATGTTTTGATTTGGAATTAGTGGGACAATAACTAAATCCCCAGAAATTCATTCTTCATCATCTCACGATGAGCGGGGCGGGAGTAGTGGCTCATGCCGATGAGGACGCCGAGGGCGATAAATGAGGTGAGAAGGTTGGTACCTCCGTACGACATAAAAGGAAAGGTAATTCCCGTGACCGGCATAATTCCAATATTCATACCCACATTGACCAAAAAGTGACTGATAAACATCACCGCCACTCCGCAAGCAAAAAGCATTTCAAAATTACCGGCACCATAATAAGCAATCCTGATTACCCGCCACAACAAAATTCCAAAAAAGATAAAGAGCAATAAGACGCCGAGGAAACCCCACTCTTCAGCATAAGCAGCAAAGATAAAGTCCGTTTGATATTCAGGCAAGAAACTAAGTTTTGATTGCGTGCCATAACCAATTCCCTTGCCCACGATCTGCCCAGAACCAACGGCAATAGTACTTTGATAAGCACTGTAACCGGTGCCTCTAATATCAGAAAGAGGATGAATAAAGTTTATGACCCGACTCTTCTGATAATCTTGCAACATAAATCCCCAAAGCAAAGCAAAGGCAACCGAACCAAGCAAAAAAACTGCGAGCAAATGCTTTTTAGAAATTCCGGATAATAAAATCATACCCAGCCAAATTAAGAAGATAATCAGAGCTGAACCAAAATCGGGTTGGAAAAAAACCAAGGCAAAAACTACAAAAACATATAAACCAGAAATCAAAATATGGCGAATATTGGCAATTTCAATGTGTCTTTTGGAAAAATATTTGGCGAGTAAGACAATAATCACCAGTTTAATCAAATCAGCCGGCTGAAAAGAGATGGCCCCAAAATCAAACCAGCTTTGCGCACCCTTGCTGACTTTACCGACAACGAATAGAGCTAGGAGCAACAATACTGATAAGAAAAAGATTGAGATCACCACCCCAGTCCGTTTCAAAAAACGATAATCAAAAACACTTAAAATAAAAAAAACACAGACGGAGAGGATCAGCCAGATAATTTGTTTATTAAAATAATCACCAGATTCACCAAAGGAACCAGTGGTGATCAAGCCCGCGACAGCAATAAAAATAGCCGAAAAAAATAACAACCAATCAATCTCTTTTAATTTCCGCCAGAGACTTTTACTCACCAAATCAGCCATATTTATTTCAAAATTTTAAGAATCACCTCAGTCCGAGACGATTGCTCAGTAAAAGGTTTTGGCCAGTTGAAATAGACTTCTTTTGATTCTTGACCAGCGATGGCCTCGACGATAGTTCGAGAAAATGCAACGGTATTGCCTTGAGAATTATACACAATCGCCACAGCTTCGATGTTTTTAATCTGATTAATAGTTTTGTTGGTTAAGGTGACGGTTAATCTTGGAGCTGAATCTTCGCGGCTCATCACTTGTTGAGATAAAGATAACCCCGTTTCTCGACTCTCCTGTTTCAACCAGACAGCCTGATTGGAAAAAGAAAATTCGACACGTTGAGGAATTCGATTTCCAGTTGAAAGTTCGGGCTCAAAAACGGCCATGATTCTGTTGGCGGGAGCAAAAGTCTTGCCAAATCTTTCAGCGATCAAGACGCCACGATTATCATACATTTTAAAAGAATAACTAAGATTTTCAGCAATCGCCCCGAGATTCGAATTTTCGATATAAGCCAAGACATTGTAAACACCATCACTAACCTTGGCGAATCTCTGCCATTTAACAATTAGTGGAGCATATTGAACCGAGCACAGTAAAGTACAAGAACCACCACAATCGATTCCCAATTCCGTACCATTTTGTTTTTTATCAAAACAAGTTGGCGCTTTATAAAAATGAATAACCGTCGGTAAAACCACGACCAGTAAAAAAACCACAATGATAATTGAAATATAAATCAAACGTCGTTTCTGCGCCCAGGACATGTTGTATAGTATATAATATCAGGTCTGTTTTATCCACTTTTTTAATACTTGCATTTAGATATTATTGTGCTAACCTGTAATTGTGCCTGTGGGCGAGAGCCCCTTATCGGCTAAGGTTTACCTAAGCTGAAGACAGGTACAATAAAGTAGCTCTCTTAATTGAGGGCTTTTTTATTATCAAAAATCTTCAATACCATCATCATATAATTTTGGGTTATTAAATTTTCGATGGGGCATCACACTCCAAAAGATAACTTTTCCATCCCCCACCCTTTTTAAGATTACAACTATTTTCCTTAAATTATTCTCACCAAAAATAGAGTGAAAGCCCCAATACTCTATTTGTTTTGTTTTATAAAAGCCATCTCTTTGTGGATTTCCAATCTTCTCCAAACTTCTCCTATATTCTTGTAATGTCCCGGCTTTTTTGATAACTTCCAAAGCCCTAGGTAATAAAAGTAGCTTCAATAATTGTTCCCTGGTATTTCTCGGGGTTCGATTGTTTTTATATTGTAAATGATTAAGACCGTCGGAGGTAAGAAAAATATGATCGTTAAAATAAGGAGACCAAATCTGACTTTGGAGTGAATATATTTTTCGACTATCTTGAATTACTTTATTTAACCTGTCAGCTTCATAATTCATAGGTGACACATCCTAACCTAGAATTATATCTTTCACAACTGTGGATAAATCAGGCAGTAAAATAAGCAACAAAAAAACCACCTTTCGGCGATTTAATTGAGATTAAATATTTTGTTTTGGCGACTAGCTACTTTGTCACGGATATTTTCTTGCTAGAAAATTCCGCGACCCCGCCTCACTCACCTCCGCTCGTTCCGGCTTTGAATTGCTCCGAGCCCTCGCAATTCAACCCCTCAGGACTACACCGAGCGTCGGCGCGAAGAGAAAACAGAAAAGGTGTACAGCGACTGTAAATCGGGACCATAGCACCAAATCATTAGATAGAAAAGATGACAAAAACATGATAAGCTTAATCTATATGAAAGATTACAGAGACCCCACAAGCCAAAACTTAAAGCATACTGGTTACTGGTTTAAAAAAGACATAAAAACTATTAAGAATTCTTTAAGAAAAACTTTGAAAATAGCGCCTTTATTTCTCGTACCTTCAGCTATTCTTTATATAATAGTGTCTCAGTCAACCGAACTTTCAGCAGACTATAACTTAATTTTGAAAATTATATTGCCTTTTTTTCTTATTCTACTATTAGGTTATTTCTTAGTTAACGTACTGATTACAAAAGGTTATGATATAGGAAAAGATGAGGGATCAGGCACGGGTGGTCTGTAAAATACTACATCAAAAAACCACCCATTACGGTGATTAATTTATGCTCTTGAAATCAAAGTTCTGGCGACTAGCTACTTTTGCCCCGAAGGACTATCATCGCCGCAACTACGCTTAACTTCTGTGTTCGGAATGGGAACAGGTGTGACCATAGCGCCGAATCACCAGAACTTTAATTTCAAAATAACAAAGTAAAATTCGCGGAAATTAATTCCACGCAACGGATTAAGATTTTACCCAGCCGTCGCTTATTAAAGCTATGGCGGGCACGTATTTTCTAGATTGGATTTGTAAATTTCCTAATAGAAATCGACTAATTAGTACTCCTCGGCTAAACACATTACTATGCTTACACCTAGAGCCTATCAACGTGATCATCTCTCACGAGTCTAAATGATTCTTTATCTTGGGGACGGCTTCATTCTTAGATGCTTTCAGAATTTATCCGTTCCAAACTTAGCTACTCGGCATTGCTCTTGGCAGAACAGCCGACACACCAGAGGTTTGTTCAACTCGGTCCTCTCGTACTAGAGTCAAATCCCCTCAAGAATCGACGCCTGCAGTAGATAGGAGACCAACCTGTCTCACGCTTGTTAT
>Ga0172380_10008344_pt1 | contig 11362 bp, 16 predicted proteins | sample Leawe162metaG_FD_119747 | JGI IMG/M metagenome (GOLD analysis project Ga0172380, IMG submission 119747) | Leachate microbial communities from a municipal landfill in Southern Ontario, Canada - Leachate well 162 metaG | ecosystem: Engineered > Solid waste > Landfill > Unclassified | place... | reverse complement strand
CTACATCAACAAGCGGCGGGAGAAGCAATGATGAACTGGGAGTACAAGACAGTCATTTGCTCTCCGAAGTTCGCATTTTCCATCAAGGGCATCTACCGGGACGTTGAGAGTGACATGAACGCTCTTGGCCAGGACGGATGGGAGCTGGTTGGTTTCCTGCCCGGCAACAGTGGGCTTGCTGTGTTCAAGCGCCAGCTGGTTGCGCGCTAGCACCGGGGCGATTTCATTTATCCATGAATACGTATTGGCAGAAATACTGATCTGTTGCTTTCTATAGATAAAGCGATACGTAAGTGAATAAAACTAAACCTAAGCCCACAACGCTTGATGCAAGCCTGGTGGCCAAAGACCAGGCAGCCCCCGCGCATCTTCTCACTTGCGAAGAAAGTGGGGTAAGTGACACGAGCCCGGGTGCGATAAACCTGGCCACATGGTGGGCCGCGCGGCACAAGGAACTCACCCGCACATGGGCATACATGTTTTTACATCGATATGGAGATAAGTAGATGAGGACTTTAGTAATCGCAAACCAAAAGGGCGGTGTTGGGAAAACCACGCTTGCCGGCCACCTGGCAGTAGAGGCTGAGCGCGCCGGCGCCGGACCCGTGGCTCTGCTCGATACGGATTCACAGGGTTCCCTGTCAGATTGGTGGAACGAACGCCAGGCGCAAACCCCAGTATTCGCCGAGGCAGCGCTGGAGGCCTTGGGCGCGCAGCTGGCAGAGCTCGAAGCCGCTGGCATCCAGATCGTCGTCATCGATACCCCGCCGGCCGTGTCCCAACGGATTCAAACCGTAGTCGACGTTGCGGATCTTGTCCTCATACCAGTGCGCCCAGGTCCTCACGATCTGCGCGCCGTTGGCGCGACTGTGAGGCTTGTTGAGGGCGCCGGGAAAAGGATGATTTTTTGCGTCAATGGGGCCACTCCCAGGGCACGCATCACCGGTGAAGCAGCGATCGCTCTGTCACAACATGGGACCGTGGCGCCCTCTATTTGCCATCAGCGGGTGGACTTCGCGGCGTCAATGATCGACGGACGTACTGCAGTGGAGCTGGATTTGGCGTCGAGATCCGGCGCCGAGATCTCGGAACTATGGCGATACATATTTTCGCATTTGCAGAAATGCTGATCTGTTGCTTTCTATAGATAAGGAGATACGTAAATGAGTAAAGCAAAACCTGCAGCACTTGGAGCAGGCCTGGTGGCCAAGGGCCAGGCTGCCCCAGCTGCGTCCGAGCATCCTGCTACGCCGACCGTTCCCGTTGCTGTGTCGGGATTGCTGGCGCGGCAAGGGTATTACAAGGCGATCACGATCAAATTGTCCCGCGATCGATACGTGGCTCTCAAGGCGGCGGGAGTTGCTGAGGACAAATACTGTCAAGACATCCTGGTCGAGGCCCTCGATACCTGGCTTGCCACAAGACGTCTCAATACGTAAATACGTATCGCTATATATGCGTACAACCATCAGTATGGAGAAAACTGTTATGACCGCGACTTACTATGATGCCCACCTGATTGACGCCACTGAGGCGGGGCTTGTTCTGGAGTACCAAGGCCGGCGCCTGGAGCTTCCGACCTTCCAGCCAGTGGGCGACTGGCTGAGAAACCAGATTGGGCAGACAGGCGTTGTCGAATGCGCGCCGGAAGATCAGTGCTGGCGCTTTAACGCGTATCTCGATCAGAGCTTGCGGCGCATGTCAGAGTTCGACCAGCCGGAGCGGCTTGGCTGGCGCAATGACACCGACCCGGATGGCTGGACTGCTCCTCGCTCCATCATTCCTGGGAAAGACGGTGCGTTTATCGAGGACGACACTGAGCCGGTGCAGATCGACGTGCCCCCGGAATTCTTCGACCTATGCGCCCGCTACCAGCTCACGCCGGAGGCTGTCCTGCGCGGATTCATAGCCGACACTTGCGACCTCATAAGCTACGTCCGCGAACCGCGCGGCGATGGCTACGGTAGTAACGGGAGCGATGAGCGGATGATGGCGAGCGATTATCTCAATCGCGCCTACTTCTATCGTGGGGACTGAAATTCGTGAAACATTGCGTGAAACGTGCCCTGATTTTGCACCTTTCCCAAGTACTTGTTGACACGATGAAATCCAAACGGAATGCCCTCACGGACACCACATCCAAACCCTGCTTTTCGGGGAACGAACCTGGCCGAGGCGGGGAAATGGTAACACTGTTACCATTTCTCTCCCGTTTCCAGGATACGGCTTCTTATTCCATGTTTTATCGAATAATTGTGGCCCAATATGCCATTTATTTGGCCACAGACTGTCTCTATTGCCGTTACCGGGATACCGTATTATCCTGTTTATTAATGGAAAAATATTGACATATGCGTACAATCGTCGCAAAATTGGCAAATGGACTGTGTATTGACATTTCCGCACCCTGAATGGGAAGAGTTCATGGGCAGGAGCCGTTCCAGGTCCCGCCCACGTCCTCTTCCGGGTGACTGGATTCGACGTGCGATCGACTCGCGCGCATGGGACTGTGGTTATCTCCCACTGGCTCGCCAGATGTTGCTTGTGGGTAAGCGGCACGGTCGGCCTGTACGCAGGAGCCGTCCCGCATCGATGCTGTTGTCATCCGCTGCTATTTCGGATAGCGAAGTCGTTGATGGGCCAAATACCGGCCCTGCGGCTCATGAGGAGCTGCCCACCCCGGCTCCCACGCATCGGAAACGTCTCCCGCACGTCTCCCTCTCTCCTCGCCTGATTCCCATACCCCGCGTGCGCTAGGCGCGCGCGGGACGTTCCTCGTCGCGGGCTTTCTGCCCGCGCGCCCTAGCTTGATCGACAAGCCTGCGGCTTCCTTCTGGGAGTCCGCATATGACAAACGAAGCATCCCCTGCGCTGGAGCGCGCCAGAGCGCTCGTGCAGCAAACATTTCCCGGCGTGGCCATGGTCACACTCAACGCCGGCGCCACTTTCCTCGGGATCGAAGGTAAAACACTTCGGAACCTGGTGTGGCGAAAAAAAGCGCCGGTAGCGACGGCGAAAGTCGGTGGCCGGCGATTAATACCAACCGACAGCCTGGCCGCTGCACTGGCCCAGGCATTAAGTGCATCTGGAATTTTCGAGCCAGTAGTTTCCCCACCGGCTGTCAATAAACAACAGACAGTGGGAAGCGGACCAGGTAAGCCCAAGAAAGCAGAGTCACTTGCAGCGAGCAAAGCGGGCATGACAGTGCCGCAGTGGCGCCGAGCCAACCAGGGCGAGGTGCAGGCATGAAAAGCTATTCGCTTTGGGATCCTCGCAAGTGGGCGCATCTCGACAAGATGGATCGGCGGCAGAGTCCGCCGCAGGAGACCACGACAAATAACCTATCTGAAGATCAAGCGAAGCAGTTTGCTGCGGAGTTTGTACTCGAGTTGGTCGATGATTTCTGCGTGCATCTCAAAAGCCCGCAGGCCAGCAAGCGCGAAATTAAGATGCATTTTGATCAAGTAGAAGCCTTTCTGTCCTCGGCTGTTGGCGACGGGGCGGCAATCGCGGCAGGATTGAATTCGGAACGGTTGGTTGACGGCCTCAAAGAACAAGTCAGCTGGATAACTACCGGCTATCGCAATCCAATCGAGGCTGCCCGTGCAGAGCAGGAGCGCCAGGGAAATCTCGCCACAGCCTAGTGGGAACAATCTTGCTCAATTCTTGGAGAAAACCATGAGTGACAGCCATATTACAAAATCCCCTGCCGCCCAGTTTCGCACCGGGTTCTGGGACGCCCCGACAAGAGAACATCTAAGCGGTGAAGATGTATTTCTACTGATGTATCTACTTCTTTGCCCCTACAGACATGCGACCGGCATTTTCCGGCTCAATTGGCGCCTGGCTGCTAGCCACCTCGGCTGGGATCAGCCGCAGTTAGTCAAAGTAATCGAGCGCCTAGCAGCAGCAGAGGCAGTTGTTACTGAAGAAGGTTGGCTTTGGGTCACATCATTTTTCGATCACAACAACTCTCCAGGCCCAGGTGTCTACTCTAACTTCAGTAAGCATCTTGCCTCTGCGCCAGAAAACTTGGTATCAGCATGGCGCAGAGACGCGCTCGATCGCGGTTTACCGGTTCACCTTTGGTTTCAAGAAGATGTGTTTCAAGGGGGTAGTTCCCCCCCTAGTACCCCCCCTAGTACCCCCCCTGGTACGGGGGTAAAGAGTAAAGAGGTAACAGATAAAGCGGTAAAGGATAAAAGGGTAAAGGGTAAAGCAGTAGCTGAAGACGGTGAGACTGCGGCAGCTGCTCACCATCCCCTCATCCTCGAGGACCGAAACCCGTTCGGGATAATTATCGAGAACGTGGAAGATGAACGCAAGTTCCAACTTTTGCACAAAGTCCTTGGAGACGAGGATCTGAAATCGCTGTGTGATTTGCACATGGTTAAAGGTGGCCGGCGTCTATATACCAGCCAACTCATGGATCTCTTGCCCGATTACCAAGCCCTTTCATCCAATCACGCACACAGCCATGATTAAGATCTTATTTCACTTGGCGGTCGCCGCAGCGCTCGTGTACGCCATCGTGACGGTGGTTATATCCACGACCGATCGCGTTCAATCAAATGTGTCCGAGAAGGCTCCCGAGACACCAACTACCACACCATCCCTGATCCTGCCCAGCCATGATGTGGTGAGGGACTATGCAAGCGCCCTTCTTCATCCCGCCAAGCCGAAGACGTCGCCGGGACAGCCGGCAACCAATCCGGGCTCGGAGGTGCGCGTGCGCCACGGGCTGCCGGTCTGTACCGACCTGGCAGCCGCCACCAAAGAGCAGATTTCAAAAATTGCCGTCACGGGTGATTACAAAGAGCGCACCGTCGAGCCCAGCGGCCGCCGGTGTATTGATCTTAGGTGACTCATGGTATTACGTGCTCAAAGAGTCTTGGCGGCCGCCCTCGCGGTCCTGCAGCTGCTCAATGTTGCGCGGGCAGCCGACTACACTGCCGATTTGCAGGCTGCGCAGCGGTCTGCCACCGCAATGCAAGGTTCCCTGCAAAGTTTCTCAGCAACAAATATAGGACCCGTCGACACGAGCTTTGTACAAACCTTGGGATCCCAGGGTATGACGCCGGCGGCCAACGCTGCGGCAAACAATGCTTATATTTCGACGTGCCGCGCGGCGGCGGCGAACGGCTATCCGGGCATGACGTCCCAGCAGAAGCTGGACTGTCAGGCAACAATTACCGCTGCAGAAATAACGCACACCAGGGATCCCTATCTCGATCCAGCGAATCCGACGGCAGCGAGACTTGTTCGCGACGTGAAAGACCGGCAGGCGATGGCGACTGCCCAGGTGACGACTGGTGTCGTTGCGGCCCCGTCGTCGATAACGACTACGACGACGGGCTGCGGGACGAGCACTACGCCAGTGCCACCCATCCTGCGCAATGATTCTTGCCATGTGGAACGCCCGGTGAATTCGGTATGGGTGGATGAGAATGTCTCGATCACGCTCGACCCAAGCGTGGCGTCGACAAAAACCATGGCATACGACACAGTCATTTGCAGCATGCAAAATCCGCCGGACAGCTATCCGGCCGGCCAAATATTTTGCCCTGCCGGAGGCGGCGGAAGCGACCTGGTGGTTTCGGTCGATACGTCTGGCTTGGCACCCTACGCTGCGAATCCGCTCGCCGAGGCTGGGGATCTGGTATGCGTGGAAACGACGAACATCATCGTAACAACACCGCCGGTACCGTCTTCCGCAACACCGACGCAAGCCACCTATGGCGTTTGTACGCTGTATCGACAAGGGTATGGAATTTGGAATACCGCAGCATCATGGGATGAGTCGCGATGTGCGCAGTTGGCTGCGGATACGACCTGTACCGCGACAGGATACAGGGGTACTAAGGCAATTAATGGGACGGATGTCTGGGCGGATAAAACGTATTCATGTGTAATGACGCCGGCCAGCACCAGCGCGATTGGGACGGGGTGCCAAACGTCGCTTTGCATTGGCGGAACATGCATGGACGTGTCCTCGACCCCGAATTCGCAGTTCGGGCAGACAGCGGTCGGCCTGGAGGTGTTGCGCGAGGCAGGAGCATACGCGCAACAGGATCCTTCCACGATGTGCCCCAAAACAGTGTCCCAATACCTGGCGCAATGCAATGCGACAGTGGGGCCATGTCCTGACGCGACCGGTTTGCTCTATCTCGCGGCATATCCGCAATGCGACACCTCGTCCCCCAGCTTTGTGACATCGGCCAACCTCAAAATCTTCTCCGGGATATCGGACAGTTGTAAGCGGCCGACCGGACCGGGTTTCGGCACCAACTGCTGCAATTCGAGTTCCGGAACTCCGTTAAAGGCAAATCGCCAGGTATTGCCGTCGCTCGCCTTCATGGTGGCCGGAAATGCGGTGAAGGCGGCTGGAGCGTACGGAGTCCAGCAAGCCTCGCCTTATGTTTATGACTTCATGTTTTCAAGTGGCTCAGAGTGGCTGCAGGAAAAGGCTTGGGGGCTCATGAGCTCGGGTGCGCTTGAGCCTGGTTCCGGATTCGGTATGAGCTTAAGCCTGTATGGCTTTAGCCTGACGAGCGGCGTGGCCGGAACAGGTGGGTCAATTACGAGCTTGGTTGGTAGCAACAACATCGTGGCGGATGGGCTGAATTTGTTCGGCAGTAAAGGCAATATTTGGGAGGCTAAGGACATCATGGGGAGTGGGATGAACCTATCCTTCAATCCCTACGTGTTGGCGGCGATGGTTGCCATCCAAGTGATCACCAACCTGTTTTCCTGCAGCATGAATGAAAAATTGCTATCCACCAGGCGAGGTGGGCAGCTATGCGAGAAGACAGGGGAGTATTGCTCACGGAGGGTCCCAATTTTCAGGACCTGTATCCAAGTCACCGAAACATGGTGCTGCTGGAATTCTCGCTTGGCTCACCTTATCGCGGTTCAGGGGGGCGCGCAATTAGGGGGCGGCCCTCGATGCGGCGGTTTTACACCGGAGGAACTTTCCCGCCTGGATTTCTCGAAGATTGATCTGACATCGTTTGTTGCCGAAGTCATGAGCAATGTGACTTTGCCTGACGGCACCTATCTTAGTTCGATGGCACAACAAGGTGCTAATCGAGGGGCGGACGCGCGCAACTCAGTGAATCCGGCCGCACAGAGCAGCACCGTCTCGGATCCAAACCTGGTGAATTACGCCTCAGGCCGTATCCAGATGATGCTGAATAAATAGGGAGGACATTTCATGCATTTCAAAAACCTCATTGTTGTGGCATTAATCGTAACAGCCGTGCCAGCTAGTGCGGCCGAACTCGTGGATATCATCAGACAATCAATCAGAGACGGTAAAGCCGGCGGGGAGCTAACCGGTGCCATTTCCGAAACCATAGCCGCTCGAACAGGATCGGCGCGGCCGCCTCAGGCACTTGTCGAAACGATCAATTCGTTTGCAGATCCTGATTGCAAGCGCGTACGTATTTCGATTCGCCAGGATGGCGTCCAGGACAAGGCGGGGAGGATTGGAATTGTTGCCTTGCCTAGCTTTGAACTTAACATGTGCCTTGATGGATCGCCTCCCAAAGAAACGCTTGGTGCTGATGCGGTGAGACATCGGCAGGAAGTGTTGCTGCGCCAGATGGATGACATCCAGGCAGGGCGCACGGTAAATCTTGTGCGATAGACGCCCCTGCCTAATTCGAAACCTGGGCTCTTTACTCACACTTCGTTCATATTTTCTCGGACGCTCAATAGGTCGGCCTGTATGCTGATTTGTGAAGTCTCGTAGAACGTTTTTATCCACTTCACAAATCAAGGAGCAAGTCATGGCAGATCTCGCAGCACTCATCCGCAAGCAGCAGGCACACACAAAAAAGGCCGAGGCCTTGCAAAAGGCTATACGCGAAGCCCAGGAACTCGAAAAACGGGCCGATGAAATCAAGCGTCTTATCAAGGATGCTGGACTCCTCGTTTTTGACAACGAGCAGTTGGTCGCCGGCTTTAAGAAACTAGCCACTGAACTGGCGGCAAACGCGCCGGCAAAGAGCTGACTATTCCCACACATTGGAGAACACCATGAATCTGAGTGAGATTGTTCGGAAGTTTAACCACGGTGGAAGCGAGCGAAAAGCAGCTTTGAAGGCCGCAACCCGGGTAGTTGGAAAGCTGCTTTTTTTCGTTTGGGCACTTGGCGCCCTGAGTCAATATTGCGGGCTCGTGGTTGCTCTACTTCTGGGCTTGCACGACACAGTGACACCACAAGATTTTTTCGCGACCATAAAGGCAGGTGCAATTGTGAATGCATTCCTCGCCCTGGGCGTAACCAGTCTCATCGTTGTAGCGTTCATCGTATCCCACCGCTCGCGAACCGCCAATGGGCCAGTGAAAAACTAACTTCACCCTTTAGGAGAACACCATGAACTTCTTGTCCCAATGGATAGCGGAATGTAGCTCTTGGGAAGCTGCACGCTTTACTCTGAAGACAAGCTTACTGGCTAGTGTGTGTGTAATTCTAGCGAGCTTATTATCGCTTTTCAGGATTCAAATTCCCGAGTGGGACAACGCATCATTGCTATTACAGCAGGTGGCGGTGTTCGCCGGCGTGATCGCTCTTTCCGAGCTCATAGCAACAATGGTAATAATTGTCTTCGCCTGGCGCCGCGAAAACACCCCAGCTAATCTTGATCAGACCGTCGGCGGCGCAACTGACGGACCTCACGAAGCAAAGCACGAAACCGGATGAAATTTTGCAGCTTCCTGACCTAATCGGCTTTGCGAAGATTGCTGGACCGTATCCGGTAGCCAAGCACGTGGTTGTCAGTCAGTCCCCTCGTAGCTAAAACTCTCATAGCTGCGGGCGGGAAACCGCCTGCAGCAGGAGGGATGTTCCAACCTAGCGCGTCACGCCAGCTAAGAACAGAAGCAACTGCAAAGCCCAAGGCGAAGGCAAGATCAAATGCAAAAGCAACACCAAAAATCAAAGTCACGACAGGGCCAGGCAGCAAAAATCCGCTGCCTTCCTTACCACACATTACGCATCCAAGTTGATGCCCCCAAAACCCGCGCCATTCCTCTGGACTCCCTGGACTCCCATGCAGCCGGTGACTAGGAAGTCTGGCAGCGGCTTTTTTCTCTCAAAACAAGCGCCATTCCTCTGGACTCCTTGGACTTCCGGCCGGATTCGAATATCGGGCACTACAGCCGGTTTTTCGTATCCGCCGATTTGGGCCACGGTGCGACCATCATAACTATTCCTCGGAGCACTAACGTGACAGAACCGCTACACCAAATCAGTTTCAAGACCTCAAAAGATCATGCCCGCCGTCTTGGTACAGCAGCTGCGGCTGCCGGTATCTCGACATCGTCATACACGCGACAGCTGGTCCTCTCCGCTGAGAGGATTCATCGTCAAGAAAAGCTGCTGCTTGAAATTCAGACGCGCGTTTTCCAGTTGCTCCTTGTCGTCGTTGACAGGGTTTCTGGCGGGGACGCACTGCTAACTGCCAAGGCAACCGTAGCAAAGTTTCTTGAAAAACTGGATGCCGGAGAATTGTAATGGCCATTTCTGATACGAGCTGGACCGCGAACTGGATTCGGGGATGGAACAAGATTTTCCACACATCGACTATGCTGTTGGTTAATTTGGTGCGCGTCACTCTTCTATTCGTCGCACTCTGGATATCTGTCAGCGGAGCCATATGCTGGTCCGTGACTTCATACAACCAACGCCATGCAGTCTATGCCCACGTCGAAGCGGTTGTGTTCGACACTGTTTGGCGCCCTGGCGAAAAAGTATCGATTACTCAGAGAGACAATCAAACGGGAGAGACCATCACCTCAGTAATTCCCGCGAGTCAACTTCGGCCCCTTACCGGCGCAGCGTTCCTCGAAACTAGCCACGCATTCGTTTACAGCCTTATCCTCGGATTTCTGCTTTGCATGGGTGGAGCCATTTTTCTCATTACTCTTCCCGCTCGCTACGGCAAACTGTTGGCTGCAGACAAGTTCTTGCGCGGTGGATCACTTGTTTCAGAAAAGGAGCTGATCTCCCTGGTTAAAAATCCATCACCCTACAAACTTGGCAACGTGCCGGTGGCCGTTCCCTTCCTAACGAATAACATTCTCGCAACAGGTGGGCAATCGACAGGTAAGTCCCAGACCATTTTTCATAATTTGGATGTTGCACGTTCTCGACAGGTTAAGGCTTTGGTCTACGATACCAGCGGCGAATTCGTTCAAGCGTATTTTCGGCAGGGACAAGATCATATCCTCAACGTCCTCGACGAGCGCTGCGCCCCGTGGTCGCCTTTCTGCGAAACGCGCACCATTCTGGACCTGTCGACAATTTCAGGTTTTTTTGTCCCCGATGCTAAAGCTGCTGAGCAGAATCCAATCTGGGACAACGCAGCCAGGCTTCTTCTTAATGATGTCATGGCAATTACTGATACTGGAGAAGTAGGGCCGCGAACTATGGCTACAGTCCGTGAGATTCTCGTTAAATGGCCTCTTCCTAAACTTGCAAAGCTTCTTCGTGACTACGACGCGACAAGTCAAGGAACAATTAATGAAGGCAATATTGGCACAAGCGAGTCGGTTCGGTTCACGTTGAGCGCGCAACCGGCTATCAAACTCTTCGACATTCTTCCTGTTCCCTCGCCAGGCGTTTCCCCGTTTTCTATTCGCGACTGGGTTCAAAATGGCGACGACTCGTGGCTGTTTCTGACAACACGCGACGACTTTCACAAAGCCATCAGACCCTATATCAGCCTATGGCTGGACTTGACCTTGCTGGGCGCCATGACCCTTCCTCCTGTAATTGGCGAACGGCTTAATCTAAACCTACTTATTGTTCTTGATGAATTGGGGAGTCTGCACAGGCTAGAATCTTTAGAAATTGCGGTTACCCGCGGCTCGAAATATGGTATTTGTGTGATTGCCGGAGCCCAGACGGTCAGTCAAATTCACGATGTTTACGGCCCCGACAAGGGTGATACTCTTTTAAGCAATTTCCAAAACACAATTGTCTTCCGCAATTCCAATCAGAAGACCGCGAAAGAGTACGCGGACCTCTTGGGCAAGAGGGAGATTGCGGAAACTCACGAGGGAAATAGCTATGGAACTGAGGCTGCACGTGACGGAGTAAATCGGTCACAGCAGACGCGAGAGCCAAACATTGTGACCTTTACAGAGATCATGAAGTTACCGAATCGAACTGGCTTTGTGCGGCTCGCAGGGGATCTTCCAATAGCGAAAGTTGTTGTACATCCTGTCACTCGTCCGCCCATTGCCCCTGCCTTTGTTTTACGAGACGGCATTGCAATCCCCAGGCGTGTTGATCAGGCGACGGCCGATGCCGAGGTATCTACCTACAACCCAGTTGAGGTCGACGATCTACCGG
>Ga0172380_10008343_pt1 | contig 11364 bp, 10 predicted proteins | sample Leawe162metaG_FD_119747 | JGI IMG/M metagenome (GOLD analysis project Ga0172380, IMG submission 119747) | Leachate microbial communities from a municipal landfill in Southern Ontario, Canada - Leachate well 162 metaG | ecosystem: Engineered > Solid waste > Landfill > Unclassified | place... | reverse complement strand
GCGCGCAGGATTTCGGCGGACAGGCCGAGTTGGGGAAAACTCATGGAATACTCCTGGATACGGCCCTCCGTGCTCGGCACGGATCAGTCCAGGCAGAATCTCTATGGGGACAAGACGCGGCGGAGGATCCACACGCGGCGCGCGGCGTACAGACTGATGATGAGCCGTGCGGGGCGCAGTGTAACAGCTTGTCCGATTCGGCGCTCGCCTAAATGGCGGTCGCGAATCGGCGACACCGGTACTATCCGATCAAGGCCAGTCCCCGGGCCAGGTCCGCCTGCAGATCGATCACCGCCTCCAGCCCTACCGCCACGCGCAGCAGACCTTCGGTGATGCCGGCAGCGGCCCGCGCCTCCGCCGAGATGCGGCCGTGCGTGGTGGTGGCCGGGTGAGTGATGGTGCTCTTGGTGTCGCCGAGATTGGCGGTGATGGAAATCAGCCGGCAATTGTCGACGACGCGCCAAGCGGCGTCGCGCCCGCCAGGCACTTCGAAGGCGAGGATGGCGCCACCGGCGCTTTGCTGCCGTAGCGCCAGCGCATGCTGCGGATGCGAGGCGAGGCCCGGATGGAACACTGTCTTGACATTGGGCTGAGCTTCGAGCCAGCCCGCCAGTTTCAGGGCAGCGGACGACTGCGCGGCCATGCGCAGCGGCAGGGTTTCGATTCCCTTGAGGATCACCCAGGCGTTGAACGGCGACAGCGCCGGTCCTGCCGTGCGCAGAAACTTGAATACCTCTTCGAGCAAGTCCCGGCCGCCGAGCACGGCGCCGCCGAGCACCCTTCCCTGGCCGTCGAGATACTTGGTGGCGGAGTGAATCACCAGGTCGGCGCCGAGAGCGAGCGGCCTTTGCAGTATCGGGGTGCAACAGCAGTTGTCCACCACCAGCAGGGCACCGGCGGCGTGCGCCACCTGCGCCAGCGCCGCGATGTCGAACACTTCGGTGAGCGGATTCGAGGGGGTCTCGATGAAGACCAGGCGCGTCTCAGGCGCGAGCGCTGCGCGGAAGGCCTGCGGGTCCGTACCATCGACGAATTCGGTGGTGATGCCGAACCTGGGCAGGATGTTGCCGAACAACTGGTGCGTCGCGCCGAAGATGCTCTGCGCCGCGACGATGTGCTCGCCGCTCTTCATCAGGGCCATCACGGTCGCCAGTATTGCCGCCATGCCGGAGGCTGTAGCCAGACAGCGCTCGGCGCCCTCGAGCGCCGCCAGGCGATCCTGCATCATGGTCACGGTCGGGTTGGTGAAGCGCGAGTAGACGTTTCCCGCCTCGCTGCCGGAAAAACGCGCCGCCGCCTGGGCCGCGTTGTCGAAGACGAAGCTGGAGGTGAGATACAACGCCTCGGCGTGTTCGTTGAATTGGCTACGCTGCTGGCCCGCCCGCACCGCCAGCGTCTCGAGTTGGAAATCCTCGCTCATGGCGCGACCCCGGCGGTCATTCTTGAGTCACCAGGTTGAGGTCCAACTGGCCGCCGTCGCCGTCGTCGGTGGCGCCGTTGAGGGCAAAGTCGCGGCGCGCCGAATCGATGCTCGACAGGTACTCGCGAGTGACGTCACCGGTGATGTACTGCCCGTCGAAGCACGAGGTCTCATAACAGCTGATACTGGGATTGACCGCGTGCAGAGCCGCCTTGAGCCCATCGAGATCCTGGTAGATCAGCGCATCGGCGCCGATCTCGCGCCGGATCTCATCTTCGGTGCGGCCGCTGGCGATCAGCTCCGAGCGGCTCGGCATGTCGATGCCATAGACGTTGGCGTAGCGCACCGGCGGCGCCGCCGAGGCGAAATAGACGTGACTGGCGCCGGCTTCGCGGGCCATCTGCACGATCTCGCGACTGGTCGTGCCACGGACGATGGAATCGTCGACCAGCAGCACGTTCTTGCCCTTGAACTCCTGGGCGATGGCATTGAGCTTCTGGCGCACCGATTTGCGCCGTGTCGACTGGCCGGGCATGATGAAAGTGCGACCGATGTAGCGATTCTTGACGAAGCCCTCTCGATAGGGAAGATTCAGGCGCTTGGCCAGTTCCATCGCCGAAGGCCGGCTCGAATCGGGTATCGGCATCACCGTGTCTATGGCCAGATGCGGGTGCGTATGGCGGATTTTTTCGGCGAGCAACTCACCCATCTTGAGCCGCGTCTCATACACGGAAATGCCGTCGATCAGCGAGTCGGGGCGCGCCAGATAAACGAACTCGAAGATGCAGGGCGCGTGCATGGTGCGTTCGGCGCACTGGCGGCTGACGAAGTTGCCGTGGGTATCGATGAGCACAGCCTCACCTGGCGCCACGTCACGCAGTATCTTGAAGCCCAGGGTGTCGATGGCCACGCTCTCGGATGCGACCAGATATTCGGCTCCGGCTTCGCAGTCGTTGCGGCCGATCACCAGGGGGCGAATGCCATAGGGATCGCGAAACGCCAGCAGCCCGTAGCCGGCGATCATGGCGACGACGGCATAGGCGCCGCGGACGCGGCGATGCACGCCGGCCACCGCCTTGAAGATGGTCTCCGCGTCGACCTGGTACTTGGTCGACGCGGCCTGCAGCTCGTGGGCCAGGACGTTGAGCAGCACCTCCGAATCGGAATTGGTGTTGATATGGCGCAGATCCTGGAGAAAGATGTCCTGCTTGAGTTGCGCCGTATTGGTCAGGTTGCCGTTGTGTGCCAGGGTGATGCCGAAGGGTGAATTGACGTAGAAGGGTTGCGCCTCGGCGGCGTTATAGGCGGAGCCGGCGGTCGGGTAGCGGCAGTGGCCTATGCCCCAGTTGCCGACCAGGTTGAGCATGTTGCGCGTGCGGAACACATCGCGCACCAGGCCCGGACCCTTGTGCATGTGAAATCTGTCGCCCGCCGCGGTGGCGATGCCCGCCGCGTCCTGACCGCGATGCTGCAGTACCTGCAACCCGTCATAGAGCAGTTGCCCCACCGGTGTCGTCGCCACCACGCCGATAATTCCGCACATCGTCCTGACCCTATCTGTAACGTATCCTATGTGCCACCGCCTGCGGCATCCAGGGCTTGGCCGCCAGCACCGCGGTTTCCAGCGGTGGCGCCAGCCACGCCTCGGCCCACCACGCTTGGCGCGGCATCGTCGTCATGCCGCCGACCAGCACCAGCACCGACACCACCACAGCGCCACGCGCCACGCCAAACAGGGCACCGAGCAAGCGATCCGCCAGACCCAGACCCACCGCCCGCAGCAGGCGGGAGAATAACAGACGCGCCAGCCCGAACAGAATCAGCGTCGCGACAAACACGGCGACAAATCCGGAAAGCTGCCGCCAGACCGGATCGGAGAGCATCCGCGGCAACATCTCACCGACGGCACCACCCCACCACCGGGCGGCGAAAAAGGCTGCCACCCACGCCACGAGCCCCAACACTTCGCTGGCCACACCGCGCCACAGTCCCAGCAGCGCCGACAGGCCAATCACTGCCAGCACCGCGTAGTCGAATCCCGTCATCGAAACAGCTACTTCGGCGCCACGATACCGCCCGACGGTCCGCCGGCGCCGATGCGCTTCAATCCAGCCTGCGCTCGCTCCGCCTTCTCGCGCGTCGCGAACGGCCCGGCGCGAACCCGCGTACGCACCCCATGTTCGCTATCCACTCGTTCAGTATAGGCGGGATAACCCAGTTCCTTGACCTTGGCCAGGAGCAACTTCACGTTGCCCTGTTCCTGATAAGCGCCGAGTTGCACCACCCATTGCTCGCGCGGCGCATCGGCCTTAGCCGGCAACTTGGCCTCGGGCTTCGTTTCCGGTTTCGCCTCGACGGCCCGTGGCTTGGGTTCCTCCACCGCTTTGACGAGGTCCGCCGGCGGCGCCGGCTTGGCCGACTCGAGCTTGGTCGCTGACTTGGTCTCGCTTGGCGTCTCCGGCTTGGGCTCGGTTTTGAGTTCAGCGACAGCGGGCGCTGTCGTCGCCGGCGGCAAAGCGGCAACCCGTGCCGCAGGCACGGGGCTGTCCTGGCTGGGAATGCGGATCCGGATGTCCTGGGTCAACGGTTTCGGTTCCTCATCCATCACCATCGGCAGCACGATGACGGCGAGCAAGGCCAAGGCGACGGCACCGACCAGGCGGCGGCGCGCACGCTTCGCTAAATCCACCCGGCCATCATCAGTGGAGTCGATTTCCGCCATGGACTTCATGCCTTTCGCGCCAGTTGGCGCAGGACATCCGCAACCGTCAGGAAGGATCCGAAGGCCACAATTCTATCACCTTCGTTTGCCTTGTTCCGCGCTGCACTGAACGCGCGAGCAGCGCTGGAGAAGGTTTGCGGCGCCCTGTCGACGCCATGGGCGACCAGGGCGCCTGCCAGTTCGACGGCGCTGGCGGCGCGCGGTCCGGGCAGGGTGCACGGCAGCCAGCGCGTGACGACGCCGTTCATCGCCGCGATCACGGCGGCGATGTCCTTGTCGCGCAGCATGCCGAATACCGCCCAGGTCTCGCCGGCGCAGGGCAGCGCACCCAGGCTGGCGGCGAGGACCCTGGCCGCCTGCGGATTGTGCGCGACATCGAGCAGTAGTGCCGGCGGGCCCAGGCGCAAATCCAGACGACCGACGAGGCGCGCCTGCGCCAGGCCGGTCTCGATGTCCTCCAGGCTCACACGCAGGCGATCGCGCATGTTCTCCAAGGCGCAGAGGGCGGCGGCGGCGTTGGCCAGTTGATGCGCCCCCGCCAACGCCGGCGGCGGCAAATCGAGCTCGGTCCCGGCCGCGCTCCAGTACTGCCAGAGCGGATCTTCAGGCGCCTGGCTGAAGCCGAAGTCAAGCCCCGCCAAGCGCAACTTGGCACCGCTCGCTGTCGCCTGATGCAACAGGCTCGCCGGCGGCAGCGCATCGGCGCATATCACCGGCCGCCGGGCGCGCATGATGCCCGCTTTTTCGTAGCCGATGGCCTCGCGCGTCGCACCAAGGTAGTCGCAGTGGTCGAGGTCTATCGTGGTGATGACAGCGCAGTCGGCATCGTAGCAATTCACCGCATCGAGCCTGCCACCGAGTCCGACTTCGAGGATGACGACATCCACCCGCGCGGCAGCGAAGCACTCCCAGGCCGCGAGAGTGCCGAATTCGAAATAGGTGAGCGCAATCGCCCCGGCCCTCTGGCGAGCCACCTCGACCTGCGCAAATGCCGCACACAGATCGGCATCAAGTATGTTCGCGCCACCGATCCTGATGCGCTCGTTGTAGCGGAGTAGATGGGGCGAGGTGTACAGGCCGACGCGATAGCCGGCTTGGCTGAGGATGGACTCGAGCAGCGCGCAGGTCGAGCCCTTGCCATTGGTCCCGGCGACCGTGATCAAGGGCACTGTCTGCCGTTGCCCGAGTTGCGCCTGCACCGCCCTGACGCGCACCAGGCCCAACTCTATTCCCGCAGCCCCTTGCGGATGCAGCGCCTCGAGATGCGCGAGCCAGTGGCGTAGCGTGGTCAAGCCTGACCGACGGCGGGCAAGCGTTGCAGCAGGCTGAGCAGGGATGCGAGTTTGTCGCGCAACTCCCGGCGGTCGACGATCATGTCGATCGCGCCCTTCTCGAGCAAGAACTCGGCGCGCTGAAAGCCTTCCGGCAGCGTCTGCCGCACGGTCTGCTCGATCACCCGCGGGCCGGCAAAACCGATCAGAGCGCCGGGTTCGGCGAGCACAGCGTCGCCGACGAAGGCGAAGCTCGCCGAAACCCCGCCGGTCGTCGGATGGGTCAGCACGGTGATGAAAGGTAGAGCTTGCTGCGCAAGCAATGCCACCGCCGCCGTGGTCTTGGCCATCTGCAGCAGCGAGAACAATCCCTCCTGCATGCGCGCACCACCGGACGAGGTGATGCAGACGAAAGGCAGCTGGTTCTCCAAGGCGCAGCGGACACCACGCACGAAGCGCTCACCGACGACCGAACCCATCGAGCCGCCAAGAAAATCGAATTCGAAGCAGGCCATGACCACCGGCAGGGTCTTGATGGCGCCCTGGACGACGATCAGCGCATCGGTCTCCCCGGTGTCTTGCTGGGCCGCCGCCAGGCGGTCCAGGTAGCGCTTGCTGTCCTTGAACTTGAGCGTGTCCACCGGCAATACCTCGGCGCCGATCTCGAAGCGCCCCTCGGGATCGAGCAGATGGTCCAGGCGCTGGCGGGCACGCAAGCGGTGATGATGGCCGCACTTCGGACAAACGCCTTGGTTAGCGTCCAGGTCGGAGCTGTAGAGCACCGCCTCGCAGGCCGGGCACTTGCACCAGAGGCCTTCGGGAATGGACTTGTGCGCGCCCTCGGCGCGCTTGATCTTGGGCGGTAAAAGTTTCTGCAGCCAGCTCATTGGGCCCTCCCCCCACCCCCCTCCCCGCGGGAGGGGGTGACGATTGTTCGCCGCTTTGCGGCTCCATCTTCTTGGCTGCCCCCGCCTTGGGGCGGCCCGGCGGCAGGGGCGCGTCGAGCGCTGTCGATGGCCATGCGTATCTCGTTCATGAACTTGGCCACCCGCGCCGGCGCCTGATCGCGCGGCGAGTTTTCGATTTCTTCTATGATGCGGCTGCCGATCACCACCGCATCGGCGACTACCGCGATCCTGGCCGCGCTCGCAGCATCGCGGATGCCAAAGCCGACGGCCACCGGCATACCGACCTTGGCCCTGATCTCGGGCAGGCGCCGTGCAATCTCCTCAACATCGAGCAGAGCCGAACCGGTGACGCCCTTCAGCGACACGTAGTAGATGTAGCCTGACCCCAGGGCCGCGACTTCGCCGTAGCGTTGCTCGGTCGAGGTTGGTGCCAGCAGGAAGATCGGATCGATCCCGGAAGCTTTCAACTTCGCGGCGAATTCCGCGCACTCCTCGGGCGGGTAGTCGACGGTCAATACGCCATCGACGCCGGCCTCTCTCGCGTCGGCTATGAAGCCCCCGCCGTAGGCCTCGATCGGATTGGCGTAGCCCATCAAGACCAGGGGCGTATGCTGATTGTCCTTGCGGAAACTCTTCACCAGGTCGAGCACGCCACGCAGGCTCATGCCGTGGCGCAGAGCGCGCTCATTGGCGCGCTGTATGGTCGGTCCATCGGCCATGGGATCGGAGAAGGGCACGCCCAACTCGATCAAGTCGGCACCGGAGAGCACTAGGGCGCGCAGCAGCGGCAGCGTCAGTTGCGGATCGGGATCGCCGGCGGTAATGAAAGGGATCAGGCCGCAACGCTGCTTCGCGCGCAAAGTTTCGAATGTAGCTTGGATGCGCGACATGGCTAGAATCGGATTCCCGATTTCTCGGCGACGGTATGCATGTCCTTGTCGCCGCGCCCGGAGAGATTGACGAGAAGAATCTTGTCCCGGGGCAGGTTCGGTGCCAGACGGGCGGCGTGGGCTAACGCGTGCGCCGACTCCAGCGCCGGAATGATGCCTTCCAGCCGGCACAGCGCGTGGAAGGCGGCGAGCGCCTCGTCATCGCTTACCGCCACGTACTTGGCGCGGCCGCTGTCCTTGAGCCAGGCGTGCTCGGGACCCACACCCGGATAGTCGAGGCCGGCGGAGATCGAATGGGTGTCGACGATCTGGCCGTTCTCATCCTGCATCAGGTAGGTGCGGTTGCCGTGCAGCACGCCGACCGGGCTGTTGGCCGTCAGCGGCGCAGCATGTTTGCCCGTCGCAAGGCCGTATCCCGCCGCCTCGACGCCGATCAACTTGACGCCGGCGACATCGAGATAGGGGTAGAAGATGCCCATGGCGTTGGAGCCGCCGCCGACGCAGGCGATTACCGCATCGGGCTGACGGCCGGCGATCTCAGGCATCTGCAGCTTGCACTCCTCGCCTATCACCGTCTGGAAGTCGCGCACCATCATCGGATAGGGATGGGGACCTGCCACCGTGCCGATGATGTAGAAGGTGTTGGCCACGTTGGTCACCCAGTCGCGCATCGCCTCGTTCAACGCGTCCTTGAGCGTCTTCGAACCGCTGTCCACGGGCACCACCGTGGCACCGAGCAGCTTCATCCGATAGACGTTGGCGGCCTGGCGCTTGATGTCTTCCGAGCCCATATAGACGACGCATTCCATGCCATAGCGCGCCGCCACCGTCGCCGTGGCGACGCCATGCTGGCCGGCGCCCGTCTCGGCGATGACGCGCGGCTTGCCCATGCGCCGGGCGAGCATGGCCTGGCCGATGCAGTTGTTCACCTTGTGCGCACCGGTGTGATTGAGGTCTTCACGCTTCAGGTAGATCTGCGCGCCGCCGAGCAACGCCGACCAGCGATGGGCATGGTAGATCGGGCTGGGGCGTCCGACATAGTGTTTGAGGTCGTAGTTGAACTCGGCGCGAAATGCCGGATCCGCCTGGGCCCCAGTGTAAGCTGCCGTCAACTCGGCGAGCGCCGGCACCAGAGTCTCGGCGACGAAGCTACCGCCGTAGGGGCCGAAATGGCCGCGCGCATCGGGCAACTGGTATTCCATCTCAGGCATCGCACTTTCTCACTGCCGCAACGAATCGGGCTATCTTTTCCGCGTCCTTGATGCCGGGCGCGACTTCAACGCCGCTGCTCACGTCCACCGCCCAGGGTCTGACCGCCGCCAGCGCTTGCGCGACGTTGCCCGCGTGCAAACCACCGGAGAGCACCAGCGGCAAGGGCAAGCCGGCGGGGATCAACGACCAGTCGAAGGTCTTGCCGCCACCGCCGAAGCTATCGACGTGGGCATCGAGCAACAGTGCGCCGGCGCTGGCAAACGATTTTGCGTATTCTAACAAATCCAGCCCCGGCTTGACCCGTGCCGCCTTGATGTAGGGCAGACCGAAGCTGGCGCAATAGGCTTCATCCTCGTCCCCGTGAAACTGCAGCAGTTGCAAGGGCAGCTTCTGCAGAACCGCTTTGACGCTGGCGGCGGGCTCGTTCACGAAGAGACCGACAGCGCTCACGAAGGGTGGCAGGCGCTGTACCAGTTCGGCGGCGCGGGAGGCCACCAGGTAACGTGGGCTGGGCGCATAAAAGACAAAACCGACGGCGTCAGCGCCGGCATCGACGGCGCAACGCAAGTCCGCGTCGCGCGTGATGCCGCAGATCTTGATGCGCGTGCGCTGCATATCTCCCCGCCCTCAGCCGTACACCAAAAGCGGTGCAGGCGCGATGATACGGCCGCCCTGTGGCAAGCACCAGCGCGATTCGTATTCGACACCGGCGAAGTACAGGCCAGCGGCTGAGAAGGTCGGAGCACCGCGGCTACGGTCGCGGCCAGCGAGCAGCTCGGCCAGCCACTCGGGCGGACAGCGTCCCTTGCCGACCGCCACCAGCGCGGCGACGAGGTTGCGCACCATGTGGTGGAGGAAGGCGCTGGCGCAGAACTCGAACACCACCATGTCGCCATAGCGCAGGATGTCGGCGCGGTGCAGCGTCTTCAGTGGCGACCTGGCCTGGCAATCGGCGGCGCGAAAGGCCGAGAAGTCGTGCTCGCCGAGCAGATGGTCTGCAGCGCAGCGCATGCGCTCCACGTCCAGCGGCTGATGGAACCAGCCATGCTTGCCGTGATGCAGCGCCGGCCGCACCGGATGGTTGTGCAGCAGATAGCGGTAGCTGCGTGAGCGAGCCGAGAAGCGCGCGTGAAATTCTCCATCCACTTCTTGTGCCCAGCGCACCGCGATCTGTGGCGGCAGATGCGAATTGGCTCCGCGCACCCAAGCGCCCAGGGGCCGTATCGCTTCCGTGTCGAAATGGGCGACCTGCGCCAGTGCATGCACACCGCTATCGGTGCGCCCGGCGCAGCTGACCCGCACCTTGTCGGCTGCCACCGCCGCAAGGGCGCGCTCCACGGCATCCTGTACGGTGTTGCCGTGGGGCTGCGCCTGCCATCCGTTGAAGCCGCTACCGTCGTATTCGAGACCGATGGCGATCCTGGTCATCGCGTCACTTTCCGGACGCCGAGCCGAGCGCCGCCAGAAGGCAGCCGCCTGCTGCTGCGCTCAGCCCAACTGCGCAAGTTTGACGCGGGCCACTTCCTGCTGTTCAGCATTGCCTTCTTTGATGACTTCCTCGAGCAACTCGCGCGCCCCTTCCTTGTCTCCCATTTCCTCGTAGGCGTGCGCCAGCTCGAGTTTGGTAGCCACTTCCTCGCTCGCCACAGGCACAGCTGCGGCCTTAGCCGCCATCTCCGGCGCAGGGGGCTCGAGCGTCGGCGCCGCCGCCGCCACTGGAGCGCTGAGATCGAGATCGATGCCAGAGAGATCGAAGCTGGGCGCTGAGGCAGCCCGTGCCATGGGCGCGCTCGTTGCTTCATCCTTCGCTTCAAGGTCGAAGTCGAAATCCAGCGGTGCGGCGCCCTGTGCTTCGGCGCTCTCGCCCCCGACCTTGGCTTCCGCCTGGGCCGGCTGCGCCGCCGCTGACGCTGGGCTACCGTGCTCAAGCCCTTCATGCTCTGCCGCGACTGCGAAGGGTTCAGCCAGATCCATACGCGGCCGATCGGCTCGGCTGACCCCACCAAAATCCACAGCAGCGCCGGGCGGGCTTTCCAACGGTGGAAAGGCTTGGAGGCGGCCTGCAGCAGCATCCGACGGCGGCGCCAGATCGAAGTCGAGAAGGGCCGGCTCGTCATCGACCGGCGGCGGCTCGGCCGTCCCTGCGGCCTCCCCCGGTCCTGCTTCCGGCGTACCGAGATCGAGGTCGAAATCCAACGACATCGGTACATCCTCTTGCGCCGCCTCCGGCTCCGCCGGCGCGGGCTCGGATTCCAACGCGGGAGTTTCCGCTTCCTCGGTCAGACCAAAGGCTTGCGGCGCCTCTCCAGGCAGCGATTGGAGCGGTTCGCCCACTTCTGCCGGCCGGCGTCCGTACAAGGGATTTTCCGGATCGACCTTCTGCACGAGGATCGCTGCTTTCTCCCAGTCCGGCCCGACACCACCCGTCTGGCTATAGAGCTCCGTGGCAACGCTCTCGAACTGCTTCAAGCTCTTGCGAGCGGCATAGATGTCCAACAGTTTGAGCCGGATCGCATGGCGTGTGGGCTCCGTCTTCAGCGCTTCGAGAAGGATCTCCTCGGCCTGAGTGTCGCGGCCGTATGCCATGTAGACGTCAGCCTCTGCGACCGGGTCGACACCTTCGTCGCTGTCAACGCCTGCCATGCCGGATTGGCTGAAATCGGTAAGCAAGGAGCTGTTGCTGGTATCGACACTCTGACCGCCAGTGCTGCCTATCACCGAATTGGTGGGCACAGCGGCGGTGCTGGAACGGCCTCGCAATCCCGCTTCGCTGTCGGCAACAAGCGTTTTGCGACGCCTGGCCGAATAGCCGAGATAAGCGAGCAGCAATGCGACGATGCCCGCACCACCGTAGACCACCTCTGGATTCCCATCAAGGATGTTCGGGGACGGCGGCGGCACCACGGGCTCAGGCGCGACTGGTTTGGGTGGCGGAGCCTGC
>Ga0172380_10008342_pt1 | contig 11364 bp, 6 predicted proteins | sample Leawe162metaG_FD_119747 | JGI IMG/M metagenome (GOLD analysis project Ga0172380, IMG submission 119747) | Leachate microbial communities from a municipal landfill in Southern Ontario, Canada - Leachate well 162 metaG | ecosystem: Engineered > Solid waste > Landfill > Unclassified | place... | reverse complement strand
GGGTGATGACGACCAGGCCGGCGAGGATGCCGGACGCCATGCCGAGCGAGGTGGCTTTTTTATGTCGGATGCCTTCGATGAGGAGCCAGGCGAGTGCGCCGGAGGCGGCGGCGACCTGCGTGGCGGTGAGTGCCTGTGCGGTTTTGACGGAGCTGGAGACGGCGGAACCGGCGTTGAAGCCGAACCATCCGACCCAGAGCAGTCCCGCGCCCATCATGGTCATGACGAGGTTGTTGGGGTGCATGGCGGTTTGGGGGTAACCGCGGCGTGAGCCGAGGTAGAGGGCGGCGACCAGGCCTGAGACACCGGCGGAGATGTGGACGACGGTACCGCCGGCGAAGTCGATCGCGCCTTTACCGAAGAGGTAGCCGTCGGAGGCCCAGACGGAATGGCAGAGGGGGTTGTAGATGAGCAGTGCCCAGAGGGCGATGAAGACGCAGTAACCGCGGAAGCGTACGCGTTCGGCGAAAGCGCCGGCGATGAGCGCGGGGGTGATGATGGCGAACTTGCCCTGGAACATGGCGAAGACCAGGTCGGGCAGACCATTGGTGACTTTGTTGTCCAGGCCGGCGAGGAAGAGAAGGTCGGGGTCGAAGCCCAGCCAGCCGTGGAAGACATCTTTGCCGAAGGCGAAGGAGTAACCGCAGACGGCCCAGAGGACGCCGATGATGGCCATGGCGGCGTAGCAGTGCATCATGGTTCCGAGTACGTTTTTGGTTCGGACCAGCCCGCCGTAGAACATGGCCAGACCGGGGACCATGAGGAGGACGAGCGCGGTGCTGGTGAGCATCCAGGCGGTGTTGCCATGATCGACCCCGGAAGTATCCAACGCGACGGTGGCGGGCGGCGCTGCCGGCGGTGGGGCGTCGGATGAAACGGACTGCGCCAGCGCGGCGTGGGGGGTCAGCAGACAGACCATCGCCAGCAGACCGATGCACAACGAACGAAGCATGAGCGGCTCCTTGGAGGAATCGGGATGTCGAATCGGCGTTCCCTGTTGAGGGGAAGGGATGCGATGCGGCGGCGCGTGGCGGGCGCAGACATACCCTTGCCTGGAGGTGGGACGATACAAGGAACATGCCAGTCGGCGGATTGGGTGTAAGCATGGCTCCAGACGCGAATTGCGGGAAATGACGGGAAACGCGGGGTTGCGCAATCATTGTGCATCGAGCGTTCGGCGGTGCATCGTTGCACGAAAAACGGGCAAAAATATAGCCACAGATAAACACAGATGAACGCAGATTCAAAATGATCTAATCCGTGTTTATCCGTGTTTATCTGTGGTTCATTTTTTCTCCGCGTCTCTGCGCTGCGGTGAATCAAAAAATGAGAACCCGGTTGTCCCGCATGGCGATGCGAGCAGTGGGGGGGTGACAGGTTCACGGATCGGCGAACGTCTGTATGATATTGGCGGGATTGCGGATTGCGGGATCGCGGATTGCGGATTGCGGATTGCGGATTGCGGATTGCGGGTTGCGGATTGCGATATCGCACCCCGCACCCCGCACCCCGCACCCCGCACCCCGCACCCCGCATCCCGCACCCCGCACTTCGCACTTGGAATCGTTCATGTTTTTACGTGGACAACATGCTGAACGGCGTCGCGGGGTCGTCATCATTCTGGCCCTGTTGGGTTTGATACTGATGACGTCGCTGGTGCTGTTCACGTTGAATCTGGGGACGCAGGTGGATCGGCGGGTGGAGGCGCAGACGGCCGCCGATGCCGCGGCGCAGGGCGCGGCGACCTGGACCGCGCGTTCGATGAATCAGGTGGCGATGAACAACATCGACATGGCGCAGTCGATCGCGCTCATCAACGTGCTCGACGCCATGCCGCAGGCCGTGGCCAATGTTTACAACGAGGCCAAGGCCTTCCGCGATCGTCTCGAACAACAGTTGCAAACGGGGCTGGGCGGCGGGCCTGGCGCGCTGAACGGCCCGGTCACCGAACAGTATCAACTCCTGCTGGACCAGTTGGAGGAAACCTACCAACAGGCCAAGCCGCCATATGACATGTTCGTGAATATCGACACGGATGCGATCACGCATTACAACCGCGACGGCGCATTGTGGAAGAAGATGCGGGCGGAGGATGAACTGAATCAAGCGCTGGTCGAGGGATTGCGTCTTCGCATGATCGAAGGCGGCATCGAAGCCGGGCAAGCGGCGATCGCGCAGCGCGACGGCGATGAAGACAACGCGGTGGTCATACTGCCTGTCGATGCGCCGCTGCCGATCGAACGGGGCAAGTTCAACGACTTTCGCCGGCCCACGGTCAACGGGCTTTTGCCGGACACCCTCGCCGATGACGTGGCCCATCGCGGGCCGTTCGATACGGTGTTCGGCTGGCGTCATCTCAGCAGCGAAACCACCGGCGGCGAATATACCCCCGGCGATTCCAGCGGCTCGGGCACGGGCCAACCCACCTCCCCCATCGGACGCCGCGCCATCGACTCCGGCGGCACCGTCACCGGCGGCTCCACCATCGTCAATCGTTACTCCGTCTATGGCCCCCGCGATGATTACCTCGATCGCGTCCGAAGCTTCAACACCGCCTACATGCCCCTGACCCGTCTCTACAACTGGGTCCACGACATCTCCGAAATCAAACTCAACAAACTCTGGCCCAACGCCACGCGATACTACAACGACACCCACAACGTCGATTGGATCACCGACTACGAACAGGCCAAGCAGATCGCCTACGCCTGGAAAGCCACCCATCATCTGCCCCGTGTTTTGCAAACCGCCTTCTTTGTTGTCGAAATCAAAAGCAAGTTCAAAGATGGCGAAGCCGGCTTCGGAACCCCCGGCTCCTTCACCCCCGTCCTCGGCACCCCACGCATCGCCTTCTATGCTCCCTTCAACGGCCCGCAAGCCCACGGCTATTCCTACCGCCCTGATCGCTACCCCGACGATCCCGACATGACACGCGGCGTCGGCGGTTGGGGCGATCCCGATACCTGGACCGGCCTCCAACGCCTCGCCTCTTACGTCTGGATGGAAGAGTGGGTTGACCCCGCCGTTCTCTGGGACTTGTCCGTCGGCATCCCTCCCGAAACCGATTCCGCCGGCCAGTCCGTCCCGCACACCGTCTATCACTACGACTATTACATCTTCGCCGGCGCCAACACCGCCTGGGGCGAAACCCCCAGCAATCCCTTCGACGGCTTCGACCCCAACAGCCCCACCGCCCCCGCGCCCATGGACTTCACCCCCGGCTCACTCGCCTACGACGATCCCGCCCAACGCTGGCGATACCTCCACTTCCTCGCCGCCGTGCGCGCTTCCGACGATGTGCCCGGCTGGCCCAGCCGCTTCAGCGGCGGGCGTCCCGCCGTCGGCCTCTATGCCGTCGCGCAAGCCAAAGTCTTCAACAACCACTCCTGGGATTTGTGGACACCCATGTGGCGCGCCCAACTCACTCTCGTCCGAGGCCCCGACAATCAACCCGACCTGGCCGCCTGGGCCTCCGCCGCCTCCGGCTCACCGCCGCCCGGCATCAGCGCCCGCGACATCGCCGACCTGGTCACCTACCTCCAAAACGTCAGCCCCCTCGCCCCGGTCATGCTCAGCCATTGATGGGTAATGACGAATGACGAAATCCGAATGACGAATGAATGACGAATGTTCAAATGACCAATGACGAAACGGGGAGGGTTTTCGTTTGGTCATTGGGCATTGGTCATTGGGATTTCATTCGTCATTCGGATTTCGTCATTCGTCATTTTCCCCACCACCTCGCATTGCCCCCACCCCCATCGTTCCGTAAAATCACCACCTTAAGCCCGACCATGCCGTCTTCGGCTTGGTCGGGATTCCCCTTGTCCGCGAGCCACCCCATGCCCTTCCAAAAATCCGCCCGCCTCCAATCCCTCCCCCCCTATCTCTTCATCGAGATCGACAAAAAGAAACGCGCCAAAATCGCCTCCGGCGCCGATGTCATCAACCTCGGCGTCGGCGACCCCGATCACCCCACCCCCGCCTTCATCATCGACAAAATGGCTCAAGCCATCTACGACCCCCGGAATCATCGTTACCCGTTTGACGAAGGCGTTCCCGCCTTCCGCGATTCCGCCGCCGCCTTCATGCAAAAGCGTTTCAACCTCGCCCTCTCCACCGATCAGATCATCACCACCATCGGCTCCAAAGACGGCATCGCCCACCTCCCCCTCGCCGTCGTCAACCCCGATGATATCGTCCTCGTCCCCGCCCCCGGCTACCCCGTCTATAACTCCTCCGCCATCTTCGCCGGCGGTCGCCCCTTCCAAATCGAACTCACCGAAGCCAACGGCTGGCTCCCCGATCTCGACGCCATCCCCGCCGATGTCGCCCGACAAGCCAAACTGATGTGGGTCAACTATCCCAACAACCCCACCGCCGCCGTCGCACCCCGGAAGTTCTATGAACAGCTTGTGGCGTTCGCGGAAAAATATGACATTCTTCTCGCCTCCGATCTGGCGTACAGCGAAACCTACTTCGATGAACCCCCCGTCAGCATCTTGCAAATTCCGGGGGCGATGGATCGCGCCATCGAGTTCCACTCCCTTTCCAAAACCTTCAACATGACCGGCTGGCGCATCGGCTTCGCCGCCGGAAACACCGCCATCGTCGCCGCACTCGCTCAGGTCAAAGCCAATTCCGACTCCGGCCAGTTCAACGCCATCCAGTGGGCCGGCAAGGAAGCCCTCGACCACTTCGATCACCCCGATGTCAAAGCCATGACCCAAACCTACCGTCAACGCCGCGATGTGTTCTGCGACGGCCTGTCCGCCGCCGGTATCCCCACCCCCAGACCCCACGCCAGTTTCTTCGTCTGGGGCAAATGCCCCCCCGGTTACACCTCCATGAACTTCGTCGCCCGCGTCCTCGACGAAGCCGCCGTCGTCCTCGTGCCCGGCGGCGGCTTCTCCCCGCACTGCGATACCTACTTCCGCGCCGCCCTCACCGTCGAAGTCGATCGCATGAAGCAAGCCGTCGATCGCATCGCCAAAATCAAATGGTAAAACAAGCCCGGCCATGACCGGGCTTGTTTAGCGGGCGGCACGAAGTGCCCCTCTTCGTTCGGCGGTCAAAACCGTATGATCCCCCCAATCCGAATCACCGCGCCAGGCCCCGCCGTCCGCACCGGCACACTCACCGTCTCATAATGCCCCGCCACCCACACCGGCACACCGCGCGTCTCATACCGATCCGCCACCCACATCCGCTCCGCATACCCAGGCCTGACCACCACCGTGTACGCGCACCCGTCGCTCGGATACCGTCTCTCCGTCACCGCCGGAACCGTCACCACCTCCCAATGCCCCGGCTCCACCAACACCGTCCGCATCTGCGTCACGTAATACCCCTCCACCCACCGTTGCGTCACCCCATAACTCACCACCGGCCCACCGAACGTCACACCCACATGCAACCCGCCCCGCCCCCGGTCATCACGATCATTATGCCGATCATCATGCCGATCATTGTCTCGATCATGTCCCCGATCCTCATGACGTTGCACCACTCGCCCGTGGACGGGGCCGCCCCTTCCGGAGGCCGCATTCGCCGTCCCCACGCCCATCAGCATCGTTCCGCCGATCACCCACGCGCCAACCGTCATCAGCAGGGTTCGATTCGCTTTCATGGCCGCTTCCTTTCGCCCGACTTGGGCCGCTCGATGTTTCGATTCCATGTCGCTCTTCGCAACTAATTAGTTAACGAACTAACTATACCGCCCATTGCATGACGATTCAAACATGGGTTGGAACGATATCGCAATCGCTGTTTCAACAATCACTTAAACGCAATAAAATTCAAGAAACTCCCCGCCCTCCCCGCCCCGTCCCCGCCCCGTCCCCCCCCGCCCTCCCCGTTCTTCCAAGCACGGGATGGCCTTCTTAGGCCAGGCCGTGGTCCCCCCGCCATCGTCATGCCCGCTTACCTCAACGCCTTCATTCAATGTGCAATGTAAATCCCCCCCAATCGCACATCGCACATTGAACATCGCACATCGCACATTCCCCTAATCCGCCGTCGGTATCCCCAGTTCCTTCACCTTTTTGTTCAGCGTGTTGCGGTTGATGCCCAGGAAATCCGCCGAGCGGGTCTTCACCCCGCCGTTGCGTTCCAGCGCCCTGGCGATCAGTTGTTTTTCCACTTCGCCGATCACCAGCGAATAGATTTCGCCCTCGCGCATGTTCAGTTCCTCGATCGCCTGTTCCGCCAGTTTGCCCGTCAGCGATTCCAGCGATTCCACCAGCGTCTTGTCCCGCCCCTGTTGCGCGAACATGCGTATCTGCATCGGCAGCAATTCCTCGCTGAACTCCTCGCTCTGCGACAACACCACCGCGCGCTCGATCGCGTTCTCCAATTCCCGCACGTTGCCCGGCCAGGGGTACCGCAACAACATGTTCATCATCTCCCGGCTGATCTTCCGCAAATTGCGGTTGTTCTCCCGGTTGTACTTGTCCAGAAAATGATCGATCAGCAGCGGGATATCCTCCCGCCGGTTCCGCAGCGGCGGCAGATACACCGTCACCACGTTCAGCCGGTAATACAAATCCTCGCGGAACGTGCCCTTGCGCACTTCCTCCGTCAGTTCGAGATTGGTCGCGGCGATGACGCGCACATCCACGCGGATCGTGCGATGATCGCCGACGCGATCGAATTCACGTTCCTGCAAAACACGCAATAATTTGACCTGAAGCTGCGTGTCGATGGTGCCGATTTCATCGAGGAATATCGTCCCGCCGTCCGCCGCCTCGAATCGTCCGATCTTGTCACGCACCGCGCCGGTGAACGACCCCTTGACGTGGCCGAACAGTTCCGATTCCAAAAGCGTTTCGCTCAGCGCGCCGCAGTTGATCCGCACGAACGGCTTGTCCCGGCGGGGCGAATTGAAATGAATCGCCTTGGCGATCAATTCCTTGCCGGTGCCTGTTTCGCCGAGCAAAAGGCATGTCGCGCGGGAAGCGGCGACCTGACCGATCGTGGCGAACACGTCCATCATCGCCTGGCTGGTGCCGATGATGTTGTCAAACTTGTATTTGCTTCGCAGATTGTCGCGCAGTTGCTGCGTTTCCTGCAGCCAGGCGTCCTTTTCAAGTTTGACCAGTTCGTTGATGCGGATCGCCTGCGCGAAGTTGCCGCTGATGATCGACAACAGCCGGGCGTCGGCGTGCAGGATCGCGGGGTCGGCGAACGGTTTGGTGGCGGAAAACGCGCCGACGATTTTGTCGCCGCTCTTGACCGGAATGCACACGAAGCTGATCTGCTCGCCGGTGGCGCTGGGCCCCAGCCCGCCGGTGCGGTTCAAAAACACCGGCTCGTTGGCGACGTCGGCCAGCACGCTCATCTGCCCCGTCGCCACGACCCGTCCTGTGATCCCCTCGCCCATTTCGTAACGCCCGCGCGACTTTTCCTCTTCCGTCAAACCGAACGCCGCCACGATCCGAAGCGACTCCATCGCCTCGTCCCGCAACACCAACGCCGCCCGACGAATCCCCAGACGCTCCCCCAACACCGCCATCGCCTGGTCGAAAAGCTCCTCCAATTCCAAGCCGCTGCCCAGAATCTGGCTGATGCGCTCGAGAATCGATAATTCCAATTCTGATCGGCTCATGTTTGCATAATACCTCACCATTGCGTGGCAGTCAATGCCTATTATACTGGCATACTGTTTTAGACCTGCCGACAACAGCCGCGTTTTTATGGCTGTGGCCCCTTGCACCGGCTGCCGCGCCAACAGCCATCGAACCGGCTTCGTCTCGCCACGCCAACAAATACGCATCAGACCCCATCCACTCATCATCGTCAGCGTGGTCGCAATCGTAAACGACGATTCGCTACCCGGATTCGATGACGATCACGATGGCGTCTCTCCCGCGTGGCATGTCATGCACCTGCGCAACTCGGACCTCACGCCTCTCCGCTGGACAATCTTCCGCCGCGCTGCGACACTGCGCGCTGACGCTTTCATTCGGGTTCACTTGAAGGATCGCTCATGGCCATCGGCAGCTTTTGTCTGGTATTGCACGGTCACTTGCCTTACGTGCTGCGTCACGGCATCTGGCCGCACGGCGAGGACTGGCTGTATGAAGCGGCCGCCGAGACGTACTTGCCGATTCTCGCCATGATCGACGAGTGCGCGTTTCTCAACGGCAATCCGAAAATCACGATGGGCCTGACGCCCGTGCTGCTCGAACAACTCGCCCATGAGCATTTCAACAAGGGTTTCGAGCATTACCTGGAAGACCGCATCGACCGCGCCAAACAGGATCGCAAGGATTTCGAGCGGTTCAACAACGGGCATATGATGCACCTGGCCGACCGATGGATCGAATGGTTCGGCAAGCGGCTGGAGCAGTTCAAACAGATCGACCGCGACATTCCGAAGGCCTTCGCCGAGCGGGCTCATCGCGGGCAGGTCGAAATACTGACCAGCAACGCCACGCACGGCTACATGCCGCTGCTGATGGAGGACTCGGCGATTCGCGGTCAGATTCGCGCCGGCCTGGCCAGCAGCGAACGCATTCTCGGTTACAAACCCACGGGGATGTGGCTGCCCGAATGCGCGTATCGACCGCATGGCGTCTGGACCCCGCCGCTGAACTGGGGCGGCCCCCGGAACAGAATCGGCATCGAATACCTCGTCGCCGACGAAGGCGTCAATCACTTCTTCGTCGAAAACCACCTGATCGAATCCGCTCACAGCGAGTTCATCAACAACGGCGGATGGCAAAAGTGCGATTGGCATGAAGGTGAAAAATACGCCTCACGCGGCTGGCGCAACGTCCACGAACCGCATCTGGTCGGCAGCGACGGCATGAGTCCGGGGCGCGTCGCGGCGTTCGCGCGCGATCCGTCAATTTGCGAACAGGTCTGGAGCGGGTCGATCGGCTACCCCGCCGACGGCGTGTACCTGGAGTTCCACAAAAAATGGGGCGAACGTCGCGGCCTGCGCTACTGGAAAATCACCGGCAAAGGCACGGACCTCGGCGACAAGCATCTGTATTACCCGGAAAATGTCGATGGCAAAGTGTTTGAACACGCCCGCAATTTCTGCGACGCGGTCAAGGCGAAGTTGTGGGACTACCACAAACAGACCGGCGGGCGGCACGGCGTGGTGACCGCGTGTTTCGACGCCGAACTGTTCGGCCACTGGTGGTTTGAAGGCCCGCAGTTTTTACGCGATGTGATGCTGACGCTGAACAGTGACCCGGACGTGGATGTCTGCACGACGGTGGAGTTTCTGGAGCGGCATCCGCCGGACAAAAGCGCATCGCTGCCGGAAGGATCGTGGGGCGAGAAGGGCGATCATCGCGTGTGGATGAACGATCAGGTCAAGTGGATGTGGGAGATCGAGTATCGCTGCGAGACGACGTTCGGGCGATTGACGTTTGAACTGCCGTGGCGGAATCACCCGGAGTTGCAAAACCTGCTGGAAATGGCCGGGCGGGAGTTGTTGCTGCTGCAAGCCAGCGACTGGCCGTTCGTCATCACGCGGGGCCAGGCGGTGGACTACGGCATCAAGCGGTTCATTCAGCACGTCGGCCGGTTTGATTGTCTGTGCGACATCGCGGAAAAATTGTCGCGCGATTCGCAGTACCTTGGCCGAATGAACGAGATCGAGCGGTTCGAGGTGCGCGACGTGGAACTGCACGACGTGATTTTCCCGAAGATTGATCTGAACTGGTGGAACATGTAGGATGGCCGCTCCTCTGCGAACTTCCCCCTTCCGCCTTCCCACTTTCTTCTGCGAACTTCCCACTTCCGACTTTCCCCTCACCCGCCCACCATTCGCACGATGTCGTTGTAGGTGACGAAGAGGAACACCGCGCCGAGGAAGACCAGGCCTGCGTAGGTGATGGCGGTTTGCACGCCCAGCGGCAGCGGCTTGCCGCGCGCCTTTTCGATGAGCAGCATCACGAACAGCCCGCCATCGACAATGGGGAACGGCAGAAAATTGACCACGGCCAGGTTCACGCTGATGAGGCCCGCGAAATAGAACAGATAGGCAATGCCCCGACCGGCCATCTGCGTGCCGAGCGTCACGATCCCCAGCGGGCCGCTCAACTGCGACGACGGCAGCGAGCGATCCGCCAGCCGCAGCAGCGTCACATAAACCTGTTTCAAAAACATCCACGTCTTGTCAAACCCGATCTTCACCGCCTCCACGGGCGACGAAACTTTCTGAAGCACCTTGGCTTCGTCGAACACGAGGATCGGATTCATCCACGCCAGCGCCTTTAGCTTTTGGCGCATTTCATCGGTGACGGTCACCGCGATTCGCCGGTCGATTCCGCCGAGCACCGGCCGGCTGACGGTCAGTTCCATCTTCTCGCCGGCGTTGCTGATCGCCTGTCGCAAATCGGTCCATGTTTTGATCGGTTGCCCGTTGACCGCCGCGATGGTGCTTCCCGCCGCCAGTTCGTTTTTCAAACCGCTCAGCGGCGAATCGTCCAGCACGCGGCCGATCACCATCGGCCCATCACCCCAGCCCAGCCCGATGCCCACCAGTTTGGCGCCGAACAACAGTCCGGTCTTGCGGGGCGTGATGTTCAATGTCACACGCTTGTCGCCGCGCAACACCGTGAACGCCAACGAAGGCGACGCCTTGCGCGTCGCGCTCTGAATCTGTGCGACGGTCGGCCAGTCGTAATCACCGGCCTTGGCGATCACATCGCCGGTTTCCAACTTGCCCTGTGCCGGGCTGCCCTTAACGACATTCGCCACGCTCACCGCGGGCACCAACCCCAGCAGATGAATCACCTGTTCCGCGTCGTCCGATGCCGTCGTGTTCACCGCTGCGGTCTGCCACTGGCCGACCGGCGTGATCGTCACGTGATGCTCGGCGTTGTTCTGGCGCGGATCGACGAACGTCAAATCCATCGGCTTGCCGCCGGACTGGCCGACCAGCAATTCGTACTGCCACCCGGCATCCACCGCTTGCCCGTTGACCTGTTTGAGCACCCAACCGGGGCGGACGGATACGCCGTTCTTTTCCCAGTTGGCAACGGCCTTGGCGCGGGCGGCGGGGTCTTCGTCGTCCATGATCGCCAGTGATTGCGGGCGCTCCACGCCGATTTGCATCAGCTTTTGCAGCTTGCTGAACTTCGGCGCGATGCTGAACTCCAGCACCTGTTCCTTGCGATCGCCGAACGCCGGGCGAAGGACGCGCAGATTGAGTTCGTCGTTGGGGCCGGTGAGCGCGGCTCCGAGTTGCAGCTCGCTGAAATCGCTCGGCTTTTTGCCGTCGATCGTCAGCAATTGATCGCCCGGCAGGAGGCCGACCATATGCGACGCATTCACGGCGACGGCCTCGGCGGCGGGGGAACCGGGCATCACCTCGCCCACGATCGCCGGCGACGCCTTCACGCC
>Ga0172380_10008340_pt1 | contig 11367 bp, 12 predicted proteins | sample Leawe162metaG_FD_119747 | JGI IMG/M metagenome (GOLD analysis project Ga0172380, IMG submission 119747) | Leachate microbial communities from a municipal landfill in Southern Ontario, Canada - Leachate well 162 metaG | ecosystem: Engineered > Solid waste > Landfill > Unclassified | place... | reverse complement strand
GGAGGTATCGTTCCGTATTTTTCCTGGGTAAAAGAAACATTCCAAATTACTTTCTTAATATGTTCTTTATCAGTATCTATTACTTGACTAAAGCAATTATATATAATAGAGGTCCCCACAAAGGGGTCTATAACCCCTGTCTTACGATACGCGATGTTTAATCGCGCATAAGGGATAAGATTTTCGGGTAGCGATAGCTCCACTTGAAAAGAAACAGACTTATCTATATAAGTCCCTAATTCATTTACCCCCACTATCACCATTGGTGTCCATTCGGAGTTCATACTCCTCATCTTACCAAAGACGGTATCATTTGACTCACTTAACTTAATAATAACCTTCTTCTTGCCTTGCAAGAGGAGTGCAGTGTCTACCTGGTTCCTATTGTCCTCTGCGCCCTCCCAGGAGGTCCTTAATTTACGTCTTTGCGTGTCAAAGCTCATGTTAACCCCCTCTTTCTTAATACGCCCCTATGGGCATCCTTAGCGTTTAAACGAAGCATCCCGAAGGGTGCGAGTGTGAGCATCCTCCTCCCGACAAGGGAGGGGTGCGAACTGTGACGGAGGCGAATAGCCTCCTAATTGGCCGGAATAGGCCTTTAAAGCCACGATTGTCTTTAGGACTGAGATACGGTGAACTTAGAAGTCTTCTTGTAATAAAGGGCACTCCGGGCCGCAGCAATGACCCTCGTACTAATGGAGTCGGTTGGTGCCTTGTAGGTATGGCGAATAACGTCTGAGTGAGAAGTAGACCCCAATAGATAGGTTTCTGAGTCCTCGCTCCAATCATATTCATCATTGTATCCGGGATAAGGTACTTGGGTATCCTCGGAAGCTTCTACAAGCCGAAGGGCAGCATAAATAAACTGAACTCTCCACTTTTCTTTATTATCCTTGGTTTTACTTAATCGAACATAAACGGGTTCTGAGGCTCCTAAGGAACTGGCCCAGGCCGTTTGAAAGTAATTATTTTTATATCCTAATCGTGTAGACCGTCTCGCGGGGTACCCGGAAGGATTGACTTCAAATCTAATTTTATCCCAGGACTTGAGGAATACTGGTATATTATTTAAAATAGGAGCATAAGGAGTTACTTGATAATTATATCCTATACTAAATAAAAATCTTCTATCTGTATCATAATATACAAAATAATTTTCTTGTACTGGTGTAAAAGTAGTAATACCTGAACAAGGAACAATATAATATCCTGTATATCCTGAACCGCTACCGTATGGAAAATATTGCCATGTGGACCCAACTTTACGCATTCGAATCCCATAAATAGTTAAGGACTGCAAAGAGGTTAAACTGAAAGTTTTAGTGACTCCTTCGGTGTTTTGAATATGCTGAACACAAGCCGGGGGTTCATCTGTTCCAGTAAACCAGACTTTAACTTCTTTACCCATTACAGTCATCGAACTCTCTGTTATATTTTCGAAATTTCCAGCCGGGTAGTCACATCTAGTATCCCACCACATTGACCCATATAAAGTGCTCTGATTATCTGCAGTCCCGCAAGGGGCCGCGCTAATATCATAAGGTTTAGAATAAAATCCGCATAAGGTGCTATTGACTATTTTATATGTTTGCCCATATTCAGTCCATTCAACTGTAGCTTTCCAGGCCGGGCGCGTATGCGAGACTAAGACAGACTCATCTTGAATTCGTGCTAAAGTAGTTGTGAACGCAGAATGCTGAGATTGAGTAACCACTGCAGGATAAGCTGTTGGAGGTAACACTCCCGTCCAAATTTGCTCTCCATCTCCAGTAACACGATAAAAATTTGAATCCCAAGTGTCCAATTCAAATTCAAATGCAGGGACTAAAGGTTTGTCTATAGCCGCTGTAAAACTATATTGCCAATCTATAAATGGAAACAAATTGGAAGCTATATTTAAATCCGCAGAAAACTGATAAGGAAAATTAACTGGTAATAATTGGTTTTGGTCAATTGAAGTAAAATATAATTCTTGAGCTACAGCTTCAATATTTCCAGTGTCAATTAAATTTCTAGTTATTTTAGAATAAGGTATATCTAAAGTTGGATTTGAATCATCATTCGTTTTCTTTTGAACTTCAACAGAGTTAGTATTTTTTTTATTATATAACTCACGTAAAGTATTTTTTTGATTATCAAATTGTAACATAGAAGTCCTTACTTTATCAGAAATATATTATCTTTTATCTGGATTATTTTCTTCCCATACTTGCTCATTTAAAATCACTAAATCTACATCGACAAAAGTAGGAATATAATTACCACCAATACTAATTAACATTTGCATAGTAACATAAATTTGCCAATGATTAGCATCTACATATTTCCACCAATATTTAAAATACGTAGAAATTTCATTTGTAGTTAAATTGGTCAAATCATATCCGTCTTCTGAATAAACTCTAGGAATTAATTTAGTACATGGAATAGCCCATTCAGGAAAATTAGGCAAGTCCACTATAAAACTCATGCTATAAGGTGTAAACGTGCCACCTGGATTAATAATAGGCATTACTTTTCCTTTCGTTATCCTGCTCCACCACCGCCACCACCCGTTCCGATTTGATTAGGGCCACCTGCAGTAACTGTGACCCTAGAATCAAACGGAGTAGTAACTATACCAAAAGTAAAATTATACTTTTGAATAAGAGGAATAATTTTCGCTGTTTTTAAAACATGTTCAGGATGTTCGTTTTGTTCTAACTTTTTTAAAACGTCAATATTATTAGAATTCGAATTTTCTTTTGTATTGAGTTTTTCTAATTTATGTTTTTGGCTATCGTATGTCATTTATTCCACATCTCCCATTGTACGAGGGTCAAATTTAGTAAATTGCAATACATTCGTTTCTGGATGCAAATACTCATCTTCATCTTCTTGAGGATAGGCAGCATCTATTTCTAATAATTCGGTTCTTGACCATTGATTGTCACATCGTAAATTAACCTTCATTGTGCTAGAACTTATTTCAATTGATTTTACTGAAACAGGAAAACCATTTAGATTTTTATAAATTCCAAGAGTCGTAGTATTATCAATGTTCAGACGTTTTAATAAAGCTATCTGATAATAATAATACCCGTCAATAAAGATTTCAATATCCGCGCTAGTCTTAGGTAAAATATCGCCATTAATATTTCCTAATTTTTGATATTCTAAAGCTAAGATTTTTTGAGCATATGCACGGTAATCATAACTCTCATCTCTATGAACATACAAACCATCCGGTTTATCTTCCCATTGGTCAGCCACAACTAAACGACCTGATTTACAGCTAACTTTTTTATATGGAGCAGAACCCAGCATATAACCCATTTTAGCTTCCATTATTGCATAAACTGAAGGCTTATCTGCATAGGATTCTAAAGTAGTTCCTGTAAATGTTAAAGAGCCATGTGGCTTTAAAGCATTATACATCGCTTTGCAATCTTTGGTATAAACATATTTAAAATCATTTGCGTAAACAATTCCTGTACCTAAACGAGTTCTTTTGGAATCAAATTTACGTTGATATTTAAATGCTAAACCAAGTATCTCCCAGGTATCTCCGGTTAAAGCAGTCGGAGATGTACCAATATAATTTAAAGTTCCCCATTCTAATCCAGTAACAAAATTCTTAGCAGTAGCAAACCAAAAATAAGTCCAATTTTGTTTAGGAATAAATTCTCCATTGGATACTTCTGCGGCCACGGATTCAGTATTTTGAAAACTAGACCATCTGGATACGCTTTGAATTTCATCCCATCCTGCATCCACTAAAATGCCATTATAAAAACTTGGATTCATTTCATCTGCAGAAATCTTAGGATTCTCAATAGTGGGATTATGCACTAAAGCATGATGAAGATTTAATTGTTCATTAATCGAAGGAATAGATAGATTCACTGTGCTTCGTTCATTGCCTCTAGCTTCCGCAGTAAAAGCAATAACTTGAACTGATTCATTAGCACTGTCAGCATCGATTTGACTAATAAAACCATCGAATTCAATATTGCCATCAATTTCAATGCGTAAAGCATTCTGGGCCGTGATAACAGAAGTAACTCCATCTAACGTAATATCTAAATTATCATGCTGCCGCGCTAACACTATTGTTGCGCGAGATTTTTCATCATCAGTATGATAAATATTAATAGCATCCATTTTAACATCAGTTAATTCAACATTATCTAAATATACATGAAAGTCTAATCTACTAATAGGCTCTGTATAATCTGCAAATGCTATAGAATTAAATCTAATATCCATACCCAATAAATATTCGGCTAATTGCGACCATCTTACATCTGTCTCTAAAATACTTCCATTTTGCGTATTGATATTACAAGCCAGAATTTTTGAAGTTAAGGCCATCCATCGAACATCTGTATTAAAAAGAGTCTTTAGCGAATCATCCATTACTACAATTTCCCCTAAAGTATTATCCGTAGAGGTAAAAATAGTTTGATAACCAGGAAGCGAATCTACCTTGGTTAAATTTGAAGTGGACCCGGTGTTATAAACCACGTAAGATTCTAAATCAGTCGCATCCATTTCTACGAGAATTCCATTTGCACAAGTAATATAAATTTTTGCAAAAATAGAATCGTATACTATATCCGTTGCATTCGCAGCCCCGGTTAAAGTATATGTAGTGCTAACTGGATTATTAGGGTCTGTTATATCAATTGACGCAATTTTTACAGGGTTCGTATCCGTCACTATAATTAAAGGATTAAAAGAAATAATTTTCGTTGCATTATGCATTGCTCCTAAACCTGGGTAGGTTGGAGTAAAGATAGTGGAAGTTCCTACTAAGACATTAGGTGTAACGGTGGACGAAATTAAAATAGTCGGATTCTGTAAAGCCGCTTGTAACAATAAAGTCGCAGGCAAAATAACCTGGGATGACCCGACATAATATGGCGCGAGAACTGAAGAACTAGCCTCTAGGGTTGTGACGGCCACGGTCATAGGAATATTCACTAAAGGAGAATATAACGTAGCTAATGCTTGTAACGTTGAAACGGAAACCGTCTGGTCTGAAATCGCAGATTTCCCAAATACATTCGTAATCGATGTTAACGGAGAAGCTCCTGCACTTAACAAAATTACTTCTGCATTACTCAATGCACGATTATAAGCAGCTACAAAGCCAATTGCTCCTGGATATTTACCAACATTAGCTTTTGAACCAAATCTTAAAATATGAGAGTCTGTATAATCCACATGATTATGAGCAACAGTATCACTCCAAACTTTTTGACCATCTTTAAATAAAGATAAAGAAGTGCCTTGTAATACTATCGCAACTACGTGCCATAGGCCATCATTTAAAACCACGCTGGTATTATGTTCTCCTCCATCACCAATACCTCCAATTCGTAATGAATCAGAAGAATAAGTATAAATATCCACGCCGGGTGATAATGCATTGTCAGCATCAAAGGTTAATAGGGCATTATAGTTATTGCCTATATTAACTTCTTTCATGAGCCAAACAAACGATAAATCTTTAGATGCATTTTCTAATTGAGGAATATTACCCATCTCCAAATATTTCTCAGGTGAAGCTGATAACTGTAAGGCATAACCAAACTTCCCAGGAATATAATCTGTCGCGGGAACACCTGCAATAAAAGATGCATTGCGCTTGTAATTAGAAAAATCAAATAATTGAGCACCCTGCTTCCCAAGTTCAGGAGACCAGTACCCAACTAATCCATCCCATAAAGAGGGGAAAGCTGATAAGCCCTTTGAAAGAGCAATACCAGAGGATAATTGTGGAAAAATTTCATTGGTAGAATAAACCATGTGCCTGGTCCTTACTTACATTTATTATTGGATTTCTTGGTTTTCAACTACATACCTTAAAATATGATTCCCTGCTGTAGCATTTAAATTGACACCAGTATCATGAACAATCGCAATACCCCAATAAGGTCCTGGGTTGCGAATCAAGAACGAGGATTTATAATGCTTATCTGAGGTCGCATCCGTTTGCACAACAAAAACCAAAGGCGCGGAGGCTATCGTTAAACCTGCATCACTCGCCCCGGCTCCATCCGTGATAATATTTGGAGAGGCTGCATCATCACCACTCAATAAATAAAATTGAATAGTTTTACCAACTGTCGGAGAAGTGCCTGTCGTAATATCAAAAAAGATTCTAAGCATCTGAGCATTATCAGTATTATCCACTAATGTGGATTGTCTTCCTACACCAACGGTAGATGTTGCTAAAGATGCTAACGTTATAGTCATCAACGCAGAAGCTTCATGCTCTGCTAAAATTTTATTAGCCATAATTATTTCCTGAACTTTCTATTAAGATATTTTAAGAATCCCATTAGCACTCCATTGAATCGTGAAAGTGCCAGCAGATACTGCTTTAGCTCCACCGAAATCGATAGAAGCAATTAAATTATTACTAACGGTAGAAGCATAAATCGCTGCGTGATAGGCCGTAAATGTAGCCCCTGTCCATGCAACATCTGCACCATCGAAAGTAGCACAATCATTAGCATCATCTTGGGTCACTGTAGGAGAACCTAAAGTGGCACCGCCCGTGGCATAATTGCCTGCAGCCGCTAATTCATTTGCATTGATATCCGTTAATTCGTTATGGTCAGCATTAAAGGCATGAGAAGTCGTTAAAAGAATAACTTTTAAAGTATCAGAAGATAAATCTAAAAGTTTTTTCATTACGTTATACTTAAATCTGTTATATATCCCGGAAGCCATTGTAATTCTCCTTTTAATTCGGTTGTTTAGAGGTGCTATTCAGCGCATCCTCAATTGCAATATGACAATCTTTACGGCCACTAGCCCAAGTCGTCTCGGTTGTAATTGCATTGACAGGTATTTTAGAACCATCTTTTAAAGTACATGTCATAATACTTTTTTCTTTTTTAATATCTATAATTTTATCCATAGGTATCCTTAGGTTAAAATAGTTTCTTGAATTTGCCATGCTCCTGACTGATAAAATACTCGATATAATTCTGTTGGGTCTGCAGTGGTAATAACCCATAAATTGTCATTGCTATCTATTGTGATAGAAATGGCATTCTGTACCAAGATACCACTTTGAGTTAAATTAATGGTTTCAACTGTTGACCCAGAGGTATCAAAACTTACAATCTGAGCTTCATTACCTAACGTGGCTCCTGCTGTCAAAAAATAGGCATATGTGGCATCTACCGTTATCGCAATAGGAGCTTCAGTTAAAGTTAATTCCGATTTGGTATATATGCTCACTGAAGTTAATGGCGCATTAACAGCATAAACATAAACTGCATTAGTTGCATGAGTGACACCAACATATAAAAGTTGGTCAAGAACTTTTAAACAATTAATAGAAGTGACTGCTAATTCTATCGTAAAATAAACTTGAGTCAAATCATGAGCAGATACTTTTTCTAATCTACAAGTACCTGCTTTCAATTTATAAGCTATCCATAGAAATTGTCCACCATAAATATCGGTAGCGATGGCAGATACTTCACTATATGCAAATTGATAATTTTTAAAATCCGCCATTAGTCACCTCGACTTTCGTAGAGATAAGTCTCCACTCATTATTAATTTCAATAATAGCCAAATACTCATTGGTATCAAAATCTCTCCACCAATCTAAAATTTTAGCATTAATCGCATATTTATTATCGGCCATAACAAATCCTTATGTCGTGCAATATTTAACTACGAGTACCGGAGTCTCGGCCCCACCTGCTGTTTGACTTGCAGGAATAGCCATATAAAGATTACAGTATAACGTGCTGGCTACAGTTAAAGCTCCATTGCCGTTGTTTAACCAAAGGAAATGCCCATCTGCTGACCCTGCTAATCTCGAACCTGTCCAGGTTGCTCCCGGAGAATTATCTGTTGTCGTAACGCCTCTTAACCAACTGGAGGCCGGGGTGCCTGAGCCTAAACTAGCTAAATCAGTAGTATCTAAATTTGAATTATCCCAAGCTTCAAGTACAGGTTCACTAGTGGTAATTCCGTCAAAATCAAAAGCAAGAACGTAACGATAATCTCCGTTCCCCATTAAATGAATTTCTTTGAGTTCATTATCACTGATGTCAGCTAAAAGATAATGTGCAATTGCAGTCTCAACTCCTGTTAAAACTACTCCTGCTTGACTTAACTGAAAAGAAGATGGAATTGTGGCTCCATCGATAACAGTGGTATTTCCTGCAGTAAAAATTAGAAAATCATTTAAGACAGCAATATCTGTCCAGATAATACCCGATGCTCCATAAGCCAGGTCTTGAGAATCATTGTTTACAGCAATAGTTAGTGTTGTCATATTTTATCACCAGGCATCAACCGTAAAGGTCGCTGTCACTTTCTGTCTATATAATCTTTGGTCTTGTTCGACATTTGAATAATTAAAAGGAACAAGTCGTTTAACTTTAAAATCGTAATAAGTTGTGGATGTTTTATCCATTCTTAAAATAAAAGCAGTGTTAATTGGAATAGTGGTTTCTAAAGAATCTATTAAAGCCATGATATCTTCATATTCTCCAGAATCCGACCATAACACAAATTCAATGATACCTTCAAAAGGTTTAATGCCTCCATCGATAACCACTGCCCCTTTTGCCCGCAAATTAGTTATGGTAACTGTTTCGCGGGGAGTTTGGGGAAGATTAGTATTTTGGACAGCAGTGAAAGTATAAAGTTCCGTAGCATTATTTGCGGAACGTAAAGTAAACTTTGGTACCCATGCCATAAGAACTCCTTTTAGAAATCTTCTAATACTTTTTTAACTGCCTGATTAGTCTTTGAATTTACCTTAGTAATATCAGATGAACTATCTTTTACTACCACTGTGGGCATTCTAGGAACGGCCACTCCAAGAGGGCGGGTTTCTTGTTGTAAAATAGTTTGAGTTAATGAACTTAAAGCTACTTCAAGACTTCCCATACTTTTAGTCATAGGAGCCGCGAGGCCACTCTGTAAATCTCGTAATAAGGAACTACCTTTATTAATCTGAGCTTCAGGATTTAAGATTTTATTAATCTGCTCTTCTGAAATACCTTTCGCAGCAGCTTTACTTCTTAAACTTTGCTCTTTAAAATCTAAAGACATATCCTTACTTCCACTAAATGAGAAAGCAGAAGGAGTCTTTTTAATTAAACCTGAGAGTTCTTTTAAACGTTCTTCTCTGGTCTTTTTAGTTTCTTCAGTTAAAGCTTTTTGAAGGTCCAGTTGCTGAGTCAATAAATCCATGCCTGTACGCTCGATACCAAGTTGTTTTTCAAGTTCAATTCTACGAGTGATAGCTTCTAAATTAGAAGCCCCTTCAGCCTTGGCACCTTCTTGAACTGAATTTAAAAGCATGTCTTGAATAGAACGCTCTTTTTCAATTGTTTGTACACGAATTTTACTTTGAGCATCTCGAATTTTATCTACATCTTGCAGAGATTTAGATTGCAAATAAGAGACATCCAATAAAGACAATTCAATATCAGTAGCCCCTTTAGCTTTTAATCTAGCCTTCAATTCTGCTAAATCATTTTCTAAAGAAATGATAGCTACTGGTGCAGAACTAACTTTAGGGGTTAATTCAACCTTAGCATCTACTTTAGCGGCAATCTGTTCTTTAGATAAAGAGCTACTTAAAGCCTTAATAAGAACTTCTTTATTAATCCCTTGAGGAATTTTAATTTTATCCGCTTTTAAGTCTACAATCAATTCATCTAATTTGACACGAGATAAAGTACCTTTAAAACCTTCTGAAATTCTTTCGAAAGCTACCTGAGAATCATTATCCATTTTTTCTACTGCAGTTTTCCAAACATTCATCATCATGCCAATTGGGCCACCGAATAATGTTTGCACATTAAAGGAATTATGTAGCATAGTACCTAAAGTAGAAAAGGCTGGTTTTATTTCTTTCACAAAAGCATTAATTTCTTTTAATGCACCTAAAAAATCTTTTGCGCCAACTACACTGGTTACAAAATTCTTCCCCATTTCTTTCATGGCATTTCCGAGAATTCCAGCTTGACCACTCTCGGACTCTAATACTGTATTTACATCTTGATGAAAACGGGCAACATCTCCAGTAACTTTCATATTTTCTTTTAGAATATCATTAACTGCTAAAAGAGAAGAAACTATTTTTGTTCCGCGCTCACCACCTAAAACATCTTTTAATTTCTCAATCACCTGTACTTCGCCACCAGGTTGCTGGGCTATTTTTTCAGATACATCTAAAATCTTCATCAAGGTTTTAAATCCTGAATCAACTGCAGGATTAAATTCAATACCGAATGACTTTGATACCTTATCTAGATTTGTCAATAAATTATTAAAAGTTGTGCTAAGAAGAGTACCACTCATGGCACCGGACCGACCTGCTGTAGCCAATGTTAACAACAATGTGATTGTTTCTTTAGTAGATAAATTGGCACTGGCCGCCGTAGCACTGAACTTATTTAAACCTTGGGTCAATTCACTAAGATTATCTTTATTATTTTTAGCTAATTCTGCTGTTAACGCAAATGCTTCAGAAATTTGTTGCTGAGTCGAAGGTACGTCTTTACCTTCTTTTACCAATAATTTCATCGCGCTTGCAAATGCATTAGCAGTTTCTCCTGCCTCACCAAATAATAAAATTGAAAGTCTAGTGGCATCTAATCCAGCACTCAAAGAATCTTTAAAATTAAAGCCTATCGTGGCAAAATTCTTTACTGCAGAAGCAATTTCTTCTGTAGATTTTCCTGTTTCTAAAGAAAAAGCTGTAATTTCTTTTTTCATAATACCGAAATTAGAGGTAATTTCTTCAGGGGTCCCGGATAAATTTCTCTTAACCTTCTGTAAAGCCAAGTCGAAAGATACCAGATTAGTAATACCATCCCTAATACCTGTAAATACTCCCATAATCGCAGAGCGTAATAAAAACCATGTAGGAATCGTTACCGCAGCGCGAGAAATTAACTGACCTAAATTAATACCAGCCTTACCTGCAGACTCACCAAAATTCTTTAAACTGGCATCACTTAAATTAACAGACCCAGCTACTTCACGAAAAGCAACTGTAGATTTTCGGCCATGCTGTTCAAAAATAGTGGTAACATTTCTAACCGACTGCCCTGCTTTATTAAAAGAAGAAGTTACAGTCTGGTCAACAATTCTAGCATCGTTTGCTAAAGATAGCCCTAATTTCTGGCCTACAATCCTCGCTTTATCCGCATCTGAAGTAAACTGTTTTAAACCTGCATTATCATAAACAGTTTTAATTAAATATTCTTTAGTAGTTGTAGCCATTTTTAAGCACCTTGTCTAAACACAACTCCTGGAATATCTGGAGGTGGTTCATAACCTTCTTGAGGTTCACTGTTTTTAGTATCTTTAGTTTTATCGTGATGTTCT
>Ga0172380_10008339_pt1 | contig 11369 bp, 12 predicted proteins | sample Leawe162metaG_FD_119747 | JGI IMG/M metagenome (GOLD analysis project Ga0172380, IMG submission 119747) | Leachate microbial communities from a municipal landfill in Southern Ontario, Canada - Leachate well 162 metaG | ecosystem: Engineered > Solid waste > Landfill > Unclassified | place... | reverse complement strand
GGGCGGCGCACTCGTCCGCCAGCAGCCCCCCAGTCGCCGTCGCATGATGGTTAAGACGAAGATCGGCGAAAAGATCGACCACGCTGCCGGCCGCCCCCGTCTTGGGATCGACGGCGCCAAAATGCACTTTTTCGACCCTCGCGTGAAAGATCGCGCCAACGCACATGACGCAGGGTTCCAGCGTGACGTAAAGGGTGCTGCCCGGAAGGCGGTAGTTGCCCAGTCGCGCCGCCGCGTCGCGCAAGGCCATGATTTCTGCGTGGGCGCTAGGGTCGTGCCGACCGATGGGCTGGTTGAAACCTCTCCCAAGGATTTCTCCGTCGCGTACCAGAACCGCACCGACCGGTACTTCCTCAGATGCGGCCGCTTGGCGCGCGAGTGCCAACGCTTCGCGCATGAAACTGTCGTTCATGTTTATATTATGCCCTGACACTCGCCTCGTGCGCGGTCTAGATCAGTTGCAGCTCAAAACTGCCGTCGCCACGCTCGACGGCGATCAGGCGCATCAGTGGCTCGAGCAAGGCGCGGAAATTCGGGTCTATGCGGGCGATGGCCGCAAATGCCAATTGTCCGCCCTGGCTCAGCGAACCCTTGCCATCCAACTGCAAAGGTCCACTTAGCGTGACGAGCTTTATCTGCGCGGCAGCACCTTGACCCGCAAGTTCCAATTCATAATCGCCCAGTGGGTACACCTTGGTCAGGGCAGATCCGGCATGGCGCCATTGCAGCGTCACAGTGCCCGTCCAACCTCCGGACGCAATGGCCAGCTGCTTGATACGCAGCAACACTTCCCCCGTCAGTTGCAGCGGCACGAGCTTGGTCTGTGCGGCTGACAGCGCTGCGGCCGGCAGATTGATGTCCGCCGCCAGGATTTCGACGCGCCCGGGCCCCAGCGAAATCATGATGGCGTTGGCGCTGTGCTCCAATTGCAGCTCAATGGCGAGCCTGCCTTGCAGCAACTGCCCGGGAAGCACGTGCCAGCGCAAGCCCTCGCCGAGCAGAGCACGTCCGCTCGTTGATCGCACCTCCAGCCGCCCTGCTCCCGACCACAGGCCGCCTTGCGCCTCGCTCAGGCGCAGGCGACCGTTGCTGGCGCTGCTCAGTCCCTGGTCCAGCAATCCTGCCGGCGCGGTGATGAGCAGTGCGCAGGCATAGGCGATGAGCCCCAGTAAGACGAGTCTCACTGCTGCGCAGAGCGGGAAAGGCCCGCCGTAACGCTGACCAGGCCCGGCGTTGCCAAGGCCTCGAGACGGCAACTCTCGAGTCTCAGCTGCTGCGCCTGCATGCCGTTCAGCCAGACCAGCCAGTCGGCAAAGGCCACCGCCGCAAATACCACCTGTACTTGGTTCGACGACGGAGCATCGACGCGCTGCAGGGCTCGCGTCAGTCCCGCAGCACCTGCCTGCGCTTGTGCCAGGGCACGCAGATCCAAGGCGGCAGTCTTGGCGACGCTGCGCTGGCGCAGGGATTGGATTTCGCCAGCATCCCGCTCCAGACGCGCGGCCTGGATACGCAAAGAGGCGAGCGAGGCAGATAGCTCGCTGCGCGCCTTGCCAACTCCGATGACCAGCCAGGCGTAGGCGGCTAGGAGAAGGAGCGCCGCCAACGCCGCCAGCAACTGCCGTTCGCGCTTGTCACGTGCCTGCCAGAAGCTGCGCAAACGGCCGATCATTGCGCACGCACCGTCAATTGAGCGTTGCCATTGCCGGGACGCGCGGCAGCCCGAGCGACGTCCTGGTCGAGGCGAAGTCCCGCGTTGCTCAGTCGTGACCTTAATCGCTGCAAGGCTGCGCTGTCCGAGCCGGCCAGTTCGAGCGTCATGCGCCCGCTCTCGTAGGATAGTCCGCGCAGACTCCCCGGCGCAGACTCGCGCGTGGCCATGGACACTTTCTCGGCCATAGGCAAGAAATCGCCATCATCGACGGCCCCAGCCGCATGACGCACCTCGGCCAGTTTTCGGCGCATCTGCAACGCCGGATCGACAACCGCGACCGCGTCGGGGAACGCCCCTCGGAATCGCGACTCCATCTGATGGCGCAATTGCCTCCGTTCGCTCGCCAGCAGGGAATAGTCCAGTACCAGTGCCAGCGCGTGAATGAGAAGCGCGGCACAAACTATCCAAAGGGCCGGTTTCAGACGCGGCAAGGCCAGCGTCGGCATTCGCCAGCGCCGGTGTCGAGACTCCAGCGCAACGCCCGCTTCGGGAGGCGCCCGGCGCCAATCCCAGCTGGCGGCCAAGCGAAGCTTGATTCCCAGCGCAGCACTCCAGGCGTCGACGTCCGGCGCGGATTCGGGGCTATCGCCGATCGGGTAGACCATCAAGCTCGCTGGCGGTCCGCCGCGGGCCGTTGCCTCCGCAAGCAGCAGCCGCAGTGCCAAGGGCGGCGACGACTTGTCTCCGCAGTCGATTGCGCCCGCCTCGATCTTGCCGCTGCGCAAGTAGCCTTCGCGGCCGTCCCAGGCCAGGCTCCACTCGCCCGGTCGCCAGGGCAGCAGTAGTGCCTCGTGGTGCACCTCGACGTTGTTCGCACCGATGGCGTCCACTGCCGCTAGCCAAGCCGCGTGCCCTTTCTTGTCCATGACCGCCAGCACGGAGAGCGTATCGTCGCTGTCGCTGCTGCCGACAAGGATGACGCGCTGGCTCTCCGGGTCGCCTATGGTCCGGTCCTCGACCGCGTACGCAAGCAGCGCTTCGCTGCGTTGTCCGGTGCCGGGCGGCAGTTGAGCTCGCACGAGCAGCACCTCCGGCGCCGGAATCACCAGTTGCACTCGTTCCGCGTCATGTGCCAACCTGTTGAGATCGGCGAGTTGGCCTTCACCGGTCAGCGTTTCCCGGCCGACATCGATCAAGGCCCAATCGCAGTGCATGGTCGGATCTGCCAGAGAACAGCGTATGCGTAGCAGGCTCATAGGGTCTTGCACCAGAGAACTTTCGGCCACTTGATGTCGGGGCGAGCCAGCAAGGCCAGACCGCTGGCTTGCGCATCGCCGAAGCTGACGCGCAGGACCGCCAGAAAGAACTCGCTGCTGACGGTAATAGCCGCTTGGTCAGGCACTTGGCCCCCCTTGGGCAGTCGCGCGTTGAAATCGGCGAGATCGCGAAAATAGACGCGTTCGCGGGCGGCAACGATGTCGCGCGCAGCGGCCAGGTCGAGGCCTTCGACGATGGCCGCGAGCACCTCCGCGCTGGCCGTGTTGACGTTGATCGCTGCTGCAACTGGCAAGGCCGTCACGTAGGGCTTGAGCCTCGCTCTTGCAGCGGCATCGTAGCCGCGCACCAGGGCCAGGTCCTCGATATCGAGCAGCGGCCGGTTGGCGGGGAGATAGGGAGGATCGAGGCTCAGATAGTAGGCATCCTCGGCTCCCCCTTGCGGCTGCGGCTCGCTGTCGCTATCCAGCCAATCGGCGAGGGCGGGCGCAAGGTCGGGCGATAGGTCGAGCAGGGTCAGCAGGCGCTTATAACGCTCCATCTGCACCAATTCCAGCTTGCCGTCCCGCACGAGATTGTTGAGATTGAACGCTCCCTGCTGGTCCTCGATGTGTCCGGCGAGTTCGCCATTGTCGACTGGCATCGGCGGCAGACGCAGCGCCCAAGGCTCGCCCAGGTGATCGACCGGGGAGCGACGCTTGTCGTCGCTGAGCACGGCACGCACCCAATCGACGCCGGCCTGAACGATCAGCAAGGCCTGGGCATGTTCGCTGCTCAACTGACGCTGCCTGGCCCAAGTACTTTGCGAGACCAGAATGGCGGTCGCCGCCATCGCCGCAAGCGCGACCACTCCCATGGCCAGCACAATAGCGACGCCGCGTTGGTTCTTCATAGGTTCAGGGCGATGATGCGCACGATCTCTTCTTTCGATACAAGCACGATTTTGACACGGACCGCGCGCGGAAGGGGCAGATCCGTTGCTCGCGTCGGCCAGGCATCGACCCATGACAACTCGGTGTTGAGATACTGCAATTGAAACTCGCTGACGCCGCTCAGTACGGGGTAGCGTTTGGCGTGGGCCTCAGCGGCGAGATCCAGACCCGGCCACAACCACAATTCGACCTCCTGCTTGTCGTTGAGTTGATAGCCCAGCCGGCGCGGACCCTCGCCGGATGCGGCGGCAAGACGGGCAAATTCAAGTCGCGGATTTTGGCCGCCATCGGTACCTGAACTCGGACGACCAAGCCATGGCGGCGCGCTCGGGTCTACGGTCCCGACACGGAAGGATCGTGGCGCTGCTAGCCTGACATCGGCCTCGAAGCGGGCGAAGAAATTCGCCAGCCGCCGCCATTTATCGTTTTCGCTGCTGACGTGTTGGCGAGCATCGAGGACCGCGCCGAGGCCACGGTAGGACATCAGCGCCAGCAGCGACAGGATCAGCAGCGCCGTCAGCAATTCGATCAGAGTGAACCCGCGCCAGGCTTTCATCAGTTTGCCTGCACCACGAAGCCGGCGAGATGGGCGAGCGCATGGGTATCGTCGGCGCCCGCAAATACCCGCACATCGACCCGCCTGAAGGAGGCGTTTGGCGTCGCGATGACCTCCTCGCGCCACACGAAATCGCTGCCAGCCTGGCTCTGGCTGCCCGTCCTGATGCCGAGCGGCAGCCAATCCTGGCGGGCGCGGTGTTCGGCGAGCAGATTTTCCGCGACCCAGCCGGCGAGGACGCGAGAGCGCAACTCGCCAACACTGTTGCTACCCTGACCTGCTGCCCGCAGCGCCGCCATCAGGGCAATGGAGATGATTGCCAGGGCAACGAGCACCTCGACCAGGGTAAATGCCCTCTGCCGCCGGCAGCGTTGAGTGATCTGCGTGGCCACCCGCTCCGTTGCGTGCTCAGTTGCGGAATTCGTAGCCAAGATCCTGCCCTTTGCCCTGCACCGCGAACATCTCTCCGACAGGCGAACCGGTGACCTGGAAGTACTCCTGACCCAGGGCAAGGCTGATGTCGAAGGCCTGCATTTGCGCCGATGCACCGAATTCGAGGCGCATCGTGTCCTGGAGTTTTCCTGATTCGATGCGCAGGCCGTCCAGGCGCATGCCAGCCGGCAGAGTGCGTGGCCGCAGCAGGTCGCTATCGATGATCTCGGACCAAAAGCCCTCGTCGTTCTGGCGCCAGAATCGATAGCCCGCATCATCACCGCTCCAGGCGATGGACTTGCCGGCAAGCCGCGCCTCCGTCGCCGCGAGGTCGAGCAAACGCGCCAGGCGTTCGGCCTCAAGCGCCAGGGAGGCGCGCTCGTCAGGAGCGGAGATCGTTGCTACCAGACCCAGCAGCAGTCCCATGATCATGACCACCACCAGCATCTCCAGCAGCGTGAAGCCGCCGCTGCGACTGCGGACGTCCCTCGCTAGCGTCTCAAAGGCTCCAGGAACCGACATCCGCGTCATTGCCTTCCCCGCCGGGAGCGCCATCGGCACCAAAGCTGAAAACGTCTATGTCACTGTGGACGCCCGGGTTGAGATATTGGTAGGGGTTGCCCCATGGATCGCGCGGCAAGCGCTCGATGTACCCCCCCGTCTTCCAATTGGGCGGAAGCGGGCTGCTTTCCGGCTTCGCGACCAGGGACTGCAGGCCCTGTTCGCTGCTCGGATAGCGTTGATTGTCCAGTCGGTACAGTTTCAGGGCCTGCAATAGACTGGCGATATCCTGCTTGGCGGCAATTATCCGCGCCTCATCGGGACGGCTGATGATCTTGGGGACGATCAAAGCGGCGAGTATGCCCAATATCACCACGACGACCATCACTTCGAGCAAAGTGAAACCGCGTTGCCTGGCAGCCATCATCTATTTCCTGTCGTTGATCGCAAGCGAAAACGCCGCGTCGGATTACCAAGGATGCCATTCTAGATTACCATTGGCCCTTTATGGCGTGCCGGCATGATGTTATGCTGCGCCGCCGTCGGTGCCCAGACGATGAGCTTGTAGCCGATGGACTCCTTGATCATCGGCGGAAACGCACGAATAGCAGGAAATGCCGCGAATCTCTTTTGATCGGACCGAGCTACCGCAAGCGAGCCTAGTCTTTATTGCTACGCTCGCCGCGCTGGCTTTGCTAGCCTGGGTGCTGGCCTATTGGTCCTGGATCTGGTGGTTGCCACGTCCGGCGCCGCGTAGCGACGACCTGCCGACGCCGCCTGCCCGCATCACTTCGGCTGCGACCCTGTTCGGCGTCGTGCAGCGTACAGCGGGCGCAGCGCCGGCGACCGGCATCGCACTCAGGTTGCAGGGCGTCGTCGCCGCAACAGCGGCAGCCGGGGGCCCATCGGCTGGCGGAGAACGGGGTTACGCCATCGTGCAGCTCGACGCCAAGAAAATCGTCGCGGTGCATGAGGGCGAGGAGGTGGTACCAGGCGTCACGTTGGCGGAAGTTCATGCCGACCACGTGATACTGGAACGCGGCGGCTTGCGCGAAACGCTGGCCTGGCCTGCAAAGAGCACCGCCCCCCCCGCCCCGGCCGCTGCACCAGCCAACAAACGATGAACCTGGAACACAATCGATGATACGCCGTGCCCTATGCTTGAGCCTGCTCTGGCTGATTCTGCTGCTGCCCTTCGCCACCGTCCGCGGCGCTCCTCCCGAAACGGTAACCTTGAATTTCGTCAACGCCGACATCGATGGTGTTGTCAAGGCCATGAGCGAGATGACCGGCAAGAATTTCGTCCTCGATCCGCGCGTCAAGGGCAGCGTCAACATCGTCTCAGCCAAGCCCGTATCGAAATCCCTCGCCTATGATGTCTTCCTGGCGGCGTTGCGTCTTCAAGGCTTCGCCGCGGTGGAAGACCGCGACATCACGAAGATCGTGCCGGAAAGCGACGCCAAGATGCACCAGAGCCCGATGTTCGGACCGCAGGATAAGACCGGACTTGCCGGCGATCGGATACAGACCCAGGTATTCACGCTGAAATATGAGTCGGCGGCGCAGCTGGTACCGACGCTGCGGCCGCTGATCGCCCCCAACAACAGCATCACCGCCTATCCGGGCAGCAATTCCCTGGTGATAACCGACTACGCCAGCAACCTGCAGCGGCTGGAAAAGATCATAGACGCGATCGACCAGCCGAGCGGCAACGACCCGATCGTGATCCCCCTCAACTACGCTTCGGCGATCGAAGTCGCGCAAACGATCAACCGGCTATTCACCGAGACGGGCCAGGCGCAAGCCGGCCAAGCCGCAGATCCTTCGCAGCGCCTGATCGTCCTCGCCGACGGACGCTCCAACAGGCTGCTGGCCCGTTCCAACGGCGACCCTTCGCGCCTGGTGCGCCTGCGCCAGTTCGTCGCGATGCTCGATACGGCGACCAGCGCCGGCGGCAATATTCACGTCGTACATCTAAAGAATGCCGAGGCGGTCAAGCTGGCAGAAACCTTGCGAGCGATCTACAGCGGCGATACCGCCGCGCCCGCGGCGCCACGGCCGGTAGCGACCACGGCTCTCGGCGCGTCAGCGCCGCTGGCCGCACCAGCGCCGGCACCGGCGAGCGCGCCCGGCATCATCCAGGCTGACGCTTCGACCAACTCGATCATCATCACGGCGCCGGATCCGATTTACAACAACCTGCGCGCCGTCCTGGAAAAGCTCGATACCCGCCGGGCTCAGGTATACGTCGAGGCGCTGATCGCGGAGGTGACGGCGGATCGCGCCGCCGAACTGGGCATCCAGTGGCAAAGCCTGGGTGGCCTCAACAATTCGGGCACGCAGGCTTTCGGCGGCACAAATTTCGGCGGTATGGGGCAGAACATACTCGGCGTCTCGCAGAATCCTGGCGCCGTCGGCCAAGGCCTGAACATAGGCATCGTCAACGGCAGCATCAGCGTGCCGGGCATAAGCGGCGCGATTCTTGATATCGGCCTGTTGGTGCGCGCACTGGAGACCGACACCAGGTCCAACATCCTGTCTACGCCGACGCTGTTGACCCTGGATAACGAGGAAGCGCGCATCGTTGTCGGCCAGAACGTTCCCTTCGTCACCGGCCAGTACGCCGTAAGCGGCGCCCAGACCACCCCGACGCCGTTCCAGACCGTCGAACGTCGCGATGTGGGCGTGACGCTCAAAATCAAGCCGCAAATCTCCGAGGGCGGCACGGTCCGGTTGCAGATCTACCAGGAAGTTTCGAACATCCAGGATTCCACCAATCTTGCCGGGGTCATCACCAACAAGCGCTCGATCGAGTCGACGGTCCTGGTCAACGACGGACAGATCGTCGTCCTCGGCGGTCTGATTCAGGACACGGTCAATGACGGAGTGAGCAAGGTGCCTGTCCTTGGCGATATTCCCGTGGTCGGCGGAATGTTCAAGTACAACACCCGCGGTCGCCACAAGACCAACCTGATGGTGTTTCTGCGCCCTACCCTGCTGCGCGATGCCCTGGCGGCCGACGCGGTCGCTGGTGGCCGCTACGACTACATACTCGGCGATCATGGCAGCAAGATCAAACTGCCGGACGGCCTGCTGCTACCCGACGCCAGGGTGCCCGGCCTGCCAATGCAGCCTGCCCCGAACTCGGGAGCGGCTGCCCCCAATACGAATCCCGCGGCAACGCAATGACCTCGTCGGAGTCGCTCCCTTACGCCTTTGCCAAGTCCAGGGGCGTACTCGTCACGGCCGTCAGCGCTGCAGCAGCGGAAATCGTGCTTCGCGCCGGGGGGGACGTTGCGACGCTGAGCGAAGTGCGGCGAAAATTGGGCGTCCCGGTGCGCGCAAGACAGGTCAGCGAGAGCGAGTTCGATGAATTGCTCACCGTCGTGTATCACGGTGCCGGGGCCGCGGCGCTCGCCGACGACATGGCACAGGACATGGATCTGTCGCGGCTGCTGCAGGATTTGCCGAAGGTCGAAGACCTCCTGGAGAGCCAGGACGACGCGCCAGTCATCCGCTTGATCAACGCCCTATTTACCCAGGCGCTGCGCGAGAATGCGTCGGACATCCACGTCGAGCCTTTCGAGACCCGTTCCGTGGTGCGCCTGCGCATAGACGGTACCCTGCGCGACTTGATCGAGCCGGCCCGCGCGCTGCATGCGGCGCTGGTGTCGCGCATCAAGATCATGGCCCATCTCGATATCGCCGAAAAGCGCCTGCCGCAAGACGGCCGCATTTCCCTGCGGGTCGCCGCCAAACCGGTCGACGTCCGCGTCTCGACCATCCCCACGGCCCACGGCGAACGGGTCGTGCTGCGCCTGCTCGACAAGCAGGCGGGCAGACTGGATCTGTTTCGTCTGGGAATGGATCAGGCGACCTTGACCCAGATGGACAGATTGATCCGCGAACCGCATGGAATCGTGCTGGTCACCGGGCCGACGGGGTCGGGGAAGACGACGACGCTCTATGCCGCCCTCGCCCGCCTCGATGCCGGGTCGCAGAATATCATGACCGTCGAAGACCCGATCGAGTACGACCTCGACGGCATCAGCCAGACGCAGATCAACACGCGTATAGAGATGAGCTTCGCGCGCGCCCTGCGCACCATCCTGCGCCAGGATCCCGACGTCGTCATGATCGGCGAGATCCGCGACCTGGAGACCGCGCAGATCGCCGTGCAGGCCAGCCTCACCGGCCATCTGGTGTTCGCCACGCTGCATACCAACGACGCCGTAAGCGCGGTGACCCGTCTGGTCGATATGGGTGTCGAGCCCTTTCTGCTTGCATCCGGCCTGATCGGCGTCGTCGCCCAGCGCCTGGTTCGCTGCCTCTGCCTCGAGTGCCGCCAAGCCGTCACCACGGACGCGTCCCAACTAGCTGCGCTGGGCTTCGCTCCGGCAGCGGGAACCTACTACGCTGCGCAAGGCTGCACCACCTGCAATCGTTCCGGCTACCGCGGCCGCACCGGCATCTATGAGTTGCTCCCCGTCGATGCCGACCTGCGTCGCCTGATCCACGACCGCGCGTCAGAGCAGGCCCTGCGCGATCGCGCCCTGGCCTCAGGCATGCGCTCGCTGCGCGATGACGGTCTGCGTCTGGCGGCGCAAGGCGTCACCAGCCTGGAAGAGGTGGTGCGCGTAACGCGCGAATAGCGGAAAGATGGAAGCCTACCGCTACGCCGCGCTCGATGCCGCCGGTCACAAGGTATCCGGCATCGTCCAGGCGGATAGCGCCAGGCAGGCGCGGGCGGCACTGCGTGCCCAGGGATTGCTGCCGGCCGAGGTCAGCACGCTCAAAGAAGGCGAACGCGGCAGACAGCTCTGGAAAAAGGCTATCGGCGCCGCGCAACTCAGTTTGCTGACGCGACAGTTGGCGACCCTGCTCGCTGCGGGGCTCACGCTAGAGCAGGCCCTTGCAGCGCTGATCGAGGAAGCGGAGGAACCTCTGACGCGGGAGGTGTTGGCCGGCGTCAAGAGCGAGGTCATTGCCGGACTCTCGCTCGCCGCAGCGCTGGCGAGCCAAGAGAAGAGCTTCCCAGAGTTCTATCGGGCCCTGGTGCGTGGCGGTGAGGAGTCTGGCGCCCTGCCGCTGATCCTGCAGCACCTGGCCGACTATCTCGACGCCAGCCAGGCGCTGCGCCAAAAGACCGCACTGGCCCTGCTCTATCCCGTCCTGGTGTCCGTAGTCGCGATCATGATCGTCACCGGCCTCCTCGTGTACGTCGTGCCACAAGTGGTGCAGGTCTTCGCCCAGTCTCGGCAAAACCTGCCGCTGATGACTCGGGGGCTGATCGCGCTCTCCGGATTTCTGAGAGCCGCCTGGCCCTATCTGCTGGTGCTGGGAATAGGCTGCGCCGCGCTGATACGCAGCATCCTGCGCCGCGAAGCCTGGCGGCTGCGCTGGGATGCCGCCTTGCTGCGCCTGCCCGGCCTGGGAATATTGCTGCGCGGCGTCAATACGGCGCGCTTTGCCAGCACCCTGGCGATACTCGCCGGCGGCGGCGTCCCCCTCCTGTCGGCGCTCGCTTCCGCGGCGCGCAGCCTGGGCAACACGGCGATGCGCAGCGCCGTCGAGGCGGCAGCGCTGGCCGTGCGCGAAGGCACGGGTCTTTCGCGGGCGCTCGGGGCAAGCGGCTTGTTTCCGCCCCTGCTCATCCATCTCATCGCCAGTGGCGAGGCGAGCGGTAAACTCGAGGACATGCTCAATCGCGCGGCGAAGCTGGAAACCCAGGCACTGGAGCGGCGCCTGGCGGTGTTCCTGACGCTGCTCGAACCCCTGATGATCCTGGTGATGGGCGCTATCGTGCTGATGATAGTGCTGGCCATACTGCTGCCCATCATCGAGATCAACCAGTTGGTCCACTAGGAGCGGAACCCCCGGCGACCCATGCCGGAAGGCGCTAGCCCGAATATTTCATGAAAGGAGGTCGGCGGAACAGCCGTGAGGCGCGTTAATAGAGGTGCTCAAGCCAATATTAACGGAGTTCCGCCGATGCCAAAGTGTACCTCTGATCAGATGG
>Ga0172380_10008338_pt1 | contig 11370 bp, 10 predicted proteins | sample Leawe162metaG_FD_119747 | JGI IMG/M metagenome (GOLD analysis project Ga0172380, IMG submission 119747) | Leachate microbial communities from a municipal landfill in Southern Ontario, Canada - Leachate well 162 metaG | ecosystem: Engineered > Solid waste > Landfill > Unclassified | place... | reverse complement strand
ATCTTTAAATATTACTCTTCGCTAAGGAGCTCGTTCAATATATTTTTAGCCATTTCTTTTTTATTTTTTTCTAATTCCGGAGAGTCAGAAATCGTGAAGTTTAAGACTGATCCTTCTCTGAGTTCGGCCGGAAGCTCGGTCTTTGGCCAAACAATGGTTTCGCCGTTATCTGTTTTTAACACAGCCTTTTCGTTCTCGATGCGGTCTATGGTTAGATTCAATTTCATTTATTTATAGTTTATTTTTCTTTAACTTTAACGGATATTTGCTTGCTCGATTTTGATTTAGGGAGAAAAACCGTTAAAACGCCATTCTCCAAAACCGCTTCAATTTCCTCTGGTTTAACTTCGACGGGGAGAATTATGGAGCGAGAGAAAGACCCCCAATAGCACTCGCGGTAAAGATAATCATCTTCCTCGATGGTTTCTTTTTCCTCTCTTTTTCCCCGGATAGTAAGCATATCATTGTTAATTGATATGTCAATATCTTCCGGTTTAACGCCGGCGATGGTTGATTTTACCACAATTGATTTCGGAGTTTGGTAAACATCAATAGAGAGCTGACCTTCTTCATAATTATCATTTATCCATTCCTCCGGTTGATCAGAAATTCCCTCTATATTTATACTCTCTTCCTCAGAGTTTTCTTCGATCTTTTTATTATCAAGGCCCGCTAGCTTTTTAAAAAAGTTACTCATATTTAAATATAAAGTAATTTAAAAATAAAATAAGAAAATAAATAGATTGTACTAATCTGACTCTATTATAAAATTATTTTAGTATTAAAGCAAGGGACTTGGAAAAAGGTCAACTGGTGTGAGAGAGAGGGGCAAGTTTAAGGGAAAAAATTTGTTTTCAGCTTTTTGCAAAAAATCAAGAATAGAACAAAGGCGGAAATTCAATTAAAATTTCCGCCTTAAGTGTGGGCTTAAGAGGACTCGGACCTCTGACCTCCACGATGTCAACGTGGCGCTCTAACCAACTGAGCTATAAGCCCATTTATTTATTATGTTATTAACGACCTTTTTTAGATATCTTCTTCCGGGGGCGGTTTTTAATTCTTGTTCTCTGGCTCTCGCTGCTTTTTCTTCAGGATAAAATTCCAAATATATCGGAGTCCATGGCTTATTTAATCTCGTTGCCCTAACTTCTCCTTTGTTATGTTGTATTATTCTGCGTTTAAAATTATCTGTGCTACCGATATACGTTTTACCCCCGCTGTTACTATATATAATATAAACAATCCACATAATGTAGCGCTCTAACCCGCCTCGCTGAAGCCGAGCCTCAGCTCGGCGAGGCGGGCCAGCTGAGCTAATTGCCCCCAAATAAATATTGTGGGTGTAGATGGACTCGAACCATCGACCCCGGCTTTATAAGAGCCGTGCTCTAACCAGCTGAGCTATACACCCCAACTTTTAAATTAATTGAAAAAATTTGATAGCTGTGCTTTAACCCACCTCGTTGAGTCTGGCCAGCTGCCTGTCCGCCTTGGGCGGAAGCTATACACCCCCGATAATAGAGAAATTTTAAAACAAAAAAGGCAAAATGTTTGCCGGCAGATCTTATTAAAATTTATCACTATCTAGATTTTCTTACAAGATCGTTTAAATTTCCAGGGTTTTTAATTTTTCTTTGATTTTTTCGATTATCTCTTTTTCTGCTATAGCTAGAGGTTGGTTAATTTCCGCTTTAGCCAACCTTCGGTCGCCCGTGGGATTATATTCCTTAATCAATTCGAGAGCGTCAATGTTTTTAGTTGAATAGACTAAGAACGAGGTCATCGGCGCCGATATTTTTTTCCCTTCCGCCTCGCCGTTTTCCGTCGCGGTTTCAATTGGAGATTTTTCGTAAATAATCGCGATTATTTTAGCCGCCGGAATATTAACGATTAATTCGTCGATAACTTCGCCTAAGTTGTCTTGGCTGGCTTCAGTTTTTATAAAATCCAAGTTGGATAAGGTTGACCAGACTAATTTATTATCCAAAGTTCCTGACAAACGCGCGAGAACTCGGCCCCAGAGTTTCAAAATGCTTAAACTTCGAGAGCGGTAAAGGCGATTGACAATTTCTTCCCGACGCGCGCCCATAGAGATAAGTTGTGAAGTGACCATGAGGGCGTGCGGGGTGATGTTGGCCGTTTTGAAACTTTTAGTTTTAAAGATGATGCCCGTTAAGAGGCAGGTTGCGATTTCTTCGTCAATCATTTCTCGGGAGTAGCTTTCAAAAAGGGAGAATAAAATTTCTGAGGTGGAAACAGCACTCAATTCGGCAAAATTTATTTGGCCAAATTCTTCGTTATCGCTGTGATGGTCAATGTTGATAATCGGCGTTTTGTAAAAAAATTCCGTGTCAGTGTCGTAAGTTTTTCCTAAAGACTCCAAATCGGGGGCATCTAAAGTAATAATTAAGTCATATTTAAAACTGCCCATTGAAGAGGTGATGTCATCCTGAGTAAAAAAGCCTTCTTTGGGAGAGATGATAAAGTTGAGGCTATTTTTTTCTAGCTTATATTTGATTTGGCTGATTTTGGCATTGGAAACGTCCAGGGTGATAATAAATTTTCTTAAATTTTCTAAATCGTTTTTTATTTCTGAAAAATTTGGCAAGAAAGAAAAAAGCTTGCCGAGCTCAGTCGGCGCTTGCCCGGAGGGTTCGTATTGTTCCGCGACAATTTCCACGTTCTTTCCCAATTTTTTTAAGAAAAGATAAAAAGCTAAAGCGCTAGCAACCGAGTCGCCGTTCCAGACTTTAGCGAAAGTAATCAGAATGTGGTTAGCTTTTTTGATTTGTTCAAAAATTTGCTGTTCTTGGTTAAGCATAATTTATTTAAAAAAGTTTATTTATTCGCGGTCGTTAACTAATAGTTTAATATATCTTAGTTTCAGGGCGATGTCAAGTTAAGAATGGGCATTTTTTCTTGCCAAAGTAAGCTATTTTTGATAATCTTGATTATATGAATAAAGAGTTGCCCAAGGCTTACGCCCCGCAGGATTACGAGGATAAAATTTACAAAAATTGGGAAGAATCGGGATTTTTTAACCCCGATAATTTAAATTTGCCTGAAACGGCCAAGTCTTTTTCAATCGTCCTTCCGCCGCCCAATGTTACCGGCCATCTTCACCTTGGCCACGCCGTTATGCTAGCTCTGCAAGATATTATGGTGCGCTATCACCGCATGCAAGGCGACAAAACTTTGTGGGTTCCAGGAACAGATCATGCCGCCATCGCCACTCAGAGTAAGGTGGAGGCTTTAATTTGGGAAAAAGAGAAAAAAACTCGGCACGACTTGGGCCGGCCAGAATTTTTAAAAAGAGTAGAGAGGTTTGCGTGCGACAGCCATGACGTCATTGTTAAGCAATGCAAAAAGATGGGCGCGTCTTTAGATTGGGACCGGGAAATTTATACTTTAGACGAAGCTAGGAATAAAGCCGTCAACACCGCTTTTAAAAAAATGTATGAAGACGGCTTAATCTATCGGGGCGCCAGAATAGTTAATTGGGATCCGAAAATGCAGACTACTGTTTCCGATGACGAAGTTGAGTATCAGGAAGAAAAAGCGCCTTTTTACTTTTTTCGTTATGGCCCCTTTACGATTAGCACGGCTCGGCCGGAAACTAAATTTGGCGATAAGTATGTCGTTATGCATCCGGATGACGAAAGATACGCGGACTACAAGCACGGGCAAAAAATAAAAGTTGAATGGATTAACGGCGAGGTTGAAGCGACCGTGATTAAGGATAAAGCCGTTGATAAAGATTTTGGCACGGGTGTCATGACGATTACCCCTTGGCACGACTTAACTGACTTTGATATCGCCGAGAGGCATAACCTAGACAAAGAGCAGATTATCGATTACCAGGGTCGGCTCTTGCCAATCGCGGGCGAATTTGCGGGCCAGGAAATTTTAGAAGCGAGAAGAAAAATTGTTGAGAAACTTAAAAATAAAGGTTTGGTGGTAAAGGTTGATGACGATTATCTTCACAACGTTGCGACTAATAGTCGCGGGGGAGGTTTAATCGAACCACAGATTAAAAGGCAGTGGTTTATCGATGTTAATAAAGAATTCACTAAGCAAGGTAAAAAAACTAGCCTGAAAAAGTTAATGCAGGAGGCGGTGCAGTCGAAGCAGGTTGAAATTATCCCCGAACGTTTTCAAAAAGTTTATTTCCATTGGATTGATAATCTTCGCGATTGGTGTATTAGCCGGCAGATTTGGTTCGGCCACCAGATTCCGGTTTGGTATAAGGGGGAAGATGTTTTTGTTGGCGCTAATCGGCCAGAGGGGGAGGGCTGGGAGCAAGACCCGGACACGCTTGATACTTGGTTTTCTTCCGGGCTTTGGACATTTTCGGCTCTAGGCTGGCCGGATAATTTTAAGGACGGCAAAAAATTAGGCGAGCTAGGGCAATTTCATCCCACTCAAGTTTTAGAAACTGGATACGATATTTTATTTTTTTGGGTGGCGCGCATGATTTTAATGACCACCTATCTTTTGGACGAAGTTCCTTTTGAAAAAGTTTATCTTCACGGCTTAGTGCGCGACGAAAAGGGGAGAAAGATGAGTAAGAGCCTAGGCAATGTGATTGATCCGCTTGATGTGATTGCCAAATACGGCACGGACGCCGTTCGTTTGGCGCTCGTCATCGGTTCGACGCCAGGAAATGATGTCCGCTTGAGCGAAGAAAAAATTGCCAGTTTCAGAAATTTTACGAATAAACTTTGGAACATTAGCCGGTTTATAATCCAAAAAGAAAAAAATGATGTCGGCGGGAAAGATGAAGACGCTATTGACGTTAAGGATTTAACTCTAGCGGATAAATGGATTTTATCAGAAACCGGAAAGTTGGTTGGGCGCGTCACGGAAGATATAGAAAAGTTTAATTTTTCTCAGGCCGGTGAAAAGCTCCAGAATTTTACCTGGAACGATTTTGCCGATTGGTATTTAGAAGTAAGTAAATTTGAGAATAATCAAGCCAAAGATTTAATTTTAACCAAAATTTTAGAGACGATCCTAAAGCTTTGGCATCCTTTCATGCCTTTTGTAACTGAGGCGATTTGGCAGGAGGCCGGCAACTCCGGTCTTCTTCTGGTCGAACCTTGGCCGAAGAAAGAAAAACTTTTCGCCTTAAAGAATTCGGCTGACTTCGAGATAGTGAAAAGCCTGGTTATTTTAATTCGTAATGCTAGATCGGAAAATAAAATTGAACCGGGAAAAAAGATTAAAGCGGTTATTTACGCCCCGGACAGTCAAGCGTTAATTGAGTCCCAAGCCGATTTAATCAAAGGCTTGAGAACGGGGATCGCTGAGCTGGAGGTTAAAGCCAGTGGGCCGAAAATTGAGCAGGAGATTTATATTCCTTTCGGCCAGATGGAAATTTATTTAATCGGCGGGATTGATAAAGATAAAGAAGAGAAACGCCTGGAAAAGGAGAGCGGAAACCTAGAAAAATTAATCGCTAGTATGGAGAAAAAATTAAGCAATAAGGAATTTCTTGATAAAGCGCCGGAAGCGATTGTAAAAAAAGAAAAGGAAAAGCTTAAAACCTGGCAAGACGATTTAGAAAAATTAAAAAAGCGAAGATAATGTTTCATCCGCTAAAATCATTACTCTCGAAATCAATTAGTCGCGCGGGAATTTCTCACCAAATTGAGGATTTTCGGGTGCTTGAGATTTTTGAAGCTGTAAAAAATAAAATCTTGGGTTCGGAAAGTTCAGGCAAGGTTAAGCCGATGTATATAAAGAACCAAGTCTTAACGGCAGCTTCATTGTCGCCAGAGACTGTGGCCAGACTCGAGTCTTCGGAACAGGAAATCGTGGCCGGAATAAATAGCGAGCTTGGCTCCGAGGCTGTAAAGAAAATTAAATATATAACTTGAAAGGTCGGTTTCTATCCTGTACCATATATAATATACATTTAGAAAGAAAACCAAGATGACTCTAAAATTTTATTTAATGTTAATGACATTAGCGACTCTGGTTTGCTGGGGGGCGTTTACCTTCGTGGCTGGCGCCGTTAATCCGGAAATAACCAATTGGCTTGGGTTTAGCCTCTTCTATTTATCTCTCTTTTTGTCTGTAGCTGGCACGGCGGCGATTGTCGGTTTTTTGGTTAGATTTGTCGGCTTGAAACAGGATTTAGTTTTATTTTCCGTTAAAATCGCTTTCCGCCAATCTTTTTTGTTTGCTTTCTTGATTGTGGCGGTTTTATTCCTTTTAGCCCATAGCTTATTCACCTGGCTGAATTTATTTTTACTCGTTATCGGTCTGTCCTTATTAGAGTTTTTTTTAATTAATCGGGTAGCCTCGAGACAATCAAACGCCGGTAATTTTTCCGGCGTGAGAAGCGCTGAATAAATATGAAAGATAAATTGCAAAAACTTAAAGAAGAAATTCTTGCGCAAATCGGTAAGGCTGGAAGCGAGGAAGTTTTGCGCGACCTGGAAATTAAATATCTTGGCCGGAAGGGGGCGCTAACGGAGATTTTGCGCGGTCTAAAAGATTTAGATAAAGACGAACGGGAAAATGTCGGCCAACTGGCTAACGAAATTATAAAGGAAGTTTTAGATGAATTCGCTGAATTAAGAAAAAAGTTTTTAAAAAATTCTGGTGTCGAGAGTTTTATTGATCGAACTTTACCGGGGCAAGAGATAAAAAGAGGCCATCTGCATCCAATTACAGTTATTCAGAATGAATTTGAAGATTTATTCACCTCCATGGGCTTTATGGTTCTTGATGGGCCGGAGCTCGAAAGTGATTACTATAATTTTGAAGCGGTTAATGTCCCCAAAGATCATCCCGCCAGAGATATTCAAGATACTTTCTATATCGACAAAAAAAATCGGGAAGGGGAGAGTGATTTAGTGCTTCGGACGCAAACTTCTTCGGTCCAGGTTAGGGCTATGCGAGAATACGGCGCGCCTTTGCGGTGTATTATTCCTGGTCGTTGTTTCCGAAGCGAAGCGACTGACGTCCGCCATGAGCACACCTTTTACCAAATTGAAGGCATCATGATTGATAAAAATATCAATTTAAGCAATATGAAAGCGGTTTTAGAAACCGTCGCTAAAAAACTTTTTGGCCCGGAAACAAAGCTTCGTCTGCGGCCGAAGTTCTATCCCTTTGTTGAGCCGGGCGCTAACGGCGAGGTGACCTGCTTTTTATGCCACGGCCAAGGTTGTCGTCTTTGCAAAAATACTGGTTGGCTGGAAATTTTAGGTTGCGGTATGGTCCATCCGGAAGTTTTAAAAAATGGCGGCCTTGATCCGAAAATTTATTCAGGCTTTGCTTTCGGCTTTGGTTTTAGTCGTTTAGTGATGCTGAAGTATGGAATTGATGATGTTAGATTATTTAATAGCGGTGATTTAAGATTTCTTGAACAGTTTTAAGGAAAAATAAAAATTATTCTATGTTTATATCATTAAATTGGCTGAAAGATTTTGTAAAAATTCCTGACAGCTTAGCGCCTGAAGATTTGGCGAAGAAATTTAGCCTGCACACCGTCGAAGTTGAGTCGATTGTTAGGCAGTCAGAAAAATTTAGCAAAGTCATAGTCGGAAAAATTTTAGAAATAAAAAAACATCCTCAAGCTGATCGCTTGCAGTTAGTTAAGGTTGATGTCGGTTCGGAAAAACTTGATATCGTTTGCGGCGCGCATAATATTAAGGCCGGCGATTTAGTGCCGGTGGCTTTAGTGGGCGCGGTTTTACCTAACGGAATGGAGATTAAAGAAGCAGAAATCAGGGGTGAGAAATCTAGCGGTATGCTCTGCGCTGAAGACGAACTTGGGCTTGGTCGAGATCATAGCGGTATTTTTTTACTCGACGGGGCTAAGGTCGGAAAAAATTTAGGCGAGCACTTAGGGCAAAGCGATATAATTTTTGACGTTGATAATAAATCAATTACTAATCGGCCCGATCTTTGGGGGCACTTCGGTATGGCTAGAGAAGTGGCAGCATTTTTGGGTACGAAACTTAAGGCCGTAGATTATGATTTAAAAAAATATACGAAGCCGGCAAAAAAGGTAGAGATTAAGAAATTAAAAGTGGAAATAAAAGAAGAAAAGCTTTGCCCACGTTATATGGCGATTGCGGTTAACCAGATTGAAGTTAAAGATTCGCCCGAGTGGATTAAAAATAGATTAATTGCGGTTGGCATGAGGCCGATAAATAATATTGTTGATCTAACAAATTATGTCATGCTGGAGTTGGGGCAACCCTTACACGCCTTTGACGCAAGTTTAGTTAAGGAGATTTGCGTGCGCCAAGCCAAAGAGAAAGAAGAAATAGAAACGCTTGACGGCGAGAAACGAATACTGGCTAAAGATATGCTGGTTATTGCTGATGGCGAAAAACCTTTGGCGGTCGCCGGGGTTATGGGCGGAGTTAACTCGGAAATTAGCGCCGAGACTAACTCAATTATTATTGAAGCGGCTAATTTTGAACCGACGCAGGTAAGAAAAACTGCGCATCGTCTTGGTTTACGCACTGAAAGCTCCATGCGTTTTGAGAAGTCTCTTGACCCTAATTTATGCGAGAAAGCTATGGCTAGGATTTTAGCCCTGGCTAAAGAGGTCTGTCCTAAGTCTGAGGTTGCTAGTTATTTAGTTGATGAAAAATCATTCAAGGCTAAAGAGAATCGCCTGGAAATTGATTTAGTCTGGCTAGAAAAAATTATTGGCGAGAAAATTGAAAAAAGAAAAATTTTTAATATTTTAAGCGACCTTGGTTTTGGCGTTAAAGAATTACCAGAAAAATTAGAAGTAACGATCCCGACTTGGCGGGCGATGAAGGATGTCTCTCACCAGGAAGATGTAGCGGAGGAAATTGTTAGAATTTATGGCTACGATAATTTAAAAGCGATAATGCCGGCAGTTACTATGGATGCGCCAAAAAATAATAAAGAAATTGACTTAGAGAGGCGGATAAAAAATATTCTGGCCCAAGAGGCAAAGTTAGTAGAAGTTTATAATTATTCATTCGTCAGCCAGGACCAGCTAAAAAAATTAAAGCTAGAAAATAAAAATTATATAAAATTAGTTAATCCAATCGTCAGCGGGCAAGACTTATTGCGTCAAGAGCTTGTGCCTAATATTCTCGAAAACATAAAATTAAACCAAGCCCGCTACAACGAGATCGGATTATTTGAGATCGGAAATGTTTTTTCCGACTTGCCCGGAGAAATAAAAAAAGACAATAAATCCGAAGAGAAATTGCCCTTCCAGGAAAAGCGCCTAGGAGTGGTTATTGCCGGCGGTAACAATGAGGATTGTTTCAGACAGTTAAAGGGCGTTTTAGAATATTTGCTTAAATCTTTTAATCTAGAGGCGGAATTTGAAGTTAAAGCGGAGGCTTTGCCTTGGGCGAAAGCGGATGAGGCGGCGGAGCTCGTCGTCGAAGCTGGTGGGAAATATAATCTGGGTTTTCTTGCGATTTTGTCTAAGTCAGTAGCTTCTTCTTTTGGGATAAAAAAGGCTGTGGCGATCGCGGAAATAAATTTAAGGGAATTAATCGAATTAATTAGACGGAGCCCTGAGAAAAAATATCAGAGAACCCCTAAATATCCGTCGGCAGTTCGCGACCTAGCTTTTGTAGTCGAAGATAAAATATTGTATAATAAGATAAAGGAGGAAATAGAAAAATTTAGCTCTCTAATTAAGGAGGTTGAATTATTTGACGTCTATCAAGGGGAAGAATTAGGAAAAGATAAAAAGAGCCTGGCTTTTCATCTTGTTTATCAGTCTTTAGAAAAAACTTTAACGGCGGAGGAGGTGAACGAGGAGCAAGAAAGATTAGTTAAGTTTTTGGAGAAAAAGTTTTCCGCCCAAATAAGAAATTTTTAAACGTTTTCGAATAAACTTGATTTATGAAGGAGGTAAAAAAAATACAAAGCTTGTCTTTGGCCAAGGTCGTAGCCTTGTTTTACGGTTTAGTGAGTTTCATTGTCGCGTTAGGGGTGGCGATTTCCGCTATGGCTAATATCGTCATCCAGGAGGATTTCAACGGTTCGGCTGTCTTGGTCGCGCTTTTTAATTTGGGCGCCGGATTGATTTTAGGCTTGGCCGTTGCCGCCGTCGCCGCTTTTTTTGGCTGGATTTTTGGCTTGATCGCGGCCGTTCTCTATAATCTATTTGCCGCTCGTTTCGGTGGTCTTAAGATTGAGTTAAACGAAGAAGGAGACAGGAGAGAAACCGAAGATGTTAAAAAAGATTTAGATTCTCTAGCGTAAATTTTTTAAATTAGTTTATTTTATTTAACAATATGGATTTAATTCAAAATAGTCATGATCTCTTATACGTTGTCATTTCCTTTTGTGTTTTGTGGTTGACAATTTTTTTAGCTTGGATGATTTATTATATGGCGATGATAACGCGCCAAGCCTACCGAGCGATTAAAGAGACGCGAGAAAGGATTAATAAGGTTGATGAAATTCTCAAGACTTTAAAAGAAAAGATCGAGCACAGCGCCTCTTATTTAGTCTTAATCAGCGAAGGTGTAAAAAAATTAGTGGAAGTGATAAAGGATAGAAACGAAGGCAAGAAAAAAGTAAAGAAATAAATAAAAATTTTAAAATAAAAAAAATAAAGACGAACACCGTTCGTCTTTATTTTTTTTATTTGATGTTTTATTTTCTGAAATCGCAGTCTTTGTTGCTGCATTTAATTTCGGTTTTGGCTTCGACTAAGAGCGAATCGCAGTTCGGGCATTTTTCTCCAGTCGGTTTGCCCCAAAAAGCAGTTTTGCAATCAGGGTATTGGTTGCAAGCCCAGAAGAGACCGCGCTTGCTTCTTTTCTCGACTATTTCTCCTTGCCCGCAAACAGGGCATTTAATACCAGTCGATTTTTGCGTTTTATTCTCTTTAATGTTTTTTAGGTTGCGACATTTAGGAAAGCCAGAACAAGCTAGGAACGGTCCGTAGCGTCCAACCTTTACCGCCATGGGCGAACCGCATTTTTCGCAGACTTCATTTTCGTATTTTTTCTTAATTTCTTCGATTTCTTTATCATCCGCCTGGCCATCTTTATCCTTATCTTGGCCGGTCATAGATTTTATATTTTTGCAGTCCGGAAAGCCGGAGCAGGCGAGAAATTTGCCATAGCGACCGGTTTTAATAATCATCGGCGCGCCGCATTTATCACAACGCTCGCTTGATGTTTCTTCGGGCATAATTTCGTTTTTGTTAATGTCCTTATATTTTTTAGTCAAATTATCATGAAAGGGGTGGTAAAAGTTTTCTATCACCGGTTGCCATTTTGATTTTCCTTCCGCAATGCCGTCCAGGTCATTTTCCATAGCGGCGGTAAATTTAAAATCCACAATTTCTGAAAAATGTTTGACCAATAAATCAATCACGACAAAAGCGATATCAGT
>Ga0172380_10008337_pt1 | contig 11370 bp, 9 predicted proteins | sample Leawe162metaG_FD_119747 | JGI IMG/M metagenome (GOLD analysis project Ga0172380, IMG submission 119747) | Leachate microbial communities from a municipal landfill in Southern Ontario, Canada - Leachate well 162 metaG | ecosystem: Engineered > Solid waste > Landfill > Unclassified | place... | reverse complement strand
TTTCTCCCGGATCGGCGTTGACCGAGTTGCTGTAATAGCTCTGGCCGTCGGTTATATTGCGGACGGTCTTGGTAATGGTAAGATTCGGATTGTTGACAACTGCGTTAGAAACATACACGGTTGCGCTGGCCTGTCTCTGGGAGACGTTGGTAGCCGAAGCGTAGGCATAGTTCGTCAAGGTAACGGAATTGCCGAAGTAAGAGGCGGACTGGACGTCGGCTTCAAAAGTGATGGTAACGGAATTGTTGGCGTTGATGGTCCCAAGGTTTATGCCGGAAGTAATGTCTCCCGAGGAATAACCGGAGCTGACGCTCAAGCTATCGCCGTAGATCAATCCCGAAGGTAAGCTGTCGCTGACATGGACATTGTTCGCGGCAGTTTCGCCATTGGAGGTGACAACTATCTTGAAGCCTATACGGTCGTTCGGATCGGCGTTGACCGAGTTGCTGTAATAGCTTTGTCCGTCGGTTATATTGCGGACGGTCTTGGTAATGGTAAGGCTCGGATTATTAACAACTTGTTTTGCAACGTATACTGTCGCGCTAGCCTGCTTCTGAGACACTCCCGTGGCAGTGGCATAAGCTTTGTTAACCAAAGTGGCCGAGCTGCCGAAGTAAGAAGCGGACTGGACGTCGGCTTCAAAGGTGATGGTAACGGAATTATTGGCGTTGATGGTTCCAAGGTTTATCCCGGAAGCGATGCTTCCCGTATACCCCTTGCTGACGCTGAGCGCGTCTTGGTAGATCAATCCCGAAGGAAGATTGTCGCTAACGACAACATTATTCGCCGCTGTTTCGCCGTTGGAGGCAATAACTATCTTGAAGGCTATGCGGTCGCTCGGATCGGCGTTGACCCAGCTGGAATAAGAGCTTTGTCCGTCGGTAATGTTCCTGACGGTCTTGGTGATGGTAATACCAGGATCGGCAACCTCGGAAAGGGTGGCAAAGAACATGACATGTCCTTGGTCTTCGCACTCTCCTTGTATATTTCCTATATCAACTTCTACCGTCCCCGCTCCTTGGGATATCAACACTTGGGTCGGCGTTTGGGTATTCTTGTTGGGATACCACAAGGCAAGGCTTCCAAAGGTCAATTTTGCGGTCTGGCTTCCCAAATTAATGGTAGCGGTACCGCTGATGGTCGAAGCGTTATCAGCGGAGATGGAACCGGTCGGAGTTATAATGCTTTGAGCCGATGTCGGGAAAACGATCTTCACTTTAGTGTTCTTGGCAACCGTTCCCTCGGTAGAGTTGCGGTAATAAATATCAAAAGCAACTTTCTCTCCGGGATCGGCGGTAACCGAAGAATGCCAGGTCGTATCTCCGTCGGTCTTGTTCGCGACCCTTAAAGTTGCCAAGTCCGGCGTAAAAACCGGGGAGGCGGCCAAAACAGCGTCAGCGGCGAAAGTTTGGCCGATCAAAGCAAAACCGAAAACCGCAGCGCTGATCTTTTTAACAATTTGCTTTATTTTTATGTTCATATTTGATTTCTGCCCCGATCGTTCGGGGCTTAACGTTTTTTTATTAAAAATTACCTTTAAATTATACTTATCTTAATAATTTATACTGTACATCTTTTGTCATATTTTGTCAAGCCAAGCAAACAAAAAAGGACCATGGCTGGTCCCTTTTTTGGTTTAGCTTAGATCGCGTTCGGATCATCCGGAACGTCACGGTCTTCGCCGTAGCAATCATCTCCGTGGCAATCTTCATCTTCATCCTCATCGTAATCGTCATAGCATCCATATTCGCAAGGGATCTCGATCGGTACGCAGACCGCGCCGCTCGGCCGATCTTCGCACGCTTCGTCTGGCCAGCATTTCTTCTGTGCCATGACTTCTTCAGTATTGTACTGATAAGAAGCCAGAAGTCCGTCTCTCTCTCCTCCAACGTAGAAAAATGCCCTCACCCGAGGTTCTCTTTCAGAGTAGCACCCGAGGCGAACTTGCACTTTCGGAGCCTTGCAAGCCCCGTTCGAGCAAACTTGACCGCTCGGACAGGCTTTCGGCGCAGACCATCTCAGACAACCATCGCTGCCATAAGTGAAGACTTGAAATGTCGTGTTTCCGCAACATTTTCTGTCCCCATACTCATAGCTTGAACGGGAGCATCTGCTCTTGGTCGTTTTCTTCGCCAACTGGAACTGCGAATCGTTATCTTCCTCCTGTTCGACTGTCCCTCCATTATTGGTATTATTTTGTTCAACATTAAAGTTAAAATCAAAATCGGGGGTTTCAGTCTTTGCTGGCTGGGCCGGCTGCACGGGATAATAAACTATCGTCGCAGGCTGGGCCGCAGCGGGAGTAACGGGAGCGGGCTTTTGAGCGGGAATCGTCTTTTTGGGAGCACCGGTGCATGCACCGCCGCTGCCGCAAGACTCTTTGACCGCGCCAACAATATTCTCGGCTCCTGCATTGATCGCGCTGGTTATCTTCTCTCCTTGTTCTTGCACTCTGTTAGCGGTTATGCCGGTATTATTAACAGTTTGCTGAGTATACGTGACGACATTGTCAAGCTTCTCATTCGTCTTATCCAGTTTTTCATTCGTCTTGTCTCCGTTGTCAGCGATCTTGTTAAGGACGGTCATCGTTTCCGAAGAACCCGTAAGGACTGATTTATCGCCGATCTTTCCTCCACTAAAGAAGAAAAAAGCGGCTATAACGCCAAGGATCCCAATAGCACTAAACCATTTTTGTTTTGTAGTCATTAGACTAACAGACCGTATTTCGAACGCTTTAGCGTCCTTTTACGGTCGTGATTATCTTTCCATATTCACTCTGGTAAAGAGCGAATAAATTATCGATGTCGACAGCGAGTCGACCTTCGAGCGGCATCGATTTATCATCGATCCGTCGAATCCGACTGTTGAAGGCCGAATCGATAATAATCGCTTAGCCCCATTTCACTGGAAGGGCCAAAGGATTATTATCGAGAAGCTTCGATAATTATTCTGCTAGTTCCCGAATTCGGGGGCCAGCATGTGCTCAAGAATAACACATTCTCAGAATTTGTCAAGTCATCGGAAGGAACCAGGTCGGTTCCGGGGTTGACCAGGAACTGCCTGTTCACGGCGTAAATATACTCGCGGCCCTGAAAATAGATCTTTATCTCATCCCCTTTTTGCAATTCGTTAACACGGTTGAAGATGCCGTAATAATTTATTTTCGGCCAGCTGTCCGGCGCGGTATGGCCCAAAACAACAGTAACGCCGCTTTCTGACGGCAGGTCGGAGGTCGGATAGATCATCACTCCTTTTTTTAATGATTTTCCGATGTCTTCCGCACTGTCGCTAGGGCTTCTGACCAGCGGAGCTTCCACTCCTATCTTTTCGATAATTAAGCTGTCTTCTTTCTGGACAACATTCTCTATTTTAGGCCCGACGGCGGAAATAGAACCGGTCCTTCCCGATGTCGCAGCCGAAACGATGACGCTGTCCGCCGGTACGGGAGCGGGGTCCCGGTCCAAACCGGCCAAAAAACCGTCGGCTGCGGTCGTCAAAAAATTAAAATTGACCATCCAAGAGATGCTGTTCCAGTTCAGAACAAAAACCATGATCAGATAAAAGACCACAAAAAATTTCAAATATGGTTTGATATTCTTTAGCTGATCGAACATGCCTTTATTGGAGATTAAACGATCGTCAGATTATGCGGGATGAACCTCAATATGAGCGTTTTATCAAATACGAGAAGAACGCCGAAAACAAGGATAAAGAAAAATCCCTTAAGCAAAAGATCTTTGGGTTGGACCCTTATCTCTATAAAAATGGTCAAAAACAATCCTATCATCGCTACCAATAAAGATAAAAAGTTCAGTTTTTCGATAAAATTCGGCAAACCCATGACCAAAAACTTGATCGACATCTCTCTCATATCCATCCCTTTGTTCGAACTGTTGGCCGGAAACTGCGTCTCGGCACCTTCGATCTCCGGTTCGGTCCCGGCCAAGGCGATGGTAGAAGTCTGAACCGGCTGCTCTTCCTGCGGATCCTGATCTTCTGTTTGGCTGATCCTAGGATCTTCGATCGCTTTTTGTCCGGCTGTCGTGCTTGAAACCTGTTCTATTCCGGCGGCCTTAACAGGCTGGGAAGGCTGCTCGGGGGGAATTTTCGGAGCGGTCTGGGATGTTCCTGCGCTCACGCTCGCATTCGGCGCTTTAGCGGATGCCTGGCCGCTTGATTTGGCCCCGAACATTTGGACCACCACCGTTACTTCTTGGCCCTGAAAATCGCCCTTGGCTATGCCAATGCCGATCTCCTGATATCCCGGATTGACCAAATTAGCGCGATGGGACGGGGAATCGTTCCATGCCTGCACGACCTCTTCTCCGTCAACAAAACCGATCGCCAGATTCTCTCCGGCTTTTTGATAACTGTAACCGGAAAGCTTTATCCAATACCAGGGGCTTTTCCCTTCCGGACTGTTATGGCTGAAATAATCAAGATCGAGCATATCCTGGGCTTTTAAAGCCGCGGCTTGGTCAAGGGTCGAATTTTCTTTAAGCTCGCCGATCCCCAATTCTTTTCTTTCCTGATTTGTCAGCGTCACTAAAAATTCCTTGGTCAGGGTTGCGAAATAAGAACTTTGATAGAAACAAAAAGACGCCGGCAAAACGATAAATTTGACGATAAGCAATATCGCCAGATAGTAGATCAAAAAATTACTGTCTAAAAATTTCGGACGGAAATTATTGCTTTTACAGGGAATGAAAATATGCCTTAATTTGCTCGCAATAGTTTTGATCATCATATAATAATATTATACTATATTTTCCACATTTTGTCAAAAACAGAAGGTTTAAGCCCTCTGTTTCTTCCCTCCGGTTTACTGCTCTATTAAATAATTATTTCCTTCCGTTATATCTTATTTCGCGATCTTTACTCTTGCCGGACGGATCACCCGGCCCTGAAAAGTGTATCCTTTCTGCATTTCTTCGATTATAATGCCGGGTTCCGCTCCTTCAACCGAAACTTCAGCCGCGATATCATGAAAATTCGGGTTGAATTTCTCTCCAATGGATCTTATCTCCTCCAGGTCCTGCTTCTTCAAAAAATCCAAAAGCTGGATCTTGATCTGCAGCATTCCCTGGATATTGCCGTCAGCCTTGGCGGCGGCCGGCAATGTTTTTTGAGCCATTTCAAAGCTGTCGAGAACCGGCAGTATGCCGGAAATGATATTTTCCGTGGAATATCTCAGCAGATCGGAAACGTGCTCGGCTTCTTCTTTCTTGTAGTTCAAAAAATCCGCTCTAGCCCTTTGCCAGCCGGCCAGATATTCTTCTTTCTGCTTTCGGCATTCATCCAGTTCTTTTTGAACACCCTCCAATGATATTTCAATTTCTCCTTCAGCCGGCCCTTCTTCTTTTCCTTTTTTTCCTTTTTTTGTTTCTTCAGCCATATAGTTCAAAATTGTTCCGATCTCCCGGTCTTAGGACCGGACAGATCAAAAATTCTCTAGAAATTTTTTTAACGAATTTATCAAACTGATATTTTTGTCGTACGCCATGCGCTTCGGTCCCAATATGGCCATAAATCCCTGTCTTTCTCCCGGAAGGGATATCTTCGAAACTATCAAGCTGAAATCTCTGGCCTCGGGCATGGGATTCTCTCTGCCTATGAATATATGCATCCCTTCAGAACCGCTGACGCCGTCGATCTCCTGCAATTTATCTTCCAGCTCGTCAACGGTCTTCGCAAAGCGTTCTATATAGGCGGCATCATCGAATTCCGGCTCTTTGAACATCCCGCTCCAGCCCTCTTTGACCGCGATCTCATCTTCGGGAAAATAAGCGGTAGCCATGTTCGAGGTCTCGCGGGACATCCTTTTGGCGAGGGTCCGGGCGAACCTGAAAGAACTTTCCATCTCTTCTTCCAGCTCCTGCCAAATATCCAAAAGATCTTCCCTCCTTTCTTTGGAATTATTATCCCCATCCGATATACGGTCGACAAAAAAACGGTAGCCCTTATCGGTCGGCACCCTGCCGGCCGAAGTGTGGGGCTGGCAAAGATAGCCGCTCCCGGTCAATTTTTGCATTTCGATCCTGATGGTCGCGGGAGATATCCCAAACTTATGTTTTTTTTCAATGGATTGGGAACTCACCGGCTCGGCAGAGTCGATATATTCCTGAATAAGCAGGTCTAAAATTTGTTCTTGGCGTTCCGATAGCATGTTTCTAAAATGAATAATAAAATTTTATCACTCTTTGGTCAAGAGTGCTGATAGCAAAAAAAACGTACTGCCTGCGGGACTATCAAAGCTAAAATAAAAAAATGGCCTGACAAGGTCCGAGGCATTCCACCGGATCGATCTCAAAAATAAAAAATGGCTATAAAGATATAGCCGTTGTTTTACCGAACTTTCAATTTTCTCCTGTCCTGCAGACGCTTACATTATCCCCCAGTTGAATATTTTATCGAGGACGTAAACGGCTAAAACGAGAAATAAAAAAGCCCAAATAATGAAAACGACCGTTTTAAAGCCGGAACTTGACCTCTCGACCTTAACGGATTCTATTTCCCGGGTGTTGGAATCTTCCAGCGCCTTTTCTATATCGGGCAGCTGCCAGCCGACGCTCAATAGCTCCTCCTTTATCCGTCCGTCCGTCATTCCGTTGGCCCTGGCCGCTTTTATGTATTCCAAAAGTTTTTTATCCATATCTTATGATGCCGGCGGCATGATCATTATTTGATCACGGCCTGGTTGCCGAAACGAAGGTCTATATATTCCGAGACCTTTATTTTTTGGTTACAGATCTTTTCTTCCAGAACGGTTCTCAGCTTTTCCTTTTGCCAAGCCAGGTCCCCTCTTGTATCCAGATAAATATCGAATCCCGCTTGGGCTCTCAAAACCAGTTTATCGGCGTATACCGCAAACTTTACGATATTCCCGACCTCGGGCCGTCCGTCCAGCTCTTTTTTCAGTTTGGCGCTCCAATCCAGAAAATCTTTTTTGTCCATCCTGGTTTCGATCGCCATCGCTTCAAAGCTTTCTTTTTCTTCTATAACCAGCGGATTATCCCGGCCGGACGATCCCTGGTCATAACCCCTGAAAGAAATGCCGTTTTTATCCGTCCAGGAACAATCCTGCTTTTGATCCCAATCTTTGCACCAAACCGCGAACGGCTCGCGTTCTTTAACCTCGAGCGCCAGCACATTGGGAAATTCTCTGGAAAGGCTCAATTTTTCTATTTGAGGAAAATTGCTCAAAAGCGAAGCCGAATTGAAAAACGGAAGCATTATGCTTTTCGAACCGATCTCCCAGCCGAAAATATCAAAAGACAAAGGATATTTTTCAGAGATAGCTTTCTCCAGATCTTCCGAAGAGACCATCTTGGCGTTGCGGACCTCGATCTTGTCTATTTGGAAATAAGGGGAGAAATATGCCAGGTATAAACCGGCGGAAACCGCTCCCGTGATCAGGAAAACGCATAAACCCGCTTTTCTAAAAAAAGCCTTCTGCTTTCTTCTTGTCGCCGTTTTCCTTTTTCGAACTGTTTTAGCTTTGGTCCTTCTTACCATTGATTTTCACCTAAGCCTTATTATTTATCCGCCGCTATACTTGAACAGCGGGATGCGCCGGTTCACGAAAAAAAACAGATATACCGTATTATAGATTCCTTTTTTTCTTTCTCAAAGTTTCAAAAATGAACGTCAGCCAATACAGGCTCGACAACGGAAGGTCTTTGGTCTTGACGTATTCTTTTGTCCTCCCGCCGAATCCCATCTTAAAAAGGCTCAGGCCGTACCATGGATGATCTTTATCTTTGATCTCTATCTTCTGTCCGCCGTCCTTTTCTCCGACCTTTTCAAAAGGCGCTATTCCCCAAAAATTATAGGCCTTGCAGCCGCGGCGCTTAGCCTCCTTGATCACCTCCCACTGCAAAAGATAAGAGACCGGGGCCTTAGAATGGGTCGAACCGCTTTGATGGTAGAAGGCAAGACCGGACCAAAAAATTATCATTGCCGCCGAGACGATCTCTCCTTTGTATTTTCCGAAGAAAAAAGAGATCTTCCCGTCGTTCAAAAATGCCTGGAACTCTTTTTCAAGATATCCCAAAGAAAACGGCACGAAATTCTGGCGGCGGGCCGTTTCGCGGAAGATCGGATCGAACAGTTTCAAGTCTTTTATATCCGCGCTCTGGACGATCTCTATATCCCCGCCCTTCTCCGCCTGCTTTATCAAATAACGGGTGGTTTTTCTCATTCTGGCCAATATGTCTTCCTCTCGGCCTTCCAATCCCAGTTCCCAAGTGAATTCCGGATGCATATGTATGGGCGCGTCGCGAAATCCCTTTTCTTTGAATATCTTTTCGTTGGCTTCGTTCTTCTCCCAGATCGGAGCTATTCTTATAAACCAGCATTTTTCGGCAATGGCGATCTTTTTCGCACCAGAAAGCAGCAAGTCGAATATCTGCTCTTTCTTTTGCGCCGGACATTCCCCTTTTAAGATCGGACCGTGAGGCAGGAACAAAAATTTGCCGCGGCGGGCCGATACTTTTATGAACTGGGCCGCGGCGATAAGATTTTCTCCGTCAAAAACGCCTAATCTCCAAATTTTCGAATTCAGAGACCTGTTGAACTCTCCCCAATTAAAAGACTGCAAAAAGGTCTTCTCTTTGCAGTCGAGCAAAAGGTCCTCCCACTGTTTTTTTTCCGTTATTTCCTTTGCTTCCATTTTTATTCAACCGGCCAAAATATCGCTAAAAATCAAGACTGCCGACTTTTTTCCAGGTATTCTCGTCGAGCACCGTCAAGTTATCTTGGCCCAAAACATAAAGATAATTATCTATATAGACCGCTCTCTTTATCTGGACGCCGGAAACGGCTTTTTCCAGGGTCAGCTTGTCATTTTTATAAGAAAACACATAGCCTCCCTTGCTGCCGGGCAAAAATACTATCTGCCGGTCCTTATCTTCCATAAAAGCGTGGTGGTTCTCCGTCGCTTCCGACCAATATTCGTCCAAAGTGAATTTCGATATCTCTTTCGGATTCTCTGCGTCGCCGACGTCGAACAAAGAAAGCTTCACTTTAAGGTCTTCTTTCCCTATCCCCAATATTTTGCTCCCTGACAAGGGGTGGAGATAAGACGAGTATCCCAAAATTTCAAGCTGTCCGGCTAATGTCGGATTCACAGGGTCGCTCAGATCGGCTACCAGCAACGGATCGGTCTCTTTATAAGTAACGATGTATCCCCTGTCTTGGACGAATCGAACGGCATAGATCCTCTCATCGTTCCAGCCTTTGCTGATATCCAATATCGATCCGGCTATTTTTAGATTGTCATCCAGCGTATAAACGTCGTTGACCGATGTTCCGCCGCTTGTCCAGAACGGCCCGAATCCCCAAAAACCGCCCTGTCCGGCAGTCGATGCCACTCTTAAATAACCTTTATATTCGTCCAAAGAAAATTGGTTAAGAAGGGTCCCGGGTATGCTGCCGCTGGCCGCCAGACTGAAATCCGCCAAACTGATCTTGGCTATGCCGGTTCTTTCTATCTCCCTCTTTTGTTCTTTATAATAGTCCCCCAGAAGATTCTGAATATTGTTATTGAGTTTAAGCTGTTCGTCTTCATCCAACGTGTTTACATATTGCTGGAGGATGAAGCTCAGCTCCACATACTTCGCCTGGCTGCTGATCTCATAATCTTTAAGTCTTTCTATCTTTTCGATCGTTCCCGACGGAAAAACGCTAACCGCTTTTTGGCTTATAAATTTATAGAAAAAATCTATCATGTCGGCGGAATATGAATACGTGACGTAGATCGCGCTGGAAGACATATAAACCGCTGACCGGCCGTTGGTACCGGTTATCGATAGATTGTTCTTTACGCTCCCATCCTTCGGGTCGATCAAAAGAGCGTTATAGATCGAATCGACGGGCGTGGTTGCCGCCGGATGGTAGATCTGATTGCAGGCGACCGTTAAAGAACCGTCCTCCCCCCAAACTAAAGGCTTGATCGGACAAGGCTGAAGATCGTTGATCTGCGTCCTTGTTATCAAATAGATCTTCCCCTCATAAAGCCTGGCGTCAGTAACATAATTTTGATTGCCAAGTTTCAGCTCCCAAGTTTTTTGGGGCTTGGCCGGATTGCTGATGTCGTAGCCGACAAGAGCATTGCCGGAAAAAACGACCAGAATATTATCCGTCAAAAGCAGGTCTCCGCTTTTTTTTATATTGGTCTCCAACGATAAAGAGCTGGTGGGAAAAGCGCTTATCACTTTTGTTTCTCCGGGATTTTCAAATGACGGCATCCCGCTTGATCTCACATTTTCCATGAGCCAGGAGATCGGGGTATCGGACGAATAATATATCTCCTTGCCGTTCGTTTTGATGATGTCCGGCTCGTCTATGCCGGCTACCTGGATATTGGTTCCCGAAAATCTTCCCGCAACGGAAGAACCGCCCGAAGAAAGCTGGGCTGATCCGGAATATCCCCCGTCCGGGCTTCGAACGGCCGTCGTCGGCGCTGTTTTCTCCGAAGACGCCATATCGACCGCGATCTGATTTCCGCCCAAACCGGAATAGGAGCTATTCAGCTCCGAATCCAAAAGATAAGCTTTGAAGTCCTCCTCGTCTTCAAATTGTTTTATGCCCTGAACCGGTATTTTTACGCTATCGCTGCTGTCCGGCTGGACATCTCCTTTCTTGGAAGAAAATTTATCTTGATCGATGGAGCTGGGGCTGAATCCCGTGGTCAAAAAAACTATCCCGAACGCTGCCGCCGAAAAAGCCAGCAAGATCAATATGCCAAGCCTGGTGTCTACCAGTTTCGTTCTTATAAGATGAAAAAAATTAGCAATGCTTGTTTTATCCATAATTTTTGTTTTTTATTGATATTTTCCGAATATCGAATTTAAAAAATTTTGGATCGTCAAAACGCTTCTTTAACCTCGAACTTTTGAGGGATTTTTGAAAGCGTTATCATATAAATGATAACCTATTTTCAAAGCTTAGGGAATGTGGAAAAGCCGTCCCGGTCTCAAGACCCGGAGGCGTCATCTTAACATCTCGACAATATGATCCCTGGCCGCCAGCTGCGTTTTCAGATCGTTTTCCATCTCCAGGGCTATGAAATCGGAGAAGTACTCGGCCGGATAGTTCTTCAGGTAGTCCAGTTCGGAAAGATCCCTTACGTAATGGCAATCCCGGCGGTCTTCCTCCACTTCCTCGTTAAAATGAGTTTCCTTTTGGATGGCGTTTATATGGTTGCATCCGATCCGGGAAGAAGCTATCAGCCTTTTGAAGTTTTCAAACCTTTCCGGGTATAAAAGCCTGTCGTTTTCCAAGTGGCTGAGATCGATGCATATTCCCGCAAAATCGTTCAGCTCCGACTCTTCGAAAATATGGCGGACGTTCTCCAGATAAATTTTATCC
>Ga0172380_10008336_pt1 | contig 11371 bp, 10 predicted proteins | sample Leawe162metaG_FD_119747 | JGI IMG/M metagenome (GOLD analysis project Ga0172380, IMG submission 119747) | Leachate microbial communities from a municipal landfill in Southern Ontario, Canada - Leachate well 162 metaG | ecosystem: Engineered > Solid waste > Landfill > Unclassified | place... | reverse complement strand
GGAAAAACAGTTGCCGATATTGATGCAAGGGGATGAAACCATACTGCTCGTGGAAGATGATCCGGGTTTGCAGCAAATAGTGAAGAAGCTACTTGAAAAATACGGGTACCGGGTTCTGGTTGCACAGGACGGCGTTGAGGGGCTCGACCAGTTCCGGAACTCTACCGAGCCGATCCACCTGGTCCTCTCCGACGTGATCATGCCCCGGAAAAACGGCATTGAGATGATCCAGGAAATCAATGAACTCTGTCCCGGAATCCCGGTCGTCTTCATGAGCGGATACGCTGCCGACTTTATTGAGCAAATCCAGAATACCGGGCAGACCGTCCACTATATTTCAAAACCGTTGAAGTTGCCGCTTCTTCTCAAAATGATGCGCGATGCCCTGACATCGGCAAAGCCGCTGCTGTTGTCCGGCGTTATCAGCTAACCGGTTTCAGTCATTAGCGCATAGCTGCTACCAAATACGACCATAACATCCATGTCCAATAAATCCACCATTTATGACGGTTCTGTAAATGTGGGGAATTTTTCTTCACTCAAAATGCGCCACCGTGTCTAGCTAAAAGTCCGGAAATTTAACACTCACTACCCAAAGAAAACCAAATAACACTTAAACATCAGTCGGTTATAGATGGTGCTTGATTCTCTTAGAACTGCAATTATGGAGAAGGCAGCATACTTTTCCTTCGAAACAATTGTGAGATTAGTTGGTACATCTTATGCAAAATATAAAGTGGCAGAAAAGGAAAGTCGAGAAAGAGATGATTGAAGCAACAGAAAAGTGAGGAGAAGAAAATGCCGTGGTATATGAATCCGACATCCTCCCGAAAGGTTATTAACAGGATAGCCGCCAGCCATTCACATGACTCTCTCAAGGAGTTACAGGATGTGCTGGACCGTGCTACCCAGGGCCTGTGGCGCAAGCAGGAATACTACCACGCGATGATCCAGCGCAAAGGTGAAGTGGCTAAGTTGTAGATTGGCTGGTTGTGCCACCCCTCATTGTTTACTCACTGACCAGGCGGTTTTACTCTTTACCCTCATTGTAATTCATAATTCTCCCTTCACAACCGCCTTCCGCGGCCTCACCTTATGTAGCAGCCGATCCATATAATAGTAAACCACCGGCGTAATATACAGTGTCAACAGCTGCGACGTCAGCAAGCCACCAACTACCGCAAGCCCCAGCGGCTGCCGTGATTCCCCGCCCGCGCCCAGTCCCAGGGCAATCGGCAGGGTGCCCATCAGGGCCGCCATGGTGGTCATCATGATCGGTCTGAAGCGGACGATCGCACCCTCATAAATGGCGTCAATCGGGCTCTTGCCCCCCTCGCGCTCCGCTTCCAGGGCAAAGTCGATCATCATGATGGCGTTCTTTTTCACGATGCCGAGCAGCATGATGATGCCGACGAAGCCGTAAATGTTCAGATCGCATTTGAAGATCATCAGCGTAATCAGCGCCCCGAATCCGGCGGCCGGAAGGCCGGAAAGAATGGTAATCGGGTGGATATAGCTCTCATAGAGCACGCCGAGCACGATGTAGATGACAAAGATAGCCATGGCCAGCAGCATCCATAACCCGCTGAACGACGCCTTGAACGCCTGGGCGGTTCCCTGGAAACTGGTGCTGACGGTCTGCGGGAGCATATCGTCGGCCAGTTTGTCAACCAGCTTCATGGCATCACCCAGGGCAATGCCGGGGCGGATGTTGAACGAAATCGTGACCGCCGGAAGCTGCCCCAGATGATTGACCGCCAGCGGCCCGATGGTTTTGGAGATGGTCGCGATGGTTTCAAGCGGGATCAGTTGACCGCTTTTGGCGTGGATGTAGAGCATGCCCAGTGCTGCCGGGTCCCCCTGGTAGAGCGGATCGAGTTCGAGGATGACCTGATACTGGTTGGTCGGGGCAAAGATTGAGGAGACCTGGCGCGAACCATAGGCATAGGCGAGGGCGTCCTCTACCTGGAGCACCGTAAGCCCGAGCGCCGCAACCTTGTCTCGGTTAATCTCCACATGCACCTGCGGATTGCTGATCTGCAGGTCGCTGGTCACATCCTGAAGCTCCGGGATTTCTCGCAGCCTGGTCTCGAAATCTCCCGCCGAGCGATACAATTCCACCGTGTCCTGGCCTTGCAGGGTAAACTGGTATTGGCTTTTGGAGCTCATACCGCCGATCTGGATCGACGGGATGTTTTTCAGGTACGCGCGGATTCCCGCGACTTTGGCCAGTTTGGGACGCAGCTCCTGGATGACCTCATCCGCCGACAGTTTCCGCTGATTGCGCGGTTTCAAGCGCATGAAAAAACTGCCCGCGTTGCTGCCGCGTCCCCCTCCGATTGATGACATGAAACCTTCAACATTCGGATCCTTGGCGATAATGGCCGCCAGCGCTTCCTGATGCAGCTTCATATCGGCGAAGGATGTTCCCTGAGCCGTTTCGGTGTCGGCGTTGATCCGGCCTGTGTCTTCGATCGGCAGAAAACCCATCGGAACCACCCTGAAGAGCCAGACCGTCAACAGTGTCACCAGCAGTGTCACCACCATGGTTGTGCGCCGATACCGCAGCACCTGTTGCAGGGAACATTCATACAGATGCAGCATGCCGTCGAAGAAGCGCTCCATGACCATGAACATGTGGCCATGATGGGCCGTTGCCGACGGCTTGAGAAAACGGCTGCAGAGCATCGGGGTCAGGGTGAGGGAAACGAAGCAGGAGACCAGAATAGCCACGCTGATGGTGATGGCGAATTCATGCAGCAGACGCCCCAGAATCCCCCCCATGAACAGTACCGGGATAAAGACCGCCACCAGCGAGATGGTCATGGAAATGATCGTGAAACCGATCTCCTTTGAGCCCTTGAACGCAGCCGTCATGGCGCTCTCGCCTTTTTCCATGTGCCGGACGATATTCTCCAGCATGACGATGGCGTCATCCACAACAAAACCGACCGCCAGGGTCAGAGCCATCATGGTGATATTGTTGAGGGAAAACCCCATCAGGTGTATGACGGAAAAGGTGCCGACAATGGACATCGGCACCGCCAGCGACGGGATGATCGTGGCGGAGAGGTTGCGCAAAAAGATGAAGATCACCATGATAACCAGGGAGATCGTCAAAATCAGGGTGAACTTGACATCGTGCATCGATTCGCGGATCAGGGTCGAACGGTCATAGAGCACGTTTAGCTCAACCGAGGCGGGCATCTGACTTCGGAAGGTGGGGAGCAGCTTTTTTACGTTGTCAACAATCTCAATGGTGTTGGTTCCGGGTTGACGATAGACGGCCAGCACGATGGCGCGCGTGCCGTTGTACCACCCGGCAATTTTGGTATTTTCAACACTGTCCAGAACCCGGCCGACCTCCTCCAGCCGGACCGGTGAGCCGTCCCGGTACGCCACCACCAGCTGCCGGTAGGCGGCCGCCTTGAACAGCTGGCCACTGGCCTCGATGGTGTAAGACTGTTTGGTGCCGTCCAGGGTACCGGTCGGCAGGTTGACGTTAGCCTCGTCGATAGCGGTCGCCACTTCGTCGATGCCGATCTGCCGGGAGGCGAGCGCCTTGGGATCGAGCTGGGCCCGCACGGCATATTTCTGCGAACCGAATACATTGACCTGGGCCACACCGCTTATTGTGGAGATGCGCCGGGCAATCAGGGTCTGGGCATATTCGTCAACCGAGGAAAGCGGCTGGGATGGAGAGCTGAGCGCCAGGTAGAGCACCGGCTGATCGGCCGGGTTTACCTTGCGAAACGAGGGGGGAGTCGGCATGTTCTTCGGTAAAAAGCGTACCGCGAGCGAGATCGCCGCCTGTACATCCTGAGCAGCGGCATCGATATCACGATCCAGGTTAAATTGGAGGGTAATGCGCGTTGTGCCGACACCGTTGGTCGAGGTCATGGAATCGACCCCGGCAATGGTGGAGAGCTGGTTCTCCAGCGGAGTCGCCACCGCAGCGGCCATGGTATCCGGGTTGGCGCCGGGGAGGTTGGCGTTTACCTGAATGGTCGGAAAATCCACGTTCGGCAGGTCGTTCACCGGCAGCAGGCGATAGCAGACCACCCCGAAAATGAAGATGGCGATCATTAACAGCGAGGTCATGATCGGACGGCGGATGAAAAGATCCGCTATGTTCATTTCGCCGTACCCCCAACTGGCTGCTTCTCAGCCGGCTTTTTCTCCTTCGATTCAACGGTCGCCCCCGGCGTCAAGCGCAACTGCCCGTCGATCACCACCGTCTCACCCACCGCAAGACCTTTCTCGATGACCGTCTCTTCACCCGCAGTCGCAGCGGATGTTATCTGGCGCATCTCCACCGTGTTGTCCTGCTTCACCACATAGACAAACTCCCCCTGCTGGCTGGTCTGGATGGCATGGGTCGGGATTATCAGGGCATTTTGCCGGGAAGCGAGCGTGATCACCACATCGGTGAACTGGCCGGGCCAGAGTTTATGCGATGCGTTGGCAAAGGTCCCCTTGAGTTTGATCGTACCGGTGGCCGGATTGACGGCGTTGTCCAGAAAACTGATGGTTCCGGTTTCGGTAGCGCCCGGTTCGTTGGGGATGACGGCCTCGATCTTCAACTGACCGGCAGCCATGGCCCGTTTTATTTCGGCCAGCCGTTTTTCGGGAAGTGAAAAGGTGACGTAGATCGGCGTCAGCTGGTTGACCGTAACGATCGCCAGATCGTTTGACTTCACCAGATTGCCCGGTTGCAGGGCAACGGAACCGGTGCGGCCGGCAATCGGCGAGCGAATGGAACAATACCCCAGCTGGATTTTGGCGTTCCTGATGGCGGCACGATCGGCAACAACACTGGCCGCCAACGATTCGGCATTTGAATGGAGCGCCTCGTACTGGTCCCGCGTAACAATCCCCTCCTTGACGAGTCCCGCATAGCGCTCCGCCTGTTCCCGGGCATATTTCGCCTGGGCCTGGTCCTTGGCCAGGGCAGCCTCGTATTGACTAAGCGTTGCCTGGAACGGTTCCGGATCGATGCTGACCAGCAGGGCTCCCTTCTCCACGTTGCTTCCTTCCGAAAAATGAAGCCGGGCGATCTGGCCACTCACCTGCGACTTGATAGCCACGCTGGTGTACGCCTCGATGTTGCCGATGGCCTTGACCTGAACCGGCACGTTCTTCTGGGCAACCTGCGCTACCTTTACCGGCACCGGCGGCTTTGCCTTGGGTTTTTCTTTTTTGGCAGTACAGGCTGAGCAGAGGAGGAATGCGATAATAAACAGGAGTTTCGGTAGTTGCTTCATGCCGTTCTTCTTTCTTGGAAAACGTTTTTTGAACTTGTCTGTGACACTTGTAAAGATTTCCTGCGCCTGCGAAGATTTTTAACCTGAATTCAATCCAGCCGCATACTGCCATAATTCCGTTGTTGAGAGCAATTAATACAAAACATTTTAAAATAAAACGCATCGCTGTAAAAATAAATATCTACTTATCCTGTAGATAAGTAAAATAATAATTGACACAACTTGTGGGGTTTTGATATGGTTTGAACCACACCAAAATGATCGGTGACTTTCTGGGTTGGAGATCCCGTTATGACACAGACACTCCGTTTTGATTCACTGCTGGTGCATGGCGGCCTGGAACCCGGGCCTGCCGGGGCGACCGCGGTGCCGATTGTCCAATCCAGCTCCTTTGCGTACGGGAGCGCCGAAGCGCTGGAAGATGTTTTTCGCGGCCGCGCTGCCGGGCATGTCTACACCCGGCTCGGCAATCCGACCACCGAGGCGCTGGAACGGCGTCTGGCTCTTTTGGAAGGGGGCGGAGCGGCCATAGCCACGGCATCCGGTATGGCGGCCATCACTACGGCGGTTCTGACTATCCTGCGTGCCGGCGATGAAATCCTGTCGTCGTCGTCCCTGTTCGGCGGCACGTTTTCGCTGTTTCGTGATACCCTTTCCAATTATGGCATCACCGCTCGTTTCGTTGATCCGCTTGATCTGGACGGTTTCAGGAGCGCCATCAATGAGCGTACCCGGTTGCTGTTCGTTGAAACGATCGGCAATCCGAAGGTGGATGTGCCGGACGTACCCGCGCTTGCTAGGATCGCCCATGACGCCGGGTTGCCGCTTCTGGTCGATTCTACCGTAACGTCACCGTACCTAGCCACCGGGGTGCAGCTTGAGGCGGATATTCTGGTCTATTCCACCAGCAAATATATCAACGGCACCGGCACGACCATCGGCGGAGCCATCATCGACCGGGGGGTGTTCGACTGGAACAGCCCCAGGTTCCCGCACTTCGAGCAGTACCATAAAAAATACCGGGCCTTTGCCTTCACCGCCCGTGCCCGCAAACTGGTGCACAAGGATGTGGGCGCTTGCGCCGCGCCGTTCAACTCCTACCTGTTGACGGAGGGGGTTCAGACCCTGGCGCTGCGCATGGAGCGTCACTGTGCCAACGCCATTGCACTGGCACGGTTCCTGGCCGATCATCCGAAAGTCGCCTGGGTCAGTTATCCCGGCCTGGAGGATTCGCCGCATTACCCTGTGGCGACACGGCTCTATGGCGGTCGCTACGGTGGACTTTTAACTTTCGGTACCGGCGACAAGGCTTCGGCGTTCAAGGTGATCAACGGCCTCAAGTTGGCAAAGAATCTGGCCAATATCGGTGATGCCAAAACTCTGGTCATTCATCCGGCCAGCACCATTTGTGCCGACTACAACGCCGAAGAAAAGGGGCTGATGGGGGTGACGGAAGACCTTATCCGCGTTTCGACCGGCATCGAAGACAGCCGTGACATCATTGAAGATTTTAAACAGGCACTTGATGCCATCTGATACGGAGAATAATCATGACCATAACTATTAACGGAAAAGAAACTGTTATAACTGAAAATCCTGGCCGTACCATCGATTCTCTGCTGGAAGAGCTGGATGTTTCCCAGCGGCTGTATGTAACTGTGGAACTGAACGGCGAAATTCTGGACCGTCCCGCCTATGTGACCACACCGGTTAACGATGCAGATGTGATCGAATTCCTCTACTTCATGGGTGGGGGACGCTGACATGTTGACCGAATCCCAGATCGAGCGCTACTCACGCCACATCATCCTGAAAGAGGTGGGGGGCAAAGGGCAGCAGAAGCTTTTTGACGGCAAGGTACTGATCATCGGCGCAGGCGGCCTCGGCGCACCGATCGCCCTCTACCTGGCCGCGGCCGGTGTCGGCACCATCGGCATTGCCGATGCCGACGATGTTGATCTTTCCAACCTCCAGCGGCAGGTGATTCACTTCACTCCCGATATCGGCAAGCCGAAGGTGGAGTCGGCCCGTGAGAAGATGGAGGCGATCAACCCGGACGTGAAGGTCATCACCTACAAGGAGTGGGTTTCGGCTGCCAATATCAACCATATTATCGCCGATTATGACTTTATCATCGACGGCACCGATAATTTTGCCGCGAAGTTCCTGATCAACGACGCCTGCGTACTGGCGGGGAAGCCATACTCCCACGGCGGAATTTTGCAGTTCGATGGCCAGACCATTACCGTCAAACCGAAGGAATCGGCCTGCTACCGCTGCATTTTCCCCGAACCTCCTCCAAAAGACGCCATTCCGACCTGCTCCCAGGCCGGGGTAATCGGTGTCCTGCCCGGCGTTATCGGCACTATTCAGGCTACCGAGGCGATCAAATTCCTGCTGGGCAAAGGGGAGTTGCTGACCGACCGCCTCTTGACCTATAGCGCTCTGCGCATGAAATTCCGCGAAGTGCCACTCAGGCGCAAGGCAACCTGTCCGGTCTGCGGTGACCACCCGACTATCACCGAGGCGAAGGATGAACTGGATGCGCTGACGGTGTGCGATTTGGCAAACAGATAACGGCATTATTGCTTCAAGATTACCTCATGATTACTCAAGATTTTTAATCTTGGAAATCTTGAAGTAATCATGAGGCTGAAAAAGGTTTTCTCCAGTTTTGATGATAAATCATTTATGAGGTGTTCGTATGTTAAAGATCCCGGCTGCCATCCATGATGACATGATTGCCCATGCCAAAGAAGGTTTTCCGCTTGAAGTCTGTGGAATCCTTGGCGGTACCGGCGATGTGGTTTCTGTCATTTACCGAATGACCAACACAGATGCCAGTAACGAACATTTCATGATGGACCCCAAGGAACAGTTTGCCGTGGTCAAGGATCTTCGTGCCAAGGGGCTTGCCATGCTGGCGATCTACCATTCCCATCCGGAGACACCGGCCAGGCCGTCCGATGAGGATATCAAGCTGGCGCTGACGCCGGAAGTTTCTTATCTGATCATCTCGCTCGCCGATCCTGCCGTTCCCGACATAAAGTCCTACAAAATCAACTCCGGAAACGTTCAGCCGGAGACGATAGAAGTAATAGTATAGTAAATCTATAGGTAATAAAAAATAATTCTTGACAGACATTGTTTGTTTAGGCATTATTCAAATCACACTTACATTTATGGAGCAATGTCGATGTCCGATGCAAAACAGACGAAACTGGATTTGAACAACCTGAAGGCCGGCGGTTTTATCAAGGAGCGCGGCAAGGATCTCTTCACCGTGCGCCTGCGTGTGCCGGGCGGCAGAATGAGTGTCCCCCGCCTGAAGAAGATTGCCGAAGTTGCCGAGAAGTTCGGTGGCGAGTTTGTTCATCTGTCAGTGCGTCAATCCATCGAGCTGATCAATATCAACTACAAAAATTTCGATGCAGTTGTCGAGGCGTTGGGGGAAAAGCAGCAGAAAGTGGCCTCGTGCGGCGCGAGGGTGCGTGTGCCGGTTGCGTGCGGTGGCTGCGAATACAACCCTAACGGACTGGTCGATACCCAAAAGTCGGCTCTGGAAGTCGATGAAAAGCTGTTCGGTACTCCTACCGGTCACCATAAATTCAAGGTTGCCTTTGCCGGTTGCCCATTTGACTGCCCCAAGTCGGCTACGAACGATATCGGGTTCCAGGGCGCAATTTACCCGGAGCTTGACAAGGATGCGTGCATCAGCTGTGGTTTGTGCGCCAAAAACTGCGTACCCACGGCTATTGTCATGGGAGAGGATAACAAGCCGCTGTTCAGCGATGATCCCTGTATCTGGTGCGGCGATTGCGTCAAGGTTTGTCCGACCGGTGCCTGGAGCGCCAGGAAAAAAGGCTATACGGTGCGCATTGGTGGTAAATGGGGACGAAATCCACTGGTTGGTACGCTGTTCGCTACCTTTCTGCCGGAAGAAAGGGTAGCTGATTTTATTGCTGCCGTACTGGAATGGTACAAACACAAAGCCGAAGGGCTTGGGCGCATCAGGCTTGGCGATACGATCATCAAGGAAGGGCCGCAGTCGTTGCTGGATCATCTTCGTACGCAGTTCCCGGATAGTACGGTAGCCGAGACCATCGCACCGCAGGTTATTGCAACCCAGATCGGAAAATAAAAAAAGGAAGGAGAGTCTTCATGCAGGTAATCGATCTGCGTGGTGTCAGTTGTCCCACGAATTTTGTCAAAGCCAAGCTGGCTCTTGAAGATGTTGATAACGGTACGACCGTCCGGATTCTGCTGGACGATGGCGAACCGGTTAAAAATGTTCCACGCAGCCTCAAAGCCGACGGGCACAAGTTGCTCGCTCTGAAACAGACTGATGAAGAGCATTACATCCTTGAGCTGGAAAAGCGAGAAGAGTAAGTACCATAATAATTTTTTTTGACAATATAATCTATTAAGCCTATAGATAATAAAAAAGGAGAAGGAAAGATGAATATAAAAAAAATAACGACAACTCTTGCCATCGCAGCCCTGGCCCTGTCCACGTCGGTTGCGGCATTTGCCGCGGATATTACCCTGCTGAACGTCTCCTACGATCCGACCCGCGAGCTGTACGCGGATTTCAATAAGTCTTTTGCCGCATACTGGAAGGGAAAAACCGGTGATAACGTCACCATCAAACAGTCCCATGGCGGGTCCGGAAAGCAGGCACGGGCGGTTATCGACGGGCTGGAGGCTGATGTGGTAACCCTGGCGCTTGCCTATGATATTGACGCTATTGCGGCAAAAAACCTGATCAAGCCGGGGTGGCAGAAAGAGCTAACCCACAACAGCGCGCCATACACCTCGACTATTGTCTTCCTGGTACGTAAGGGTAACCCGAAGAAGATCAAAAACTGGGACGACCTGGTAAAGCCGGGTGTATCGGTTATAACTCCAAATCCCAAGACTTCCGGTGGCGCCCGCTGGAACTACCTTGCCGCCTGGGCCTTTGCCCTTAACCAAAAAAGTGGCAATGAGGCTAAAGCCAAAGAGTTTGTTACCAGGCTGTTGAAAAATGTGCCGGTGCTTGATTCAGGCGCCCGCGGTTCCACCAATACCTTCGTGCAACGCGGCCTTGGCGATGTGCTGTTGGCCTGGGAGAATGAAGCGTTCCTTGCCATCAAAGAGCTGGGGCCGAACAAATTTGAAGTCGTAACTCCGCCGGAAAGTATTCTTGCTGAACCGCCGGTTACCGTAATCGACAAGGTCGTTGACAGGCACGGAACCCGCAAGGTGGCGGAAGAATACCTGAAGTATCTTTACAGCGACGAAGGTCAGAAGATCGCAGCCAAGCATTACTATCGTCCGATCAATGCCAAGATTCCGACCAGGCTTGCCAAGATCAAAAAATTGTATACCATTGACCAGGCATTTGGCGGTTGGCAGAAGGCCCAAAAAACGCATTTTGCCGATGGCGGCACGTTCGACCAGATCTACGCACCTAAATAATAACCATCGTGCGGGGCAGTGCATGCTGTCCCGCAACTGCGATACTGTTTCAGCATGATCCCGAGCGAGAGGAAGCGCATGAAACTGACATCACCCGACCCACGTTTGGCCCGTCAGCTTTAATCCCTCCTGCATCAGATCCTGCTACTGGAACCACCCATGAAACTATTCAAACGTCAAAATAATGTGCTGCCGGGCTTCGGTCCGACCTTGGGTTTCACGATTTTCTATCTGAGTGTGATCGTGCTGATCCCTCTGTCCGCCCTGGTCTTCAGAACAGCCGGACTGAGCTGGGGGGACTTTGTCAGTACCGTCACGGCTCCGCGGGTGCTCGCATCCTACAAGGTGACTTTCGGAGCGGCCATTATTGCGGCGGTGATTAACTCGATCTTCGGAGTTCTGGTTGCGTGGGTGCTGGTCCGGTATCGCTTTCCCGGCCGCCGGCTGGTGGATGCCCTGGTCGATCTCCCCTTTGCCCTGCCGACGGCTGTTGCCGGTATCACCCTGGCGACGATCTACTCTCCCAACGGCTGGGTGGGACAATACCTGGAGCCGCTTGGCATCAAGGTGGCGTTCACGCCTCTCGGCATAACTCTGGCCATGACATTTATCGGGCTCCCTTTTGTGGTGCGCACCGTGCAGCCGGT
>Ga0172380_10008335_pt1 | contig 11371 bp, 11 predicted proteins | sample Leawe162metaG_FD_119747 | JGI IMG/M metagenome (GOLD analysis project Ga0172380, IMG submission 119747) | Leachate microbial communities from a municipal landfill in Southern Ontario, Canada - Leachate well 162 metaG | ecosystem: Engineered > Solid waste > Landfill > Unclassified | place... | reverse complement strand
GGCAAAAAGCAAATCCTGCTTGCCCGGTTTAAAAACAGCCGCCCCGCCCTTGCTGTGTCCTTGTCTGGCATAACTGTAGCGCCGCATCAACAGCAAGGGCGGCAACCGGCTGATACTGTGCCCCGCCAGCAGTATCAACGGTACAATGACTACAGGCAGCGCACTGAGCAGGCTGATTTTCAGCAACAGCAACAGGCACACGCCGATAGCGCCATACGCGCCGATCTGCGAATCCTTCATGATCTCCAGGATGCGCGGCTTGCCCCAGCCGCCACCGAAACCGTCGCAGACATCGGCAAAACCGTCTTCATGGAAGGCGCCGGTCAGCAAAATGCCGGTGATAACGGCGAGTATCGCCGCCGTCATAGTCGTCCACAACAACACGGCCAAGTAAAACGCCAAAGCGCACGCACCGCCGACCAGCCAGCCTATCGCCGGCAGATACATGCTCGCCTCGGGCAAGCGCTTATAGTCGAGATTTTGCGGGCAGGGGATACGGGTGTAGAAGCTGATAGCCAGCAGAAAAAGCTTTGAATTGGGCATTAAAGCAAAAATAACCCCATTAAGTTAGGACAAGGCAATGCCGTCAATAAGCGCCAATAGCTCCGGGTCTATTGTTTGTCTTGATACGATGATATTGGCGAGACAACCGCGCATTTCTTCCCAATGTTTAATGCTCTCAAGACCAACTCTTTTGCCGAGTTTATTGCATAAGCGCATCAAGCTTTTTTTTCCATCCAAAATACGAGATAGCCTTTCCCATCTTTGTTCAGGCGTAACGTTCCGGCAGTCAAAAGTCCTGAGCTTTTCGACGTCGTTCATAAAATCAGGGGGAGTTTGTCCGGTAAATTGATTTTTAAGAAAACGATTAATTTCCTCGACTAAAGCCGATGAATCGGAGGCTTGAACCCCAAAACCTGTATTGGGTTGGCCTTTGCCGTTAGCCACTAAACAAGTCGTTAATGCCGTTAGTTGAACGAGGTCGTCGGCAAGCTCTAAAAATGTCTCGGCGGAAACGGTCGGTGCAGGTGAACGGGCAACTCTTCTAGCCGCTTCTTCGGCAAACGCTTCCGGCTGCAACAAATAATTCTCCAGCTCCCAGCGGCGCAGCACATGAATCCTGTCGCCATAAGGCTTGGTTGTATGGAATTTATCGTCGTCGGCTTCCCAAAATAAATCCAGCTTGGCATCACCCAGCAACACATCCCTATCGACGATACCGTATGCCTTAATGGCTTGCTGATTGGCTTCCGCCACTTTGTTAATAACCACCTTGCAGCCACCGCCTCCAATTTGTTCGCCTTCCGCACTGATAAACCGCAATTTGTCTTGCTTGTGACTGAACCAGTGGTCACTGAAGATGCGCACGTCTTCAGCCGATTCCAAAAAAACTCTAATCCGACGTTCATATTTTGCGTCTAGTAACGCTGTTTTTGCTTGCTTAAAACTTGCCATTGTTTTAACTCAAATCCGTTTCAATCAGTTCACCCGCCATAAAAATGCCCTTCCGTTCCTGCTCCATAGTTGCAGTAAATCGCTGCAATATCTCTAAAGAATGCGTGGTCATCATCACGGTAAACCCCGGATTATCCAAAACCATTTTTTCTAACGCGTTGTAGAGCCGATGTTGCCAGCGGATGTGCAAATGGATGTCCATTTCATCAATCAAAATAATCGTGTTGCGGGTGCAATGCGCTCCGATACGCAAGAACAGATACGCCAGGCTTTTTTCGCCGCTACTCAATCTGTCCAGTCTATGGGTTTGGTTGTTGCCGGTATCGATAATGGCTTCGGGTGGATTACGACGCACGTCTTTCAACCGTTTGGTGGTATCGACGAATAATTGTTCGTTAATCAGCTCACGGGCTTTTTCAAACGAGCCGTTATCCAGCCACTTCAACCAGACCAGCAGATTGTCCAACGAGTTTTTCCAATACGCGCTATGGGCTTCAAACGCATGCAGCGGTTGGTAACGCCAATGGTCGGGCATGGCGATACTGCGCTCCATGACATTATGAGCCGAATGCTGAATGCAATCATGGTTGTCGTTGTTGGGATACGGAATGTCGCGGTAAGCGGACAAATACAACACCGTCGGCAAATGAAAACTCGGCTGCAAAAAGGAATCGTCAGGCACCGTTTCGCTGGCGGCTCGGAATGTTGCCAACAAGTCTTGCAACAAATTATCGGTTCTACTCGCCAAGTTTTCATAACGCCCCGGCACGGGACTGCGGAAACCCGCTGAATGCCAGGTTTCGGCACTGTAAGCTTGCAGGTCTTCCAAAGACCACGGCTTTAAAAATGTTTCTTCGCCGATGTTTCCTGCCAAAACCGTCAAGACGATGCTGATATTGCGGCCTTGCCAACGCAACCTTACCCAAAAATCCAATTGCGCCCTGCCATTGCGCTTATCCAAATCTTCATGACCATAAGCGTCAATGTCTTTTTTACCTAACAAGCCGCTTAGACAGGAAAAAATTTCCAAAGCCGTGGTTTTGCCCATGCCATTGGGCGATACCATCATGAAAAAATTGCTGGGGCGATTGTTTTCATCGGTGAAGTCAATGGCGTAAAAGTTTTGGAAAGGCCCTATCCTGTCCAGCGTCAAAAACAGCGGCCTAAATTCGTAAATCAATAGTTCATCCATTATGTGCTCCTTCGCTAACGGTGGTAGCGGGCGATGGCTTGGGCGATATGGTCGTCGGTTAATTTGGCACCGTGCAGGCGTATCGGCTCGGGTCGGTCGGTCAGTTTGACCAGCATATCGCCCTTGCCCAGCAACGCTTCAGCGCCTTTTTGATCGAGGATAATGCTGGATTCGGTATGTTTTTGTACCCGCAAGGCAATCCTGACCGGAATGTTGCTACGCAATAAACCGCTAAAGGTGGCGGCATCCGGCCTTTGCGTGGCGAGCAGCAAATGAATGCCGGCTGAGCGGGCTTTTTGCGCCAGCCTGACCAGCGGTGTTTCCAAATCCCGCGCCTGCATCATTAAATCCGCCAACTCTTCAACCACGGCAACAATGCGCGGCAGCTCGATTTTCACTGCGGCCTCCTCGTAATTGCGCACGCCCAAGTCGGCAAACCGTTGATTGCGCGTTTCCATTTCGGTAATCAAATCATTAAGAATATCAGCGGCATCGAGTACGTTTTTGCCGATATGCCCGCCGAACAAGTTCGGCAGCTTGGCGTATGCGCTAAATTCCGTGCCTTTAGGGTCGATTAAAGCCAGTTGCACTTGGTTTTTGCTCAAGGTTAGCAGCAATGAACATAAGAGCGTGTGCAAACACACCGTCTTGCCGCTGCCGGTTGCCCCGGCAATCAGTACATGCGGGGCTTCGGCCAAGTCCATCGCAAAATCCTCACCCATCACCGTACAGCCCAGCCATACCGGTAATTTTTCCGGCCTACGCACAGCCGCCCACTCGAATAAGCGTTGCGGCGAGACGGTGCGCCAAAATTCCGGGTTTCTGGGGATGTACAAATTGGCAATGCCCGCTTCCGAGCCGACTTCCAAGGTGATGCTGTCATCGGGCACGCCCAAGCGGAACGAGAGCTTGCCCAAACCTTTTTTCAGCACGTCCAAATGATGGATGTTAGCCAAATACAGCGCGTATTTGTTCAGGCGCAAGCCTTGCCGGGTTTCCTTGATTTCCGCCGACAAACCGATTTCTTTCAAGGCTGCGGCCAGTTGCGCTAAATCGTCTTCAACCATTTGTTTTTCAGCCGGAGCATCGAAAATCAGCTCTTCGCGCAGCCAGTTGGCGAAACTGTGGCTGCTTTTCCAACTGGTGCGGATTTCCCGCAACCCCCTACGAATGTGGCGTTGCAACAGTTTTTTGTAGAGATTATCGGAGGCAAACAAATCTTCGTTATGGTAAACGCCGAGGATGGCGCGGGTGGCATCGTCGTAATCCAGCGCGCCGTCGTTGTCGGTTTTACCAAACCCGGTCACTTGTTCCAGCGAGTATTCCGAGCCTTTACCAGCAATGGTATCCAGTTCCTCATCCGGCGGCACGTCCATTGCCAAGGATTTAGCCAAGGCTAAGCGTAACACCCGATATTTAGGAGCTTTACCTGTCTTAAAACCATAGGTTTTAACTTGCTCGATGATGTTCTCATCGTCTTGGCTGGTGTAAATATCAGCCATTGTTCACCGCCTTGCCGGACGGCATCAGTTCGACATGGGTTTTATCACCGTCCCGATTGTGTAAGTGGTATTCACGATAAATGTACGGGGCTAGCAATTCGCGTTTGCGTTCATCCAGTTCGGAATCGGTCGGTAATAAAATGACTTGCCGCGCGGCTTTCGGATAATAGCGGTTGAGAAGGTTATCTTGATGTTGTTTGTCAATTCGACCAAGCGGAGTATCAATAACGACAGGCAATTGCTTGCCACAAGCATCTTTTAACGCCCAAATCAAAGCGGTTGCCGCCAATTGCTTCATCCCGGCTGAGATACTGCCCATGGCAATTGGGCTATCGTCACTACGCAACAGTTGAAACTGAAACGATTCATCAATTTTTATTTTTGAGATCAACTGATTGGAATCTAAAAGGCTCGCTAAATGGCGATTAAAATAATCTTCCAGTACAGCCCGTTGCCGAACTTTCAGGGCTTGTTTATAGCTGTCTAACAATTTCAGCATTTTTTCCAACAAGGTGATGCGTAGCTGACCTTGTTCCGATTGCCGTGCCTGTTTTCTTAAGCCTTCAGTTTTTCCTTGCACCTCTATTAATTCGCGCTCAACGCTGGACAATTTGTTTTTAACCTCGTGCAAATCTTTTCGGCGTTGCTCCACATCCAGGCTTTGTTGTTCTTGTTGTTCTTGCAATTGAGACAAACGCAGTTTGCTTTCTTCGGAAAGCAAACTAACTTCGAGCAAGTTTTTATCAATCTCGGCTATAGCCCGCTCTGCCTGCAACGCGCGGGACAATAGCTCACGTATCGGCGTTTCAGGGGCATGTTGCGGCGTATAGGCGCCTAAAAGACCGAGTATTTTTTTTGCTTGCCAGCTTTCCAAACGGAAAGGGCTGCTGTCGTCCTCATTAACATCACGGGAATTCAATACCCCCGCAATGCGGTTTTGATAGAACTTGATTAGCCTATCTTCTAAACGGCGGCCATCAAGATAAGGCGGGGTAGTGAAAATTGCTTTTAGCGGCTCATGCAATGAATCCAGCATTTCCTTGGTGACGCTATGCTGGTTATGGGCGCAACGCTCAACCGCCGGCAAGGTTTGTTGCACTTTATCCGCATTCAAGCGCAAAAAAGCATCGCGCTCGAATAGTTCGGACAAGCCGGTCAACGCTTCTTCCTGGTTTTTAAGCTGAGCTTGCTTTGCCGCTTCCAGTTTGGCGTTATTTTCGATCATGCCTTGGCCGCTAAAGACGCGGATTTTCTGCCGGGTTTCGCGTAAATCCGTTTCTAACACGTCAATATCAAATTCAATGGCTTGGCATTGTTCATTTAGATTTTGCTGCTCTATCTGTAGTTCATCATGGCGATGTTCAGCCTTAAGCAACTCCAGTTTGGCATCGCGCTTAATGGATTCGCGTTCAACTTTTTTAATCAGGTCTTTAATGCAATCCCTGAGATTATCGGCAGGGCGGATGTTGAGTAGCTGCTCCATTTTTTCGATGATCTGGTTGTCGTTCGCTTCAGCCAGATAGCCGATTTCTTCGGCATCGAAAAAGAAAAACGGAATGTAATCCAACGGCAATAAACCGGACAAATACTGCTGGGCGTTATCGCCCGTCAGCGGCGGTTTTCGCGGTGCGGCGACTTCGATCCGGTTGTGGTAATCGTCGTCGCGCAAATTCCAACCGCGTTTGACAATGATTTCCTGATGGTTCTCGTCGATTAAAACGGCTTCGACATAACAGTCGAATTCCCCACGCTTTTTGGCTTGATGGTTCAGAATGCCCCACCATTCTTTCGCCCCCAGCACAAAGGCTTTCTCGGAAAGCGAATTGCCGCGTTGCGCCCCATGCCGCAATTCCTTAGTGACGCCGCCAAACAACAATTTGACGCTATTTAAAAAACTGGTTTTGCCAAAGCCGTTGCGGCCCATGATGACCACGATATTGCAGGTTTCCTTGTCCGCCTCGGAAGGCAGCAAATCGAAGGGGTGTTTTCCGTCATAACAAAACAGATTATGCAGGGTGATGGTCTTAAAAATCATTCCATCGCCACCCATTTATTGGTGAAAGCCGCTTCCATGACTATTTCCAGTTTACCGATTAATTCCGGCTTGCTACCCCAAAGACTTAAGTCGGGATATTGCTGCATCAATACCGCCATTTTCTCGGCGATTTCCAACGGTACGTCATGTTTTGCCGCCAAGGACTTCAGCAATTCCGCAGCTTCCGTCATTGGATTTTGTGTAGTATTTTCCAAGGTTCTCTCCCAAATTCTTCGGCAATGGTAAACGCGCTATCGCTCATATCGAAATCTTTGTGCCATTGGTTTTGAATGGCAACAATTTCTTCATCGGAAATTAACGCTTGCCCCACTTGTTGCTCGGTTTGCAGCAATCGTTGCAGCATTTCTTGGCGAGTGGAGGCGATAAACGGGCCATCACCTTCCGCGCCATTTCTTCTGAACGGGCTACGCCGTTCACTTTGTTCACGAATGTCTTTTAACCAATTGCGGTATTCATTCAAGGGCTTCATCCATTCTTCGCCGTGTTCGATAAAGCTTTCCATCGATTTATCGGCTTTTACCACAGTGCATGTCCAACAACCGAAGCGGCTACCACCGCATGATGGCGTGTTCAAATCCATCACCACCGGACACTCGCCGCCGTTCGCTTGGCGATATAAATTCAACATGAAATCATGGCTGCCGCCCCACGGCGGCGGGTTATTGGTAAACAGATATTCCCAAACTTCATCGCTGCTCCAATCGGCTATCGGCGACAACACCAGCGCATTGGGCATTTCGCTGTGCGGGTTTAGCTTGCGGCTGCTCAATTCGCGCTTGCCCATCGTTTTTGAACGTTGGCTGCTTTCATCGGTGCGGGTGCCCAACAACAAAATCACGCTGCCGTATTCGGTGATCACATTTTCTATGGCCGTTTGGACGGGCTTGATTTTCATTTTTGATGTACACCAGCGGAACCAGCGCGTCGGTGGAGGATAGCCTTTACCAATCAAATTAACCCAAAAGCTTTGTTCTAAAGTCGGCTGTGCTAGCTCGGCATGTATCGGTAAACCCTTGGCAACAGCGTGAGAACTGATTTCTGTTATACGTTGCGCTAAATAATTTTCAACATTGGGTGCTTCTACACGCGTATCCGATGCGATAACAAAAACCGGTTTGTGCTGATCCGGTGTCAATGAATCGATAAGTTCATAAACTAATTGCAAAACCAGCGTTGAATCTTTGCCGCCGGAATAAGCGACAACCCAGGGACGATTATCGGCTAGGTAATTACTTAGCAATAGCTCTTTAGTTATTTCAACATGAGATAGTTGTTGGATAACTATCGACTGGGGTTTAGCTGACATAAATTCCTATTTTAAATGACGGTAAGTGGTTGTCGTATTATCAAAAATCACAGACAAGATGGTTAAGGTATTATAGAGTTATGCGGTATTCGGTTTGAAATTTTTTGCTGTACGTCAAACGCTTCACTTCCGCTAAATTCAAGACCAATCTCGAAATCACAGAACCGAGCGTTATGAAACAGTTTACAGGGAAGTTGCAGGTTTTGAATGGAGGCAAATACCCCCGAAAAACATCGAAAATCCGGTACGAAAAGCTTATGTTTCCCGCCCGGAGCATTGGTGCTGGTCTTCGGCCAACCCTGCTTCGCCGCTCCTTACTTAATTGCTGGCGACATGAGGATGTGCGACACCACGAAAATACCAGAAAAGGTGGGGCAACCAAGCCTCATAACTACAATCTCTTTTCGTGGTTAATTTCCTTCATCATAGCCTACCGCAAGAGTTTATTGATGCGGGTCTGATACCCCTCTGCCCTGGCTTTTAAACCACTCCACCACGTCGGCTATACGCAAGGTCAGTTGTTGCTTGACCGGGCGATAGAATACCGCCCGCTTGGCATCACGCCATTGCTCCGGCGTGGTCGCGGCGATGTCTGAATAGTCGATTTCTTCATCAGGCATGGCTTCAAGACTTGCCAGCTCTGCCTGTTGTTGTGCCGTTAAAGGGGCTTTATGTGTATTGCTCATAAGTTCTCCGATGCAATTCTGGAATGCTTCGTTTAATGATCCACCCCAGCCTCATCAAAAGACGCCATTTCATTCAAAAACAACACCGCCGATTGCAGCAAGGGATACGCCATCGCAATGCCGGAGCCTTCGCCTAGACGCAACTCCAGGTTCAGCAATGCCGTCGCGTTAAAATGATCCAATAAAGCCTGGTGCCCCTGCTCATGCGAAACATGGCTAAACACGCAATAATCCAGCACCTCCGGGCAATACCGGCTGGCCGCCAGCAACGCCGCGCCGGCAATAAAGCCGTCAATCCCTATCAGCATGTTTAATTCGGCCGCTTTCAAATAAGCGCCCGCCATCATCGCGATTTCAAAACCGCCGAATGCGCTCAAGACGCCTAAAACGCCGCTAACGCCGGGATGCCGGTTTAACGCCTGCTGCAATACCGATACTTTATGCGCCAACTGTCTATCAGACAGCCCAGTTCCGCGGCCTACACATTGCGCCAACGGTATGTCCGTCAAGCAATGCATGATCAATGCCGCAGACGAGGTGTTGCCTATGCCCATTTCGCCGAAGCCGATGCAGTTACAGCCGTTTTGATGGCGTTCCGATACCAAGGCCGCGCCCTTGCGCATGGCTTTCAGCGCGTCATCGGCCGTCATCGCCGTATGCGTTAAGAAATTTCGCGTGCCTTTGGCGATCTTCGCATCGATCAGGCGCGGATGTGCGGGCAAATCGGCGTTGACTCCGGCATCGACGATTAATAATTCGATACCGTGCTGCCTCGCGAAGACATTGATTGCCGCGCCGCCGTTCAGGAAATTGGCGACCATTTGCCCGGTAACGGCCTGCGGATAGGCGCTGACGCCCGCTTCGGCAATGCCGTGGTCACCGGCAAAAACAATAATGCAAGGATTATTCAGGCTCGGTGACAGGCTGCCCTGAATCAGGCCGATTTGTAATGCCAGGGATTCCAACTGCCCCAATGAACCTTGAGGCTTGGTTTTCTGGTCGATTTTCGCCTGCAAAGCCGGCGTGAGTGCCGATGAAACGGGAGTAACAACAAAATCTAGCGGCACGGTGCATCCCAAAAGTTTTCGAATATCAAATCATCAAGGTTTTTACGCGTCTCCCAATGTTCTTGTTCCAGCATCGGCTTATCGTAAAACGTCGCGATATGGCCCAGGCATAACACGGCGACAGGCCGGCTGTCTTCCGGCATGTTCAACAGTTTTTTAAGCGCGTCGGGTTCAAACATCGACACCCAACCCATGCCTATGCCTTCCGCCCGCGCCGCCAGCCACATATTCTGTATCGCGCAGGCCAGCGATGCGAGGTCCATTTCCGGCAACGTGCGCCGGCCGAAAATATGCTGCTCGCGCTGTTCGCACAACGCCGCGACCAATACTTCGGCGCATTCGAGTATGCCTTCCACTTTCAATTTCATAAACTCATCTTCGCGTTCATTCAGGGCTTGTGCGGTGCAAAGCCGTTCCTGCTCGACCAGCGCATGAATCGCTTTACGTAAATCGACGCTGCTGATGCGGATAAATCGCCACGGCTGCATAAAGCCGACACTGGGCGCATGATGGGCGGCATCCAGCAAGCGCTTTAAAAGTTCGGGCGCAATCGGGTCGGGCAAAAAATGGCGCATGTCGCGGCGTTGATAAATGGCGCGGTAGACGGCGGCACGATCGGCATCAGGGAAGCGGTTTCGGCTCATTGCCTGGGCTCTATTTTACAAAACAGTTTTTCTCGGCATGGTCTTCGGCTTCTTTAAGCCGTGCCCGCAGGTCTTTGGATTGTTTCGGATCGCGGAAAACACCGCCGCTTTCGCCGGGCGTGCTTTTTAAGTAGCTGAAGGTTCTTGCCGCCTCGTATTCGCTAAAGCTCATTTTTTCGGCAATCTTGTCGATTTTACAGCCGCAGGCGTACTGGTTGATATAACTCAGGCCGCCGTGTTGCGCGACGCAATTTAAAACATATTCCACCCGGTCGCGGGTCGGAAAATCATTGACCGGCATTTTTTCTTCGACGACAGGTTCCGGCGCCGTTGCGCAACCGGCCAACAGTGCGGTTAAAGCCAGGCTTGCAACAGATGTATTTTTCATTGAGGTATTTATTCCCATGGTTATGCCCATAAATCAGAAAGTGAAAAAGTGTGCTCGGTAAATGGAGCGGTAGTTACGGATTGATCGCCGGCATACGAAGCGGTTAGCAGCCAATGCTGATCATGCAACTGATAGGCCTCCAGCGTTTCCAGGACGGGATCAATCAGCCAAAGCCAAGCAACGCCGAGTTGCGCGTAGATCGGCATTTTAACGACCCGGTCCAGGCGGGCTGTGGAGGGTGATAAAATCTCGCATATCCAGTCCGGCACCGTATCAAACCAGGCTGTCTCGGGTAAAACCGGCATCCTGGTCTTGCGCCAACCGGCCAGGTCGGGCACTAAAACATGAGGACCCAGATGACATTCGGGTTCATCCAATATCCACCAGCCGCCCGGACCGCCCCGGCCTTTTTGAAAAGGCGAAAGCAATTCATCGCCCAGCGATGAAGCGGCCACGGCATGTTTAGGCGCGGGGCGTGGGTGGGTTTCCAGATGCCCATTAATGATTTCCCCGACTATATGCTCAGGCAAATCGATAATATCCTGGTAAGTGGCTAATTTGACGGCTAACACGACATGCTCCTTAATGCACCGACTGCGAAAACAGCACGGCTATTCAGCGATAATTTTTTAAAGTTGTTCATTTTAACTGAAAAGCAAATAATAAATCATACCGCATCAGTAAAGCTTGAAGGCCTGCCCATGAAAAATCCAACCCACGTAACCGGCGTTATTCTCGCCGGCGGACTTGCAAGACGCATGCATCACCAGGATAAAGGCCTGATCCCTTATCATGGCCGGCCGCTGGTCAGTTATGCGATAGCGGCGATGTCGCCTGTTGTGGAGCGGCTACTCATCAACGCCAACCGCAACCACGAACAATACCGGCAATTCGGCCTGCCTGTCATAGCCGACCAAACCAACAGTTTCGACGGACCGCTGGCAGGAATATCAGCGGCAATGCATTACGCAAAAACGGGTGTTTTGCTCGTGATGCCTTGCGATTGCCCGTTAGCAACCGCAAGGCATTTGCAGGAATTATTAAACGCACGAGAGGGACAGAACGCCGATATTGC
>Ga0172380_10008334_pt1 | contig 11372 bp, 9 predicted proteins | sample Leawe162metaG_FD_119747 | JGI IMG/M metagenome (GOLD analysis project Ga0172380, IMG submission 119747) | Leachate microbial communities from a municipal landfill in Southern Ontario, Canada - Leachate well 162 metaG | ecosystem: Engineered > Solid waste > Landfill > Unclassified | place... | reverse complement strand
TGCCGGATAATTCCGGGACGAAGGTGCTGAGCGGCACGCCCAGCGGCCGGGTGGAATTGGCCGCGCCGGGAAAATCATGAAAGCGCGCGGCTTCACCCTGCTCGAGATTCTCATCGCCCTGGCCATCCTCTCGATCGCCCTGATCGCGGCGCTGAAGAGCGGCGCCGTGGCCACGCAGAACGCCGGGGAAATCCGCCAGCGCCTGTTCGCCGACTGGGTCGCCCGGGACCGCCTGGAAGAGCATCGGGCCCGGCGCGACTGGCCGCCATTGGGCAGCACATCGGGGGAAGCGACGCAAGCGGGCGTCCATTTCCGCTGGGAGGAAAAGATCGTCGGCACCCCCAATTACCAGTTTCGCCGCATCGACATCCGCGTCCTGCCGGGCTCAAGCGGTAATCAGGCCGTGTCCCAGATCACCGGCTTTCTCGTCAGGCCGGGAGGATAGATGCGCCGCCACCCCGCGCTGCCAGGGCAAACAGGTATGACGCTGATCGAACTCGTCATCGCCATAGCCCTGCTCGCCTTGATGACCGTCATGACCTATCGCGGCTTCGACAGCATGCTCCGTGCCAGCGACCATGTTCAGTCCGACAGCGAACGCTGGCAGTCGATCTCGATGTTCTTCGAGCGCCTCGGCAACGATGTCGGCCAGGCGGCGCGGCGCCCCGTCCGCGCCGGCGACGGCACCCTGTTGCCGGAATGGCTGGGCCTGGCCCCGAGCGATGGCGAAGTCGCGCCGCAAGACAAGATCAACGCCCAGCTCGAGTTCACCCGCAAGTCGCCGCCGGGAAGCGATGATGTCCGTCTCGGCTACCGCCTGCACGACAGCCGCGTCGAACTCCTGATCTGGAACGTCCTGGATCGCGCTCCTGCTTCGACCGCAGAGGTCTATTCCCTGCTCGATGGCGTCAAGACCTTGCGTTTCCGCTACCTGGACATCCTCGGCACGTGGAACGACATCTGGCCTGGCCCTGACAAGCAACAACTGTTGCCGCGCGCCGTCGCGGTGGAACTGACGCTCGCCGACGGCAGCGCCATGCAGCGGATATTCGCCCTGCCATGAGATTCTTGCCTCCGCATCAACCGCGCCTCGCCCGCTCGCTGCGCGGCGCCGCCCTGGTCAGCGCCCTGCTTGTCGTGGCACTGGCGACCACGCTCGCCACCAACATGATCTGGCGCCAGGACCTGTGGCTGCGCCAGGTGGAGACGCGCCGCGATCTCGCCCAGGCACGCATGCTGGCCATCGCCGCCATCGATTGGGCACGTGCGGTGCTCGCCGAGGATGCGCGCACCAGCAACCAATATGATCACCCCAGCGAGCCCTGGGGCACCAAGGTGCCGCAACTGCCGGCAGAAGGCGGAGAAGTCGGCGGCGAGATGAGCGACGAACAGGGCAAATGGAACATCAACAACCTGCTCTCCGCTGGCAAGGTCAGCATCGACGAACTGGAAGTGTTCAAGCGCCTGCTCGACCTGGTACAGCTCTCCCCGGAACTGGCGATCGCTGTCGCGGACTGGCTTGACGGCCCCAAGGAAGCCAGCCCGGGAGGCGGCGAAGACGCCTACTACCTGGGATTGACGCCTCCTTACCGCAGCGCCAATCGGGAAATCGACGACGTAGACGACTTGCTGCGCGTGCGCGGCTTCGACGCCGCTTCCGTGCTGCGCCTGCGCCCGTATGTGACGGCCCTTCCGGGGTATAATAAAGTTAATATCAATACGGCCGACGCCATCGTGATCGCTGCAGAACTCCCCGGCCTCTCGTCATCCGAAGCAGCGAAGATCATCAGCAACCGTGATCGTATTCCCTTTCGCGACATGACCGACTTTCGCAATCGCTTGTCGATTCCCCAGGCCTTGAGCACGAGCGATTCAGCGCGCCTGGATACGAAGAGCCGTTATTTCACCGCCAACGTCCATGCCCGCTATGGGCAAGCCGATCTGAGCTGCACCGCGCTTCTCGACAGACTGACACCCTGGCCGGAAATCATCTGGCGGAAATTTCTATGAGCTCGCTGCTGCGCCTCTATCTTCCCGCCGAATGGCCGGCACTCGATGCCAGTTGCGACTGGACCCTGGTCGATGCGGCCGGCCAGCCGCTGCAGCGCGGCCGCAGCGAGCCGCGCCATTGGCCGCTGGCGGAGGATTGCGAAATCATCCTCAGTGCCGAACAGTGCCTGCTCTTGAACATCGAACTGCCCAAGGTCGGCAAGTCCCGGCTGGCCGAAGTCATCCACTTCGCCGTCGAGGATTCACTGCTCGGCGACGCCGAAGCGGATCACTTCGTCGCCGGAGACCGCGACGCCGACGGCATGACCCCGACATGGGTGATCGCGCGCGCGCGCCTGAAAACCCTGCTGGCCGCGCTCAACTCGGTTAACCGCGTGCCGCAACGCGCCTGTTGCGAGATCCAGCTGCTCCCCCGCGCCGGCGACTGCTGGAGCGTCTGCCTGCGCGAGATTGCCGCCGCCGACGCCGCGCCGGCGCGAATCATGGGATTTTGCCGCAGCGGCCCGGAACAGGGCTTCGCATTCGACAGCGGCGAGCTATCGACGCTCGCTGCCCCGCCGCTCGAATTGCTCCTGGCGCTGCAGGCGGCGCAAGCCGCGGGCAAGGCGCCCAAGGCGATCGCGCTCTATCTCACCCCGACTACCGGCGTCGATGCCGGCGCAATCGCCGCATCCTGGCAAGCGGCGCTGCCAACGCCGGTGCATGCCTCAGGTGAATTCGCCTGGCAGGAGCACGGAAGCAGCGAGAGCAGGAATCTCCTCACCCAGGAATTCGCGCCGCTGCGCCGGCCGCAGGAAGGCTGGGGACCCTTCCGTCCTGCCGCCTATCTGGCGCTGGCCAGCTGTCTCGTCTTCGCCCTCTTCATCGTCGGCGACTGGGCCTGGCTCCGCTACCAGAGCAGCCAATTGCAGCAGCAGATGAGCGCCACCTTCCGCAGCGCTTTCCCGCAAGTTCAGGTCATGGTCGATCCCCCTTTGCAGATGCAGCGCCTCTATGACCAGCAGCGGCGCGAACAAGGCCAGCTCGGTAGCGGGGACTTCCTGCCGCTGTTCGCCGGCACCTCGGAAATCGCGGTCGGTCAGGGCAAATTGAACAAGATCGGCTACGAGGATGGCCGGCTCGAGCTCAGCTTCACCGTCGGCAATGCGGCCACTGCCGATATGCTGCGCGACGCCATGAAGGGGCGGGGACTGTCGGTCACCTTGCGCGAAACAGTTCCGCTGAAGAGCGGCGGCAAGGGCGTCGAGGCGGTCTACGCCTTGCGCGGCACACCATGAAAGACACCCTGGAAAAAGCGCGCGCCGCCTGGGCAGAGCGGCAACCCAGGGAGCGCAGGTTTCTCGTCGCCCTGGCCATCTTCATCATCATCGCCCTGCTTCTCCAAGGCCTCTGGTCGGCAAACAGCGATCGCTCGCGTCTGCGCAAACGCATTCCCGAGCTACGCCTCCAGGTCGAGACCATGCAGCGGCAGGCCGGTGAAATCAGGCAACTGCAGGCGCAGGTCAAACCCCCGCCAGCCACAGTGGTGGAAGGCGCGCCACTGCTGGCGGCAGCAAACGCGGCGGCAAAAAGCGTGGGGCTGACGGGCGCCCAATTGCAACTCGAAGGACCGCGACAAATTCGTCTGCGCGCCACTCTGCCCTTCGATCGCTGGCTCGAATGGCTTGCCCTGGTGCAGAGGGAATCGCGCTTGCGCCTGATCCACGCTCAGGTGGAACGCGACGAGGCTCCCGGGACAGCAAAGATCGATGCCCTGCTCGCCCTCCCCGAACCGATTTGAACGCAGGCTTGCGACGCGCAGCATGCGTCGTCTGAGCCACTGAAGCTCTAACATGCCCGATAAACTCGGCATTGCCGCCATATTTGCCGTCCTCGCCGTGCCGGCCGCGCTCGCCCAGTGGCCTGCGGCCACGCTTGCCGGATGGGTCGAAGACGGCAGCGGCGGGCGCTGGTCGCTCGGCAGCGCCTCGGGAACCCTCTGGAACGGCAACGCGACGCTGCTCACCGCGGAGGGCGGAGCAGGCAGCAAACGTTGGCGGGCCGTGCAAAGCATCCGCTGGAAACTGCGTTGGAGTGAACTCTTGCACGGCCACCTGGGCTACGAAACATCCCTCGAGCATGGCGGTGCGCTGGTCAATGTCGGCATCGCCGGCATCGCCCTGGAAAATCTCGATACGCAACTGCCCGCCTCGATATTGGCCGGACTGTTTTCCGGACCCCTGGCCCGCTACGGCTGGACAGGCACTCTGGAAGCGCGTGCCGCCAGCTTCAAATGCCGCTGGAATGCAAACTGCACCGGCGAGATAGAGATCGTCTGGAAGAATGCCGGCGTCACAGAGCTCTCCGACGCCACGCTCGGCAGCTACCGCTCACGCATCGTCGGCGAAGGACAAGCCGTGCATTTCGACCTCGCCACCCTCGAGGGCCGACTGCAGATCTCCGGCAACGGCGATGCCGGCGCCGGCGGCATGCGCTTCATCGGCCAAGCCTCGGCCCATGGCGCCAATGCCGACCGGCTGGAGGCACACCTGCGCATCTTCGGGCGCCGCGGTGCGGCGCCGGGGATCTACGTCCTCGAATACCGTACGCCGGGCAAAGTGAACTAAGGCGTCCTTCCTCCGCTGCGGCTGGGCAAAAAAACGGGGGGCGCCAAATGGTCGCCCCCCCGTTTCCATTCCTGCTGCGCGCTGCTACTTCACGCTGCTACTTCAAGTTGTGCTTCACATCCACGGGAACCAGGCCGCCTACGGCGTGGCAACTGTCACAGGTCTCCTTGAGCTTGCCGGCCTGGAGATCCCCCTGGGTCACCTTGCTGTCGCCGGCCAAACTGCCGATACCGAATTGACCGCCGAAAGTCGCGCCGCCGACATTCATCATGTGGGTCTTCTCCACATCGCTGTCGTGGCAGGCCGAGCAGGCGGCCGCCTTGGGCGAGATCACGGCGTTGTTGCTCGGATCGGTGTCGGTGACGGTGGCGCTGGCGGACGCCTTGGTGAGATCGACATCATAGGTCCGGCTCGTCCCCATCACGCCGCGATCCTTCTGATAGGAATTGTTGACGTGGCAGAGGTTGCAGTTGCCGATATTTCCATAGGCCGCAGTATTCGGGAACTGCGCCGGGAAGTTGATGCCCTGGCCGAGCAAGGTCGCCGTCACCTTGTTGTTGGTCGCCTGCTCCTTGTGCCAGAGATGGATCGAGCGCTTGAAGTGGGCCGAGTCACCCCACGCGCCGGTCGCCGCGAAGCCCGGCGCCGGCGGCGTCGCAGCCGCCACCACGGTGCCGTTCAAGGGATTGTTGCCGTTGTGGCAGATCACGCAAACCTCGGGGGTATTGCGCGAGCCGCCATGGCCGTGGTTCTTGATGAACTTGTCGTGGCAGACCTCGCACTTCGCGGTGGCCACCACGTCGCGTCTCGGCACCACGGTTGCTCCGCTTGTCAGCGCGAAGTAGCTGACCACGTTCTTCACGGGAATAGCGTAGCTGGTGTTGGCGTCCTTTTGCAGGTTGACGCGGCCGGCGTAGGCGACCACGCCCGTGCCAGTAGCCGACGCCGGAATGGGCGTCGAGGTGACGGTGAAGTGATTGCTGCCGCCGACGCGTTGCATCGTCGGATCGAACAGGACGCTCAAGGCCACCGGCTGGCCGCGCGCGATCAGGGCGCCGCCAGCACCATTGGTGTTCGGCGTGCCGGGCGTGGAGGCTTTCGGCAGGCCGTTGGCGTCGCAGGTCGGCGCGCCGCTGGCCACCTGGGTGGTGCAGCTTGTTCCCCAGGGGCGGCCGATGGCGCCGGTGTTGCTGTAATCATCGCTGCCCCAGCCGACATAGAGGACGCCGGCGAAGGCGAAGGTGTTGGTCTTCTGCGTGCCCGCGGTGTTGGCGATCGAGTAGCGGTACTTGGTGAAGTCTACGATGTCGTAATCGCTGCCGTTCGCCGGATTGCTCACCGAGTACTCAATGGTCACCGTGCGGTCGGCGTTCAGCTTGGTGCTCCAGATGTTGTACTGGTAATTTGCCCCCATGACCCATTCCGGCACGGCATGCACCACCGCGGGGTTGACGGCCGAGGTCAGCGGGGCATGGCATTTCACGCAGAGGCTATCGGCGTTGGAATCAGGATCGGTGAGGCTGACGCCGGCGCCGATGTGGCTCACCTGCCAGCCCGAGCCGGCCACCTTGTAGTCGTCGTGGCAGGCGAAGCAGGCGCTCTTAGAGGGTTTGGTCTTCCAGTTGTCGCCCTGCGCGGTCTTCACCAGCGCGCTTCCCGAGCCGCCGTCGTGGCACTTGCTGCAATTTTTGATCTGCCCGGGAAAGGTGACGCCGGTGACGACATTGGGCGTCTTGGAGGTGTCGGTCTTGCGCGCCACGGAGTTGTGCACAAGGTAGTCCTGGGTCAATGACTTGCCCATATGAAACTTGTGCACCATCAGCTTGAAGTCCACGCTGGCGCCGTTGTTGTGGAAATCCTGGCTGCCGGGGTTATGGCACACCACGCAGACCTGCGGATCGACGCGGGCGCCGCCATGGGCGGCGAAATTCTGGTGGCAGGCATTGCAGGAGCCGCGATCCACGACCTTTTTGGCATCGCTGAGGCTGCCTGCGCTGTCCGTCACGGCGACGGCCTTGCCGTCGGCGCCGACAGTGAAGTCGACATAGGGATTGACCTTGACCGTGGCACGGGTCACGGGGTCAACATAGCACAGCAGAAGCGCGGCGCGATGCACGGTCTTGCCGTCCTTGATCACCGCCAGGCCATTGGTGAGCACGCTGGTGCCGGCGGCGCCATTCGCCGTCGTCACTGCGGCAGGATTGGTGACGTCTGTGGCCGCCCGGTAAGTGTAGTAGCCGTCAGCGGCGTTTTCCGTGAGAATGCCGACGAGCTGCGGATGATCCGCGTCTATGGTCGCGGGATTGGCGATGGTCGCGGTCTGCACCGGATCCAGCGCGCCGTAAATGACGGACAACGACGGGCTGACGCTCGCCGCCACCGTCTGCTTGTTGGAGATCAGGCTGCGCCAGCTGTCATCCGGCTGCAACTGGGCGATGGCGAATTTCACGTTGCCGCCGCTGCAGGCCGGATCGGCGCTGGCACCGCCGGCATTGAATAGCGTCAGGCCGGGTACGGGCTTGCCCGCCGCGTCGATCACCGCGAAGTTAACCACCGGCGGGCTATTCACCGTCAGCGGCGACAGGCCGGCACCGATGATCAGGCTGAAGGCGGCCTTCGGATTGTTCGCGGTATTGCTCGTCGTTGGATCTTTCGCAGCAAGGGTGGCTACGGCGCCGCTGGCGCTGCCGCCTCCCGTGGCAGGTGCACTATCGCCGCCTCCGCCGCCGTTGCAGGCAGCCAGCGATGCGATTAAGGTGGCCGTCAGAGCCAATCGAACGAGCATGGATTTCATTTTTTTATCACTCACTTTTCGTTAAACCTATGCAGCGACAAAGTTGCCACGGTCTGCCCACAATCACTTCTTCGCCGCGCCCTTCGCTTCGTAGAGCGCCGCATTCTTGGCGGCATTCTTGTTAGGCTGCTTGGCGATGACCAGCCCCTTCAAACCATAATAGGTGCCCTCGGACAGAATCTTGTGGCTCACCAGCCAGGCCTTGCTGCCGTATGGGCGGCCGGCGATGATCTTTGCGGCATCGGCCTCGCTGACGTTTGGCAGTTTCATCAGTTCTTCCTTGCTGGCGCCGTTGATGTTCACGAGTTTGACTTTGGCCGCGGCCTTTTTCTTGGCCTTGAGCTTGGCGGCGGGCTTCTTGGCAGGTTCCTTGACCTTGCTCATGGCGGCATCGGCGGCGGCAGGCGTTGCCTCTGCGGCAAATGAACCGTTGGCGAAGCACAACAGCAGGGCTGCGCTCAGGGCGGCGTAAAGGGTGCGAATTTTCATGATATTCCTTCAAGACTTGGGTGAGGACTGCAAAACACGCTGCTTTGTTAAAGGCTAACCCGGATGCGTTGCCACATCCGGGTTAGTGTATTGCATCCGGACGGGACACGTTGCACTGTGTCCTTGTCCGCAGTGTATCAAACCACGCTTACTGGTGCATCACCTTCACGTCGGCCACCTTGCCTGCAGCGTGACAGATCAGGCACTGCTCCTTGGTCGCCAAGGCAGTGCTGCGCGGCGCGTAGATCGAGCCGCCGTTGGCGCGGATGTGCGCCAGTGCCGGGCTGCTGTCATGGCAGGAGAAGCAGGCCGAGGCGATCGGCGAATTCACCAGCGTCGTGCCGGCCGCTTGCGTGATCGCACCCGTGGTCGCGGAGAAGGCAAAGCCGCTGCCGTAGTCGACACCCAAGCTAGCGTAGGGCGACTGGCTGTCACTGGCCGTGTAGATGCCCTTACCCACCGTGCTGTAGAGCATGTTGTCGGCGGTAGCGTTGTTGAAGGCGGTAGCGGTCGGTGTGGCGGACTCGTTGGCCTTGGTGTAGGCGTTGCCGAAGTTGTAGGTGTTCGGCAGGTGGCACTGCTCGCAGTTCTTCAGCACGCCAGGATAGCCAATGTTATAGAAGCCATCGGTCGCCGAGGCGGCATGCCAGTTGAACGCCTGAGTACGCTTGCTGCCGCCATGGATGCCATGGATGTAGGTGCTGGTGCCGGCCGACCAGCCGCTGCTGGTCTGGTTCGGGTTGTGGCAGAAGGCGCAGGTCGGGGCGTCGTTGCGCTGACCGGCATGGTAGGCCGCCTTCGCGAACACGCCGAGCTTCTCGTGGCAGTTGTTGCAACGGGCGTTCTCGACGATGCTACGGCGAGGGGTAGATCCCGTCGCCACCTTCCAGACGTTGGCAGGCTCCACGATCAGACCGCCGACCTTGGTCGTCGCATTGAACGCATAGCCCGAGACATTGGTCTGGGTCAGCGGCTGGCTGGCCGGCAAACTGTACTGGTAGCCGATGCCCGCCGTCACCATCGTCGCCGTCGTGGGAATAACGATACCCGTCAGCGTGGCTGTATAGTAACCACTGGCGTCGGGCGTCGCGGACAAGGTGCCGACGGTTGTCGGAGCAGTGCCCATCCAGAGCGTCTTGAGGTAGGCGGCGCCGTTGTAGTTGAAATCAGACGGCGCGGTGATGCCGTCCTGGGGCACGGCGAAAGCCACTTGGACACTGGGTGAACCGATGAAGTTGTCCATGATCTCGGTCTTGCCGGTCGGACTGTAGGTGTTGAACACGACCGCAGCACCGTCCTTGAGAATCTTGAACTGGACGACGGCGTTCCTGTTGGCGTTCACCGTCACGTTGCCCATCGCAAAGGTGATCTTCGAAGCGCCCGCCGGCAGGTTGCCGGTGTAGGCAGCAATCGAAGCCGCATTGGTGTAGCCCGAGGCGACGCCGCTGGCGACGATCGCAGGTGCTATCGGCGTCACTGCGACGTGATAGACGGTGGCGATGTCGTTCGCACTGTGGCAGACGGTGCAGAGGCTGTCGTCGGCCTTGGCGCCGCCGATGTGGCCGGCATACGAGCCGCTCAGGTTGATTCCACCGCCGGTGGCGAAGTTGATGCCGTCGTGGCAGGCGCCGCAAGCCAGACGGCTGGGCACATTCTTCCAGTTGTCGCCATTGGCGGTCTTGTTCACCGCGGTCGCGGAACCGTCGTGGCACTTGACGCAGTTACGCTGGTCCTGCGGATACTTGACATCGTTGAACTTACCCTCGCTGGAGGCGTTGAAGAAATAGCCCTGTTTGACCAGTTCCTCGCCCATGTGAATGTGGTGCAGCATATTCGGGAAGTTGCCCAAGGCGCGGCCGTCCACGACGGCTGTGGTCTGCCGCGTGGTACCGGTCAGAGTCAGGCCACCGTTGGTACTGCTCGCTTCCTGGCTGAAGCTGAACTTGATCTGGTCGGTGTGGCAGGTCACGCAATATTGCGGATCCTTTCGGCTTCCGTGAGCTAGTACCTTGCCGGCGTGGCAACCGCTGCAGGAATCGATCTTGACGATATTTCGGGTGCTGGTCAGCGAACCGCCATCGGGCCTGAAGTCATACACGGCGTTACCGGTATTGACCATGGCCACGGCCGGGGTTACGGTCACGGCATTGGGGGTGTTGGAGCCGGTGCCGGGAGCATTGCCGCCGATCTGGATACCCAGACGATGAGTCAGGGTCGGATCGAAGCTCAGATCGCCCAGATCGGCCTTCTTGGAGAGAGTGTCGACGGAGTCCGTCAGGCTGGCGACAATGGCCGCGACCTGCTTGGGATCCCGGAAGAAGGTGTATTGGTAGCTGCCATCGCCATTATCGACCAGGGTGCCTTGCGTGTCGGTCGTCGGGAATGTGCCGCACCACGTCGCGTTGGTCGCGGCGTTGCACGAGGACGTGGCAGGTACGGCGGTCTTCTGTGCAACAGTCGGCGGGGAAACCACATTGTAGCTGACCCACTTGCTGGGGCTGCCGTTGGTGCCCGGAACCAGCTTGGCCAGGGTGAAGGCGACGTTGGTCAGACCGGCAACGGTGGCGGTGGCGCTTTGCGACTTATTGCCGAGACCGACGACCGCTTTGCCGGCGGCATCCTTGACGGTAAATTTGACGACCGGCGCACTGGCGATGGTCACGCTGGAAATCGTGACCTGCGGCGCAAGCGCCGCCCATGCCGCAGAAACGTCCGAACTTGCAGGAACGGCGTTGCTGGGAACCGTCACCGTCGCGGTCAGATCCTTGCCCGGGGTACCTGGAGCACCCGGAACACCCGGAGCGCCGGCGACGCCAGCTGCGCCATCGGAACCGCCGTTACAGCCGCTCAGCAAGAATGCCGCTGCGGCCAGTGCTGTCACAAAGTGCGACAGCCTTTTCAATTTACCACCGGTCATAACCATGATCCAATCCTCCGTATGAAATTCGGGACTTCTAATACTCTTTTACACAGCTTCACTGCGGATTCTCTTGCAGGCGTGAGCTGCACTAGTTGACGCACATCAAAACGAATCGAATTTGTGAGTAAATGTAAGTAAATATAATTCTATGGTGCCATCAGAAAAGTTTGCAGGCCTTTGCGGAATTGAATGGCAAAAAAGCGGAGGCGTTTCCATCTCCGCTTTCGTTGCCGCAGCCTAGCCGATTATTTCAACTTGTAGATATAGGTCGCGCCGATGAAGCTGACGTTCTGGTTCTGCTGCATCGAGACGCTGCTGTTGTCGGCATAGACGAAAGGCGTGCCGCTGTAGCCCCAGGTCCATTCGTCGAGCTTGGTGCGCTGGTGGATGAGATCGATGCGCAGGTCGGCATTCTTTTCCAGCGCATATTTTCCGAAGAGCTTGAGACGCAGCTGGCGATAGCTGACATCCGGCAATCCGCCCCCGGTCAGGGCCGCCCCCGAATAGAGGCTCTGCTGGTAGCGGTTGCTGTCGTCGATCAGCATCAGGTCCG
>Ga0172380_10008333_pt1 | contig 11372 bp, 12 predicted proteins | sample Leawe162metaG_FD_119747 | JGI IMG/M metagenome (GOLD analysis project Ga0172380, IMG submission 119747) | Leachate microbial communities from a municipal landfill in Southern Ontario, Canada - Leachate well 162 metaG | ecosystem: Engineered > Solid waste > Landfill > Unclassified | place... | reverse complement strand
CTCGAGGATGGCGTGCTCGTCGAGCACTACGTGACTCGTGGCTCATCTGGCTCGCTCGTCGGCAACGTCTATCTCGGTCGGGTGCAGAACGTGCTGCCCAGCATGGAGGCGGCCTTCGTCGACATCGGCCGCGGTCGCAATGCCGTGCTCTACGCAGGCGAGGTCAACTGGGATGCTGCTGGCCTCGACGGCCAGCCCAAGCGCATTGAGTTCGCCCTGAAGTCAGGCGATCCGGTGCTGGTGCAGGTCACCAAGGATCCCGTCGGGCAGAAGGGTGCCCGCCTCACGAGCCAGGTGTCGCTTCCTGGTCGCTTCCTGGTCTACGTCCCTGATGGCTCGATGACCGGCATCAGCCGCAAGCTGCCCGACACTGAGCGCTCGCGACTCAAGGGCATCCTCAAGCGCGTCATGCCCGAGGAGGCCGGCGTCATCGTGCGCACGGCCGCCGAGGGAGCCCCTGAGGCTTCCTTGGAATTGGACGTCGAGCGGTTGAAGTCGCAATGGGAGGACATCAGCGCACGCGCCAAGGGTGCGACCCCACCGACGCTGCTCTACGGCGAACCCGATCTCGCGATCAAGGTTGTTCGCGACATCTTCAATGAGGATGTCAACAAGATGGTCGTCGCCGGCGGCGACGCCTGGGCAGTGCTGCAGGAGTACGTCAGTGCCGTTGCGCCCGATCTTTCCGATCGCCTTGAGCATCATGTCGGCAACAGTGATGTCTTCGCCGAGTACCGCATCGACGAGCAGCTGGCAAAGGCGTTGGATCGCAAGGTGTGGCTGCCATCAGGCGGCTCCCTGGTCATCGACCGCACTGAGGCCATGACCGTCGTCGACGTCAACACTGGCAAGTTCACCGGCCAGGGTGGCAACCTCGAGCAGACCGTGACCAGCAACAACCTGGAAGCAGCCGAGGAGATCGTGCGTCAACTGCGACTGCGCGATATCGGCGGCATCATCGTCGTCGACTTCATCGACATGGTGCTCGAGAGCAATCGCGATCTCGTGCTGCGTCGCCTCGTCGAGTGCCTTGGCCGCGATCGCACCAAGCATCAGGTGGCTGAGGTCACCAGCCTGGGCCTGGTGCAGATGACCCGCAAGCGCATCGGCTCAGGGCTGATCGAGTCGTTCTCGACCACCTGCGAGACCTGCAATGGTCGAGGCATCAAGGTCAACCTGCACGAGCATGATCACCTCGAGTCGCCGAAGCATCGTCGTCCCGCCAATGCTGTCGATCCCGCTGATGTTGCGGCTCGGGCATTGGTGAATCACGATGAGGAGGCCATCGAGGTTCAGGAGGTCCTCGAGATCGCCGAAGTCATTGAAGCTCTCAACGAGGCCGAGTCCGTGCTCGACGTCGAGGATGCCTTCGACGAGGCTGCGTCGGTCCTTGAGGCCGAGGATGCCGAATCGGTGATTGCAGAGATCTCCGAGGGTGGAGCCCTCGGCGGCTACTCAGGCGAGTAGTCGCCGCGATTCCCGCCTGGCGACTCCTCTGCTCCCACAGGGCATCTGGGTCGAGAACTTGAACTGCGGGCTCAACTCGTCGCCCCTCCGTCGACGTACAGGGTCTGGCCGGTGGTGTAGTCGGCGCCATCGGAGCAGAAGTAGGCCATCGCCTCGTACTGCTCCCGACTGGTGCCGAATCTCTTGATGGGGTTGCTGCCAGTGATGTCATCCGCATTGGCGAGCTGGCTGCTCGCAGCCTCGAATGCGCTGATACCAGGGGCAATGCAGTTGACGGTGATGCCGAAATCGCCGACCTCGCGCGCCATGCCACGAGTCATGTGCTCGACGGTGGCCTTGGTCAACCCGTAGGAGTTGCCGCCGCTCTTGGCTGCCATCGAGGACACATTCACCACCCGGCCCCACGCATTGGCCTTCATGGCTGGAATCGCCGCTCGGGCTGCGCGCAGGGTCCCGGTGACATTCACTGCCCAGGCGATGTCCCAGACATCGTCGGGGCAGTCGAGCAATCCGGCTTCGGCAAGCCCTCGCCACAGCCCGGCATTGTTGATCAAGATGTCGAGTCGTCCGAATTCCTTGACCGTGGCGCTGACGAGGGCGTTGACGGACTCCTGTGACGTGACATCGCACTCGATGCCGATGCACTTGGGTCCGATGGCGGAGGCCTCCTGCGCAGCGCCTGCTGTGTCCTTCACATCCGCGACGACGACATGAGCTCCGTCCATTGCGAAGTAGCGCGCATAGTCGCGCCCGAGTCCGCGCGCAGCGCCAGTGACGATGACGACCTTGCCAGCCAGGCGATCAAGAAGTTCCATGGTCGCAGTATTCGTCGGATCCTCGGTCCTGGGGCGCAAATCGATGGCATTGCGCGAGGAAGTCGTGGTCGCCGTGTCTCCTGCGTCACTGAGGATCACCCTTGTGCCGAGTGCCGCTGGGTCGGACAATCCGTCTCACACGAGACCAGATATGCAAGGGGACAGGCAATGAGCGAGCCAGAGCTGTTGATCGCGGACGATGGGCCGGTTCGCAGCCTCACCCTCAATCGACCGCAGCGCCTCAATGCGTTCACCGCCGAGGCGTACTTCGGACTCGCCGAGGCGCTCGAAGCCGCTGCCGCCGAGGATGGCGTTCAGCTCGTCCTGCTGTCCGGTTCAGGTCGTGCCTATTGCGCCGGCGTCGATCTGTATGCCCTCGGCGAGGCCGATGGCGATGAGTTCAGCCGGGGCATCAAGGCCGTGGTCCTTGCTCTTGCCACCTTTCCCAAGCCGATCGTGGCAGCAGTCCACGGCGCGATCGTGGGCTTCGGGGCAACCATGCTGCTGCATGTCGACATCGTGATCACCGCTGACGATGCGCGGTGGCGCTTTCCATTCAGCGAGCTCGGCACGGCCCCGGAGGCCGGCAGCTCCTTCATGCTGCAGAAGATCGTGGGGGAGCGTCGGGCGGCAGAGCTGCTGCTGACCTCCAGGTGGATCAGTGGCGTCGAGGCGGCCCGGATCGGCCTGGCAACCGAGTCGGTGCCTGCCGAGCAGCTCCGGGATCGAGCCCATGAGATCCTTGATCAGCTCGCGGCCCTCAAGGCTCCGGCCAACAGGGGAGCCAAGGTCCTGCTGCGCAGGGGCTGGGCCCAGGAGATCTCGGATGCGGTCGACCGGGAGACGCTGGTTGCCGGCCAGATCAGCCAGGAGCTAGGGGGCCAGGGCCTGGCCCGACCCCCGAAACAGGGCCCAGTTTGACCCATTGCAGGCACTTCCGTACGCTTAGGCACCGGACATTCTTCGTCCGCGTGCGTTCCATGTTCGGAATGCGCAGAATTACGAGGTAGGAGTACGTGGTGTACGCGATTGTGCGCGCTGGCGGCCGTCAGGAAAAGGTCGCAGTTGGCGACGTTGTAGTGCTGGACCGGGTTGCCGGTGCTCCAGGCACGTCCGTTGCCCTGCCTTGCCTCCTCATCGTCGATGGCACCACGGTGACCACCGACACCGCAGCACTTGCCAAGGTGAAGGTCTCGGCCGAGATCATCGAGCACAAGCGCGGACCCAAGATCGACATCCTCAAGTACAAGAACAAGACCGGCTACCGCCGCCGCCAGGGCCACCGTCAGGAGCTCACCGCGGTCAAGGTCACCGACATCTCGACTGGGAAGTGAACTGATGGCACATAAGAAAGGTGCATCCAGCACCCGCAACGGTCGTGACTCCAACTCACAGCGCCTCGGCGTCAAGCGCTTCGGCGGCCAAGAGGTCAACGCAGGCGAGATCATCGTCCGCCAGCGCGGCACCCACTTCCACCCGGGCGACAACGTCGGTCGCGGCAAGGACGACACCCTGTTCGCGCTCTCGGCCGGCAAGGTGGAGTTCGGTTCACATCGCGGTCGCCGCGTGGTGAACATCCTCGCTGAGTAGCTCTGCGCAGCAGCGACATCAACCTGAAACGAGGCGAGCTACGGCTCGCCTCGTTTGTCTTTGGCCCCCATGGCCACGTACGTAAGGATCAGCTATGACCACCTTCGTCGATCGCGTGCAGCTGTACGCGCAGGCGGGCGATGGTGGCAATGGCTGCGCATCGGTGCTGCGCGAGAAGTTCAAGCCGCTCGGTGGGCCTGACGGCGGCAACGGCGGCAAGGGCGGCGACATCATCCTCGAGGTCGACCCGCAGGTCACCACGCTCCTTGAGTTCCATCACCGCCCGCATCAGAAGGCCTTGAGCGGTCGTCCTGGCCATGGCAACAACCGCCACGGTGCTCAAGGCCATTCGATCGTCCTGAAGGTTCCCTCCGGCACGGTCGTCACCACCAAGAGTGGCGTCGTCCTCACCGACCTCGTCGGCGCCGGCATGAGCTATGTGCTGGCCCAGGGCGGGCGCGGCGGGCTCGGCAATGCCGCCCTGGCAAGTCCTCGTCGCAAGGCTCCTGGCTTCGCGCTGCTGGGCGAGCCCGGTGAATACCGCGAGGTGGTTCTCGAGCTCAAGACCGTCGCCGATGTCGCGCTCGTGGGCTTCCCGAGCGCTGGCAAGTCGAGCCTCATCGCCGCCCTGAGCGCTGCCCGGCCCAAGATCGCCGACTATCCCTTCACCACCTTGGTTCCCAATCTCGGTGTCGTCACTGCAGGAGACACGGTCTTCACCGTTGCCGATGTGCCCGGGCTCATCCCCGGAGCCAGCCAGGGCAAGGGCCTTGGCCTTGAGTTCCTGCGCCATGTCGAGCGCTGCAGCGTGCTCGTGCATGTGCTCGACACCGCGACGATGGAGCCGGGTCGCGATCCGCTCGACGATCTCGATGCGATCGAGAACGAGCTCGCGCTCTATGGCGGGCTTGCTGATCGACCGCGCATCGTGGCGATGAACAAGATCGACATCCCCGACGGTCGCACCATGGCCGAGCTCATCCGTCCGGCCCTGATCGGACGTGGCTATCAGGTGCTGGAGGTCTCGGCGGCAACGCACGAGGGCCTGCGCGCGCTCACCTTCGCCATGGCAACACTCGTGGCCAAGGCGCGGGCCGCTGTCGTGCACGAGATCGTGCCACGCGTGGTCATCACGCCGCGTGCGGTCAATGAGACCCCCTACACGGTCACGCGCGAGGAGGATGGCTTCCGCGTGCGCGGTGAGCGTCCAGAGCGCTGGGTCCGCCAGACCGACTTCAGCAATGACGAAGCGGTGGGCTATCTCGGCGATCGCCTTGCGCGACTTGGCGTCGAGGAGGAGCTGATCGCCCAGGGCGCTAAGCCAGGTGTCGCAGTGATGATCGGCGACGAGGAGAACGCGGTGGTCTTCGACTGGCATCCGTCGATCCAGGCCAACACCCGTTCCGAGGCCTCGCCACGCGGCACCGACGTGCGCGTGTTCCTCGGTGAACGACAGAGCAATGAGGACAATGGGGTCTATGACGACTGAGGTGCGAAGCGCGATTGCTGACGCAACGCGCATTGTCGTCAAGGTGGGCTCATCATCGCTGACGCGTCGCGGTGGCGGTCTCAATGACGATGCGATCACCAGGCTGGTTGCGCAGCTCGCCGCGCGTCGTGCCCGCGGCCATCAGGTCGTGCTCGTCTCCAGCGGATCGATCGCCACTGGCTTCCCCGTTCTCGGCCTGACCCATCGCCCGCGCGATCTGGCAACCCAGCAGGCCTCGGCAAGTGTCGGCCAGGGCATGCTGATCGCCCGTTACAGCAGTGCCTTCGCCGAGCACGGACTCACCGTCGGCCAGGTGCTGCTGACTTCGGACGACGTCACTCGTCGCGCGCACTACCGCAATGCGCAGCGAACCCTGTTCCGCCTGCTCGAGCTCGGGGTCGTGCCCATCGTCAATGAGAACGACACCGTTGCCACTGATGAGATCCGAGTGGGCGACAACGATCGGCTTGCTGCCCTGGTCGCACATGTGGTGCAGGCCGAGGCGTTGATCCTGCTCTCCGACGTCGACGGCCTGTACGACGGTCCGCCATCCCGCGGGGGTGCAAAGCTCATCACCTCGGTGAAGTCCGAGGCCGATCTCGCCGATCTGCACATCGGTGGCACCGGAGATGCGGGCGTAGGCCTTGGCGGGATGACCTCGAAGGTCGATGCGGCCCGCATCGCCACATCGGCTGGCATTCCGGTGCTCCTGACATCGGCGGCGAATGCCGAGGGCGCCCTCGGCAGGGCCAAGGTCGGCACCGCATTCGCTCCCACGGGTGCACGCACCTCATCTCGCCTGCTGTGGCTTGCGCATGCCACCACGGGCACTGGGCGCCTGCACCTTGATGCTGGCGCTGCGCATGCCATCACCCGACGGGGCTCATCGCTCCTGCCCGCCGGCATCACCTCGGTCGAGGGCACCTTCACCGCTGGTGATCCGGTCGATCTCGTCGACGACACCGGGCGAGCAGTGGCGCGCGGCCTCGTCAACTTCGACTCCGCCGAACTGCCTGGCCTGCTCGGACGCTCGACCAAGGAGCTGGCCAAGGAGCTGGGCCCGGCCTATGAGCGCGAGGTCGTGCATCGCGATGACCTTGTTCTTCTTCGACGCTGAAGGCCCTCGTTAGGCTTGACCGTATGACTGACGAACGCGCACAGGTGCTGGAGGTTGCCCGTCGTGGCCGCGAGGCCGCCAAGCAGATCCGGCAGCTCACGCGCAATGAGAAGGATGCCGCTCTCTTCGCCATTGCCGATGCCCTTGATGCGAACTGCGCGCAGATCGTGCACGCCAACGACTCCGATGTCGCGCGGGCTCGTGAGGCCGGGACCGCAGCCGGGCTCATCGATCGCCTCACCCTGAACACCGAGCGCGTCGCAGCGATTGCCGAGGCCTTGCGCGAGGTCGCGGCTCTTCCTGACCCGGTCGGTGAAGTGGTCCGCGGCTACACCCTGCCCAATGGCCTGCAGATCCGGCAGGTGCGCGTGCCGATGGGCGTGGTCGGGATGATCTACGAAGCGCGACCGAATGTGACCGTCGACGCTGCCGGCCTGTGCCTGAAGAGCGGCAATGTCGCACTGCTGCGCGGATCATCGTCAGCCGCAGCGACGAACGCGGCCCTGGTGGAGATCATGCGAGAAGCCATTGCGGCACGAGGCATTTCGGCCGATGCGATCCAACTGGTGCCCGGCATGACGCACGACTCGACCCATCACCTGATGACCGCTCGCGGCCTGGTCGATGTGCTGGTCCCGCGCGGCGGTGCAGCGCTGATCCAGAACGTCGTCGAGAACTCGACCGTGCCGGTCATCGAGACAGGCGTGGGCAATTGCCATGTCTATGTCGACAAGGACGCCGATTTTGCCAAGGCCGTGCAGATCGTGATCAACAGCAAGGTGCAACGGCCCAGCGTGTGCAATGCGGCCGAGACGCTGCTCGTGCACAAGGACATCGCCGACGCCTTCCTGCCCCTTGTCGCAGCCGCGCTGCACGACTGCGGGGTCACCCTGCATGCCGATGAGCGGGCCACCGCCCTCACCGCGCCTACCGGCATCCCGGTCGAGCCGGTCACCGATGAGGACTGGGCGATCGAGTACATGTCCCTCGACCTGGCAACCGGGGTCGTCGATTCGGTCGATGAGGCGATCGCCCATATCCAGCGCTGGTCGACCGGGCACACCGAGGCGATCGTCACCGACAGCCAGTCGGCTGCCGCGGCCTTCATCGCGGGTGTCGACTCGGCTGCGGTCATGGTCAACGCCTCGACCCGCTTCACCGATGGCGGGGAGTTCGGATTCGGGGCCGAAATCGGCATTTCCACCCAGAAACTGCACGCCCGGGGGCCCATGGGCCTGGCCGAGCTGACCACGACGACCTACATCGTTACCGGGGATGGTCACGTTCGCGGCTAGCGGGTCGCTAAAGTGTCCCGGTAGCCATCCACGAAGGGATCAGTCATGGGTTTGATCAACACGGCAGTCGTGCTCGCCGGCGAGGCGCCGTTGGATAACCCGGCAGTGTCCTCCTGGTACTTCGGACTCTTCACCTTCGCAGCTCTTGGCGCCCTGCTGGTCGTCGTCATGATGCTCAAGGTCGGCCGCTAGGTCTCGTGAGTAGTCGGCGCCTTGGCGTCTTCGGCGGCACATTCGACCCCGTCCACTCGGGTCATCTCGTCGCAGCCGTCTCGGTGCGCAATGCACTCGAGCTCGACGAGGTGATCTTCGTCCCCACCGGTCATTCGTGGCACAAGATCCCTGGTCCCCAGGCCCCGGCGATGGATCGCCTGGCGATGGTGAATCTCGCTGTTGCCGACTACGAGGGCTTCACCAGCTCCACGGTCGACATCGATCGTCCTGGCCCGACCTACACCGTCGACACGCTGACCGACCTGCAGGCGCAATGGCACCTCGACACTCCTGAGGATGATGCCTCGTGGTTCTTCATCACCGGCGCTGATGCGCTTGCCGATGTGCACAACTGGAAGGACCCGGAGGGCATCATCTCCCGGGCTCAGCTCGTCGGGGTCAGCAGGCCAGGACATGTGATCGCCACGGCACCGCTGCTCGTCGGGCACTCCACGGTCGTCGAGGTGGCAACGCCCGACATCGCGTCGACGCAGATTCGTGAGCGGGTGCATGCCGGGCTCTCCATCGAGGGACTCGTGCCCATCGTGGTCGCCGACTACATCGCCGAGCATGGCCTGTACCGCGATCACCTCGTGAGCGCCTGATGGAGCAGCAGTCGCATAAGCAGCGCTGGCTCGTACTTGCGATCGTGGTGATCGTGGTGCTCATCGGGGCTGCGGTGTCGAACATGCTGACCGGCGGCGGCACTCCCGCAGGTCGCCCCACGGCAACGCCATCGCCATCGCAGACCGGGTCGCAGGAAAAGCCTGCGCCCAAGTCGCAGCGCACGCTGCTGTTCCAGGTACGCGATGACGATCGGCGCATCGTCTACTCGTCGCTGCTGGCGACCAGCTACGGCGCTGTGAACGGCGCGCACATGTCCATTCCATCCAACTTGCTCGTGCCCATTCCCACCTGGACGCCCATGCGACTCACGGGTGATGCGAACGACACCCTGCAGAGCCAGCATGCCGTCGAGCAATTGCTCGGAGTCGATGTCGACATCTCCCTGGTGCTGGATCGCCTGGCATTGGCGGGCTTCTATGACGCGACCCTCGAACCGGCCTTGGCTGCCAAGGCCAAGGCATCACCCGATATCGACCAATGGGTCACCAAGGCCCTGGCAACCCTGCCCGCTCAATCGGAGGACGCCGGCCAGCTGCTGCTGAGCCTTGGCCATATGGCCCGTTCGAGCGCCTCGAATGCCGATCTTGTCGATCTGCTCCTGGACATTCGCAAGGACGCCCGAGCCAAGAAGCTGGATGCGGTGACCTTGCCGGTCCAGCCGGTGCGGGCAGGTCTTGCATCATCAGTCCTGCGAGCACCCACCGATGCACTGATGAAGGCCCACTACGCGCGGACCCTGCTCACTGCGGGCCAGGCAGCGACCCCGCGCGTGGTGCTCGTGCCAGCAGGAGCCTCGGCAACCCAGCTGGCGCAGGCCACCCAGGCCTTGATCGATGCCGGCATGACCGTGATCCCGGGCACTCCCGGCCAGCAGGTCTCCTCATCGCAGGTCAGTGTTCCCATCTCGGCGGTAGCCCTGGGCATCGGTCGCAAGGTCGCGACGACCCTGGGCTTCCTGTTCGAGGAGGTCAGGCAGATCAAGGGCAATGTCGTCGATGCGCAGGTCATGCTCGGACCCGACTACTCACCACTGTGAGAGGCTTGGACCTTGCAACTCACTTCCCGAGAGGAACATCTTGAGCGCGACTGAAGAAGCCAAGCATCTGGCGATAGAGGCGGCACTGGCTGCCTCGGACAAGCTGGCTCAGGACATCGTCGCCATCGACGTCAGTGAGCACCTGGTCATCACCGATGTCTTCGTGCTCGCATCTGCCGCCAATGAGCCGCAGGTCAAGGCCATCGTCGATGCTGTGCAGGAGCGGCTGCTCAAGCTGGGCGCCAAGCCGCTGCGCCGCGAGGGGGAGCAGCAGGCCCGCTGGGTGCTGCTGGACTACGGCGACATCGTCGTGCACGTGCAGCTCGCCGAGGAGCGCATTCACTACGCCATCGAGCGCCTGTGGAAGGACTGCCCCTTCATCGAGCTTCCCGCCGAGGTGAACCGTCCTCGACAGATCGCCGGAGTCGCTGAGTGAGCAACCCGCGTCGGGTGGTGTTCTGGAGGCACGGCAGGACTGACTGGAACGCTGCTGGCCGCTTTCAGGGCCAGTCCGACTCCAATCTCGACGAGGTCGGCATCGCCCAGGCCGCGGCCGCGGCTGTCGAACTGGCAAAGCTGCGGCCCACGGCCATCGTCTCCTCCGACCTCAGGCGCGCCCACAACACCGCGCTGCCGCTGGCGCAGGCCCTCGACCTCGAGGTCGTCCTGGACGCAGGGCTGCGCGAGACCTTCGTCGGGGTGTGGGAGGGCATGCACCGCTCGGACATCGAGCGCGAGCACACCGAGGACCTCCAGCAGTGGATCGGCGGCATGAACATCCGGCCCGGACTGCATGGTGAGACGCGCACCGAGGTGGCCGAACGAGTACGCCAGGCCGTGGATCGAGGGCTCGACATGATCGGTCCCGGTGAGACCCTGGTCTGCGTCACGCATGGTGCCTCGGCGATGTCAGGCATCGCCTCGCTGCTCGATCTGCCCCTTGAGCACTGGCCCATCTTCTGGGTGATGCCGAACTGCTCGTGGTCGATCGTCGTCGAGGCCCAGCCCTTCGTGCAGGCCGCCTGGCGGCTGGAGGCGTACAACACCAGGGCACCGGGACTCTGAGGCCAGGGGTCGAGCAGACCGGGGTCAACTGACCGGTATGCTTCTACCTCCCGTGCTGACTCAGGTCGGTGCATACGGGGCTGTGGCGCAGCTGGTAGCGCACCTGCATGGCATGCAGGGGGTCAGGGGTTCGAGTCCCCTCAGCTCCACCATGTGATGAGTCGGGACATGTGTCACGAACGAGGGCCCGGCCATCTGCCGGGCCCTCGTTTTGGTTGCGCCAGTAGGTCTTGTCAGGGTCGACGGTGTGTTCGCCAGCGATAGCCAATATCGAATTTCCTATGGGACATGCGTTCTGATGCCTAATGACTCGCGAGACCCACAGTCTGATGCGTTAATGGATCGAGTGATTTGATGGGCGATTTCCTGAATCGACTGAGCGGTTGCGGCAAGGCCATGCGCAGGCCAATTCTGCACCTGCTTGCGAGCAACTTTGATCGAATGCAGCCCGTAATTGTCCGCCCCATTGCTGATGGCGACAGATCTCGCGTTGCGCAGCTTATGAACGAGTCGGACCTCGATCTGTCATGGCAGGCATTTGAAGTAGAACGACCTCCGGATCTCTGCCCGATATTTGTTGCGGAGTATGAAGGGCAGATTGCAGGATTCATCGGAGGTCGATTTGATAGTGAGTACCACGAGCGCCTAGGTATAGTTG
>Ga0172380_10008332_pt1 | contig 11373 bp, 11 predicted proteins | sample Leawe162metaG_FD_119747 | JGI IMG/M metagenome (GOLD analysis project Ga0172380, IMG submission 119747) | Leachate microbial communities from a municipal landfill in Southern Ontario, Canada - Leachate well 162 metaG | ecosystem: Engineered > Solid waste > Landfill > Unclassified | place... | reverse complement strand
TGGTGATTGCCATTTTCTACACACAAACGTTATCTATATACTGGCTGGGCATTGCTGCTGTATTAGTAGCCATTTTATTCGCATTTAACTTCTCAGGCATTCGCAATGCAATTCCCTACTTTATTATTGCCGTTTTATTATGGTATGCACTACTGCAATCAGGTGTGCACGCCACTATTGCAGGTGTGTTAGGCGCATTTACCGTCCCCGCTCGCTCTAAATATGACCCCACATTATTTATTGCATACATTAAAGATCAAATGGCTCGTTTTACAACAAGCCAAAAACAGGGCGGCAACGTCATGACCAATCACCAGCTCTATACCACAGTGCAAATGCTGGATAAAAGCGTACAAGGTGTACAAACCCCGCTGCAACGACTAGAGCATATCTGGCATTTACCTGTCGCCTTTATTGTCATTCCAATCTTCGCTTTGTTCAACGCAGGCATTCCGCTACAGATGGGCTCACTAAGTGAAACGTTCACACATCCAGTCATGCTAGGCGTAACACTTGGCTTATTATTAGGCAAATTTATCGGCATTACTGGCGCATGTTGGCTGGCACTGCGTCTAGGCATTGGGCAATTACCTAGAGGTACACGTTTTAGCCAAATTGCAGCCGTATCCGTGTTAGCTGGTATAGGCTTTACTATGTCTATTTTTATTGCTGAATTGGGTTTTTCAGCGAAACACTCTGATTATTTATTGATGGCAAAAACCGGGGTACTAACAGCCTCTTTAATTGCGGGGCTCGTTGGCTATACTTGGATGTATTACTTGGGACGTAAAAAATAAGTGCTTATATTTAGCATCGATACTTAATCTACGCTAAACGAGCAAGTATTTTAGATGGTGTATTGACTGAACAGAATTTGAAATTGTTATAACATAAGCTTATTACTTCGGCCCGATGATGTTTTTAAGTTGGGCACATTACGAGCCTGTTTGGGGTTAATCACTCCCCCAGCATTAACAACGCCACACTTGAATGTTGTGTATTGTACGTATCCATCTACCCCAATATTTTTTTGGTTTGGGTGATAATTTCTTCTGCGGTTGCATTGTCGTAGTTAAATATTGAGCCTTTTGCCTCAACTTCCATTCGTGTAGCGTTATTACTGATTGATTCAATTTGAATTTGAATGTTACGCTCAGATGTTTTTGCAATCAATAATATGACGTTGTTCTTGCTATGCAAACTTTCTGATAATACTTGGATTTTCATTCGGCTCAATGCACGTTTAGTGGCTACGCGCACTTTATCTGCAGGGGCGGTAAAAGTCCGCGACGTTGTACCATTCATCGCACGGCTCAGGGCGGCTGAGCCGCCGACACCAGCGGCTGAAGTTAACATAGGCACACAAGCCGTACATAACAGGCTGGTAGCAAACAAAGAAACTATCTGTAAATATCGCATTGTTGATTCCTAACCTTCTCAAAAGAGATTGAAGCTAAACCTTAAGCGCTAAAAATGCTACGGCTACGGGATAAGCGCATTAATTTCAACATCAATTTTTTGCCCGTAAGGTTGAATGGCCTGAGTAATCCCCTGCAAATCCCCCGTCTGCTGTTTAGCATCCCCCGCCATTGACGCGCGAGCAACAACAACCACTCTATCTGCTAGTGAAAGTTTATGGTTAGAGATAAGTGCTGTGCTGTCATCTAAATGATAAACATATGGCAAATTACCTACAGTAGTGCGAACAATCGCCAATGGCATGGAGGGCCCTTGGGTAGCTCGCGCGTAGATAAATACGGTAACAGATGGATCTAAATGTTTTGCAAGTTTTGGAGAGATGCTCACCGTGCCACTAATCCCTGCGGGCTTAGAAACCGGTTGAGCAACTGATTGAGTAACAGCCGGCTTCACTTGTGGCTTAACCGTTTTATCACCTAATAATACATGCGCCTCATGAAGTGAAGCTTGCACATCGGGTAAGACCTCAGAATCTACCGGTAACGCTTGTTGCGCTCGCTCCCAGTAGCTAATCGCTTGCTTATAATCTTTGCGGTCAAATGCGGCAGTAGCTGCCAACATTAAAGCTTTCACGTGTTGCGGGTCTAGCTTCAGCGCCTGATTAACAAGAGCCTCTGGCTCGCCAGCTAGCTGACCTGCATTAACGACGGCAAGTGCATCAGCATAATCTGCCAATAATTGTGGGTCATCCGTGATTATTTTTGTAGCATGCGCATAGGCAGATATTGATTTAGCATGTTGACCAAGTTCCACATAAGACCTGGCCAGTAAGGCCCAACCTTCGCCATCTTCTGGATTATTCTCTAGTTTATTTTGTAATGGGGCTAATAATGACTCAAGATCACTCATCATATTGCTATGCCCAGTCATAGACTTTGAAGCGAAACTACTAGACGAAGCGGCAGGAATAATCACAGAATCCGGGTTGCCAAGCTTGTAATAAAGCGAAGCTGCAAGCAACGGAATGACTAATAGCAAAACCAAAGCTAGCGACCTATCCGGAGCGGTCACTACTGAAGAGTTCTGTACATCGCCTATTTCTTCCAGAATACGACGTTCAAGCTCCCCTTTTGCCACTTCATACTGCACCGCATCAAGTGCGCCATTCGCTTTATCTTGCGCCAACTCTGCAAACTGTTGGTTAAAAATTGTGCGCTTTTCTGTATTTACATCTACATTTTCGTTATCTTTTGGGCGCACAAGTGCCGGCAATATCAGCGCCAATACGGCAAGTAGCAATAAAAACGCAATTATCCAGAATACCAGCATCATGATTCCTCATTAAGTAACGCATTCACTTTACGTGCTTCATCCGCACTCAGTGGCAAATTTCCTGCCGACTTTGCACGCCGGCGCAACATCAAGAATAAACCTATGCCGCCCCCTAGCAAGAGGGCAAACGGGCCAAACCATAGCAATAACGTCGTTGACTTCAATGGTGGTCGATATCTCACGAAATCCCCATACCGTTCAACTAAATAATCAGTTATTTGTTGATCACTCATGCCCTTGGTAGCCATTACGCGTATTTCCTGACGTAAATCTTCAGCCAGCTCAGAGTGTGAATCAGCCAAAGTCTGGTTTTGGCACACTAAACAACGTAATTCTTCGGATAAACGCTGCACCTGTGCTTCAACAGCAACATCATCATGCAGTGGGCGTGCTTCATCTGCCCATGCATTCGCTATCAACATCAGACAACATACTGTCACTACACGAAATATCAACTTCATTGAATTTGCAGCCTTTTGACTAAGGGTAAAATCTTATCGCGTAGCACCGCTTCAGTAATGGGTCCAATCTGCTTATAGGCAATAACGCCCGCTTTGTCGATAACATAGGTTTCCGGCACACCGTAAACGCCATAATCAATACCGACGCGTCCGTTTTCATCAACAGCTGTCGCCACATAAGGATTGCCCCGCTCGGCAAGCCACTGTAGCGCATCTAAACGTGTATCTTTGTAATCCAAGCCATAAATGGGCACGACACCGCTTTTAGAAAGTGCAACTAATACATGATGTTCATCTCTACAGGCGCCGCACCATGAAGCCCATACATTGAAAAGCCATACCTTACCCAACATATCTTTATTAGAAATCATTTTGTCTGCATTATCCAACCGAGGTAAGCTGAATGCGGGTGCAGGCTTACCGACTAGCGGTGATGGCACCTCGCGCGGATCAAGATTAAGACCCACAAAGAGGAAGCCGACCACAACCAAGAATATAATCAGAGGCAATAATGCTCGCTTCAAGTTGATATCTCCGTTGCATTCTCAGGCAATGGTTTAGTACGGCTTTTTAAACGGTAGCGCCTATCAGAAATTGCCAATAGACCACCAAAAGCCATCATCAAACAACCAAACCATACCCACTCCACCATCGGTTTATGGTAAATACGTACACTCCATGCCCCACCATCTAACGGCTCACCTAATGAGGCGTATAAATCATGGATGACACTTGGGCTGATACCTGCTTCAGTCATTGGCATATTTTGTACGTGATATAACCTTTTTTCAGGGTTAATCAGCGTGCGTTCAATTCCGTTTTTTGTAATACGTATATGCCCTCTGCTTGCTGAGTAATTAGGCCCTTCAATCTCTGTAACACCTTCAAACGTAAAATCAAAACCTGCCAAGTGTGCGACATCTCCAGGTGACATGCGCACTGCGATTTCTGATTCAAATCCTTTAACGACGGTCACGCCTAAGGTAAACACCGCAATCCCCAGATGCGCAATCACCATTCCCCACCAAGAATACGAATTAGATTTTATCCGCGCCATTAGCGACTGATCACTACCACGTAACCGCTGATAAACGAGATTAGCAGTTGTAGCAAAAATCCAAAATGCAAGAAACAAGCCCAAGCCTATCATGGGTGTCCAGTGACCAAGCAGTAAGGGTAAGATCACTGCAGTTGCAACGCTAATACCAAATGCCCAGCGTAAGCGCATTGCCAACTCAGGTAACGTTGCCTGTTTCCAGCGCGCAATAGGGCCTACACCCATTAAAAATAACGCTGGTGCCATCAATGGGGCAAATACGGTATCAAAATATGGCGGCCCAACTGAAATTTTGCCTAGGCCAAGTGCATCCAGAAATAGCGGGTAGAGCGTGCCAAATAATACCGAAATAGCGGCCACAGCTAGCAGTACATTATTCGCAAGTAAAAAGCTTTCTCTTGAAACCACACCAAACTTGCCGCCACGCCCTACGGTTGGTGCGCGCCATGCAAAAAGAAGCAGCGACCCACCAATCACAAGTACAAGAAAAGCCAGTATAAAAAGTCCGCGTCTTGGGTCGGTAGCAAAGGCATGTACTGAGGTAAGCACGCCTGAACGTACAAGAAATGTGCCTAGCAAACTTAAAGAAAACGCGCAGATAGCCAGTAATACAGTCCAGGCTTTGAAGCTGCCTCGTTTTTCTGTCACTGCCAATGAGTGCATGAGTGCCGTGCCTACCAGCCATGGCATAAATGAAGCGTTCTCAACGGCATCCCAGAACCACCAACCGCCCCAGCCCAGCTCATAATAAGCCCAGTTACTGCCTGCCATAATGCCTATTGTCAAAAACACCCAAGCTAATGTCGTCCATGGACGAGACCAGCGCGCCCAAGCTGAATCCAACTCACCGCCAAGCAACGCTGCAATTGCAAAGGCAAAGGCAACTGAAAACCCAACATAGCCCATGTAAAGCATTGGCGGATGGAACACCATGCCAGGATCTTGTAGTAACGGATTCAAATCACGGCCATCCATCGCAGCAGGAATCAAACGCTCAAACGGATTAGAAACAGAGAGCATAAACAACAAAAAACCGACACTAATTAAACCCATGACGCCTAGTATTCGCGCACGCATCGCGCTGGGCAAGTGTTTAGAAAAGAAGCTCACGGCCACTGTCCAAACGCTTAGGATTACGGCCCATAATAACAATGACCCTTCATGTCCGCCCCACACCGCTGCAATGCGATATTGCAAAGGTAGTCTTGAATTGGAGTTAGATGCCACATAGGTGACGGAGTAATCCATCGTTGCAAATGCATAGGCCAAACAAATAAATGCAACCGCGACCAATAAAAACTGCGCACGCGCTGCCGGTTGAGCCAACCCCATCCAGACCACATTGCCACGTGTAGCGCCGATAATGGGAAAGACGCCCTGAATCAACGCCACAATTAAAGCTAGAATCAAAGCAAAATGGCCAATTTCAGGGATCACATTAACATCCTTTTTTTATGTTCATATCTATTTAAATAACTTGATTTAACGCTTAAATGCTACTTTGACTGAATATCAGCAGGCGCTTCTTTAGCGCGTTTCAAGGCTTCGGCCGCTTCCGGCGGCATGTAGTTTTCATCATGTTTGGCAAGCACTTCACTCGCTTCAAACACACCGTTAGCGCCGACCTTCCCTTGTGCCACAACACCTTTACCCTCTTTAAACAGATCAGGCAGAATACCTTTATAGATAACCTCAACTGTTTTAGCTGTATCCGTGATGCCAAAGTGCACAGTCAGGCCATCATCCTGACGTTTTAAACTATCTTGCACGACTAACCCGCCGATACGAAAACTTGTCCCGTGCGGCACTTCACCACTAACCACCTGCGTTGGCGTATAAAAAAATACCATATTGCTTTTAAACGCATTCAAAATAAGCATCACCGCCAGACCTAACAAGGCTAGGCCAATTGCAATTAAAATGAAGCGTTTGTGCCTTGCTTTAATCGTCATTATTTATCCTGTGCCAGCAACTTGGCCAAATTTAGTGCCACGGCACTGCGCTTACGCAAAGCCAATATTTCCCAGACTATACATAATGCTGTAAGCCCGAATGAGAACCACACATAGAAGGCATAGCCACCCATATCAAAAAATGCTGACCAACTTGACCATTGCATTATGCATTACCTCCTGCGCTTAGTGACCGCTCTTTGACCCAATCTGATGCACGTTCACGCTCAAGCATAATGCAGCGCACGCGCATCAAGGCCACGGCAATGGTGTACATCCAAAAAGCCAGCGCCATCAACAACATCCCCAGTAGCATCGTGGTCACCATTTTTGGTGCCGCGCCCATACTGATGGTTGAGCCCTGATGCAGCGTGTTCCACCATTTAACTGAAAAATAAATAATGGGCACGTTCACCACACCGACCAATGCCAATAATGCCCCCGCTTTATCTGCTTTACGTGGGTCATCAATAGACGATTGCAATGCAATAAATCCCAAGTAAAGAAACAACAAAATCAGTTCGGAAGTAAGGCGTGCATCCCATACCCACCATGCGCCCCACATTGGCTTACCCCAAAAAGAACCTGTGACAAGTGCCAATAAAGTAAATATTGCGCCTGTCGGCGCTAAAGCCTGCGCCATCATCGCAGGTAATCGTGCATTCAATGACAAACCTAACGCTGCCCATCCTGCCATGACCATGTAAATGAACATCGACATCCACGCGGCAGGCACATGTACAAAAATAATGCGGTAGGCTTCACCCTGCTGAAAATCAGTCGGCGCAATAAAAAAACTGATATATAACCCGATGACAGCAAAAATACTAGCCGCCCATGCGAACCATGGAATCATGCGTCCAGCGAGTGGATAAAAAGTCTGTGGGGATGAGTATTTAAACCAATTGATGTTCATCACTATTTAATTCACTTAAGTTTTTTATTCAACAGAAATACGCAAAGCCGCCGCCGTAGCAAAAGGCGCCAACACTAAAGACAACAAACTAAACGCGGCTAGCAGCGACAAATGCGCTTCTGCACTCATACCGTGCTGACTCGCAGCAACCGCACCTGCGCCAAAAATGAGCACTGGAATATACAATGGCAACACCAGCAAGGCGATCAGCAACCCACTACCGCGTACACCCAGGGTAAGTGCCGCGCCAATGGCGCCAATCAAGCTCAGTGCAGGCGTTCCTAACAATAGCGATAACACTAACACCAACAATGCGTCATTTGGTAGCGCGTATTGCAAGCCAATCATTGGCGCCAGCAAAACCACCGGCAACCCGCACACAATCCAATGTGCCAGAACTTTAGCAATGACCAGCATTGGCAATGGTTGCGGCGCAATTAACATCTGCTCCAAACTGCCGTCAGAAAAATCTGACGCAAACATACGCGTCAAAGAAAGCATCCCTGCCAACAACGCCGCCACCCACAAAACACCAGGGGCAATACTACTTAATACAGCGGGCTCTGGGCCTATCCCCAACGGGAAGAGGCTAGCTACAATCAGAAAGAAAAACAAAGTGGTAGCAACATCTGAACGTCTGCGCAATGCCAGCAAAATATCGCGCTTAAATATAGTGACCCATGCGCGATTCATATATCCAACCTTAAAACCTGTGTTGATTGCGCACTGATGGCAACGTCTTGATGCGTTGTAATAATCGCCATTCCATCATTATTTAGGTGGTGGTTAATACGAGCCACTAGTACATCAATTGATGTACTATCCAGCGTAGCAAAAGGTTCATCCAATATCCATAACTTACGTTCTGTAAGCCATAGCCTAGCTAACGCCACACGCCTTTTTTGGCCTTGTGACAACACGCGCACTGGTAAGTTGGCACAACGCCCAACGCCGATTGCTTCAAGTGCGTCTAATACGTCTGGCTTATCTGCATGATCACCTGCCAATCGCATGCTGGCCTGCAAATTCTCTATGGGGCTTAAATCCTCTTTTAACCCGTTCAAATGGCCGATATATAACAAGTTTGCCTGAAACACTTCAAGCACATGCTTAACTTGCTCACCTTGCCAACAAATCGATCCTGATTCAGGCTGCATCAAACCACACAGTAACCGTAGCAAACTACTTTTACCACTGCCGTTGTCACCTAGCACATACAGCAAGCCGCCTGGTTTTAGAGTAAACCGTATATGCCTGAATAATAGCCGGTCACCTCGTATGCACATGAGGTCATCCGCGGTGAAGCCCTTAGATATCAATGCGATAACCTACAAAAGCGGCATCACGGACGGTACGAGTATGACCTTCATTACTGTGTGTATTATCAACATCTAAGCGAACTTCAGCCTCTATGGTTGCTTTCTCACGCAAGCGATAACTTGTGCGTATCGTTGGAGAAATCAAATAAGTCAGCGTATCAGGGTCAGAATCTTGGCGTAGCAATTGCAAGGTGCTATCAATACGCCATTTTTCAGCAGGAGCAAAGCCGTTACTAAATAATATTGACTGGCTACGGCTTGTTTTGCCGCTGGTGAATGTTGCACTAATCACTGAAGTATCATCCTTGAATAAAGTATCTGTTCCCACACCTTGAATATGGTAAGTCCAGATATTACCGGTTCCTGTAACAGATCTTTTAAAATTTTCTATTTCTAGCGCACTTAAAACAATCCCATTGTCCAATGCCTGTTTTTCAAACAACGCTATCGCAGCAGCACCTGCTCCGGGTTGGCCTGACGTTCTGCTCACCTGCATATCACCACCTAATTGCCAACGCGTTGTTATTTGTTTGGTTGCACCAAACAATGCCGTCTCAGTTTTTAACGTGCTTCGAATTGCCTCATCTTGCAACATTGAATCCGTCCAACCAGTTGCACGCTTAGCGCGATTCAAGGTTGAGTATTTGCCAGCCAATGCACTTCCAGTCAGTGCATTGACCGTAGTTAAAATTGGTGAGTTACGATAATCTACTAAAAAGTTGTAATTGATACCATTCTCAGTTTGCCAGTTACCCTGTGCCATCGCTGTATTGACGCGTTTATACAGGGTATCGTAATCCAATAAAGAATATATAGATCGCCCATTATCAAAGTAACGTACCTCACCCCCTACTGCACGACGGTCTGTCACATCTTTAACTGTCTGGTTCACAAAAAATACATTACCACTCCAGTTTTCAGACAGCGGCCCAATATCTAAGTTAATCCCATAAAACTGACGTCTGTAATCAACAGAGTATTCAGCCAAGGTACCTGCCACTACATTAATTTTATATTGCGGTGTAAATCCATAGCGCAACCATGCGCCATCGAACCTACCCAAAACACCACCGGAGTTGCCGCTTTGCCTGCCAGCACGAATCATATAATCGATCGCCTTATCTTCAAACTCAACATAAGCCGCATCAGTTCTATCTCTGTTGGCATGTCTATTACTGGCCGTAGGTGATAGGTAATCCATCGTTTGCCGGTTCCGAAACACAATTTTGCCATCATATTCATTTTGACGTGTGCGCGCCGTGAGGTTGATGCTACTCACAAGGGACGACTGATCATGCGACTTAGTTTTACTAATTTTACTACCGTCCGGATTATAAGTGCGGGTATGCGCATCATAGTAATATTGATCCCAACTGCCATATACCGTGGTTTCATGTATCTCCCGTATGGCTTTTTTTGCAGCTTTCTTATCAGCACCACCGGCCTTGAGTGCAGCATCCACAATGGCTAACTGCTTACGAACACGGGGCACACCACTACCTTCAGGATACAATTTCAAATAAAGTGCATATTCTGCCTTAGCCTTTGCAAACTCCGAGTTTTTTTCACGTGCTATACCAATTAACTCCTGCGCGTCCTCACCGGCTTTATTAAAAGGCAAGTTGAGTGCAATGTTAAGCAACTCAATGGCTTTTGCATATTCTCCTGAATCTATCGCAGCACGGCTATCTGCCACCAATTTCTCTGCATAACTATCCAAGGTCATGCCCTCTGGAACGCCTGGAACATCCACTGACTGCCCACCTTCAACTGTAGCCACTTCGGGCGTTGCTATATTTTCGGATAGTGGCGGAGTGCCTTTTGGTAAGGGCACGTGAATAATAAGACCGCGACCACTACTATCTGGTGTGATGCGGAATTTAACTGGTTTTTTGAATCGAATAGCAATGGTATTAGTCTTTTGATCAGGAAAGTTTATTGTAAATTCCGGCACTAGATTAGTAGGTGGAGAACTCAAAAACTCACGCTTGGTCGGCACTGTAAAGCCCAAGTTTTTATATTCAGGAAATTCCAAGAAAATTTGCACACGACTAGCTACATTGGTAGGCGCATGCCTGATGTAACGTATCTGCGTTTTAAATTCAATGTGAATATCAGCCTCAGTTTTTGTTTGTATGATATCAACCTTATCAAGTATCGGATCAGCAAAAGCAACTGCTGGCGATAACAAAAAAAATAAAATTAAAGTTAAGGTGAGGTTTTTAAATATATTCATTTTCATCTTTTTCTATTAAAACAATTTACGTAATATTGATATGCAAGTTTTACAAGTTGTAATTTTCAGTTAATGTCAATTGCAACTAAGCAACCATTCTCTTAGTATTATTTATCAAATGTACTGGTATTGTGGCAGCCAGAGGCATTACAGTCTTTGGGAGAGTTATGAGACTTAGATTCAACCCCTGGATATTTTGCACCGTGACACCCTCTACATGTCATCCCTGTAAGCAAGGAATGATTTGGTTTTTTAGTGCTGCCAAAATTACTCATGCTCGTATGGCAAACATCGCATGAAAGTCCAGTGATCGGCACATGGTTAGACGGCCTGCCCGTTGCAGAACTACCGTTATGACAAGCAGAACAAGTGCCTGCAACAACGCCCGTATGATTCATTGTCGCACCGGCAAATGTCGTAGTACTCTTATGGCAGACCTCGCAAGCCGCCGTAGTTTGCACGTGATTACCTGACTTGCCTATAGCCGTTGAGCCGTTATGGCAACTGTTACAACCCGTGGTAATCCCCGTGTGACTCATTGTCGCACCACTAAAGGTACTAGTACTCTTGTGGCAGGTTTCGCAGGCGGCCGTGGTTGAAATATGGTTACTAGATTTACCTTTGGCGGTGCTGCCGTTATGGCATGAAGCACAACCTGTGGTAATACCGGTGTGATTCATG
>Ga0172380_10008331_pt1 | contig 11375 bp, 13 predicted proteins | sample Leawe162metaG_FD_119747 | JGI IMG/M metagenome (GOLD analysis project Ga0172380, IMG submission 119747) | Leachate microbial communities from a municipal landfill in Southern Ontario, Canada - Leachate well 162 metaG | ecosystem: Engineered > Solid waste > Landfill > Unclassified | place... | reverse complement strand
GGCTTCTAAAATACAAAAGAATTATTTCACTTTAATTTCTATTTCTTTCGGTTTTGCTTCTTCTGCTTTTGGAATCGAGATTTTCAACTGTCCATCTACAAATTCTGCTTCAATCTTTTCTTCGATAATTAACTCAGGAAGAGTGAATGAACGATAGAATTTTCCATAAGCTCTCTCTGTTCTATGAGTTTGAATATCTTTTGATTCAACTACACTTTTTCTTTCGCCACTGATTGATAGACGACCGTTATTGAAAGAAATCTTTACGTCCTCTTTCTTTACTCCCGGTAAATCTATATGTAACTGATAATGATTTTTGTCTTCTGTTATATCAGTTAATGGCAACCAGTTCGATAATGAAGATTCTGAATCTTGCTCTGAATTTTTGTTTAGCATTTCACCAATTGAATTAAAGAATTTACTAAATTCTCTTTCAGTGTTGTAAAATTCTCTTGTTGGGTTATATCTTAATAAGGTCATTTCTGCCTCCATTTTGTTTATTTGTTATGTTTAATTTTACTTATATACAATAAATTTCCGTGCCAAATTATTTTATAGCCGTAATTCATTGTAAAACAATAAGTTATAGCAATTTGGCACTTTGAATGTAATAACATTAATTTCGTCATACTAATTGTCGTATATGATGCTTTCCCGACATCAGGGCATTTTATATGTCATTTTTACTATACATCTTTAGACGTTGAAAATAAAATTAATTTCCTTTCTTTCTAATTTGGTTGTATTTTTATTCCTTATTTTCTAAAGAAAAGAGATAATGGATTTTAAGAAACATCTAAAACAGACTATAATACTTTCACTACCTATTGCGATAGGTCAGCTAGGGCATGTTATGCTTGGGGTTGTCGATAGCTTGATGGTTGGGAAAATCGGTTCTGCTTCTTTAGCCGCTGCATCTCTTGTAAATAGTCTCTTTTTCTTGGTACTCGTTTTCGGAATCGGTGTTTCTTATGCACTTACACCATTAATAGCTATTGCAGTCGGTGCTAAAACAAATAATGAAGGTGGCTCTCTTATTAATAACTCATTAATTGTGAACCTTGTTACCGCCGTAGTGATAGTCGCAGTTCTCTGGGGTGTTTCATTCCTAATCCCTTATATGAGTCAACCCGAAGATGTAGTAGGTTTAGCCATTAGTTATCTCCGAATTATCACGCTTTCAGTCGTCCCTTTTTTAATATTCCAAACTTATAGGCAATTTCTCGAAGGTCTCTCGATTCCTAATCCGCCTATGTATATTGCTATCGGGGCGAACTTTTTTAATGCGTTCATTAATTGGATTTTTATCTTCGGAAAGTTTGGTATTGAACCAATGGGTTTAGATGGAGCAGGTTATGCCACAACCATCACTCGTACTTTAATGGCTCTATCATTGATGTTTTTCGTCTTTAAATATCAAAGAGTTGCAAAATATTCTCCGGGCTTAAACTTCCGATTATTCGATTTAAAAATTATTAAGAAAATTATAAGCATCGGAATTCCCACTGGTTTCCAATACCTTTTTGAAGTCGCCGCTTTCTCATTTTCGGCAATTATGATCGGCTGGCTTGGTAAAATTCCATTAGCAGCTCATCAAGTAGCTATATCACTTGCTTCATTAACTTATATGGTAACTCTTGGAATTTCATCTGCAGGAACTATTCGTGTAGGTAATTTTCTCGGTGAAGGGAAAATTGATGATGTAAAAAAAGCCGGCTATTCTGCACTTGCCCTATCTATTTCTTTAATGTCAGTCTTCGCCGTTATTTTTATTCTATTTAGAAACTATCTCCCACTAATCTTTATTAATGAAAAAGAAGTAATTCTATTAGCTGCTAATCTTTTTATAATTGCCGGATTTTTCCAACTTTCCGATGGCACTCAAGCTACGGGACTTGGAATTTTGCGCGGTTTGACTGACGTAAAAGTCCCTCTTTATCTTAGCTTCGCCGCTTACTGGTTATTCGGAATCCCTGCCGGATTATTTTTTGGATTTTATCTTGATATGGGAACAGTTGGCATCTGGATTGGGCTTTCAATTGGTCTTACTATTCTAGCTCTACTTTTAGTAATCCGATTCAAAACCAAAACTGATCAACTATTGTTTTCTAAGAATCTTGGATCAATTTCTTAACTTGCCGTTGCATCATTTGTATAATTCCTATTAATCCAAGATTTTTCCCCATTGAAAGATTATACCCAAATATTCTGAATACTATATCAGTATTTATAGTAATTACTGATTGTAAGTCGGTATTCTCAAGCCCTTCTTCTAATATTGAACATAATGCTTTTGCTGAAACTCCATGCGGATTTTCCACGTAAAAATAAAATCGTGGATTACCCACTTCATTAATTATACTCCAGACATAAACTCCAGACTCGCAATATTCAACTTTTTTATCTAATGCGTAAGGTTTTGAAGCAATGGTTTCAGGTACTTCCTTAAAACTATCTGCATACGAGATAAGATATTCAATCTTTTCCTGATTATCCATATTCTCAAAAAATTCAACTATCTTCTCTAATTTATCTATCATTTAATTCTCATTTTTGAATTGGGAGCCCAACTGAATTCCCCCATTCAGTCCAACTACCATCGTAATTTTTTACATTTTTAAATCCAAGTAGATATTTTAATAAGAACCATGTATGGCTACTTCTTTCTCCTATTCTGCAATAAACTATTAAATCATCATCACTATTTAGGTGATTTTCAACAAGATATAGTTTCTCTAATTCATCTGCAGATTTAAAAGTACCGTCTAAGTCATTGACTGCTTTTGCCCAAGGTACATTTAATGCCCCAGGGATATGACCTCCTCTTAACGCACCTTCATTTGGATATTCAGGCATGTGTAATCTCTTCCCTGTATATTCCTCCGGACTCCTTACATCAATTAATGACATTCCATTTTTTATATGAAATACAACATCATCCCTAAATGCTCTTATATCATTATCATTCCTTGTCTCTGACTTATAATCCGATTCTTGATATACAATTACTTCGCGAGTTAGTGGCTTTCCCTCTTTTTCCCATTTTAATCTACCCCCATTAATTATTTTAGCATTTGTATGTCCAAATAATTTAAATACCCAAAACGCATAGCAAGCCCACCAGTTACTTTTATCTCCATAAAATACCACTGTAGTATCATTTGATATTCCGTTCTTTGACATCAATTTTTCAAAATCTTCTTTTCCAATATAATCCCGGACTAATTGATTATTTAAGTCATTAGTCCAATCAATTTGAACAGCTCCCGGAATATGTCCTGTTGAATATAATAGAGGGTCCTCATTTGATTCAACAATTCTTATCTCTTTCTTATCAAGATTTTGTAGAAGCCAGTCAGTTGTAACTAAAACCTCTTTATTAAAATATTCTTTTTCATTTTTAGATTTCATTTCTCAAACCCTTTCTTTTTATTTATTTTTGCATTCAACTGATAAACCAATATTTCCTCTATTTTGTTCTGCATAAAGGACCTTTTAATGAATAAATTTGCACCTGTATTTGTAATTATTGCAGCTTCCCTCTGGGGTATCGATGGTATTATTCTTCGCCCAGCACTTTATAATCTCCCCGTACCTTTAGTCGTACTAATTGAAACCTCAATTGCTGCAATTTTATTAACTCCAATTTTAGCATTGAGATTAAAATCCATCAAGCAATTAAAGCTTAAAGATTGGATCGCCTTTATGGGAGTTGCCCTCCTTGGTGGTGCTATCGGTACAATGGCAATAACCAAAGCCCTCTTTTATGTGAATTTCGTAAACCTTTCAGTTGTTATTTTAATCCAAAAACTACAACCTGTTTTTGCTCTAACTTTTGCAGCACTTTTCCTTAAAGAAAGACTACCAAAAGAATTTTTCTTATGGGCTGCATTCGCTATTGTCGGAGCATATTTAATGACTTTTGGTTTTAAACTTCCAATTCTTACGACCGGTGATAAAACAATTCTCGCCGCAGGGTTGTCTATAATCGCAGCTGCAAGCTTTGGCTCTTCTACTGTTCTTTCAAAACGAGCATTAAAAAACGTCTCGTATGAAACAGGTACTTATCTTAGATTCTCTATCACTGCTTTAATTATGTTGATAATTAACATTTTTATGAATGATTTCGGCTCAGTTTCCCAAATAAATTTTCATCAATGGATAATATTTCTAGTTATTGCTCTTACTACCGGTGGAATAGCAATCGTTTTTTATTACTATGGACTTAAAAGAATCTCCGCCTCAGTGGCTACTATTTGCGAACTTGCATTCCCTCTCACAGCTGTTATTCTCGAATATTTTATTCATCAGAATATTCTTTCGGCTGTTCAATGGTTTGGTGTAACTATTTTGCTCCTTAGTATAATAAAAGTAAGCGGCGTAAAATTCATTAAGAGTAATTGATTATTTATTCTCTTTTTCAAACTTGAGCGATGCTGAATTTATACAATACCTTAAACCTGTTGGCTGTGGTCCATCATCGAATAAATGTCCGAGATGCGCTCCACATCTCTTGCATACTACTTCTGTGCGTGTCATGAAATGACTATTATCCACTTTCTCTTCAATCATACTTGCATTTTCTGTTGCAGAGAAACTAGGCCAGCCGCATCCCGCATCAAACTTTGTCTCGGAAGTAAATAACACTTCGCCGCATCCTATACATCTATATTTCCCATCTTCAAAATTATTCCAATATTCGCCTGTGAATGGTCTTTCTGTTCCCTTTTGTCGAGCTACTTCATATTGCTTTGGGGATAATTGCTCTTTCCATTCAGCATCTGTCTTTTCAATTTTTTCCATAATCTTTACCTCATCTTTTTGATGATTAATTTCCGGTTGAGTACATCCAACCACTATCGCCATAAGTAATAATATTTTTTTCATAATAGATAATATGACAAATTGTCGATTAATAATCCATACAATTATTAATGACCTAAATAGATTTTTTTAATTGAGATTATTCTGATAGTCTTTTGCTTCTTGAAGTGAATTGAAATAACCGATTCTTACACGATACCATGTACCACGGCGTTGGCTTACAAATGCTTCTTGTACAAATGCTTTATGCCCTGTGGCTATTAATCTATCAGCTTCACTTTCTGCTGTAGCTTTATTTTTCCAACTTGAAACTTGGAAGCAATATAAATTTCCGTCTGTAAATACTACTCCCTCAGGATTTGTTTCATTCTCCGATTGATATTGTGTTGAATTAGATTTTTTTACTGACCCAATTTTTATATCAGGCAATTTGGTTTTTGGTAATTCCTGTGATTCATTATTTATCTTTATATCGATTTTTTCGTTGCTCGCTTTTGGTGCTTCATCCGCATTTTTTTCTATACTTATTTCAGGAAATTTTTCTTTATTGTTTTCAACGGTTTTCTTTAATATCTCTTCTGGACTTGATCTGTCCTCAATCGTCTTAACTATATCTTTACTTAATTCAGAAAATATAACCGGATCAAGAATAGCAACATTATCGGCATTTATCCCGGCGTCTCCGGTATCAGTTTTAGAAACATCTCTCCCCTTACCGGCATCATCGTTAGAAGCATCCACTACCTTTCTAGCATCAGCTTTTCCGACATCTACCTGGGGCACATTGTTTTTTCCGAAATTATTTTTAGCAGAATCATTACCAACACCCTCACCTTTTGCAACATCATTTTTTGCTATCTCTTTTTTAGTCGTATCTTTTTTTGCAACAGCACTTTCAGGCTCTTTAAATATTTTCACTTTCGTAAGACTTCCGCCAAGTATATCAACGCATTTATTATATATTGCACTCATAATCGGTGAGTTCTCGATAGGTGTAGATAGGTTCTCATTATTCAATGAGAATGAAGGGAGATTCGATTCGCCTACTATTTTATTCTTTTCATTATAATATAAAACCCCTATTACATTATATTTCCTCATAAAGGAATTAAACAGAAGTTGGGATTTCACACTTTTTACTTCTTCATTTATATTACTTATTTGTTGCGGAGTTTTATAAATTATTATACTTAATAAAGAAATTTGATTCTCGTATTGTTTAATCGAAGACGTATCAATATTTGCTACCTGTCTTTCGTCTTCAAAAACATTCAGCCATTTTTGCCCGTATGCATTGCCGGACAAGAGGAGAATAAAAACAAAAACAATATAAAATTTTCTCATTAATTCTTTATCTTATTAGATTGATTTTTAAATTTACAAAAATTGTACAATTCTTACAGTAATAAATTAATCTGGAGTGAAAATGTCCACTGAAATCTTGGCACGTCTTCAATTCGCTTTTACAATCGGTTTCCATTATATCTATCCCCCTCTTAGTATCGGACTTGGGGTAATCCTCGTCATAATGGAAGGCATGTATCTTAAAACAAAAAAACCACTTTATGAAAAAATGACAAAATTTTGGGTAAAGATTTTCGCCCTCACTTTTGCACTTGGTGTTGCAACGGGAATAGTGATGGAATTTGAGTTCGGTACTAACTGGGCAACATATTCAAGATTCGTAGGAGACGTCTTCGGCAGTGCTCTTGCCGCAGAAGGTATTTTCGCATTCTTCCTCGAATCCGGTTTTCTTGCAATTCTCGTCTTCGGTTGGGAAAAAGTTTCCCCTAAAGTTCATTTTTTCGCTACTATAATGGTTGCTCTCGGAGCAATGATGAGTGCCGTATGGATTGTAGTAGCTAATTCTTGGCAGCAAACACCCGCCGGCTTTCATATCGTAGGCGAGGGACTTAATGCACGTGCCGAAATTACAGATTTCTGGGGAATGGTTTTTAATCCTTCTTCTATGGAAAGACTTTCTCATACATTATCAGGTGCATGGCTAGCTGGTGCATTCCTCGTAATTAGCGTTAGTGCTTATTATTTGCTAAAGAAAAGAAATATTGAATTTGCAAAGAATTCAATTAAGATTGCTCTTATCGTTGCTACATTTGCTTCCCTATTTCAATTATTCACCGGACATCAAAGTGCAGTAGGGATTTCAAAAACTCAACCTGCAAAATTAGCCGCTTTTGAAGCACATTTTGATTCATCCGCTGTCGCTCCTCTTTACCTATTCGGATGGGTAAATGAAGATAATCAAAAAGTAAATTTCGGTATCGCTATCCCGGGTATGCTTAGCTATCTAATATATGGCGATGCTGATCGTCCCGTAACCGGACTTAATGCTTTCGCAAAAAATGATATCCCACCTGTAAATATTGTATTTCAATCGTACCATTTAATGGTGGCAATAGGCATGGCTCTAATTGCTATCTCCTTATTTTCGATTTTCCTTTGGTGGCGGAAAAAACTATTCGACCATAAATGGTTCTTATATGTTTTGGTTTTTTCGGTACTCGGTCCACAGTTAGCTAATCAACTCGGTTGGATTTCTGCCGAAGTTGGCAGACAACCGTGGATAGTTTATAACCTTCTTCGTACTTCAGAAGGACTTTCAAAAGCAGTAGAAAGTAGCCAAATCGTTTTCTCACTTATCCTTTTTGGTATAATTTATTTGCTCTTATTCATACTCTTTATCTTTCTATTAAATCAAAAGATTCAACATGGACCGGATGACCCTGAAACTATTCCTTCCGAATATGAACATCAGAAAACCGCTTTAGATAGAAATATAGGAGAATAAGAATATGGAATTTACTTTTGACTTAAATACAATTTGGTTTATACTTATCGGAGTATTATTAGCTGGATATGCAATATTAGACGGATTCGATCTCGGTGTTGGCTCTCTACATCTCTTCGTTCAAGAAGATGAAGATAGAAGAATTCTAATTAATTCTATTGGACCGGTATGGGATGGAAATGAAGTCTGGCTCGTAACGGGCGGTGGTGCTCTATTTGCAGCGTTCCCTCATGTTTATGCCACTGTCTTCTCCGGTTTTTATACTGCATTTATGCTTCTACTATTTGTACTCATTTTCCGTGCAGTCGCAATTGAATTTAGAAGCAAACAGCCGATGGCTTGGTGGCGTAAAAGTTGGGATGTGGCATTCTCTGTCTCAAGTATACTAATCGCTCTACTCATGGGAGTAGCTCTTGGTAATATAATAACCGGTATCCCTCTCGGCGCAGATAAAGAATTCCAAGGAACATTTTTATCGCTACTTAATCCTTATGCAATCATGGTTGGAATTACAACCGTTGCCCTCTTTATGATGCATGGCTCAATCTATCTCGCAATGAAAACCGAAGGTCATCTTCAAGAAAGAGTAACAAAATGGATTAATAATACAATCATTTTCTTTGTTATTACTTATGTAACAACAACCATGTTCACTCTAATATATGTACCACATATGACCGAACATTTCAAATCAGAACCATGGCTGTTTTTTGTTGCTGTTTTGAATATGCTTGCTATTGCTAATATTCCAAGGGAGATCCATCTAAAAAAATATTTCCTTGCGTTCCTTTCTTCTTGCGCATCAATCATAGCACTTTTAGCTCTATTCGCAATTGGTCTTTTCCCTGATATAGTTATCTCCAATCCTAATCCTGAATTTTCTCTAACTATATATAATGCTGCTTCATCGCAGAAAACTTTAGGTATAATGCTTACGATAGCTATTATAGGAATTCCTTTTGTTTTAGCTTATACTATTAGCATTTACTGGGTTTTTAGAGGAAAAGTAAAATTAACACCAATGAGTTATTAAAAAATATTGTATCTTTATATCTGATTTTCTTGACTATAACAGTAGTATATATTAATTTTTCCAAAATTATTTCGGTTTAAAATGCTAACAGAATTTGGTAAGATCTTTGTCTTCATCTTATTGGCAGCAATTTTTGTGGTTGTAGCTCTTTTTGTTGCTAAATTGATCAGACCTGCACGCCCTACAAAGGAAAAACTATCTATTTATGAATGCGGTGAAGACCCAGTCGGTTCTCCTTGGGTTAAGTTTAATATTCGTTTTTATGTTATCGCCCTTATATTCTTAATTTTCGATGTCGAAGTAGTTCTTCTCTTCCCCTGGGCACTCGCTTATAAAGATTATGGCATTTATGGATTCTTAGTAGGAATTATTTTCTTATTAATCCTTACTCTCGGAATGGCTTATGAATTTCGTAAAGGCGATATTCAATGGGCTAGACCGGAACCTAAGGCTCTCGATCTCGAAAAACTTTTCAAAAAAGATTTACAAATTGACAATTCATCAGAAATTAAAGAATAATTATGGGTTTATTAGATAAACAATTTTCAGATAGCAATATTGTAGTAGCTAAAGTAGATGATTTAATAAATTGGGCGCGCCTTTCTTCAATATGGCAATTAGGTTTCGGACTAGCATGTTGCGCCATCGAAATGATGGCAGCCTCTGCTTCTAATTATGATTTCGATCGCTTTGGTGTAATGCCCCGCAATACACCTCGCCAAGCAGATGCTATTATTATTTCAGGTACCGTTACTCTTAAAATGGCATTAAGAATAAAAAGATTATACGAACAGATGCCCGATCCAAAATATATTATCTCTATGGGAAGCTGTGCTAATTGTGGCGGGCCTTATTGGGATCATGGATATCACGTTTTAAAGGGTGTCGATAGAGTAATCCCTGTCGATGTTTATGTACCCGGCTGTCCTCCTCGTCCTGAAGCCCTTTTTGAAGGTCTATTAAAATTACAAGAAAAAATTCGTAATGAATCATTGAGAAAAAAATCAGCATGAAAAATCCAGAAGAAATTTTAGAATTAATTAAATTTAACTTCCCTGATCTTGAAGTTACTATTGATGCTTCTCTGCCGGTAGAATCGATTATCTCTATCGACCCATTGAATATCCATTTAGTTGCTCAATTCCTTAAAACTAATCCGGAACTTATGTTCGATAGTCTAATGTCCCTTTCGGGAGTTGATGACGCAAATGGTGAAAAAACTAAAGATGAAGAAGGAACAGAAATTATTACCGGCGGCACCCTTTCTGTTTATTATCATCTACATTCTACATCTCTAAAACATAAAATTACATTGAAAGCTTCTACTAATAGAGAGAAACCGGGAATTGAATCGGTGGAAAACATTTGGAAAACAGCCGATTGGCATGAAAGAGAAGCTTATGATATGTTCGGTATTATCTTCCTTAATCATCCTGATTTAAGAAGAATTTTAATGCCTTACGATTGGGACGAATCATACCCATTAAGAAAAGATTATAAAAATCCTGAATTTTATCACGGAATGAAGGTGCCCTACTGATATGGCTTTGAAAACTGAAGAAATGGTTTTAAATATGGGTCCACAGCACCCTTCTACTCACGGTGTGCTTAGACTTGAACTGGAAATTGAAGGCGAATTAATTAAAAACGTTAAACCGCATATCGGTTATCTTCACCGCTGTTTTGAAAAACACGCTGAAGCTATGACTTATCCGCAGGTAATTCCATATACCGATCGTATGGATTATCTCGCTTCTATGTATAATAATTTTGGTTACGTTCTTGGTGTAGAAAAATTACTCGGTATCGAAGTACCCGAAAGAGTTCAATATATTCGTGTAATCATGGGCGAACTTCAAAGAATTGCTTCTCATCAAGTTGCTATCGGTACTTATGGACTTGATCTTGGCGCATTTACTCCGTTCCTCTATCTATTCCGCGATCGTGAAAAAATACTTACTCTTTTTGAAGAAACTTGCGGTGCTCGTCTTCTATATAATTATATGTGGGTCGGTGGACTTTCGCACGATATCCATCCTGATTTTATTCGTAAAACTAAAGAGTTCGTTAAATATTTCCGCCCGAATATTCAAGAAGTAAATAACCTTCTTACATTTAATAAGATTTTTATCGAAAGAACTGCAAATGTAGGTATCCTCCCTCTTGATGCGGCAATCAATTTCGGAATGACCGGTCCGAATCTTAGAGCGAGCGGTCTTGCATTCGATATCAGAAAAGAAGACCCTTATTCTATATATGATCGTTTTGATTTTGATATCCCTGTCGGTGAAGGTACTGTTGGTACTGTTGGTGATTGCTGGGATCGGTATTACGTTAGAGTTCTAGAAATGGAACAAAGTTTAAGAATCATTGAGCAGGCATTGGATCAAATCCCTGAAGGTGACGTTCAATCTGCTATCCCTAAACGTATTAAACCTCCGAAAGGATCGGTTTATACTAGAGTGGAAAACCCACGCGGTGAATTAGGTTATTTTATAATTAGTGACGGAAGTACAAGTCCTTTTAGAGTAAAAGTAAGAGCCCCCTCTTTCGTAAGTCTCTCGGTTCTTGGTGAACTTTGTAAAGGTCATTTGGTTTCTGACGTCGTGGCAATTTTAGGCAGCATTGATATAGTATTAGGAGAAGTGGATAGATAATGTACGAATTCCTGACAAACTTAATCGGTAATGAAGTGTTAGCTTGGATTAT
>Ga0172380_10008330_pt1 | contig 11379 bp, 10 predicted proteins | sample Leawe162metaG_FD_119747 | JGI IMG/M metagenome (GOLD analysis project Ga0172380, IMG submission 119747) | Leachate microbial communities from a municipal landfill in Southern Ontario, Canada - Leachate well 162 metaG | ecosystem: Engineered > Solid waste > Landfill > Unclassified | place... | reverse complement strand
GGAGAAAAATATTCATAGCTCACGCATTATACCGAAGATTCAGAATAGCGACCAGACATCGAAAGATACCCTAATGCTCGATTTTTGTTAGGATGAAGAGAAAAAAGATATATAGCCCTCTTCACGAGAGTAGCCATCATGAATGAACGATTCGTAATATTAGGAGGTAAAACTGTTTGGTGATTATGATAATCATCTTCAAAATCAAAGAGATGGTCGACGAGCGTTCCAGTCCCCACGGCAAAACGAAGATAGTCAGAAAACTTTTTCGATGGCTCGTCTAAATCGATAGAGAGTAACAACAAATCAGCCGCAAGCTCACCCTCATGAAGTGCAGCATTAATATACTGACGAGTATCTTTCATCGTACGCATTTTTCTTGAGAGGAGACACACCTCTTGAACGGTCTTAAGAAAATCTGGAAGCGTCCCCTGTCGCAAAAGCACCTCACGAAGAACAACAAGGCTATTCAATACTTCCTGAGGAAGATTCGTTGACTGAATGGTTCTAACGCCAGGAACAGATGCGAGAACAAGAAGAACATTTTTCAAAAATACTGTTGCCTGAGAAGCATCTTGGATATCGTCAAAATAACGATCAATAACTTCCATGGAGCGCATTAAAAGAGACACGTTGAGCTGAGATTCAGCAGAAAGCTCCACGCCAAAATCCCGAGCAAGATCCAAGACGTGAGGCACAATTCGAAGATATTCTGTGCGAATAGGAGATTGATCATCGACATCATCGGGTGCCAAAATACCTCTAAGGTCAAAATCTGAACCAGGGAAAAGCACGAAAAGAAAGAAAATAATAAGGCACTAAGCTACCAATTGCCCTATAAAGAGTCAATCAAAGCTTGAAAAATAGCTTTGGTGATAGGTCCGGATTTTCCCTTACCAAGGGCTTTTTCGCCAACTTTGGTCACCGCCACGACTCCACTTGGAGCATTGGTGAGAAAGACCTCATCGGCCGTCTTCACAAATGACTTTTTAAAATATCCATAAACGATTTTTTTGAGAACTTTTTGACGAACAAGTTTGCGAGCTAATTTGAGAATCGCATCTCGTGTTACTCCCGGAAGAACGCCCGATTTTGGCGTATATAAGATGCCTTTTCGAATCACAAAGAGATTACTCACCGCGCCTTCGCTCACATATCCTTCACGATCAACGAGTAAAACGTCATATAGGCCTTGCTGCAATGCGTGCATTCTTGCCATCACGAGTGGAAATAAACTTGTCGTCTTCACTGTCGGGAAAGACCTTTCTACAGGGAAAAATTCGACGGAAGCTTCTGGAAGTTTCACCTTTCCGGTAAAAACTGGAATCGCATAACACGTAATACAAATAGTTAATTTCCCTTTTGCGTTAGGTGCAAATCGCGCTCCTTTCGTCGCGCTCAATCCCCTCGTAATCATCACTCTCACACGAGCTTCTTTGTATCCATTTCTTCGAATGAGCGCCTTGATCTGATCAAGAAGTCGCGCATACGAATACGGAAGTTTCATACCAGCAACTCGCATCGATCTCTCGAGACGCTTCATATGCACATCCGGTTTCCACAAATTTCCCTTGTACGTCCGCATCGTCTCATACACTCCATCTCCATACAAAAATCCCTGATCAAATACCGAGATCTTGGCTTCTTCTTCAGAAATAAACTTGCCATTAAGAAAGAGAATCATGCGCAGATAATAGACCAATCGGGCCTACTTGTCATCAAAAACCAATGAGAGTAATTTAAAGTTGTCTTAATAAAATAATATGAATACAAAGCCATTCACGCTCATTACCGGAGCAAGTGCCGGGATCGGCGAAGCATGCGCAATAGCGCTCGCAAAAGAAGGAAAAAATCTCATTCTTTTGGCTCGCAGAAAAGAAAAACTCGACAAGCTAAAAACACAGTTGGAAAGAAAATATGACATCTCAGTTCTCACATACAAAGTTGATCTCGGAAACATCAAGGCTATCGAGAAATTCTTCAAAACAATAAAAGATAAAGAAATCGACACTCTCATCAATAACGCCGGCCTCGCCCTCGGAAAAACGTCTATTGAAGATTACTCATGGAAAGATATCGACCAGATGATTGATATCAATATCAAAGCTTTTACACGAGTTGCCCAACTGACTATTCCGCATCTCAAAAAGACAAAAGGGCACATCGTAAATCTCAGCTCTATAGCTGCTCTAGAGGCATATGAGGGTGGTTCTGTGTATTGTGGAACCAAAACTTTCGTAAAAATGATGAGCAAATCTCTACGCATCGATCTCGCTGGAACCGGTATCCGAGTTACTGACATCGCGCCAGGTGCCGTAGATACAGAATTTTCAATCGTTCGATTCAAGGGCGACAAAAAGAAAGCAAAAGCCAACTACGAAGGCTACGTACCGCTCTACGCACACGACATTGCCGAAGCCATCGTCTTCGCACTCTCACGACCACAAAGCGTCAACATCGAGCACATGCTCATCATGCCAACCGCACAAGCGAGCATCACAAGGTTCGTAAAAAAGTAACCAAAACAACAACTGACATGAAAAAAATAAGACTTACAAACCTTGCAATATTCATTATCTTTTTTGCTGCAGCGCTTCTTGAGGCCGTGCAAAAGCAAAACTGGGCACTAGCCTCAGTGTTCTTAGGACTTGGGCTACTTTCTCTCTGGGCGGATCTCAAAAAGAAGAACTAATCAATTCTCTTTACCTTCAGCCAAGAAAGCATACAATATATACATACTATCCCTCACCCCCGTTCTCTATGGAAAAAGGTTATTGCGTAAAATGTAAGGCAAAGCGCGGTATGGAAAATACCAAGCAGGTTGCTATGAAAAGCCGTGGAACAACAAAGCGTTTCGCAATGAAAGGAACTTGCGAAAAATGTAACACCGGTATGTACCGAATTTTGCCTGCAGTAGGCGGTCCAGCGAAGAAAGCTGCTCCAGCTAAAAAGGTTGTCAAAAAGGTAGCAAAAAAAGCAGCTCCAAAAAAGGCTGTCAAGAAAGCTGCTCCTAAAAAGGCAGCAAAGAAGCCAGCTAAGAAGGGACGAAAGTAAAACATCCTCTCTCTGATTATCGCAAAAAACAAAAGCCCTTCAGAAATGAGGGGTTTTTTTAATCCCCCAATAAGCTCTCCAGCAAGACCTGCGCCTTGTCGAGCGTCTCATCGAACTCAGCCTGTGGATCACTATCCATGACGATACCTCCACCTGAGTGGAAAAAGATTTCGCCATTTCGATAGAGCATCGTGCGAATCAAAATATTCATTGCCATATCACCACTCACTGAGAAGTATCCAGCGGAGCCGCAGTAGACATCGCGATGATAGTCTTCCAGTTTTGCGATGATCTCCATCGTTCGTTTCTTCGGAGCACCAGTAATACTGCCACCTGGAAAAACGGCTCTAACAAGATCGATAAGCGACTTATCTTTTTTTAACTTCCCCTGTACCGTCGTAACCGTGTGCATCACATGTGAGTACTTTTCAATCGCTCGATGATCCAAAACCTTGATTGATTTTGGCTCACACACCATACCTAAATCATTGCGCATGAGGTCAACAATCATCGTCAACTCCGCCTCGTCTTTTTTTGAAGATAACAAATCTTTCTCATTGGCCTTGTCTTCTGCAGGAGTTTTTCCACGAGGACGTGTGCCTTTTATTGGCTTACTCTCAACAAAACCTCGATCGAGTGTGATTAACTTCTCCGGTGAAGAACTGATAATCGTAAACTCTGGATGTTCAAAATAACAACTAAATGGTGATGGATTGATCGTTGCAAGTCGCTTAAAAATTTCCCAACCATCTTCGCTCGTCTCATACGAAAACCGATGAGAAAAGTTCACCTGATAACTCTCCCCCTCTACGAGATGCTTTTTGATCTGAACAATCTTCTTCAAGAATCCTTCCTTTGTGAGATACATATTCAAATCTTGCGAACGCTTTCCAGATCTTTTTTTCGGAACATCGGCATCATAGGAAAGTCCTTTTGTCGCATCCTTGTACACTTCTTCGGCAATCGCCTGGGCCTGCTCTTTCGTCTCGCCAATACCAAAAAAGTACAGATCATTCATCTCATGATCGAAGGCAATCGTCTTATCGTAAAACGCATAATACATATCTGGAATTTCCAGATCATCGGTCGTCTCCGGTTTCAAATCATGAAACGACAAACCAAAATCATAACTCATCATACCCATCGCACCACCAACAAATGGCGGGAGATCTTTTTCAAATGTCTTCGGTTTGAGCTGGTCAAAAATCGCCTTAAAAACTTCCAGCGGATCTCCGCCAACAACCTGCGCATCACGAGTAATGCCATCTTCATCATATCGAATCGAAGAAATTTCTTGAATTCCGTCCTTACTCTGAAACAGCATAAAAGGCTCGTATCCAATATACGAATACCGTCCTTGTTGGCCGCTATACAGGAGCGAACTGTACTCCCCTCGCAACTTTTCAAAGATCGCGAGAGGAGTTTCTTTCTGTATTTTTTTCTTACGAAAAGCGAGGTGGAACATGTGAGGAAATGTTCAGAAAGGTGATCAAAGAAAAATTACGCTCGTTCGTCTTCAACATAAACATTTACGTACTCTGACTTGTCGTAGTCAAAGATATCATCTGGATTGAAGAAGCGCTTCACTTCTGCTTGTGCATTTTCAACCGTGTCAGAAGCATGAACAACGTTACATGCAACACTCATGGCTAGATCACCACGAATCGTACCAGCATCCGCCTCACGAGATTTTGTGATACCGCAAAGAAGACGAATCGCATTAACGACATCGAGACCCTCAAGACAGAGAGCGACAACCGGAGAACTTCGCATAAATTTGCTGACACCTGGAAAAAAAGGCTTATCAGCAATGTGGGCATAATGCTCACGAAGGATAGCCTCATCAAGAGACATCATTTTGATACCGACTACCTTCAAACCCTTCATCTCAAATCGTGAGATAACGTTTCCGATAAGGCCACGCTGAATGCCATCCGGCTTCACAAGGACTAATGTTCGTTCTTTGATATTACCCATAAAAATGAAAATAAAGCTAAAAAATAACGTTCAAACTATACAATACTTCCACGCTTTTGGCCTGCACTGCGGGTTGCCCTGGAAGCTAAAATATGATATAATTACATGAAGCACAAAAACACAAAGTTCCTTACCCAAATGTATATGGCACCGATTCCCGGACAAAAACAAACATCTCCAGAAGTTCCATCTGGAGCACCAGCCGAAAAATCTCCTGGCGAAAAAGCAGATGCGGTAAAAGCTGAAGCATCAAAGCGCGAGGCGCTCAAAAACTGGGTTGAAAAAAACAAAGGCGCAAAAGAACGAGAAAGCCTCCAGGAAAAACTGTATGTCGATCGAGGAACGGTCGACAGTGTTAATAAGCTCAATCTTGAGCTGCCACCAAGCCCAGAACAACAGAAATCATTCGAAAGTTTTCAGTCAGTCCTCGCAACGCTTCCACAGTCACTTATGCGCGCAGGGGTAAAAGAAGGTGAACTTCTCGTTGCTGGAAAAGAGGCACTTGATCCAAATGTCATTTCTCGTCTCAATGCAGCAGAGCTTACAGCACTCAAAAAGATTGATGAGATGCGAAAATTCCCAGAACACGCCTACTCAAAACTCTTCTTCCAAAAGTGGCCAGAGGTTATTGAAACAGCAAAGAAATCAACAGCCATCGCACAAGAAATTGTCCAAAAAGGAAATGGAAAAGGAACTCCAGAAGAAAAAAGCATGGGCGCACGAGCCGTAGAATTGATGAAAGCTCATCCATACATCACGGCCGGTTTAGTGGTTGGTGGAGCCGTTGGAGCCTATCACCTCATTAATAAATTCTTCTTCAAAGACGATCACGAAAAAGACAAAGACGAAGACTCAACTGCATGGAAGTGGACCAAGCGCGCACTGCTCATGGCAGGAATTACGGTCGGAACTGGATCACTTCTCGAAATTGGTGGTGTAAAAAAGTTCGCAAAAGAAACGCTCCATATCGACGTCGAGACAAATAGAATCTACAAGGCACTCACCTACCTCAGTATTCAGAATTTCAATCTCAAGAAGTTTTTTGAAACACTCTTCGAAGGCGACGCCAAGTCTCAAGCCTACAAAAAAATGGCAGAAAAGATTAGTGGTGAGATGGGCCAGAATGTCAGTCCAGAACTCATTGGTGCCCTTTCAAAAGAATCATTCGAAGACTTCGATAGCCCGGTTGGAAAGGCAAGCGGAATAGCAAAAGGATATCTCGGAAAACTCAAAGAATCAGCCATCCCAGGATTCTTGAAGTTCTTCATGTCAGATGGCGAAGAGAAATTTCCAGAAGAAGAAAAAGTACTTCGTGCCTACCTCGACAAACATCGAGACAAGATTAATCAGATGCCGAAGAACAAACTCACAAAAGTTGCAGATGTTCTCGCCTACCTCACGGGAGATGCAAAAACTCTCGAGCAGGCAAAGGTTGAGACAAACCCAGACCTAAAACAAAAACTTGGTAATTTTGATGCTGTTACGCAAACGATTCAGAACCCAGAAAAAAAACAGGTTGCAGAAGCTATTCGCGGATCAATTCTCTCGGTAAATACAAATAAGGCAGCTATCGCAGTTATCATGGAACGCGCTAACAAGCGTGGTATCAAAACCGAAGACCTCCAGAAACTCTACGCCCAAACCGAGGAGCAGCACGGAAAAGTTCTTGAGCTCATGGCTAATCCAGCCATCGATGCCGACACGCTCGCCAATCAAGGTGACGAGTATATCAAAGCGATCGACGAGTTCAACGCCGAACAGGCCGACATCCTCGATCAGCTCGCCTACCACGAAGGATGGAACGAACTTCAATACTTAGGTTTTGTCCAAGGTCTCAATATCGTTCGTGGATATATTAAACTTCCACATATGGCACGTGACTGGGTTCGAGCAAAAGGAGCCGCAGCCGCCATGTTCCCTCTCAAAGTTGTGAAGCGCGGAGCAGAAACAGTTGCCGGAAAAGTCGCACCGGTCGCCATGGCCGAACGAGGTGCCACTCAAGCCGCAGAAAGTGTTGAGGAAATTACTCGCAATATGGAGGCAAAAGGAATCAAAGACACTCTTGAAATAGAAGACATTCGAAAAAATGGATTAACACCAGAATTAAAAACAAAAATTGAAGCTCGTGGAGGCATCAAAGGAGATGAGCTAGAAGAAATAGCAAGCGATCTTCATGCCGCACAAATGCAGGCAAACGTAAAAGATCTTGGACACAAAATTGCAGCTCACGAAAGCGAACTCAAAACGCTTCGCGCAACAAAAACTCCAGATGCCGCAACAGCTCAGCGAATCAATCAACTTGAACAAGAAGTAAAAGGTTTCCGAGAAACCATGGAAGCAACTGAGGCGAAATTCCACGTGGCAAAAACAAAAAGCTTGGGACAGCGAATCAGATCGAGGCGTCTCGAAGCGGACAGAATCAACGTATATGATAAAGAAAATCTTGAATTGCATTGGAAACGTCTTGGAGAATTCCAAGATGAAATTGCAGAAAGCCAAAAGGTATTTGAACGCGAGATGGCAAAAAAAGCATCGAGAATTGCTGAAATTCGAAAAGTAGCTGGATCGGGATCTGCGCAAGAATTAGCAGTAAAGGCAGAAATGGAACAGCTCATGAAAGATTTCGGACATGGAACAAAACAACTCGCTCTAGAAACATCTGCAGCAGCAGGAATACTTGGAAAATGGAAAACTCGTCTGTTCGGAACGCTAGGCGCTAAGGCAGCAGAAACTGAATACCACCAAGAACTTAAAAGTTTTTCTAAAATTCTTGGAAAAGCCATGAAGCGTCAAGGAACATTTAGTAAAGGCAATGAAGCTTTTGGTCAGCTAGCCGCAGGAAATAAATGGACAAAGATTGCATTCTACACAGTTGCGATTGGCGCAGGAACAGCACTGCAGGTCGATGAGGCACAAGATGTTGGTGTAGGAAAAGCTCTCAAACAAACTATCGCAGATGTCGCACCAGTAACGGGAGAAATCTCTGATTTCTATTCAGCAATCACGGGAAAAGAATACTTCACAGAACGTAAACTCGACTGGACCGACCGTGGTATTCGAGCAACATTTGGTGTAGCAGGAACGCTCGTCGACGTCGCATCCGCAGCAGGAATATTCTTCTCAGGTGGACTCGCTACTCCATTGGCAGCATGGGCACGTGGAGGGTTAGGTACATTCAAAGCAGCTAAACTTGCACGTGGAGCAGGTGTTGCCATCAAAGAAGCAGAACTCATTGCTCAAGGCGTAAAGGTAGCAAGCCGTGGTGAACGTCTCGCGGCAGGTGCCGGAAAACTTGGATCACGCATGCGTCTCGCCGCAACCGGTGGAGTACTCGGAATGATTGGTTACAATGTCATCGCAAACAAGGAAGAAGTTCCTGTTGAGCCAGAAGGTCAGCAAGTCCTAGCCGATGCGGAAAAGCTCGTTGAACAAGAAGCTGCGGGGGAAGCACCTGTGGCTGTTGCAAAATAAAACAGCGGCACGCAAAAAACTATCACCTCAGAATCATTTTCTTTTCCTACTCTGTACTCGCACATCCACAGTATGCGCCATCTCATGATGCTGCTTACATAATGGCGCAAGATACTTCGGATCATGCGATGGGTCGATTGAGTATCGTCTCACGTGATGGATCTGTTCGGCTTGTTTTGTGCAGTTTGTGATAGAACACATAGTACCGTACTCTTGGACAAGGATTTTTCTGGTTCGGACGGGAATGTATCTTGTCTTGGTTTGCCTGCTTTCTTCTGTTGTCGCCATGGCCTCTTTGGCTTCTTCAAGTTTCCCCTTTCTCTGCTCGAGAAACCCCCTGAGCTCAACGTTAATATCAATTCCGCTATCTCGCAAACTCAATAACTCCTTCGCCACCTCCGGATCCAGCTGTACTGCAACTTGCGTCGTCTCTGGAACAGTTGGTAATGGTTGTTTTCGGACGTCCGACGATTTCTTCTGATCGTATTTTATATCTTTGACGAGTGCATCAAGCGCGGACTTCGAAAGAAGTTGCACCTGATCCACTAAAAAATCTTCATTATCTAAACTTGCCACAGCGACTACTCTCTCCATCTTATGCATACTCACTTCGCCACTCACAAAGAGCTCCCGTAGTGTAGGTGTTTCTACAAGTTCATGATCAATGCGAAGAGCTGTATACACCTGATTCTCGCTCACACCGCCAACCTTCTTTGCAAACTCGATGATCGAAGTACACCCATGTTTCTCATATAACTTCCTGCGCTGTATCTCTGGTAGCAATCCTAAAAATCTATTTCTCCATTTACGCGCTTCTTCACCGTACTTCACCGCTGTTAACAAAACCTTCTCATCCGACCAACTCTGAAAATTCTCCATAAAAAAACTAAGATAAAGAAATATATATTTCCCTAGGTAGCTCCTTGTGGAGAGTGCCGGCGAAGGCGAATATGCAGCTCAGATATTAATTAGCGGGACTGTCTAAATACTAGTAGGAATAAGCCAAAAATACAAGAAAAACTATCAAGAAAAACGCGTCATAAAACTCAAAGAAATCTACCTAAAAATCACCAACTCAAAATGAACAAATTACTTCGCATTATACATCTTTCTTCTCAGGAGCCTTCTCTCCAGGACCTGTAGCCGCCGCACCAGGCGTACTAGCTGCAACAGCAGGAGCAGCCTGTTCCGGAACCGTCACGGTAACATCCGCGAAGTCTGTTTCAGGAGGAAATGTAGCGCCTTTTTTGAACTCTTCATTCTCGTATGACTTACCAGCCTCGAACTTCTTGAGCGTTCCATCAGCAATTCGCACCTCAGCATCCGCCTTGAATTGAATAGCCTTCACCTTCATATCAGCAGGCAACGTAAGGCTCGCTTTGGTATGAAACTTTTTCTCAATACGCTTCTGGAGACCCGGAGTAGCACCCTGATAAAAAGCTGCAAATGTTTCAGGCTTATCGATGTCATTTACACCACCGAGCATACTATCAAACTTCTCTCGAATATCTTTTACGTATGGAGCAAATGTCTTGTTGTTAGAGAGCATATCCCACAAACCCTTGCCTGTTCCAAATCCAAGAAGACCAAGAACGAAACCAAGGAAGCCAGTGCCAGCAAACGCCGCATCAACTTTTTCTTTATCGTTTTGGCAAAGAGCATTAATAATACCCATACCCTGAGGGTATTTCGCCTCAAAATCAGCCTTCACCTTCTCAACATTATCTTTTTTCTGCTGTTCAGTTGCTTCGGTGGTCGCCTGAGCACCCTTTGCAGCAACATCTGTTTTTGCCTGTTCAAGAGCGGCGTCATCAATTTTCTTCACAGCTGCATCATACTTAGGCTTGTCCTGAGGATTCAAAACAAGCTCAGGTTCACCATTTTTGATCGTAACATCAACTCGAATATCCTGAGGGGCTCCATCAACAAAGAGCGGATATAATGGCGGCTGAGAATCAGAAAGCATCTTGGCACGAAGTTTATCGAGAAACTTTTCAAGAAAAACAGCAGGCGCATTCTTCTTTTCATTCGCATCTGCATCCTTGAGTGCACCAAGGCTCGCCTGTACACGAGAAAGAATCGTGCCGGAAAAACGAGCATGATCACCAAGTGTAAATGAAGCAGGTAGCTTACCATCAATTCCAGGAAGGACTTTCGTCTTATCAAAAAGCATGAGCTTCTGAGGCTCGTTATAACTTACATCTGGAGTAAGAGCTGGAACATCGCTCTTCAAAGAATCCAATGATCCACCTGCACGCTCTTTTGCAGATTTGTGAGCAGCTTCTTTTGCTGCAACAAGTTGCTCAGGAGTAGGATTTGGATTCGCAGCAGCTTTTTCAGTTGGTTTCGTAACAGCAGCCTGATCTGGAGTCTTGGCATCAGGAGCTTTTGCATCTGGTGTTACTGGTGCTGGTTTTGGACCTTCTGGAGCTGCCATAGGATGAAATTAATAATTCATTTCATTATACCACAAAGCAGCTTTGAGGGCAATGAATATACGCAAAAAACTCTAGATAGTCTCCAGCAAGAGAATTGTATATTTAAAGCTAAAGGAAATTGACTAGAAGTATAAAATATGTTAAAATAACAATATAAAATACAAACATGAAGAAGCAAGAAGAGACCAAGCAGGCCCAAGAAGATAGGGAGGACTACCGCATGATTGTCGGAATTTTATCTGCTGAACAAGGGAAGCCATCACCAGAAGCGCTCATTGAGCAAGGATACAGATTAATGTGGACGGAAGGTATTCGAGAAAGTATAGGAAGCATTACAGGAAAAGCCGCAATGGAAACATCTACAGACGCTATCGAAAGCGGAGGAGTAAAAAAGGTAATGAACATGCAGGAAGACAAGCCTCCTCAATTTCTTGCGCTG
>Ga0172380_10008329_pt1 | contig 11379 bp, 5 predicted proteins | sample Leawe162metaG_FD_119747 | JGI IMG/M metagenome (GOLD analysis project Ga0172380, IMG submission 119747) | Leachate microbial communities from a municipal landfill in Southern Ontario, Canada - Leachate well 162 metaG | ecosystem: Engineered > Solid waste > Landfill > Unclassified | place... | reverse complement strand
TGACGGATCAGATGCGATCCGACAGTCCCCCGTACCGGCTCCACAGCATTATGTCGTTACGACCGGCCAGCCCGGCTCCGACATGAGCCTGCTCATCATTGGAACTGCAGAACTTGCATGTTGGGAAGCGGGCGTCTATGCAGGCAGTATTCTGGTCGGCGGCGGAGTCTTTGATGACCGGGGCTGCTGTGGCGTAGCCGTCTGGAGTACGACTGCGAACCGCGATTTAGAAGGGGCGACCCTAAGGGTGGTGCTCTGGAGTGGGGTTGAAGAGCGCTCTGCGACCATCCAGTGGGTCGAAGGGGATGGGAAGCTGGAGGCAGGTGGCGTTTCCGTGGGCAAAGTTTTCCCAAGTGAGACCCTCACTTCTGCTCTACCAACAGCAGTTGTCCTGAATCCGGTTTGCCCGAATCCGTTCAACGCACGAGCGACGGTCCGTTTTGGACTATCGGACGCCGGGAGCGCAAAACTGACCCTTTTCAACCTCTGCGGTTGTGAAGTGGTCACTTTGGCATCTGGCCACTTCGATGCAGGCTGGCACACCGTCGCGCTCGATGCCTCCGATTTGCCGACCGGACTCTATCTGGTTCGGCTCGATGCCGGTGGTACAACCAGCTCGACCAAAGCCGTGATTGTCAAATAGTGATGAGTTTAATCAAGTGTAATCTCTTGGAGGTTGGACTTCAGTCCGCCCTGAATCGTGCTAAAAATTGTCAAGGGCGGACTGAAGTCCACCCTCCAAGAGGATCAAATTACTACCATTAAGTAAGCTCAAATAGTTTCACATAAATACATGCCACTTTCAGTTCAGAGGTCTAAGATGCCGTCCGAAATTTCAACTCGCACTTCAAGCTTGCGGCTCTGCCTCGCCTTGTCCGCTGTCTTCGGTCTAACAGTCGGCAATCTCACCGCCGCGCCTGAAGCCTCAACCAGCTCCCTCCTCAGCGTCGTCTCCACCGGAGCTGCTTCAACCCGTCTGAAGATTGATCTCACCACCACCAATCCAGTTGCCGGGGTTGACTTCAACGCCGAAACCGGCACTGCCGGTGAACTCGTGCGCTGGGTCTTGATCCCGCCCAATTGCGGCGTGTCGCTCAGCCTCCATAACGTCGTCTCGGAGACCGCCTCTTCGGCTCCCTCGGATCTAGTCTCAGCACGTCCCGCTGAGTTCGCCCGTCTCGGTGAGCCAGCGATTCTGCGCGGCTACCGAATGGTACCGATCTACATCTCGCCGTTTGCTCAAGATGAGACTGGGCGCAGCATCCGCAAACTGGAGAGCGCCGAATTTGAACTCGACTTCAGTTCCTCAGAGAACCGCGTCAATCTGGTTAATCAGACCCTTCCCCCCCGTCCTTCACGCTACGCCAGAAAGCTCGTCGAACAGCTCGTCGTCAACCCGCCTCCACCGTCCCGCGACGAAGATCCGGCTGGAGGCTCCATCCTCTATGTGCTGGGCGAATGGGACGACGTTGAGCAAGCCTTGCAGCCACTGATCGAGTGGCGCAGGCGTATGGGTTGGAAAGTCCAAACCCTGCGAGTCGGCGACAACCGCAGCCAGCCTGACGTGCTCGCCGCTATTCAGGATGTTTACAATAATGCCGCCGTTACCCCTGAATACATCGTATTGGTGGGTGATGCGCCTGGTATGCGAAACAACCGGTATGTGCTTGCCTTTGAAAACAAACAGAGTGGCGCGCGGTTCCCCTACGAGTCCGACCAGCCCTACGTCTGCCTCGAAGGAGACGACCTCCTGCCTGACGCCGCACTGGGACGGCTCCCCTTCAACACGATCCGCTTGCTCGAAGGAATGGTCGCCAAAACCGTCAGCTACGAGGCAACCCCCTACATCGGCAGGAACAACAACGAACGCGGCTGGCAGAAACGCCTGATGGTCGCCGCCACCGACAGCCGCAGCGGTACCTCTTCGCTCGATCTCTGCAACTGGTTCAAAGATCTGACCGCCAGCCACGGCTTCACTCGTTCCTATGAACTCTTCTACACACCTCGAGATCCTCAGCCCGATCCGACCGATTTCATCACCGACAATGTCAGCGCCGGCGTCTCCTTTTTCCTCTACCGCGGCTGGTCCGATATGAGCGGATACAGGCCCGACGCCCCGGCTCAACTTCGCAACGAGTTGATGCTCCCCTTCGTGATGCTGGCAACTTGCAATACTGGTGAATATGCCGTCGGTCACGAGGGCGTCTCCGATTGGACCTATACCGAGAGTTTCTTTACCAACGCCAACGGCGGTGCCATCGGCGCGGTCGGAGCAGCCGGTGCGACCCATACTGCCTACAACAATATCCTCGCCGCCGGTACGCTTGCCGCTCCCTTCACCCAGGAGATATATTCACAAGGCTGGGCATTGCAGCAAGGTAAGCTCCAAATGATGCACGCCTATCAGGAATACGATGACATCAACCACGAAGAAAACCGGAATATGAAAGCGTGGTTGACCGAATACTACATCTTCAACCTGATGGGAGATCCGGCGGTCGAACTGGTAACAGATGTCCCCCGCGAGATCACCATCCTTAATGAAGCCCAGATCCGCGCAGGCGAGACTTACTACGAAGTTGATCTGGTCTATACCGACGACAGAACTCCTGTCTCGAACGCCGTGGTCTGTCTCTACAAAGCCGATAGCTTCCAAGTCGTTCAACGCACCAATTCGGATGGACATGCCCGGTTCACTCTCGATCCTGAATGGACTCGAGAAGGGACGGTAAAGCTCACTGTCACAGGACGCAATCTGATCCCCCGTCTCGTTGACCTCCAGATTGCTCAGGCAGCCAATATGATCGGCGTCGAAACTTGGACACTGGATGACGACAACAATGGCGAGAGTGCCGGTAATGGAGACGGCACTGCCAACCCGACCGAACGGCTCGAAGTCACCATCCATATCAAGAATTTCGGCCAACAGCGTCCCAATGGCGAGATGGCCGTCCTGCTCGAATCACTGTCGCCATTCGTAACCGTGCTAACCGACACCCTGCGCTTTGAGTCTGCTCCAGCGCGGAATGACCATGTCACCGCCGTCTTTATGGTCGAAGTTGCAGCTGATTGCAACGACGGGTTTGAAACCGGCTTCAGGCTGAAAGCCTCTGCAGGCGGCCAGGACTTCTTCAGTTCGTTCAGCATCTCCCTCACCGCTCCGGCCCTTGAGTTCGCTTCAGTGCGCTGGAACGGGACCATTCTCCGACCAGGAGCCACGGCGGAGATGTACATCACCTTGAACAACTTCGGGACGATGGACGCTCCTGCCATGAACGCCGAGTTGATCAGTCTCTCCTCTACCGTTGACGTGAATGTCGCAGGCTCCACCTTCCCCTCTATCCGTCATGAACAGTCCGGTATCTCCGATGGCCTTTTCCAACTCTCTGCTGACCGCTGGCATATCCACGGGCAAAGCGCTAATCTGGCACTTGTGCTTAGCAGCGAGAGCGGACTCAGAGATTCGGTTTTCTTCTCGATTCCGGTGGGGACCGCCACTGCGACCACGCCCTTCGGCCCCGACCGCTACGGGTACATCTGCGTAGATGATACCGACACCGGCTGGGTCACTCGACCTGCCTATAATTGGGTCGAACTCAACCCGCGCGAAGGTGGTCAGGGCACAAACCTGAACCTCGTGGATCTGGAAGAAGAAGCCGACGCCAGCACACTGATAGACTTGTCCTTTGAGTTCACTTACTACGGTGAGACGTTCAGCACTCTGACGGTCTGCACGAATGGCTGGGCTGCCTTCGGGGACCACCACACGCTCATCGGAGGCCGTAACCGTCGGATACCGTGCAGCGAACTTGTTCCCGCCATGCTTTGCCCCTTCTGGGATGACCTGATTACCACTGCCAATGGTGGAGTCTTTGTGCTGTCAGATGCCCAGAATCATCGCTTCATTATCCAGTGGTCATTGATGCGCAAGCTTGGGCCGCAAGGTCAGGGAGAACCACTCGAAACCTTCGAGATCATCCTCTACGACCCGGCGTTCCTGCACACCCCTACCGGCGATGGCGAGATCGTCTTCCTCTATGAAGACGTCAATGACGCCCAATCATGCTTCCAAACGTGGGATACGCCCTTCGCCACCGTGGGTATCGGCAGCCTCGACTGCACAGACGGACTGGAATACACTTATTGGGGAGGTCGTCGCGCTGGAGCTGCCGCGTTACGCGATGGTCGCGCCATTAAGTTCACCACCACCACTGGAGTCCCCGTCGGCTACATGACCGGCCGGGTCACCGACTCGATGACCGGTCAACCCATCGAACACGCCACTATTCGAGCCAACAATGTTGCCGCCGGATCAACCAACGCCGACGGAAACTACTTCATAATGCTTCCCGCCGACGGCGATAGCACCCGCATCACAGTCTCGGCGCTGTTTTACAACGATTCCACCCTCTCCAGCGTCGAAATTGTCGCTGCAGACACTTCTGAACGGAATTGGTCGCTGTTGAAGCCGCTTTTCGTTGCAAGCAGCGACACCCTGCAGTTTGAGCGACATATCGAATTCAATATCACTGACTCGCTCGTAGTACGAAATGAAGGCAATGGCGTGCTGTTCGTTCATGCTGCGGCTGGCGTCATTCCTTGGTTGAGGATCACTCCGCAGGACGACACCCTCGCCGCGTTCACTTCGAGCACCATCTACTTTGAAATTCTAACCGATGGCCTTGCGGATGGCAGATACCGCACCAATCTGGTGATCTCCCACAACGCCCGACCGGGATCGTTGATCCTTCCAGTGACTCTCCTTATGGCACTCGACGCCCCCTTCGACCCGATTGCAGAACCACTTCAGTTTGAGCTTTCGCAGAACTTCCCAAACCCGTTCAACAGCACAACGACGTTCAGGTTTGAACTGCCGTCTGATGGGCATGCCAAGGTTGCGATCCTCGACATCGGAGGACGTGAGCAGGCACGACTTGTCGAAGGCTATCATACACAAGGCAGGTATTCGGTTCCCTTCGTCGCCACCGATTTACCGGCCGGGATCTACTTCTGCCGACTGGAAGCAGGTGGAAGGGTTATGACCCGAAAGCTCACCTTGATCAAATAGGCGTAGCCAATAAACCTACTCACGCTTGAAAAATCATGGAGTAGCCCGTACAGCTTCGCCAGAGTACGTTCGACTACGACTTCCACACGCTGTGAAGGTTCTACCTACCAAAAAACGAGCTGCCAACCCTTTCGGATTGGCAGCTCGGTTTTATCGAGATTTTTCGCTCGCCTTCTATTCCTCCATCAACCCCTTCAACACTTCGATCTTCTTGCCCGACGGTAATCCCAACAGGCGCACAATCAATTCGATGTCAATGTTATCCAACGGTCTGATCGCTGGATGCTGAACCGTGACAACCGGAGCAGTCACGGGTGCAGGTGCCGGTGTATGTACCGGCGCAGAGACGACGGGCGCGACCGGCTTAACCGGCTTGACCTCGATCACTGGAGCCGGAGCGGGCTTTACGACAACTGGTGTCGGTGGCGTGACCTTTTCCACCTTCGGAGCAGTTTTCGCCTCAGTAGCTCGAACTGCACTGGTAATTTTCGCCAGTGTGTTACCGTGAACATTGTGACTGCCCACTTCGATGTTGGCGATGGTGTTCCCACTCAACCCGGCAAGCTCTGCAAACTGAGCTTGAGTTAAACCATACTTCTTGCGCCACGTGCGCAGTTCCTGAATCGGAAAGACGTCTGCGGATGATTCTGAGGATGCTGCTATCGCTGTGGTATTTACCGCGGCTTTGGTTTCAACTTTCGGCTTAACTGCAACAGGAGCCGCTGACTTGGCAGCCGCTGAAGGAGTCATCCCCGCTTCAATTTCGGCAATCGCCTGTTGAAGCTTGATGAGCGTGCGGTCCTGCATCTTGTGGATGCCAGCTTCGATACTCATCACCGTACTTAAGCCAAGCTTTGAAAGCTTTGCGAATTTCTCCTGCGAAAGTTTGTGTGCTTTGCGCCAGGCTTTTAGATCAGATGGATTGAAATCGGCCATTTTTCCTCCCTGAAGTGCGGGGTAACCCACACTGGCTATTCGTTGTTAGTTACTATTCTTTGATTGAGTTCTTCGATTTATTCGCAAGAGTGCTCTTCCCGGCCAGGCGGACGCCCCCGTCCGCCATCACGACGATCACAAACGGGAAGCGGACGGGGGCGTCCGCTTGGCCAGATTGGTATCCCCGTCGCTTAAATCAAAGAACTCTGATTGTGAATTCGACGTGTTACGGTAATTGGAACCGGTAGCGTCACAAGTATTCGTGGTTTCCAGAGGTTTTGTATTGGTGTCCGTTAAAATATAGGAATTTTAAAGACAATATCAAACCATTTTTGAAAGTATTTATGAAGGGGTTAACTGGCAGTGAAAAAGACTCTTGGAAGGCGCTGAAAATTGTCCGAAAACGTAGCGTGGAATGAGGGGTAGCCGTCTAATCACAGGTCGGATCAGGACATCGCTTCAAAAAGTACTCGATATTGCCTAAACATTTATGCAAATCACTTTATAATACAATCTCCGCACTCAAGCGCTGTATCTGATTACTGCCCATACAATTACTCTTCCAGCGGAGGCAGAGTAAGTCGTCGCAAAGCTCCTAGATCGAGCAGCGTGATGGTCGAACCGCGCACCTCAATCACACGGTCGTCCTGCAACTTACGGAAGATCCTCGACAACGAAGGTTGATGCATATTAAGGAGTTGCGCCAATTCTCCCTTCTTTACCGCAAGTGTAACTTTCGGCGCGGCTGGCGAAAGCTTTGGAGGTCGTTTCTCATGTATTTCCAATAGATAACGCGATAATCGTGATGCCGCACTATCTTGAGTTAAAGTTTCTATGCGCTTAACTAACCTATTCAACCAGAACGACATACTGTCCAAAAGGAATCGTGCAAACTTCCCGCTCCGCTCCATTAGCGCAAATGCCTGTTCTTTCGACAGATAGAGCGATTCGACATCCGTCAGCGCTTCTGCCGAAGCCGGATATTTCCCGATAAAAATCGCCGCCTCAGCGATCATTGCCGGCCCTTCCGCAATATGTAGTACCGATTCCCGCCCATCCACCCCTACCCGTAGTAGCTTCACCGACCCTGAGAGGATGAAAAATATCCCCGCCCCGGCGTCCCCTTCCCGGAATAGCATTCCTCCCTTGGACTTACGCCGAAATTCGCACAACTCGATCAACGAATTTACGCCTTCCGGTCCGAGTAGCCTCCCGATCCTACTAGCCAAGATCAGAGCCGTTACTTGAGGGTTCGGTTTCACTTGGGTGGGATCTTCAGCTTATCGCCAGGATGAATAACTGATTGTTTACCTAAACTGTTAGCATCAAGCAGATTTGCAATACTGACCCCTTGTTCACGGGCAATCTTCGCGATAGTGTCCCCTTTACGGACAGTATAACGTTCAATTTGAGTTGATTCGTTATCGCGAGGCTGTCCATTAGGAACTCTAAGCGTTGCACCGACTTTCAGCGATCTTGGATTGGATATCCGGTTCTCCTTCTGAAGCGCGGCGACTGAAACCCCATATTTGGCGGCTATTTTGCCGAGAGTCTCGCCCTTCTTTACCTTGTGGGTGTCAGATCTGGAGGGAGTATCCTCAGCTTTTGCCGTCGCGTTATCTACCGCTGGCGCATCATCTTCGTCTGAGGCTTCCGAAACTCCGCCCCTGCTGCTGCGGATCAGAAGTTTTTGACCGGGGAAGATCTTATTCGATTTGTAGAGGTTGTTCTTCTTTTTGATGGCACTGATGGTTGTGCCAAACTTCTGGGCAATGGAAGAGATCGTGTCGCCTTTGCGGACTTTATAAACAATCTTTTCTTGTTTAGGAAGTTCTTGTGTAACATGGAAATCGGAGGCAACTTTGGGATAGTTCGAAGGAGCCACGGGGATGGTGAGACCGGTACCAACAGCGAGGTTTTTGAACTTGACGCCCTTGTTCTCGGCGAGACTCTTAATATCGGCTGAGGTAGTGCCGTATTTCTTGGCGATTGCCGTCAGCGTTTCGCCTTTCTTTACGATGTGAACGGTCTGGCGCTTCTTCTGGTCGTCAGGAGTGTTCGCCCATCCGGTAACGAACTTCTCGGCGGTGCTGTCGGGCAGGATCAGCCAGGTGGTATCATTCGGCGGCGTCGCCCACCTGATGAGGGAGGGGTTAAGTGCTTTCAGTGTCTGGAAATCAGAGCCAATCAACGACGCTGCAAGGTTCAAATCAACCATCTCGGTGACAAGCACGGTATCCAAAGGATCAGGACTGCGGTAGTTCACCTTTTGGAATCCGAACTCCTCAGGATTTTGCGCCATGATCGCGCATGCAATATAGGTCGGAACGTAGTTACGGGTTTGGCGTGGAAGACGTGTCATCTTCCAGAAGTCTTTCGTTCCGGTTCGCCTGATCTGACGTTCAACGTTGCCTTCCCCGCAATTATAGGAAGCAATCGCCAGATTCCAATCTCCGAACTGGCGGTAGAGTTTGCGGAGGTAACGACAGGCGGCACGGGTGGCTTTGGCGGGATCGCGACGTTCGTCGTGCCAGTAGCTGGCTTCGAGTCCGAAAATCACGCCGGTAGAACGGATGAACTGCCAAGGGCCAGACGCGTGGGCGTAGGAGTAAGCCGTATTGTTCAGACCGGACTCGATCATCGCGACATAGACCAGCTCCTCCGGCATCCCTTCCTCGCGGATGATTGCCTGCATCTGGGGAACTATTGTTTCTGCGCGCTGGAGCCAACGGGTGAAGACTTTTCGACCTTTACCCTGAAAGAACTTGATGGCGTTGTCAACCTGACGATTCCGTTCGAGCGGCACATTCGGTAGATTGGGACGATAAGCCAACACCTCAGCCAGTGAGGTGGTGTCAATCTCACCCTTTTCAATTCGTATGATGTCTTCCGGTCCGGCGATTGTATCGCCCTCTGCCTCCTCGACGCCGGCGATGATCGCTTCGGCAGGTGCTTCAGCGGGCAGTTCAGTAGTGCGCGAGACATAATCGTCGTAGAACCCTTCGACTTCCTTGGCGAGGTCCTGATAGAACTCGAGCGACTCACCGGTCAAGCTGTCGGCTTTCACGGTGGCGAGCATCATCCTCGCGAGGGCGAAGCTGTAGCCAGCCGCCATGAACTGGTCATTAACCTGATAGCCACGTGCGGTCTCGAGCAGGTTTGCGGCTTCGTCGAGCTTCACCGAGTCGGGGAGGCTGAAGAAGTCGTAATCGAGCGAGACATTGCGCAGGTCAATGGTCGGCGCTGAGGTGGAATCCTGCTCCGCATCATCCGTGGTATCGGATGGTGCGGGGGTGGTTGACTGAGTGAGACTCAGCTTGGGATTAAGGCAGCCGAGGGCAAGGGCGAACATGGCGAGAGTAGCCACGTAGAGCGCTGGGCGGCGTAGTTTCATCTCGTGGATGGACATTAGACGGTGAATTTACTCCGGGTATAATCACTTAAGATAATGCTGAATGCGCGGATAAGCAAAGAGACTGAATGAAAAACTTTAAGATGGATTGCTCTCGCCGGATGTCGCTGGATTTTAGTTCCCTGTTCCAAGCTTGACTTCACTTGGCAAAGAGGGTTATATTGCCGTGACGCATTGGAATCTCCAACGCACATACTTTCCGGAGTTCTGGCAGTGAACGAACTGTTCTACGGCGATAACCTCGACGTACTGCGCAAGCACATCCCCGACGAATCGGTTGATCTGATCTACCTCGATCCGCCGTTCAATAGCGCTCGCGCATACAATATCATCTTCAAGGACAAGACAGGCAAGCAAGCTGCTTCGCAGATCGAAGCCTTCGGCGATACCTGGACTTGGACGGATGAAACAACACACGCGTATGCAGATCTGATGCAGAGCCCGCTTGTCCCGCCTCAACTGAAGATGACGATGGAAGCCTTCAAGTCGTTTATGCGGCTCTCTGACTTGATGGCATACTTGACGATGATGGCGATTCGGTTGGTTGAACTCCGTCGTGTTTTGAAAGAAAGCGGCTCACTCTATCTCCATTGCGACCCGACCGCCAGCCATTATCTCAAGATAATCTTGGATCAGGTGTTCGGGCAGGACAACTTCCGCAATGAGATCATCTGGAAGCGGACGAGTTCGCATGGGAACGTGCAGAAGAAGTGCGGAGCGATTCATGATACGATTTTCTTCTATGCAAAATCTAAGGGAAGCGTTTGGAATCAACTCTATACGAACTATGATGAGTCCTACTTGAAAGACTTCTATAAATACACTGACGAAAATGGCCGTAGGTACCGATTGGGCGACATTACTGCACCGATGCAACGGGCTTCAAAAGGCCAAATCTATGAATGGAAAGGCTACAAGCCCGGTCCAAATAGATGCTGGGTTTATGCAATTGATGAAATGGAGAGACTCGACCAAGCTGGCAGGCTAAACTACTCAAAGGATGGAGGTGGAGGGGTGCAGTACATTCGCTATCTTGACGAGATGCAAGGTGTAAAACTTCAAGATATTTGGACCGACATTCGTCCTGTTCCTTCAAATGAAGCGCTTGGTTATCCAACTCAAAAACCACTCGCTCTTCTTGAGCGAGTAATTCAAGCTTCGTCGAATGAAGGAGCTGTTGTTCTCGACCCCTTCTGCGGTTGTGGCACGGCAGTTGTCGCTGCGGAAAAGCTCGGACGCAAGTGGATCGGGATAGACATCACTTACTACGCGATCGGACTGGTTAAAAAGCGGCTTGAAGACCAATACCCCGGCATCAGATACGCTGAAACCGGCGTGCCGCGCTCAGTGGAAGACGCTGCTCATCTTGCCAAAACTAAGCCATTCCAGTTCGAGAGCTGGGCTGTGTCATTGATCGAAGCTCAGCCGTTCAAGAGTTCAGGTGGTGGTGATACTGGTATAGATGGACTCCTTTTCTTCAAGGATTACGAAGGGAACCATCATCGCATCATCGTCGAGGTCAAGGGAGGAGGTTACCAGCCAAAAGACGTTCGCAACCTGAAACAAGTGATGGATCGTGACTCCGCTCCGTTGGGGGTGTTGATAGCCCTCGAAGAACCGACCAAAGGGATGCGTTCGATCGCCGCAGAGTTTGGGTTCTGGAAACTCCCCGGCGGTCAGGCTGAGTATCCCGTGCTTCAGATTTTCACCATGCAAGACTTTTTCGACGGCAAACGCCCCAAACTACCCGATACCAGCGGAACGCTCAAGGATGCAAAACGCATCATCCGTGAAAGAGAAAAACAGCCTAAGTTACCGGGATTAGAATAACTTGTCAATCACTGACTCTCCAGTCCGCAAGTCCCCTCCGCCGGTGACCGGCTGGAACCAGGACTATGTCCTCGACCTGCACACGCAATGGAGCGAAGACCCAAACTCGCTGCCCGAAGCGTGGCAGATGTTC
>Ga0172380_10008327_pt1 | contig 11381 bp, 11 predicted proteins | sample Leawe162metaG_FD_119747 | JGI IMG/M metagenome (GOLD analysis project Ga0172380, IMG submission 119747) | Leachate microbial communities from a municipal landfill in Southern Ontario, Canada - Leachate well 162 metaG | ecosystem: Engineered > Solid waste > Landfill > Unclassified | place... | reverse complement strand
AGTGCGCCCGGCAAGATTCGAACTTGCAACCTCTTGATCCGTAGTCAAGTGCTCTATCCGTTGAGCTACGGGCGCAGTTCATAAGAACGAGGGGTGAGTCTAGCGGGTCGCAGACGGTGCCCGTACCCGAGGCGGATCATGGCCTCGAAAATCGGCGAGACCCCGCGCATCCGAGCCCGGAAAGCCGAAGGGCCCCGATCGCAATCGAGGCCCTTCATGGCGGAGGCGGGGGGATTTGAACCCCCGATGGGCGTTAAGACCCAAACCGCATTAGCAGTGCGGCGCCATAGACCGGACTAGGCGACGCCTCCAGCACTTCCAAGGCGATGCCTTGCAAGCCGGGAAATCTTATCGGGCAGACTTCACTGCTGTGACCACCACATTGGCGATTGACTGCGGGGGCGGTGGAATCAAGGGCTGCGTCCTCGACGAGGCCGGCACCATGCGCGCCCAGCCAGTGCGGGTGCCCACGCCCTATCCCCTGTCGCCGGACCTGTTCGTGCAGACCCTGGCGGCACTGGCTGCTCAGCTCCCGGCCGCTGATCGCGCCACCGTGGGCCTTCCGGGGATGATCCGCCATGGCGTGGTGATCAAGACCCCGCACTACGTCACCAAGTCAGGGCCGCGAAGCCGGGTGCTGCCTGAGCTCGTTGCGCTCTGGGAGGGCTTCGATGCCCGTACCTCACTTGCAGCTGCCCTCGGCATGCCGGTGAAGGTCCTCAACGATGCCGAGGTGCACGCCGCTGGGGTGATCACGGGTCAGGGGCTCGAGGTGGTGCTCACCCTCGGTACGGGCCTTGGCTGCGCGGTGTTCGACGGCGGGCACCTGGCACCGCATATCGAGCTCTCACGCGTGCCGGTCAAGCCCGATGTCGTCTACGACAACTACATCGGCGAGCCGGAGCGGCGCCGACTCGGCGATGCACTGTGGTCGCGACGCGTGGTGCGACTCGTCGACTCCCTGCGTCCGGTGTTCCTCTGGGATCGCCTGTATGTGGGCGGTGGCAATTCGCGGCACCTCACACCATCCTCGGTGGCCCGGCTCGGCGATGACACGGTGATCGTGCCCAATGGCGCAGCCCTGATCGGCGGTTCCCGAATCTGGCTGCTCGAATCGCGTTAATCTCGCTGCTCCAGCGGCTCTTGAGTTATGCCCCACCTCGGCCGCACCTGCGAAGGGATCCCGATCATGAGTGCAACCAGGCTCGATGGCCGTCGAATCATCATCACCGGTGGAGCGAGCGGAATGGGCGAGGGGCTGGTCCGAGCCTTCCCTGCACTCGGCGCCCAAGTGGTGGCCATGGACCTCAACCAGGATGCGGGCGATGCCATCGCCGCGGCTGTCGGAGTCGAGTTCGTCGCTGTCGATGTGTCGAGCAAGGACTCAGTCGATCAGGCCTTCGCCTCCGCAGTGCAGCACCTGGGTGGGCTCGACGTCTTGATTCACGCGGCCGGCATCGCCCCCTCATCCTCGGCCGAGAGCAACACCGTCGAACTGTGGAACCGGGTCATGGGCGTCAATGCGCTCGGCACCATGCTCGCCAATCAGGCGGCCTTCACTCATATGGCACAGAGCGGTGGGCAGATCCTGAACTTCGGATCGGCCGCGGGCATCATCGGACAGCCGAACAAGTCGGTCTATTCAGCGAGCAAGGGTGCCGTCACGGCCTGGAGCCGGACTGCGGCAAAGGAATGGGCCTCGCGCAATATCACCGTCAATGTGATCGCACCGGCAATCTGGACGCCGATGTATGACAAGACTCGCTCGGAGATGTCACCCGAGCAGCTCGCAGCGCACGACGCCATGATGATGACTGCCGTGCCGATCGGGGGCAGGCTCGGTGACATCGAGAAGGATTTCGTTCCCGTGCTGGCGTTCTATGCATCCGAGGGTGCACGCTTCATGACCGGCCAGGTCATCTCGATCGACGGCGGCACGCTGATGGTCCGCTAGCGCCGTTTCGCTCAGAGCGCACGCGGTGTTTGCCCGGCTTCGCAGTGGCTAGGGTTGAACAACCCCACATCTCCTTCCGAAGGAATTCGTCATGGACGTCAAGGCCTACGCAGCACCAGCAGCCAATGCCCCCCTCGAGCCATTCACCGTCAGCCGTCGAGATCTCGGGCCGGACGACATCCTCATCGACATCAAGTTCGCTGGCATCTGCCACTCCGACATCCACCAGGGCCGCGATGAATGGGGCCATGGGATCTTCCCGATGGTCCCTGGCCACGAGATCGCCGGTGTCGTGTCGGCAGTGGGCCCCAACGTGACCAAGTTCAAGGTCGGCGACCACGCCGGCGTCGGCTGCTTCGTCGACTCCTGCCGCAAGTGCGAGAACTGCCTGGCAGGCCATGACCACTACTGCCTCGGTCACAGCGTCGCCACCTACAACGGCATGGAGAAGGACATGGTCTCGCCGACTTACGGCGGCTATTCCACGCACATCGTCATGGACGAGAACTACGCCCTGCACATCCCCAAGAGCCTGAGCCTGGCTGAGGCAGCACCGCTGCTGTGCGCGGGAATCACGACCTACTCGCCGCTGCGCCACTGGAACGTCGGCCCGGGCAAGCGCGTAGGCATCGTCGGGCTCGGCGGCCTCGGGCACATGGGAGTGAAGTTGGCCAAGGCCATGGGCGCCGAAGTGACCCTGATCAGCCACTCGCCCAGCAAGGAGGCGGATGCCCTTCGCCTCGGCGCAGACCACTTCCTGCTGTCGACCGACAAGGAGGCCTGGAAGGCTGCGCGCTACTCCATGGACTTCGTGCTCAACACCGTGTCGGTGAACATCAACGTCGATCGATACCTTGGCCTGCTGAGACTGTTCGGCACGATGTGCATGGTCGGCATGCCCACCGATCCGCTGACCGTTCACACAGGTTCACTGGCCGGCAGCCAGAAGAGCCTTGCCGGTTCGGGCATCGGCAGCATTCGCGAGACGCAGGAGATGCTCGACTTCTGCGGTGAGCACAGCCTGGGGTCGGATATCGAGATCATCACCATCGACCAGGTCAACGAGGCCTGGGACCGCGTGGTGGCAAGCGATGTTCGCTACCGCTTCGTGATCGACATCGAGTCGCTCAACGGCTGAGCACGCGCAACACCCAGCGCTGCAGCCGCCGGTTGCGGATCGTCAGCGATCGCGCAGCCGGCGCACTTGCAGCAGGCGAAGCCGGTTATGCCGCAGCACGATGAGGAACAGCCCGTTGATCGAGCCGACAGCCAACAGGAATGCCGACGCCAGCCACCACGGGTTGAACAGGAACAGCGGCAGGACCGTGAGGCAGGACAGCAGGTGCACCCACTCGGCCCGCCGCACCTCGACCAGATAGTGATCCAGGCTCGTCACGTCAGTGCCCGGCAGTTCGCTCTTGGTCAAGCCGCCGAAGACATGCCCCAATTCAGGCAGTCGCGCCGCCAAGGTGATCACGCGCAGGCGTCGATAGTGATGGGCCCTCTCCCATGGCCGAACGCTGAGGGGGAAGCGATCCGAGCTGAGCCAGGTGGCCGGCCAGCGAGGGGCCCCGGCCCCGACTGCCACTGAAAGAGTCACGATCACTGCGATGTCGATGGCGATGAGCCACGCAATGTCGCTCATCGCCATCTCCGTCCCACAGCGGCGAGGGAGGGATTTGAACCCCCGGTGAGTTTCCCCACGGGCGCTTTCAAGGCGCCTGCAATCGGCCGCTCTGCCACCTCGCCATGCACTCGCAAGGAATGCGGGAGAAGGCTACCTGCGAGTTAGCGGGCAGCGGCTGCGGGGCCCGGCAGGTCACCAGCGGGCACGAGTTCGCGAACGGTCACATAGGCATTGGAAACAGCCAGCAGCGTCCATTTGCGATCGTCGTCGGTGGTCGCGATGTACGACGGCAGGATCAGCAGACTGCCATCGGGCTGCCAGAACTGCGCGAGGCCGAGTTCGGCCCTGGTGACCAAGAGCACCTGCTGCCCGGCCACGAGCGCGGGACGGCCCTTGACGGTTGGTACCGGACCTGGCACCGCAAGGTCAGGGGCACTGTCTGACCCGGTCCACGCTGTCGGGCCAGCGAACTCCCAACCCGGCCTGAGCGCCCGGTTCAACGCATCCGTCGCACCGATCACGGGATATCCGGGAACCGGGACCAATGAGCCGGCGAATCCATCAGCCCAGACGACCTCGCCATCAGGCGCTACAACCACGGTCCAGCCAAGTTCGGTGCGCAGTCCCTTGAGCACCAGCCAGGCGCGCACCACGATGCGGTTCTGGTCAGAGGAGACCTGCCATTCGAGTTCATCGACCGGCACGCCCAGTGGGGAGAGCAGGGTCCTGGCGATCCGCGTGGCCTGGTCCTCGTCGATGGGCTTGCCCGGTATCAGGAGCGCATGGCTGTACTGCCAGCGCACGAGCGGGTCGCCGAAGACCGTGACCTGCGGATCGGCTGGCTTCGCGCCTCCGACAGAGAAGGCACCGTTGTCTGCGGCAACCGGACTTCCGAGCACGCCGAACTGCTGTGCCACCGCTGCAGCGAACTGCTCGGGCTCAAGCCTGCCCGGCGTGACGCGGTAGCCCATCGCGACCGACTTGGCATTGGGCAGATCCTTGGCAGCCTGGAAGGTGCTGGAGCGAACATCGCCCTGACGGATTGCCGAGACATCGGGGGACAGGGCCGTGGGTATCAGGGCCGTGGTCGATGCCGAGGGCGTGGGCGACGGCGTGACCGCACCGCCGACGGGGATCGACTCTGGCTGCCCTGCGGTGGACAGGCCGCTGATGATCAAGGCCCCCGCGAGGAGCAGCAGGAATCCACCGACGACAGCCAGCACCCAGCGCACTCCCGAGGTCATCCTCAGAGTGGGTACGCGCATAGTGGCCCTTTCGTCGTCCTGAGCTCACGTTAGCGTGCAGCCCATGCGCCTGCACCGGACCGTTTCAAGTGACCTTCCCCTGCTCGTGGTCGCCCTCGAGGAGGAGTCCGCACATCTGCACATCACCGAGCTGCCCGTGCTGGTCACCGGAGTGGGCAAGGTGAATGCAGCGGTAGCGGTGGCAACGATCCTCGGCCAGTTCTCGCCGCGCGAAGTCGTCAACCTCGGCACTGCGGGAGCCCTGCATGACGATCTCGTCGGCACTCACGTCATCAGCACCGTCACGCAGCACGACCTCGACGACGAGTCGATCTTCGACCTGGTGGGCATGCACTTCGGTGAGCCGATCAACCTCGGAGGGGCAGGACTCACACTCACCACGGGCGATGCCTTCGTCTCCGATGAGAGGACCCGCGCGGCACTTGCGACCAGCGCGCACCTCGTCGACATGGAGGGCTACGCAGTCGCCCGAGCAGCTCAGGCTGCGAACATCCCGGTTCGTCTGGTGAAGAGGGTCAGCGACACTGCGGACGAGGCTGCAGGAGGCGCCTGGAAGGCATCCGTTGATGACTGTGCCGAGCACCTTGGCGCCTGGGTGCGCGAATTCCTGCTGTGACTACTCAGCCGCCTCGATCGGCACCAGGGCAGGACCATTGGGCGCAGAACGCCGGTAGAGCAGGAAGCCGATCAGTGTCAGTACCAGTGAGATGATCACGACCGTGGTGACGATCTGCTCGACGGAATCGTGGAACCACAGGGACACCGTGACGACCAGTGCGACCAGACCAACCCACACCAGCACCACCGCGCGTCGATCCTGAGCAGCAAGTCGACCGTAGAGCAGCACTTGGACAAGTGCGAACGCTGAGCCCTCGAGTGCGAACCGCCAGGCATTGGTGCCGAGGCCAAGATCGATGTACTGGGCTCCACCAAGCACGCGAACCACGAGACTCCCGAACGCCCAGCTGAACAGCGTGATGGCAAGGCCCATGAGCGCGGTGAGTCCAGTGGCAATGACGACCGCCCTGCGGTTGTCGCCGGACGTCATCTTCGGGAACAGCACGATGACGATGGCATTGGGCAGGAAGAAGGCGATCTTCGCCAGCAGGACGCCCACTGAGTACTCGCCCGAATCGGATTCCGAGAGGAACACTCGAGCAAGCAGCACATCGACGTTGGTCAAGGTGAAGAGCACGACCAGCGCGTGCGCCACGTGGCCGAACTCCGGATAGGTGCCACCAGCGATCGACGACGACCAGGCTCCCGGACAGATGATGCGGTAACTGATGAAGGCACCGATCGCACAGCCGATCACGAGTCCTACGGCTGCAGCCTCGATGGATTGGAATGCGAGGAGGAACCCGATGCCGACGACGGCTCGGCCAACGCCATTGGCGACAAAGCCCGCGCTGAAGCGCACGTGCTCCTCGCGACCCTGGGCAATGCCCAAGGAGGCGGTGCCGAGCACGACGAAGGACAGTGAGACGAGCCCGAGGAGTATCGCCGGATAGGGAATGGCCAGCAGGTCGCCGAGCGGCCACGCCGCGAACACTCCGATCACGGCGATTGCGATCGCCAGATACGTTGCCAGGCGAACTGCCTGGCCTTCGGCTTCCGCCCGGCTCGCGCCGGCAACGGCAACGCGCCTTGCGGTCATCGTCTGCAGGGCGATCGAAAGAGTGGACACGATGATCAATACGCCCATCAGCGCACCGAAGGCACCGAACTCCGCTGGGTCGAGCACTCGAGCAGCAAACATCGACAGCCCATAAGCCGCCCCGTTGCCGACCAGCGTCGCCGCGCCCACGAAGATCAGGCCCTTGGCCAGGGCGGCGCGCGGTTCGGTCACTGGCCAAGACTAAGGGTCCGCAAGCGTCAACCCGCGGACCCTTCGTCGACCATCAGCTCGGACTCAGACGCCGGCAACCTCCGGAATCGTGGCCAGCGCCTCGTCCAGTCGGGCCTGGGAGAAGTCCTCGTCAACCATCGCACCGCGCAGATACTGGTCGTAGGCAGCCAGGTCGAAATGACCATGCCCGCACAGGGCGGTCAGGATGACGGTTTCCTCACCGGTCTCCTTGGCCTTGAGCGCCTCGCGAACTGCGATCGCAAGCGCATGGGTTGGCTCAGGGGCCGGAACGATGCCCTCGGTGCGGGCGAACTGCACTGCTGCGGCAAAGCACTCGGTCTGCGGGATGGCGACCGCCTCCATCATCCCCTCCTCATACACATGCGAGATCAACGGCGCCATGCCGTGGTAGCGAAGACCGCCAGCGTGGATCGGGTCTGGGATGAAGTCGTGGCCCAGGGTGTGCATCTTCATCAACGGCGTCATGCCTGCGGTGTCGCCGAAGTCGTAGGCATACACGCCCTTGGTGAGGGAGGGACAGGAGGCGGGCTCGGCGGCGATGATGCGCGGCGAGATCCGGCCCGCGAGCTTCTCTCGAAGGAAGGGGAAGGACAGGCCGGCGAAATTGGAACCGCCGCCGGTGCAGCCCACGATGTGCGTCGGGGTATCGCCTGCCATCGCAAGTTGCAGCAGTGCCTCTTCACCGATGATCGTCTGGTGCAGGAGCACATGGTTGAGCACTGAACCAAGGGCGTAGCGCGTATTCGGATCCTTGGCCGCCACCTCGACCGCCTCGGAGATCGCGATGCCGAGCGAACCTGAGAGGTTGCGCGGGTCCTGCGCGAATTTCCGGCCGACCTCAGTCAACGCAGAGGGCGAGCGATGCACCGTCGCACCGAAGGCCTCGATCATCAGGCGTCGGTAGGGCTTGGCGTCATACGACGCACCTACCTGCCACACCTCGCACTCCATGTCGAACAGCGCGCATGCGAAGGCGAGTGCAGTGCCCCACTGACCTGCGCCAGTCTCTGTCGTCAGCTTGGTCGTGCCTTCCTTCTTGTTGTAGTAGGCCTGTGGCACCGAGGTGTTGGGCTTGTGCGAGCCAGCGGGCGAGACCCCCTCGTACTTGTAGTAGATCCGCGCCGGGGTGCCGAGCGCCTTCTCGAGATTGTGCGCACGGAACAGGGGCGAGGGCCTCCACTGCCGATAGACATCGAGCACGCCGCCTGGAATCTCGATGTAGCGATCCATCGATACCTCTTGCATGATCAATTCCATCGGGAACAGTGGAGCGAGGTCTTCGGGTCCGACCGGCTGCATGGTTCCCGGGTGCAGCGGCGGCGGCGGCAGCTTCGGCAGATCGGCCATGATGTTGTACCAGGTTGTCGGCATCTGGTCCTCGGACAGGACGTACTTGTGCTGACGAACGGTGTCGTCCATTGCCTACCTCCACTCACAGGCCACCTCGCGTGGTCGCACGGTAGGCAACCACATCCAGCGCAGGAGCGGAAGGGGCAAGGGAACCGTGGTGCAGGTGGTGCCCATGGGACGAAAGACCCCCAAAATCATGTGATCCATCCCACATTCCCTCTAGGGGATCGTCCGGAAATCGGGTTCTGGGGAGGCGGAACGCCCTTCCGCCCACATAGCGTCACCGGCTCTGGGGAAAGCAAGACGTCGAGACCTGCACCATTCGATGACCACCGCACCACCGAAGGAACAAGGCCGGAAGGCTTCCAGACCAAAGGGGTACCACTCAGTGCGCAGCCACCACAAGCGTCCTCATCGCGCCGTCACCGGCGCAGTGACCGGCGCCCTCCTCATCACGACCATGGGCTTTGGCACCGGCTCGGCCTTCGCTGCCAACGGCGACCCGGCACCGACAACAGGCTCAGCCGTCAATGGCGTGAACACCCTGACCAAGACCCTGCGTACCGGCACCCTGTCGAAGTCCTCGCCGACGCTGCTTGCCAGGGCACATGAGATGTTCATGCGCAGCAAGCTCGTCAAGATCGCCCGACAGCAGATCGGCGACAAGTACGTCGCCGGCCATACCGGCCCCAATGCCTTCGACTGCTCAGGCCTGACGAGCTACGTCTACAAGGTCGGGGCAGGCGAGGTCATTCCCCGCTCCTCCTTCACCCAGTACCGGGCCGCGAAGAAGGTCTCGCGCAAGAGCCTGCTGCCCGGCGACCTGGTCTTCTTCTTCAAGCGCGGAGTGCATCACGTCGCCGTCTACGTCGGCGCCGGCAAGATCGTGCATGCCGCGCGTCCGCGCGAGGGAGTGAAGATCACGCCACTTGCCGATCCCTGGGTCTCATCGCATATCTCGGGCTACGGCCGCTTCGTTCCCTCAGTGTCATCCTGAGGACTCCCGAACTTCATCTGGCAGTTCTCCTGCCGTTCAGCGCATGTGAGACGCTTATTTCAGGTGCCGGCCTGAGCACCTGACCATCCGGAGGGAGTCACCATGGCGGCCGTGCGTTCGCTGCGTCTCACCTCTGATATCTCGGTGGATGCCCTTGTTGCCCAGAAGGCTGGACGGACCATCAGCGTCTGCATCCCGGCTCGCAATGAGGCGGCGACGATCGCCCCGATCCTGCTGCGGATCAAACGGGATCTCATGGACATGCATGCACTCGTCGATGAGCTCATCGTGATGGACCATGGCTCAACGGATCAGACCGCTGAGGTTGCCGCTGAATGCGGCGCTGCCGTGATCAATGCCAATGAGATCCTCGTCGATCTTGGGCCCGCCGTGGGCAAGGGCGATGTGCTCTGGCGCTCAGTCGTGGCTTCGAAGGGCGACATCGTGGTCTGGCTCGACGCTGACCTCGGGGCATTCACGGCCGACTACGTCAGCCTGCTCGTCACCCCCCTGCTGACTGACGACGGCATCGCCCTGGTGCGGGCGAACTACCAGCGCACCCTGCACGGCGAGGGCGACGAGGGCGGCCGGGTCACCGAGCTCACTGCACGCCCGCTGCTCAAGCTGCTCTTTCCCGAACTGGCGCATATCCGCCAGCCACTCGGAGGTGAGTATGCGATTCGCCGGGACGTGGCCAGGTCGCTGCCCTTCGAGGTCGACTACGGCGTAGAGATGGGTCTGCTGATCGACGTGGCGCGCACCTACGGAGTCGCAGCCATCGCCCAAGTCGATCTCGGCGTGCGCACCCACCGCAATCGTCCGATCTCCGAACTGCATGAGCAGGCCATCCAGGTCATGCGCGCGGCGCTGTCGCGCGCTCCTTCGCTCGATGTGGCAGCGAACCCGATGCTGCGACCTGCAATCGATGCTCTGACTGCGGGACCCGATCAGGCCATCACGGCGTCAATGACGTAGTCGGCGAACGCAAGCGAACTGGTCCATCCAGGTGAGACCGCATTGAGAATATGCGTGGAGTTCTGACCTTGCCGCACGACGAAGTCCATCTCGAGCCGTTTGGTCGGCAGGTGGAACAGCTGTGCACGAACCCCGACACGAGCCTTCTGCTTGAAGTCCTGCGCGCGAACACTGGGCACGAGTGAGGCCGCCTGCTGCACCAGGTGTCTTCGCGAGTACTTCGGCAGTTCGCTTCGCATGAGACCGGGCACGTCGTGCGCGTCGCTGGTCAGGAATCTTGGGAACGTGCGGGCGATCTCCCAGGTCTCGCCTGCATTCCAGCCGTGCATGCCGCCATAGTCCTCACGCCAGAGGGCAGGGATGGCCGTCGGCCCGATCTTCGCCCGGCCGTCGACCGTCACCGTCAAGTGCACCCCCAGGAAGGGATTGCGCGCATCGGGCACCGGGTAGACATGGCGCTGCAGGCGACCCGGCTCCCAGGAGCCGTACCAGTACAGGCCCTTGAAGGGCAGCATGCGGTACTCGGTTCCGACGTCGAACCAGTGCGCGATGACATCGGCGTAGAGGCCCGCTGCATTGATGACATGTCCGGCCAGGATGCGGCCTTCGCTGGACGTCATCACCCAGCCCGGGCCGGCACCAGTGACGGAGGAACCGAGCAGGATCTCTCCCCCGCGGGATCGGACGCGGGAGGCAAGAGCCTCAACGACCTCAGTGGGGTTGGCGACACCCGTCGTGGGCGACCACAGCGCCGACTGGTGGGTCCGCGCCAAGGGTTCGAGCTCACGCAGCTGCTGCTCATCGATGAGCTCGACATCGACGCCATTGGCCACCCCGCGCCGCTGCAGTTCGAGCAGCGCGGGAAGCTCCTCTGCTGACTGTGCGACGACGACCTTTCCAGTCTCGCGCACCCGCACCCCATGCTCGCGGCAGAACTCCTGCAGCATCGCATTTCCCTGCCGGGTCAGCCGGGCCTTCAACGAATCGGGCGCGTAGTAGAAACCGGCGTGCAGCACTCCACTGTTGCGACCCGAGGCATGCTCGGCCAAGGAATGCTCCTTCTCGACCACGACAACGCTGTTGCTCGGATGCCGGGCCAACCAGGCGTCGGCGAGCGCCAGGCCCACGATGCCACCGCCGATGACGACGACGTCTGCACTCCTGCTCATGCCCAGAGCCTATGAGTCGGACGCGATCGGCCACGTGGTGCGCACGGCCAGGCCGCCCAGGAGCGAGGGCAACGCGACTGCATTGCCGCCGCATGCACGCGCGGTCTCCCGAACAAGCGCCAGACCCAGTCCACTGCCACCAGGCACTGATCGGGCCCCCCGCACGAATCGGTT
>Ga0172380_10008326_pt1 | contig 11382 bp, 9 predicted proteins | sample Leawe162metaG_FD_119747 | JGI IMG/M metagenome (GOLD analysis project Ga0172380, IMG submission 119747) | Leachate microbial communities from a municipal landfill in Southern Ontario, Canada - Leachate well 162 metaG | ecosystem: Engineered > Solid waste > Landfill > Unclassified | place... | reverse complement strand
CTGGCTGGCTTCACGTGTGTTCCGTACATTCCTTTTGATGTATGGCAAACGACCGAGTATAGCTGAAATTTGGAGACATCTCCGGACACCATAGGCCGATAGTTCACATGCATCCTCCTGATTTCTGCTCCTGACGCCTCTTTGTTTTTACATTTCCACGCATCGACTGGAATTTCATATAGTGATACAATTAAAAAATACGGATGAACAGTTTATGTATGATGTTGTTGTTATAGGCGCGGGGCATGCCGGCTGCGAAGCAGCGTTAGCTGCAGCTCGGATGGGTTCTAAGACCCTGTTGTTGACACTTAACCTTGATAATGTTGCCCTCATGCCTTGCAACCCCTCCATCGGTGGACCTGCCAAAGGCCACCTTGTGCGTGAAATCGACGCGCTGGGTGGAGAAATGGCCCGCAATATAGATCGCACCTTCATACAGGTAAGGATGCTTAATACCGGCAAAGGTCCGGCAGTGCAGGCGCTTCGAGCACAGGCGGACAAGAAGCTGTACGGGCTCTCTATGAAATACACCCTGGAGAGACAGTGTAATCTCGATGTAAAACAAGCGCTTATAGATAAAATATGGGTTGATAAAAACGTATTCCATATTCAAACCAGCATGGGATGGATTTACCAGGGCAAGAACGTCGTTCTTACTACCGGCACCTCCCTCAACGGCAAGATCATCATCGGAGATAAGAGCTATCCGGCAGGCCGCGCCGGCGAATTTGCTGCCGAGAAACTATCCGATAGCCTGCGATCCATGGGATTCACGCTGGGAAGACTTAAGACAGGTACTCCGCCGCGTATCGATGCCCGAACAATAGATTTTACTAAGACCGTGATACAACCGGGAAGCGAAGTCCCTTTATATTTCAGCATGTTCCAAAATGGGAACCATCAGCTTTCATTTCCTCAGCCTAACCCGGTTTATCCTTTAACGCCGTCCGAATGGCGTCCTCAACTGCCATGCTATCTTGTCTATACAAATGCGAAGACACACGAAATAATCAAGAATAATCTGGACAGGGCGCCGCTTTTTAACGGCATGATTAAGGGCATCGGCCCGCGGTACTGCCCGTCGATAGAGGATAAGATATTCAAGTTCGCTCATAAGTCTGCGCATCCTCTGTTCTTGGAGCCAGAGGGATGGGAAACAAATGAAGTGTACGTGCAGGGGGCGAACACCAGCCTCCCCGAGGATGTACAGCTTGCCATGCTGCGCACCATACCGGCATTAGAGAAGGTCGAGATGGTAAGGGTGGGTTATGCCATTGAGTACGATTACGTTCCTTCCAGTCAGATATCGGCAAATCTGGAGAGCAAGAGCGTCCCTGGGCTGTTCCTTGCCGGACAAATTAATGGGACCACGGGGTATGAAGAGGCGGCGGGACAGGGATTGATCGCCGGGATCAACGCGGCATTAAGAGTTCAAGGTAAGCCACCTTTCATCGTAAGGCGTGATCAGGGATATATCGGCGTGATGATAGATGACCTCGTGACAAGGGAAGTTACCGAGCCGTATCGTCTGCTGACATCACGTGCTGAGTATAGATTGTTGTTACGGCATGATAACGCGGATTTGAGGTTAACACCATTAGGATATGAATTAGGGCTGGTAGGACGTAAGCGGTACGAGCAGGTTGAAGCAAAACGACGGGCTATCGCCACGGAACTTAAACGCCTGTCCAAAACCTATTTTAGTAATTCTGACAAGAGTGTGACCGCACTGGAATACCTCAGACGCCAGGATGGGACATATAATAATCTCGTTACTATGTCATATGGTAATCCCGGCTTAGACTGCAGTGTCGCCGAGCAGGTGGAGGTTGAAGCAAAGTACGAGGGATATTTAAAAAAACAGAATACATCTGTCGCCCGCATGTCGCGAATGGAGAAGAGGTCGATCCCGGATTTCTTCACTTATGATGGAATTACGGGATTACGCTATGAGGCGCGGCAAAAACTTAATCGCATGCGACCTGTTACGCTTGGCCAGGCATCTCGTATTGATGGAGTAACGCCGGCAGATCTGGCGATATTAATGGTGCATTTGGAGAGAGCCCGCCAATGAAGAATGTCTTTATGTTTTGTGGTAAGGGCGGAGTCGGCAAGACGACCTGTGCTGCTACTACTGCGTTACATTATGCATCAGAGGGACATAAAACTCTTATCCTTTCTACGGATCCGACACCATCATTGCGACATATTTTTGAATTAGATAGCGCTAAAGATTCCGATAAGAAGGGTATGCCTACAACTGTCACTGACAATCTATTTTTGTATGAAGTCGGTTCTCATGAAGTCAAAACCATGTGGAACGATAAGTTCGGAGAGGAAGCATACGAAGTATTTTCATCTTTTGTCGACATAGGCTATGAAGAGTTTATTAATTTTGTTGCTAGCGTACTGCCTGGCCTCAGGGATGAATTCATGGTTGATTATATCAGGGAACTCCACGAATCGGGTGAATATGGAAAGATTGTATGGGATACAGCTCCTGCGGGTCAGACGTTAGGGCTTTTAAAGATGCCATCGATAATCGGAGAACATCTAAAGCCGGCTGCCCGCATCTATACGTCACTCAAAACTACCGGTAAGAATCGCAATACCGTACAAGGCGTTATTAAAGGATGGGAAGCACTTTCTGCTAAAGACATGAGTTTTATTCAGACTATGGTAGAATTTAACCTGGTAACAATAGCTGAAGCGCTGGCGGTATACCAGCTTGATTATATATTTGACGAGTTTAAGAGCTACAATCTCAATATCGATCGAGTTATCATTAATCAAGTGGTAACGGAACCTGATTCGGAATTTATGAAACGCAAATCTGCGATGCAGAAAGAGTATATTGAGGAGATCGCCAAGATATGTCCGGGGAAACAGAGGATACTCTCGATGTTCCCTTATGAAATAACCGGCCTGGAGCGGCTTAGAGAGGCTATGAAGGTGCTTTTTAAAAATGACTGAAAAGGCAGACCTTGTTATTTACAACGCGAACATAATTACATTTGATCCTGCCAAACCAAGAGCTACTGCAGTAGCGGTCAAGGAAGGAAAGATCCTTCGTGTTGGCAGCAAGGACGATGGTAATCATTTTACTGGTCGCAAGATAAATTGCGGTGGTAAGACGCTTATCCCAGGTTTCAATGATGCCCATTGCCATATTCTTGCCTTTGCATCAAGCTTGCTGAGTGTGGATTGCACACCATCATCGGTATCATCTATCACTGATATAAAAAATTGCATACGCAAAAGAGTTCAGACAGCTTCAGATAGTGAGTGGATCAGGGCATTTGGTTATGACGAATTTCACCTCGCTGAGCGACGGCATCCAAATCGTTTCGATCTTGATGAGGCAGCACCGGACCACCCTGTAAAACTAATGCATCGTTCTCGACATGCATGTGTGCTTAACAGTCGTGCACTAGACTTGGTCGGTATAACAAACGAAACACAGGAACCGCAGGGAGGAGTAATAGACAGGGACCTGCATTCAGGACAGCCAAACGGAATGCTGTTTGAAATGAATGCTTGTATAGAAAACAATATTCCGCCGATCTCACCCAGTGAAATGGAAAGAGGTGTCAAACTCGCTAATGAAATCTTCCTTTCAAGAGGGATAACTTCACTTCAGGATGCTACAGCTTCCAATAATCTTGATACATGGAAGTTCTTCCAAAGATTACGGGATTCGAATGTTTTGACACCACGATTATCCATAATGATAGGATTGCAATACCTAGATGAACTATTGGAGCAGGGATTTAAACCGCGCCATGGAAGTAATGATATGCGCCTTGGAGCCCTCAAGGTAATTGTCAGCGAGGCCAGAGGTTGCCTTTATCCGAGTTTGAAAGAATTGAGCCAGATGGTTGCCGATGCTCAAAATCATGAGTTCCAGATCGCGATACATGCCATAGAAGAGAACACGGTTGAAGCAGCTGTATCAGCACTGGAATCTATTTACGACAAGTCACCTAAGAATAATCATCGCCATCGCATAGAACATTGCTCCGTATGTTCGGACTCGATGCTCGATAGATTAGAAAACATACGTGCATTAGTAGTGGCTCAGCCATCATTTATATATCACAGCGGTGAGCGTTATCTGGAAACTGTACCTGAGGAACAGCAACCATTGCTGCATCGTATAAGCTCATTCTTGAAGAGCGGACTCAAGCCGTGTGCAGGTTCTGATAATCCTGTTGCACCTCTTAACCCGCTACTGAGTATACATGCTGCTGTCAACAGAAGAACACAGGACGGGAAAGTATTTTTCCCCAGGGAAAGGGTCCTGCCATCTGTTGCATTGGAGATGCATACGCGTGCCGCAGCATATGCATCTTTTGATGAAGGAATAAAAGGCACAATAAGTGTGGGTAAGCTGGCAGATTTTACTCTCCTGAGCGACGATCCATTGAAAATAGCGCCGGAGAAAATACGCGATATTAAAGTCGATGCTACGATAATCGGCGGTGAGGTTGTCTGGCGCTCTTGATTCTTAGTCATGCGCGGATTAAAATGTAATTGCTATGCCGATATACGAATATAAATGTTCAAAATGCAATATGAAGTTTGAGCGCAGGTGCTCTTTCAGCGAGACTAACAGTAAGATCTCATGCCCTAACTGTAAGTCTCCAGCAAACAAACAACTTTCTGTTTTCGCTGCTGTTTCTAAAGGATCTGATGGAAGTTCAGCACCTATCGCTGGCGGTGGTGGCTGTGGCCCATCGTGTCCTGCCACATCATGTGCGACATGCCATCATTAATTCATAACGTGTCGCCGTCGTAGTATAAAGAATCCCGTTGTCACTCCAAGAAGTATAGATTCAACAGCTGTTTCAATAGCAATAATTCCCCCGGCATCAGAGAAAAACCCCTCTGTATAAATGTGTGGCAGATAGCCTGACAGTATCCATAAGTCGTTGCTGAAAAACACGCGGTGGAATGCTATAAATAGCCAGTCAAAATCGATAAGTGCCGCTATGCCTATCACCGCTATTCCGATGATACTCACGATACTGCCTGTAGCGACAACTATATTGAATAAATGAAAGAATCGCCTGCGCTTGTATATAAAACCGGCAGTGATAAATACGATGATATATCCGAGTGTACTCCATTGGATGATATAGCAGAGTTGAATTAATCCCCTTACATCGCGTAGATGTATAATTTCTTCCTCGCTGAAAAGATCCATCGTGTCGTCGATTACACCGGAGTTGAAGTAATCAATCAAACCTTTCGATATATTAATAAGTTCTTCATTACTGAGACCTGTATCCCGGCTGACGTCATATTTTCCAAAGCCATACTCATAGAACTGGAGGTCATTGGCGACCCATCTTATATTGCTGGTGAGCAGGAAAAACGGGACACACAGAATAAACAGTGCTGCCGTTATGTAGACAAGAACACGAAGGTTTTTCCTTTCAGGCATGTTACAATGCTAGAGTAGCGCTTGCAGCTTGTCAATCTGATGCGTCGGCCATATAATGCGTTTTATTCCGATAATGAAGAGGTAAGACTTTGGATAATAAAGACGACTTAAAGAGTTTTGATAGATTGGTTGCCATCATCGAGCGTCTGCGCAAACCGGGAGGTTGTCCCTGGGATCGTGAGCAGACCCATGATTCTATCAAGGGCAACATGCTCGAAGAAGCCTATGAAGCGGTAGAGACCATCGACAAAGGTGATATGACCAAGCTCTGTGAAGAACTTGGAGATATATTGATGCAGATAGTCCTGCATTCGCAAATGGCTAAGGAAGCAGGCTCTTTTGAAATCGGTGATGTTATCCGAAAAATATGTGACAAATTGATATATAGACACCCGCATGTTTTTGGCGACAGGAAAGTGAAAGACTCATCTGAGGTTATGGCCAATTGGGAGGAGCTTAAGCGCAAGGAGGGGAAAGGCGAGTTGCTTTCCGGCTTGCCGAAGAATATGCCTGCGCTGGCATACGCCCAGACAGTGGGAAGACGTGTGGCCCGCGTAGGTTTCGATTGGGAGACGGTGGATGACATCATCGATCAGCTCTCCGAAGAGGTCGCCGAATTGCAGCAGGCGCCAGATCACCAGCATAAGATTATGGAGTTCGGTGACTTGCTCTTCACACTGGTCTGCATCGCAAGGCGCATGGACATAGACGCCGAGGCCGCACTCAGGGGAAGCAATGAGCGCTTCTACAAACGCTTTGCATATATGGAAAAGATTTGTGCAGAGAGAAAACTGCTGCTGGCTGACATGTCGCTTAAAGAGCAAAATGCGCTGTGGGATGAAGCTAAACGTGTGTTGGGGGATATATAGTAATTATTGAAAGTCGGGGCGAGTGGATTTGAACCACCGGCCTCAGCGTCCCGAACGCTGCGCGCTAAACCGGACTGCGCTACGCCCCGCAGTCATATAGTATATCGTCTGCAGTCGTTATTAGCAACATACTATATTGAATTGACATCAACCATAGCATATACTAATGACCATGAAATATTGTGTCCTAATAATGGATGGCGCTGCCGGTTTGCCGATACCGGATCGCGGCAACAGGACAACCCTTGAGTTAGCCGTTACTCCTAACCTGGATCGCATGGCACAAGAAGGTACGGTCGGTCTGGTTCGCACCGTGCCGCATGGCATGGAGCCATCCAGCGCCGTTGCCTGTATGTCCGTGCTGGGATATGATCCTTCAATCTATTACAAAGGCAGAAGCGCAATTGAAGCGATAAGCATGGATGTCCCCTTCACAAGTGATGACATACTATTTCGCTGCAACCTTGTAGCGATCAAAGACGGAATCATGTGGAGTTATTCTGCGGGACATATCTCAGGAGAAGAAGGCCGCGTTTTAATAGAAGCTTTAAACAAAGAACTTGGTGGAAAGAATGTGTGTTTTTATCCCGGCGTTGGATATCGTCATATATGTAAAATCACCGGCCATGAAATTGCGCTTGAAGTGATATGCACCCCAGCCCATGATATCCCCAACAAGCCTATAGCCGAATTCATGCCGCACGGCCCCGGCAGTGCAATCCTGATTGATTTGATGGAGCGCTCTCGATATGTTTTAAGTGAGCATCCTGTAAACATCAAGCGCGAGGCTGAAGGCAAGATACCGGCAACAATGATCTGGCTCTTCTGGAGAAGCGGGAAAATACCGCCGCTGCCTTCTTTTCAGACCAAGTACGAAATTAAAGGGGCAATGACTTCAGCAGTCGATTTACTTCGTGGTTTAGGCAAGATGGCCGGATTGAAAATCCTTGATATTAGCGGTGTTACCGATAATATGGATAATGATTATGCAGCACAGGCCACTGGCGCGCTCAAAGCACTTGAAGACCACGATATAGTCTTCATACATGTAGAAGCTCCCGATGAGGCGGGACATAGCGGATCGGCAGAGGACAAGATTTCAGCTATAGAAATGATAGATTGTGAGATTGTCAGTCGTATACTTGCATGGAATAACGATGTCATTCAAGTTCTTGTTATGCCCGACCATCCGACCCCACTGACAGTTCAAACGCACACAGAGGAAGCAGTACCATTTGTTGTCTGGGGAAAGGGGATTGTTCCAAATGGGGCCATGCGTTTTACTGAGGTTGAAGCCAAAAAGACCGGAGCCTTTGTAGAACATGGTTACAGTATGATGGATAAAATAGTGCTAAAATTTCGCAAGAAATCGGAGATTATATGGCAATAATAGTACAGAAATATGGCGGCAGTTCGGTTGCCGATGTAGATAAGATAAGAAACGTCGCTCGAAGGGCGATAAAGGCTAAAGAGAAGGGTAACAATGTTGTAGTAGTAGTCTCGGCTATGGGCAAAACGACGGATGGGCTGATTGCCCTGGCACGTCAAGTTACCGATCATCCCGATGTCAGAGAATTGGACGTCCTGCTCTCTACAGGTGAACTCGTCTCAAGCACGCTTCTTGCTATGACTCTAAAGGCAATGGGGCATGATGCTGTCAGCCTCAGCGGAGCGCAGGCGGGTATAATGACTGATTCCGTATACTCTAAAGCGCGCATTATAAATATTGAAGTCAAGCGCATGAAGGAAGAGCTCAAAGCGAATAAAATTGTTATCGTCGCCGGTTTCCAGGGTATCACCTCGGAAGACGATGTTACCACTCTGGGACGCGGCGGGTCCGATACCACCGCTGTGGCATTGGCTATAGCGCTCAAGGCGGACATATGTGAAACATACACAGATGTGGACGGTGTGTATACCGCTGATCCGCGCATTGTCCCGGAGGCACGCAAAGTGAAAGAGCTGGGATATGAGGAGATGATGGAGCTTGCCAGTTCTGGAGCTAAGGTACTTCATCTGAGATGTGTGGAACTCGGAGAGATGTATGGCATGCCCATACTGGTTGCTTCCAGCTTTACTGATGCGCCGGGTAGTCTAATTCATGGAGGAATGGAGATGGAAACAAGGGTAAAAGTTAGGGGAATAGCTCTTGATCAGAACGTAGCGAAAGTGACTATACTTGGTGTCCCTGATAAGCCTGGGATAGCCAGTACTATATTTGATGCTCTGGCCAAGGCCAATGTCAGCGTAGATACCATAGTTCAAAATGCAAGCGTGGAACGCATAACTGACCTGACTTTCACAGTAGCCAAGAGCGATCTCGATCAGGCAATGCGCGTCGTTGATCCGATAGTGAAGTCTATAGGTGCAAAGGGTTGTATCGCCGATTCAAAGCTTGGGAAAGTAAGCATTATCGGTATCGGCATGCAGAATACACCGGGCTATGCTGCAAGGATGTTCCGCGCATTGTATGATGCGGGTATCAACATCGAACTAATTACGACATCAGAAATAAGAATAACCTGCATAATTCATGAAGATAAAGCCAAGGACGCTGTCAAAGCCTTGCATCGTGCGTTTGAACTGGATAAAGGCGAAGATGTAGTAAGGTAGCCTTTTCACTGATTACCTGCTAATAATAAGTAATGGATATATAAGAACACTATGATGTTATTATGGATATTGCCGTAATAGTACCAACACTGAATGAGGCGGAAAATATTGTAAATCTAATCCCCGGGATTCATAATGCACTGCAGCACAACTATACAATAGTTGTTGTAGACGACAATTCCAAGGACGGCACTCAGGAGGCCGTCCGTAATTTATCTAAGTCGTATCCTGTAAAGCTCGTTGCCAGACCGGGGAAGCTTGGGCTGGCTTCAGCCGTTATCGATGGCATAAATGCCCAGCAAGCGGATGCCTATATAATAATGGATGCCGATTTCAGTCATCCGCCTGAGCTCCTACCCGCATTAAGAAAAAACCTGGAAACATATGATCTTGTTGTGGCATCCAGACATGTAGAAGGCGGCGGTGTCTCCGGATGGCCTCTAAAACGCAGGATTATCTCAAGCGTGGCAATACTGATGGCACGTCCACTGACACGGGTTAAAGATACTACCACCGGTTTCTTTGCAATTCGAGGAGCATGCTTAGAAAATGTGAAGCTGACGCCGCTCGGCTTTAAAATAGGCCTTGAATGCTTTGTTAAGGCCAACTGGAAGAGCTATGCCGAACTACCGTTTATCTTCACGGATAGGAAATGCGGCTCCAGCAAACTCAGGAGAGGCGAATTCCTGGCTTATCTCAAACACCTCCGTTTGCTTTATTTATATACGATAAAACGCAGGCTTTGCAGGCTCTTTCATATACGCCGCAAATGATTTACACTCGCAGGTAATTCCTCAGTAGTCAGGACCGGGAAAATCTCGCACGCTCACACATATGCCCCATGCAAACACTGAAAAGTGTCTGTTTACCCCTTGACATCTTGGCCGTAATCCTTAAAATAGTGCGGTGGAGTGGGAGGTTATTTAATGGAAACTCAATGCGGTGAGGCAAAGTTGAAGAGAGAACGTACTCAAGAGGCGATTTCTTTTGCTATGCAAGGCCTATGGGACGAGGCAATTGCTGCCAATAAGAGCATTATCGAGGTTTTCCCTAACGATATTAACGCCTTTAATCGGCTGGGTAAGGCGTTGACTGAGAAAGGGCTGTACGAAGAAGCCATCGATGCCTATAACCGTGCCATAGCTATTGATCCTAAAAATAGCATCTCCCGTAAGAACCTCAGGCGGCTCTCTCTACTGAAAGAGAAACAACCGGCGCCTTCAGAGGACCGTCCGAAAGCCATATCCCGCACTTTCATAGAGGAGACGGGAAAGGCAGGCGTTGCCAGACTGGATCAGTTGGCTCCGAGAGAGGTCTTGGTGAAAATGGCTGCAGGGGATATTGTTCAGTTGAAACTTAAGAAGCTACGGCTTGTAGTAGAAAATGAGGCTGGAGAATATCTAGGACAAGTGGAGTCCCGCATAAGTACTCGACTCTCCAAGCTTATAAAGGGCGGCAACAAGTATTCAGCGGCAATAGCAAGCCTGTCCGACAGTACTGTTAAAGTCATCATCACAGAGATATATCAGCATCCCAAACAGGTAGGACGTCCGTCATTTCCTGCAAAAATTAATGACGGATTTCGCTCTTATGTAAAGGGCAGTATTCTGAAGTATGAAATTGGTGAAGAGGAAGAAACCTACGATGACAGCGGTGATGTTGTAGATACAGATGAGGATACTGAAGTATTGCCCGATAGCATGACGCTGCTGACTTCCGAATCCGAGACAGAGAAATCTCCTGAAGAATGACCCCGGATACACCCCTCTATAACCGGCCTCCATTTGACAAACAATTCTAATAAGCATGTTAGGCAGCATATATTTCTATATCCTGCCTAAATATTTTTATAATTTCGGTTTAAAAGCATTAATTTTTGAAAATTTAAATTTTTGACGAATTTCTGCAGTTATGATATGCTTTACCAAATAAATAATGGTTTATATCTATAAGAGGTAAAGATGCAAATCGGAGCGGTTAAACAAGTAGATATCCGGGAGGAAATGAAAACTTCCTATCTGGATTATGCTATGAGCGTAATAGTAGCCCGCGCCCTCCCCGATGTACGCGATGGGCTTAAGCCCGTGCAGAGGCGCATTCTGTACGCCATGGGTGAGATGGGCATCCATTACAATTCCGCTCACAAGAAGAGCGCCCGTATCGTTGGAGAAGTCATGGGTAAGTTCCACCCCCATGGCGACGCCCCTGTTTATGAGGCCATGGTACGTATGGCTCAAGACTTCTCCATGAGGTATCCGCTCATCGACGGTCAGGGGAACTTCGGCAGCATTGATAATGATCCACCCGCCGCCATGAGATACACAGAGGCGCGTCTTGCCAGGATCTCCCAGGAGATGCTGGCCGATATCGATAAAGATACCGTTGGCTTCATACAGAACTTCGACGGCTCGCTGATGGAGCCTGTCGTTCTGCCCTCAAGAATTCCAAACCTTT
>Ga0172380_10008325_pt1 | contig 11382 bp, 12 predicted proteins | sample Leawe162metaG_FD_119747 | JGI IMG/M metagenome (GOLD analysis project Ga0172380, IMG submission 119747) | Leachate microbial communities from a municipal landfill in Southern Ontario, Canada - Leachate well 162 metaG | ecosystem: Engineered > Solid waste > Landfill > Unclassified | place... | reverse complement strand
AGTGAGATCGCCACTGAATACGTACAATTGACTCAGAAATTCTTTGAGGGAATTGGGCGACCCGACATCAAGGTTGTCCCATCCTTCGGGAATACTGAGCAGAAGATCCGATTTGGTGCGACTGCAATCGTTGATGTCACGGAAAGCGGTACCTCGCTTCTGGAAAATGATCTGGAGATCATTCATGAGATTATGGTCTCCAACACAGTCATCGTTGCAAACCCGCAAGCTTATGCCAATGAAGCAAAGCGCTGTTGCATTGACTGTTTGACTGCCCTTCTCAATGGTGCAGTACAGGCATCAAAGTACGTAAAGATGATTGCCAATGTACCTGAAGACAAACTCGAAATGGCAAAGACAATTATCGACGGACTGAAAGGCCCATCATGCACCTCGCTATCGACTAAGGGATGGTATGCTCTTGAGTCGATAGTACCTCGCGAAAAAGAGACGGCGATCATCTTCAACCTGTTGCAGGAAGGAGTCACCGATATCGTTGTTGAGCGAGACATTCCCTTGATCATGAGCCAACTATAGGCGTGATCACACCCTGTCCAGCCTCCCCGTTCGTTGCGAACATCGGGGAGGCTGATTTTTTTATTTACAGTTACAAACTATCATTCCAATTACTGATTTCTATTCATGGATAACAGCAGGCCAGCCCTCACCCAGTAGCTATCATCTTCAATTGCAGTTCGTATTCGGGATATATCGGGGAGCCAAAAGAAATGGATCATCGCAAGATGGTCTTTTTCTTTTGGCTTCTGGATTCGAACAGAGTGGGGTCGGGAGAACAGCTGGTCTCCCGCTTCCGGAAGGAACTGGAAACCTTGGGTGTCCAGAAGGTTGCCGCGCAACCGCTCGAAATCCCTGTCCCCGAGCCAAGAAAAGAGACTGGTTTTTATGCCGGTCTTTTTTCATAGTTCGAGATCAAAGGTTACCGAGCTGATTTACCTATCTACTTTTTCATAATTATTAGGATCAAATCTTGGATTTGAAAAAGCCAGCAAAGTCATTTTGCCTTTATCCTGGCATTTAGTGTTTTTAGGAATAAAAACCACATCACCAGCCGTAACCTTAAAAACCTGGTTCTCAATAATAAATTCACCGTCACCATCAAGAATATAGTAAATTAGATCACTTTTTTTGTTAAATGCTAAATCATTGGCTCCATCCAACGTAATTTTGGCGAGAGAGAAATTCTCAAACGCTTGGTCATTTAACAATTCCTTAACTTTTATCGGACCAAAGCTAAATTCTTTAATTTTCTTGTTTTCAATCACTTTATAATTCATAATTTCCTTTCGTCTGCTATTTGTTTAATTATAGCTCGCACTTTTCGCATTTTATAGAGGCAGCCCTTGCTTATGATAAAGTGATTTAATAACTGTATTAAAGAAAAGGCTTTCATGGACTATAATATAACAAGCGTTTCTTAGTTATGAATAATGGAGCAAAATGAAAGTAATTAAACGATCAGCGTCTGATATTAACAAAGAAGATGCCCATGGAGGCAGCGGTGCGCGCAAGGTCTATGCAAGTAGAGAACATCTGGAGAGCGCGCATTTTGAGGCGATGACCCATGGCTACCTGCCAGCAGGTGGAACCTTCGATTGGCATGATCATGGAGATATTGAGGAAATTATGGTTGTCGTTAAAGGTGAAGGTGAAGTAAATGATAAGGACGGTGTTTACAACTATGCAGCTGGCGACGTGTTTGTTTACCCTGCTAATACGCAACATAAGATACATAACCCTTCGAACTGCGAACACGAGATGATATTTGTTAGAGTTAAAATATAAGAAAAGTAGCAGCCAACTAGTCCAGATAGGAAAAGTATGAAAATCAATAAAGATCGTATAATCGGAACTTTTATAGACCTGGTCAAAATTGATAGCGAGTCAGGCGAAGAACAAGAAATAATCAGCTACCTGCAAAGTCTGATGGTCGAACTAAGATTTAATGTCGAGATTGACAAGACTGGCAATCTGATCGCTTCTAACGATCTAAATCCTCTGCTTATGCTTGCAGCACATGTTGATACGGTGAAGCCAGGCAAAGGTATTAAACCCATTATTGATGGGAATACTATCAGAACAGACGGGACGACGATCCTGGGATCAGATGATAAAGCAAACATTGCTATAATTCTAGAAATACTTCGAGTCTTTAAAGAAAATGACCTGCATATTCCCCTGGATGTCATTTTCACCATCGGAGAAGAGGTTGGCTTCATCGGATCCAAAGGATTAGATTATAGCAAAGTTAAAGCAAAAATTGGCTTAAATCTTGATGGAGAAACAGGAGAAATTGATATAGCTGAGCCATCAATGATGATTTTGAATATTGAAGTGATTGGCAAAGCAGCACATTCAGGGATGGAACCTGAGATGGGTATAAATGCTTTAAAAATTGCTGCTGGAGCAATCAACTCTTTAGAATTGGGCCGAATTGATGAAGAAACTTCAGTAAACGTCGGAACCATTCGAGGCGGAGAAGCAATAAACATCGTTCCTGAAAAGGTTGTTATGAAAGCAGAAGTTAGAAGTCATAATGCAGAAAAATTCAATTACCAAGTTAAAAGAGTAATCAATGCTTTCGAAAAAGATACGAATAAATATGGCGGAGTCTTAAAAATAACTTCAGAGCAGACTGCTTATGCTTATAATGTTCCTGAAAACGATGAGCTCGTTGAAGTTTTAAAGAATTGTTTTAATAAGAACAGTGTAAATCCAAAGATAGTGAAGATTAACGCTACATCTGATACTTCTAATTTTTCAAGAAATAATATCAAGTGTGTAACAACCGGTGGCTGTGGCAAAAAATATCATACCACCGAAGAGTATCTAGAAATTGATGATTTTATCGCTGGTGCTAGATCAATTCTCGACGCTACATTAGAACTAACTAAATAATTGTTTTGGCAATTACTTCTAATAATCAGAATCCTATCGTAAGCTAGAACTGCAATAAAGTATTTGGTAAGATACCGGCATGGAAATACCAGTAAAAAAACTAAAAAACGGATTTTCACTTCCAGTTTATGGGCTTGGCCTCTGGCAGATGGGCGGCAGATGGGAAGTTGATTCAAGTAAAGATGATAACGAGATTGAAGCAATCCAAAATGCGATCAAAACAGGTGTAACTCATATCGATACGGCAGAAAGCTATGGGAACGGGCATGCAGAAGAACTGCTCGGAGAAGCCCTGAACGGTGTTGATAGAGATAAACTCATAATTGCAACAAAAGTATCCGGCTGGAATCAAAGGTATGATGACTTATTACGTTCATTTGAAGCTAGCCTGAAGCGAATCAGAACTGATTATATTGACCTTTATCTTTTGCACCGTTTTCCTGATGCAGGAATATCAATTTCTGAGACAATGAAAGCAATGGATAATCTAGTGAGCCAAGGAGTTGTCAGAAATATCGGAGTTTGTAACCTGACTCCGAATCGCCTGATTGAGGCGCAGAAACACACAAGGAACAAAATTGTGTGCAACCAAGTGCATTATAATCTTCAATACCGGGAGGTCGAAGCCAAGGGTGTATTAGATTTTTGCCAGAAAAATGATATTCTATTGAGTGCTTGGAGGCCATTGCAAAAAGGATTACTACCAAAGTTTCCCCTACTTGAAACGATGGCAAAGAAATATGACAAGACTGCCGCGCAAATAGCAATCAACTGGCTAATTTCTCAAGATAAAGTAATAACACTTTCGAAAACAAGTAATCCAGAACACTTAAAAGACAATTTGGGCTCGATTGGTTGGTCAATGGCCAAAGAAGACATCGAGAAACTAAGAAAAGAATTTCCTGATCAGAAACCAGTGTCCGATGCAGTGCCCTTAGACTACAAAACAGATGTTGCACCTTAATCGATAGCTCGAGCTTGCTCCTTCTCAGAAAGAAAAAAGACAGTACGGTACTGTCTTTTTTCTTATAGAATCAGAACTGACTCTGGCTTCGGAGACCGAAGCATAGATCTGTCTCAAAGATTATTTCTGGCTCTTGAGTGCTTGGATTATCAATGACGATGCTATTTGAAAAGCAGCAATCCGACGAGTTAGCAACGTACACTGAGGGGTGCCTTGTTTTAATTTTGGCTGTACTTTCTCGCACTTACTAATCGTTGAATTTATAGCCAGCAGAGCTTCTTCTAGCTCTTCTTTTGTAAAGTTGTTCATAAGTATCACATTCCCAAAGTAATTATTCTCTATTTGTCTTTTGGATAAACAATGGCCCGAATTCCACTTCAAGTTTTATTCTTTAGTCACTATCGCCTTATCCAGTATAGCACCAGCACCCTTTAGAAGCGCAAAGGTGACTTTATCCATTTTGGTATCATCAAAAATTGCAGATTTCACGGCAGTATGATGGAAAGTCACATTATGCAAAGTAGCCCCCTTGAATGAGGTATTTTTGAGAGATGAGCAGTCGAAGACAACACTCTCGAGCGTCAGGTTGTCAAATTTAACCCCGGCCAGATCGGATTGGCTAAAGTCGGTACCGATAAGTATAGCACCCGCAAAGGTTGCGTTGTGTAAATCTACGCCTTTGAGAGAGGTGTAAGTAAGATTAGCGCCATCAAAACAAGCATTCGCTACATCGCTTCCAGCAAAGATTACATTTTTAAGATTCGTCTTCATGAATGAAGCATGCCTAAGATCACTCCCCCGAAAGACTGAATCCGTCAGATCGGATCGGTCGAAGTGGGTTTCTCTAACCTCGCTTTGATTAAAGTCTGACTCATGCAAGTCAATATCTGTTAGGTCAGACCCTTTTAGCATCGTCTGAGAAAATTTCGAGTGGCTTTTTGTAGATTTGAGAGCCTCTTTTAGGGTTTTAACAAGGCTGGTTTTTTCTTCTGATTTGCGATCTTTGTGTGGCAACTGTTCCATAATTTCAGAGACATCGCCGAATGAATCGATTGTTGCCTGATAAGCTTGATCATCGCTCTTGCCCTGTTTCTTCAGATCTTCATATCGTTCCAGCAAATTTGTGAGCAGCTCTTTGCAAACGTCGTTTCTCGAGGGAAAATTGCCGTAAGGGGCAAAAGCCGAATCCAAAAATTGCCGTAATTTTTTCTCCATATTTCTCCTTAGATTAGTTTATCCAAAATTTTTTTTGCATAATTCCAGTTTTGCTTATTATTCTCATACAGTTCCTTCCCGCTCTCTGTAGTTCGATAATATTTTCGTCTGCCTCCCAAAGTTTGATCACCCCAATATGAGATTATATGCCCGTCTTTTTCTAGCCGCTTAAGGCTTGAGTACATGGTTGCTTCTTTTAATTCATAGCGAAACTCCGAGCGTTCGTGTACTAGTTTAGTAATCTCATAACCATACTTATCCCCATCCATCAATAAGCCGAGAATAATGGTGTCGGTATGGCCGCGAAGCAAGTCTGCTGATAATTGTTTTTCGTTCATAGTTACAATGTATATCATATTACTATGTCTGTCAAGGTAGTTTAGCAACCTCTGTTTATCTTCGTGGAAAAATCAATAGAATGTAAATTTAATATTAATAGTGTACACTGGCTATATGGAGATTGACCCAACAAATTTAGAGAGCGAAACCTTGCTTGATATGGTTAAACCTACTGGGAAAAATATTCTGGAAGTCGGCTGTGGAGACGGCCGGGCTAGTTTCTATATGGCCAAGGATGCATCAAATTATTTGGCAATCGATAGTGATAAAGATGCAATTCTCCGTGCTCATAAGAAGTTTAGTACAAATCAGCTACCAAATCTTAAGTTTGAGACCCTGGACGCAACCAATACCGGCTTAGCAGAGAACAGCTTTGATATTGTTTTTATGCTCTGTGCTTTTCACGAAATCGAAACAAATAAGCAAGAGCAAGCACTTTTGGAAGCACATCGAGTACTTAAAAGGGGTGGCAAACTTATTATTGCTGATCCCCTCGAGCCACCGAGCCAAATGCAACTCCTTTGTAATATAGTTTGCGAAGATTTTTTGCACTTTGATCACTCAGTGTCAGTGAAGCATTCAAAATCCATTTTGGCTAAAGCAGTTAGTGATCGGAAGTTTGATGAGTTAGAACACAAAATATGCAGCATCAACAACATGTTTGAGAATTTTGGCGAACTCTGTTCTTCTATCGAGAGCGTATTCCCGGAAATTGATTGGGATGTCACTCAGCGAGACCAGATTAAAAAGGAGTTTCGAAAATCTTTAGGCGTAAAAAATGATGACCAGAAAATGATCTTATCTGATGAGCTCGATATTACTTTGTTAACAAAATGCTAAGAGAAGGTCCTCTTTTCTTTAGAAACAAACGGACTGGCCCATGAGCCAGTCCGTTTGTTTCTAATCGCCCTTGCTTGCACTATTTTGATATAATTGTATGATAGTTCTGATAGTTCATACTAATTAAGTAAGGACCCAAAATGAAAACTTTTTTGAACAGTTTGATTTCCATAATAATCACTGCCAGCCTAGTTGGAGGCGGCGCTTACTATTATTTGAAGACAAAAACAGACCAAGACCGCAACAATCTTCAGAATCAGATAAGCGACTTGATTAAGAAATTTGGCGGTAATACAAATTCAGAAAGCCAGCTACCAGATGAAATCAGTGATAATTCTAATTCTAAAGCTTTGGATACAAATTCGAACACCAACAACGCTAATACTAATTCTGACAGTCAGACAGCGAAGTGGAAGACTTACAACAACAAGACATATAAAATAAGCTTTAAATACCCCGAAACATGGACTCTTGCCGAAAAAGAGGAATCAACTGATAGTTCTCGCCTGGCGATAATCACGATGAGCGGCAGTATCACCGGCCGAACTTATTATGCCGAAATCTTTAACTCAACCGCGACAGCCAAAGACTTTATCAATAGCTATTACAGTAAAATCGAAGCGGGTCCGACTTCAATCACCAGCGCGACTGTCGCCGGACAATCTGCAACTAAATTTTTTATTCAAAAAACCGGATCATCTACAGCCGGCACTGCTTACGTCCTATTCAAAAATGGTTCGACTATTGTCGGAATATCATCAAGTGGAACTGCTACAGAACAACTGCTAACTTCTGATATAAATCTGAGCGGCATCACGAAAACATTTGCCTTTGATAAAAATTAGATTACTCTTCAATTTCGATTACCAAAATGAAATTAAATAATAAATTTGCCATTATTACAGGAGCATCAACTGGTATCGGGCAAGCCATTGCTATTGAATTTGCCAATGAGGGTGCGATAGTTGCCCTTGTTGCCCGCTCCACAGATAAATTAGAGAAGACCAAAGAAATCATCGAGACCAATGGCGGAAAAGCAGAAGTATTCACCGCAGATTTAGCTGATATCCAATCAATTTTGAAGCTTGTCCACACTATTATGGAGAAAACTGCACGGGTTGATATCCTGGCCAATGTAGCAGGAATATGGCACGGCGCAGATGAAGTCTACGCTGGCAAGAATATTGAGGAAATGACCGATAAGGTCGTCACCGATACGTTGACAGTCGGAACCATTGCTCCGATTCTATTGGCAAAAAATGTCATTCCTCTAATGACGCATGGCGGCAACATTTTAAATTTGTCAGGGACGTTTTCTGAAGGCGGCAAAGGCTGGTTGCCATATTATGTTTCCAAGAGGGCAATAGAAGACATGACGATCGGGTTAGCTGATGATTTAAGAAACCGAAAAAATATCCAAGTAAACTGTATCTCCCCCTCCGATACAGCAACTGAAGAGTATAAAAAATATTTTCCCGAATATATTGATGAGGCTGTCGACCCAAAAAAGATTGCTCTGTTCGCAGTTGATTTGTGCTCATCTCCTACTAATATAATATCTGGTAAAACGTTCGTCATAAAAAAGAACCAAAAACCATTCGAAGGTTTTCACTTGTAGAATCCTTTTTACTTCCAGAATAGCTCTATCAGTAAAAAGGATGATTAGAAGCATCATTTAATTTTTAGGTTAATTAATCACAAAGCCATAACTACAGGCTATTGTTATAAAAATAACGTCTAGTTTGACAATAATAGATACTATTTATAAGATAATAGTATCTATTATTTAATTAGATAGGAGGCATATGGAGAGAGACCAGACAATTAAGAATTTCTTGGAGATTCCTTACAGTGAGATGGAAGAGCTTAATCTTAGTGCTGGCAAGATCAAAGACCAAACAATCGCCGAAAAAACTCATCGGGAATATCTTGAAGAAGAAACACGGATCAAGGCGATCACTGTTTGTTTTTCCGATATCGAAGGCCGCTTGCATATGCTTGATTATGACAAAAAATATCTTCTAAACAATGCCGGCAACCTGACCTTTGACGGCTCCTCGATTCGCGGTTTTACCGCCCAGAACGAATCTGACCTTAGGCTAGGGCTGGATTGGCTTAGTTTTCGTTGGTTACCCTCTGATATTTTTGGCCCCGGTAAAGTTATTCTGTTTGCTGATGTCCTAAAGCCAAATATGGAGCCGTATGAAAATGACTTCCGCCATCGGCTGAAAATTTATCTCCAAACCTTAAAAAAAGAACAAAAACTCGAGGCTTTTATGGGGCCGGAGATCGAAGGATTTTTGCTTGACGGCATTGATGCTGAACAGAACTATGACCCAAAAGTTGGTTTTAAGCTGGTCACAAGCGGGGGGTATTATCACTCACTGCCGCTCGATAAACTTCGCCAGTTTATCGACGCGACAGCGGAAGCCCAAAGGGCGATGGGATTTCAGAATGAAAAGGACCATCCCGAAGTTGCCCCAAGTCAGTTTGAGATAAATTTCCACCATACTGATGCTCTTCGTGCTTGCGATCAGGTTCAACTATATAAGTTAGTTTGCCGGCAAATTGCCAACAACCTGGGATTCACCGCCACCTTTTTGCCAAAACCGATTCAAAATATCAATGGCAGCGGTATGCATACTAATTTTTCGATGAAGCAAGATGGGAAGAATATTTTTTATGATAAAAAAGGTGAATCCAATTTATCAAAATTTGCCTGGGACTTCGTTGACAGATTACTTTACCATGCGCCGGAGCTTTGCCTTATCCTTAACTCCAGCGTGAATGCTTACCGACGTCTCGATCCGCATTTTGAGGCGCCTAACCAGATCAAAGTGACTCCAAACGATCGGGGCTCTATGGTTCGGATTCCCGCCGGAGATGAGAAAAGTGCCAGAATCGAAGTCCGCTCAGTCGCCCCTGACGCAAATCCATACTTAACGCTATTTGCGATTATCAAAACAGGCCTAGAAGGAGAGAAGACGATTAAAAAACAGGATCAAAAGAAACTGAGGTTAAGGTTTCTGCCCGGAACAATTAACGATGCAATCAGACTGTATAAAGCCAGCGATTTTTTAACAAAAATCCTTTCTCAGCATAGTAAAGAGCGTTATCTGGAGCCAAAGGAGGAAACGGCCGATCGAAATCCAAAAGAACTTGGAGGAACAATCAAAGAATCGGAAATTGTCTATCACCACGAGATAACCAACCAATATTTATGGAGTCAATTTTAGCGGATCTTATTAGGTCTGAAAATCTTTCTAGCATTTTTTGCGCAATTTTAACGTCTATTTCGATTAATCAGACGAATGCTGACAAAAAAGTTACTTTTTCTTCGGATTTATTGTGCTAAAATAATAGTATGAAACATATAAAATTGCTATTCATCGTTCTCTCCCTTATTATCATTAGCTCGATAATACCTGCACCTACTCAAGCCCGTGATGCCAGCCAAATTACTGATTGGTATCTAAAGGATTTTCAGAGTCAGATCACAGTTAATCAAGACTCCAGTCTTGATATTACAGAAAGGATAACAGCTGACTGCGGTAATCTTCCCGATAAACATGGAATTTTCAGGACTTTGCCGACCTATTACCAGGAGAAGAACAATAAAAAGGTAGAAATGCCGCTTTTCTTGAAATCTATCACCGATTTTAATAACCGTGCAATAAAGTATTCGACTTCTCGAAATTCTGTTGATGGTACTGTCACTTGGAAAATTGGCGATCCAAACGTCGCAGTCTCGGGAGAGAATTATTACAAAATACATTACATATATCAGAATGGCGTCCGCCATAACAGCGCTGATTTTGATGAATTTTATTGGAACTTAAACGGCAATTTTTGGCAGATTCAAACTGACAGTTTCACTGGTACCATTAATTTTCCAGCGGGGATTAACAAAAATACTGTCAGAGAAATCAATCTTTACTCGGGCAATTTTGGTCAGAAAGACGCCGCCTTGGCAAGCTACAGTTGGTCCGATGACCGCACTTTGATCGTAAAATCGAATCGAACTTTGAAGAATGGCGAGGGGATAACCCTCTCTGCCACTTTTCCAAAGGGGAATATTCTGCCATATCAACCGACTTTTTGGGAGAAGTATCGCTATTTACTTTCCCTGATGTTGCCGCTTTTCGTTTTCCTGGCATGTTATAGTTTGTGGAAAAAATATGGGCGAGATCCAAAACTTGGTAAACCAGAGATGGCTCAGTATGAGCCACCAGCCGGATTATCGTCGATGGAGATAGGCATGCTTCTGAAAAACGGAGGGTTTGAGACAAAATTTATCTCTGCCACAATCGTTGACTTGGCAGTCCGCAAAATAATCCGAATCGAGGAGATCACCAAAGAAGGGATTTTTGGCAAAAAAGATTTCAAGCTGATCCTGCTTGACCACAATTATGCAGTAGATGCCAAAATTAAACCTTTTGAAAAGTTGATCCTCAATGGTTTATTCCATACTGATTTTTTAAACGCTTTGGGCGTAAACCTTCTCTCTCTGCCAATCAATAAGATAATTCAACAAGTCAAAGAAAATTCGTCTTCCCTGGATAATGAAGCTATTGATCCCAGTCAGTTGAAAAGTGAAGTCAAGCTTTCTAACCTGAAAAATCAGTTTTATCTCTATCTTCAGTCTATCAAAGACAAGGTGCTGGAGAACTTCTATCATGAGCACATATTCGAAAAGGCCGGTTTCAATTGGCGGATTGGATTTGCAGTTTTGGCAATCATTTTCTTTGTATTAGGGATGGTTTCAATCGGATTCGCTCCATTTCTAATATTGGGTCTTATCCTGTCGGCGATCATCCTGGCAATCTTTGCCATCATCATGGTTAAGCGAACGAAAAAAGGCGCTGAACTACTTTGGCAAGCTCAGGGATTTAAATTGTTCATCAAAACGACGGAAAAATACAGAGCTGAGTTTAATGAAAAGGAAAATATCTTCGAGAAATACCTACCCTATGCGATGGTCTTTGGCATGGTCAAAATCTGGGTTAACAACATGAAGAAAATTTACGGCGAACAATATTTCAGTACTTACCACCCATACTGGTATACCGGCTATGCCTTTGCTAGTTTTGATGCTGATACATTCAATT
>Ga0172380_10008324_pt1 | contig 11383 bp, 6 predicted proteins | sample Leawe162metaG_FD_119747 | JGI IMG/M metagenome (GOLD analysis project Ga0172380, IMG submission 119747) | Leachate microbial communities from a municipal landfill in Southern Ontario, Canada - Leachate well 162 metaG | ecosystem: Engineered > Solid waste > Landfill > Unclassified | place... | reverse complement strand
TAATGCTCCAGGAACCGGCTGGCGGTAATACAGGCAGTGGAATATCTAGCGATTTTTCTGGTTAAATATTCCATTTTGGAACTGGGATAAAACCCCAGATAATACCTGGGATCCTCCCTTATATTCCAATCATCGCAATCGAATACAAATTTATTCTTTTTAAATAATGACACCAGAAATGGGGCAAGGCTATGGTAATTAAGCCTCTGCATAAAGATTACGTCATCTTTACCGAGGCCGCCCCTTAGCTCTTTATAGGCCAGAATATTATATTTTAATTTTTTAGCTATTCCCATTTTGAATTCATTTTCGCCGTAGGGAGCGCCCAGATTATCCGCAAAAGAAAAAACCCGCGTCTCCAGGCCGTATCTGGCTAACTCCCGGGCAAAACCGCAGCACCTTATCCGGGCCCCGGATAAATTATATCCTTCGCGAGTAATAAAGATTATTCTCATTTTTGCCCTAGTTTGTAATTGCCCAAACTAACCGTTGGGTTTTTTTTATAGATATACCAGCAAAGACCATTAGAGAATCTTAATCTATCCAATAAAACGAATTCTTTATCTGAGGAAAATAGCCGGTTAAGATTGTCGCTCCAGCCGCTATATGTTTTATACAACCTAAGATTTATCATCTTGCGTTTTTCAAGCATAGCTAAAAATTTCTCCCTTTTGGGCCAAGCTAATCCATCTTCCTCATAAGAGATAAATATCAAATAATTAAAATACGGCAGATTTTCATAAAAAGAGTAATATGGCTCCAGCCAATCTGCAACATATAATTCACTATTCCAATAGTATAGCCAATAGAGGGTTTCATAGCTATTCATATGTCCGGAAGACACTATCGTGCCTATCCTGCAGTTATTCCTGCTTCCGTAATCTTTAGCTATTATCTCAACTGCCTCTTTTGTCAACTTTGTTTTTCCAGAATCATAAGCAAACCGGGTACCGTAGGAAGATGATTTAACTCCGGTTAATATTCTCTTTTCCCCTATCCGGATACAGTTTTGCTCCGGGCAATATAAATAGAAATAAGAAAAAACAAAATAAATAATTATAGCCGTACTAACTAACAATGATAATAATAAAGTCCTCGCTTTCCTACTGTTTATATGCCAGATAGCGCAAGAAGACAATATAGCTACGGGAGGCAAAATAGGCATTAAAAAACGGTCATGCTTAATTACAAAAAAACAGGAGAATAAAATAAAGGGCATAACTATCCACATTAAAAGGATAACCTTATATTTGATTTTTAGTTTCGCCAGATAAAATAAAGCCATAAAAAATGGTATTGCCAGGGGGATACTAATAGAATTAAGAAATAACGATTTTAAATGATAAAGATAAAATTTCAGGCTATAAATAGCGCCTATTTCATGATTTTCCAAAAATTTTTGGCGGCTGGCGACGTGCATATTCAATTCTTTTAAAATCAGGCCGGCTTTATTATGCCACCATAGCGACGCGATGAATAGGGAGATGAGTATAAACAAACTTATATTAAATAAGACTTTCAATGAAGGCCGGTTATTTTTTAATATATATTTACTTAAAATCAACAGAAACGGGCAGATAAAAAACAAAACAAACTGCCCCTTTATTAATATAGCCAGGCCGGCAAAAATACCTAAAAGTATAGAATAAAAGGAATTAGCGAAATAACCTGTTCTGAGCATGAAAAAAATAGATAATGCGACCATTGCGGCTAAAGGCAAATCCAGAGAATACTGCCTTGAGCTTTCAAAAACAAGCGGATACATAGAAACCAGGAACATCGCCAACAGCCCCGCCTGTTTATTCAAGGCGTCTTTAGCGATAAAATAAGTGGAGATCATTAAAACTAGAAGAAAAACAGACATGGTAAATCTGGTTACAAATAATGAATTACCCGCGAATAAATTAAGCAGAGAAGAAATAAAATAAACCAAGTTAGGCCAGTAGATATTCGCTGCGGAAGAAAACGGGGTATTGAATAACTCCAGAAGCTGCTTAGACTTAATAGAAAACGAAAAAACATCATTATTTATAATATGTTTAAAAATATTAAAGAATTTTAACTGATAAAAAAGATGGCAACTGACATCATCCCCGGCGATTTCCGTGCTAAACTTAAGCCAAAAGTAATTATTTATTAAATGGAATAAAATAATACCCCAGAAAATTACTAGGCAGGATAGCTTTATTTTTTCTACAAATGATTTTTCCTTAATATCCATATGGTTACAGTTTGCAGCAACGGCAGCATTCCGGAAACAATCCCCGGCGCAATGCCCTTCGTAAGCCAAAAATTTTATCATTATTAAAAATCTCTTCCGGGCTTTGATTCTTAATATCGCCCAATTCATAATCGAGCAAAAACTGACAGGGCGTAACTACGCCGTCCGGGCGGATAAAAAGAGAATGCCAGATAAAGAAACACTTTCTTTTAGTGTGAAATTCCCCTGCATACCAGTTTTTTATTTCCTGGCTGTTTAAATCGGGCTTAATTAGAACAAAATTTCCGTGTTTCTTCCTAATATTAACCAATCTTTCAACCAGCTTGTTGCTGAAGCCTTGAGATGAATTATAAGAATCGGTTAGCAGGGTCCATAGGCGCGTATTTTTAAGTTCTTGGCTAGTGATAAAATTCAGATGCTCAAATTTAACCGCATCAACTCCCAGGCCTTTAGCGATAAAAGGAATTGTTTCTAAAGTATCCAGGCCCTGGCGGGTTATGGTACAGCTTAAAATAACTTTAGTTTTCTTAGTCTTTTGAGCGCAGGTTAAACGAACGGCCTCTAAAACCTTCGCATAGCTCCCCTTTACCGAGGTTATGGCATCATGAATATTCTGCGGGCCGTAGATAGAAAAAATTACCAGCTCAACCCCTAACTCAATTAACCGGTTAATCTTAACCTCATCCAGCAAGGTGCCGTTCGTATTAACTCCACACTGAAAACCATATTTCTTGGCAACCTTTAAAATATCAAATATATCCTGCCTAAGAAAAGGCTCTCCGCCGCTAAAAAATAGAACAGGTTTTCTTTTTCCGGATATACTGCCTATAAATTTTTCAAAATCACTGACAGTAATCCCGTTAGCTGCAGAATTTAAATTACTGCCAAAACTGCATATGCTGCATCCAAGATTACACATCGAAGTAATCAGGAAATTCAGGCTTAAGAGATTGGTTTTACGGTTATCCTGAGCAAAGGAATATAAAAGATAATCCTTGAAAGCATCCCCTATATTTCCCAATCTAAATAAATGCCGGTAAAACCGGAATTCCTTTATCCAAGATACCATGCTCACCCTACCTACCTTAAATACTGATTAAACCATAACTGAAACATAAAGATTGTCCAGATCTTCTTACGGTTATCCGCCTTATTCTCCATATGCTGGCTAAGTATATTATTTATGTATTTATAGTCAAAAAGGCCGGCTTTTTTGATCCTCTCTTCGGCTAAAACTTCCAAAATCATATCTTTAAGCCCGCGTTTAATCCAAAAACCCACCGGGACCCCAAAACCTTTTTTCTTCCTATTCACGATATCCGGAGGAAGAAATTTTCTCGCTGTTTGCTTAAAGATATACTTGGTTTTGAACCTCCTTAACCTTAAATTTTCCGGTAAACTAAACATAAATTCGGCCAACCGACGGTCTAAATATGGAAGGCGCACCTCTAATGCATTAATCATACTGGCCCGGTCAGCCTTTACCAGGATATCATCCTGTAAATAGGTTTTAATATCCAGGTATTGCAGTTTATCCAAGTTGTCCTGGCCTTTAAATTCTTCCAGATAGCTGCTGAGCAGTCCGTGGCAGGTATCCTGGCTAAGGTAACCGGCTAAACCGGGTAGATATAAATCTTGCCTTTCTTTATGGCTGAATGAGCCCATCCAGAAAAGATGCCGGAATTCCAGGGGCAGGTTTGCGCAAGAAATTAACTTCTTCAGTTTGAAGTCAAAACTAAAATTATGCAAAGAAACAGGCAAACTGTTAATAAGCCTATTGATTAAATTATCCCTTAAGGCGGGCGGTATCCAATTATAGTATTTAATTATCTTATGGGCCTGATAGGTAGGGTATCCGGCGAATATTTCATCACCCCCGTCGCCGCTTAGAACCGCTTTAACTTCTCTGCGGGCTAATTTTGACAACAGGCAGGTAGGGAAAAATGAGGCGTCGGCCAGCGGTTCATCTAATAAAGAACCGGCGCAAAGAAGAGAATCCAGCAAATCCCGGCACCCAAACGTATAATGATAATGCTGCGTTTCAAATAAACCGGATACCTTGCGGATATACCTGGATTCATCAAAAGAATATTCCTCAAAACCCATGGAGAAAGTCTTGATTTTAGCCGGGTTGAGCATCCGGGCCAGGGCTAACAACATGCTCGAGTCAATACCCCCGCTTAAAAAAATACCTACCGGCACATCGCTGATTAGATGCCTTTCTATAGATCCCTTTAAAAGCTCGGCTAAGGCCTCCTGCGGCTGTTTCTTATCATATTTATCCGCAAAATCCATCTTCCAATATTCAGTAATAGTTGAATCTTGATTAACGCAGTCGTAGATTAAAAAATTCGCTGCCGGTAATTTTTTAATGCCTTTGAATATAGAGCGCGGGCTGGGCACATACTCCAAAGCCAGGTATTGATCCAGGGAAACTAAATCCATTTCCCGGCTAATCCCGGGAAATTTCAATATGGATTTAATTTCCGAAGCGAAGATAAACTCTGAGTTTATCCGGATATAGTATAACGGTTTTATGCCGAAACGGTCGCGGCCCAGGAATAGAATACGTTTATTTTTATCCCAGATACAAAAGGCAAACATACCCTCCAGTTTTTCAATACAGGCATAACCGTATTCTTCATAAAGATGCACAATGACTTCGGTATCGCTATGCGTATAGAAAATATGCCCTTGCTTTATAAGCCTTTCTCTTAACTGGGGATAATTATAAATCTCTCCGTTGAAGACTATCCAGATAGTTTTATTTTCGTTGTGGATGGGCTGGCGGCCTCCGTCTATATCTATAATACTTAACCTGGCGGCGGCTAAAGCGATATCGCCTTCCAGCATAGTCCCTTCATCATCGGGGCCGCGATGGCGGATTGACTTAAGCATTCCAGATAATATTTCTGATTTTAGTCGAGGGGAATTAATTTTTGCCGAGGCAAATCCGGTTATACCGCACATAATTTGAGAATTTAATGCTTATCCCTGATAATATATGTTGGATTGTTGGCAGATTTATAATAAATACGGATGGTTATTTCAGCCAATAAGCCGATTAGTATTAACTGCATCCCTACCAGAACAAATAAAAAAGAAGTAAATAATAATGGGCTGATCCAGATACCCTGGAATAATATTTTCCTTACTATAACTATAATGCCGGCTAGCATACCCAGAGATAGGAAAAACACTCCTATCCCGCCGAAGAAATAAATGGGTTTAGTTGCATAGCCTTCAAAGAACCTGACGGTTACTAAATCCAGGCTTACTTTAAAGAGCCGCGACCACCCATAATGGCTCTTACCGGAAGGCCTGGAATTATGCCTGACTTCAACTTCGGCTATGGAAGCGCCGTTGATTGCGGCATATAAAGGCAGCAGCCGGTGCATCTCGCCATATAACCTGATATTCGAAAATACCTCTTTTTTATAAGCTTTCAGGGCGCAGCCAAGGTCGTGAATGCGGGTCTTAAATAGAAAGGAAATCAGGCTATTAGCGATAAACGAAGGAAGCTTCTTGTTCAAAAAGGGATCTTTTCTCTGCCTACGCCAGCCGCTGACTACATCGTAACCCTCCTCTATCTTGGATAATAACTTAGGTATATCCGCGGGATCATTCTGCATATCCGCATCCATAAAGACCAGGATATCCCCTTGAGCATTATCTATGCCGGCTTGAACGGCCAGAGTCTGGCCGAAATTCCGGCTTAAACTTATTATTTTTAATCTATTATTCGAATTAGCCAATTCTCTTAAAACACCGTAACTGGCGTCTTTGCTGCAATCATCTATGTAGATAATTTCATATTCTTTATTTAACTTGCTCAAAATTTCTATAAGCCGGGAATTAATAGGCGTTAAGTTTTTTTCTTCGTTATATACGGGGACAATAACCGATATCATCTTAACCCTCCGCTAAAGGTTTAAAGCCTTCTTATAGGCTTTTAAAATCTCTCCTGCTGCGTGCGGCCAATTATATTTGTCTTCGGCGCGGCGCCTGCTGATTAAACCCATCTTCTCCCTTAATTTATCGTCCTTGAGCAAAGAAATGATCCCCTCGGCCAAAGCTATGTGATTACCCGGTTTTACTAATAAGCCTGCGCCGCCAGCCATATTCCGTATTTCACCTACCAGAGAAGCCACAATCGGCTTGCCGGAGGCCAAATATTCAGCAACCTTCAGGGGGCTTTTACAGATAGTTATCGCATTATCTTCAAAAGGAGCTACGCAGATATCGGCAGCCGCTATATATTCGGGGATAAATTCATAGGCTATTGAATCGGTAAATACTACCCGCTCCTTTACTCCCCGCTGTCTGACTAATTCTCTCAGCTGGCTCAACATATAACCTTTACCGATAATCAGGAAACGGGCTTCGGGATAATGGTGCAGTACAATATTAGCCGCCTCCAGCAGGATCTGAGTGTACTGGCCGCTGTGCAGTTGGCCGATATACATAATTAAAGGCTTACCGTCTAAGCCGCATTCTTCCCTTATCCTTTTACCGGAAATATGCGGGCCAAATTTTTCCAGGTTTGCTCCCACGGGAACGTGGAAAATACGGTCTCTTGCTACGCCTGAATCCAGACAGATTTGTCCCAGTTTACAGCTGGAGACTGAGATCGTATCCACTAATTTTGGAATATACGTTTCTAAAAGCCGAATAAACCAGCCAAAAATAAACGAATGAATGGACTTCTTATTGGAATGCTGCCAGATCTTCTCCTCCCAATCATCCCAATCATAATGTATAGGCTTATTTAAATACCAACTACAAAGAAGCGCGGGGATAGATATATAGTGGAAATATTTCTGAAAATGGATGATATCCGCCCATCGGGAAGCCTTTTTTATCTTCAGGAGATTACTGAACAGGTTATTGACTCCGACTCTTCTGCTCAAAGTAATTATTTCTACCCCCTCTAAATCCATACGCCTCTTCTCTTTATTTGCCCCTAAAGGACAATAAGCTAATTTAACCTGATGCCCGTTATCCCTGAACTCCTGGGCTAGGCTGACAATCCTGATCGTCCAAGGCTCGGCATAAGAAAAGATATCATGAGGATGAAGCATCAATATCTTCAAAATCTATCCTCCGGGAAAGAGAGTCCAGCCGCGCAACCCTTTTAAGATAATATGGTAAAATTCAATTAAGATGGAAAACATAGCGATCATTAAAAATATTATTTTACTTCTTAGGCCCCTTTTCATTGTCTAACCTTGGGATTTAATACCGGTTTATTTACGATTGCCCTGTTAAGCTTAAGGTCATTTACTATCCCTACCAGCTTTGCTACTCTCTTATTCCTGGCCTGGCGGTCAAGGCCGTTAGAATCGGTAAAAAGCATGGGGTCAGTCCCTTCCTGCCAGTAAACTCCGTAGTTATCTTTATTTACCCCCACTTCGGCTGCGGGGAACAGAGTAAATCCCGAAATATTAGTTATTTCATCGATATAGTCTTTATTTTTAAGCACAAAATCAATCGTTTGATTAAAATCTTCCTCGGTCTCCCCGGGAAAACCTACGATGATATTGATATTAGTACAGATGCCGGATTGGTGGGTGTTCCGGATTACCTCCGAAGCTTCCTGGGCAGTATAAGCTTTGCCCATTTTCTTAAGTATCCTGTCCGAACCGCTCTCTACTCCATAAATAAGGGTATGGCAACCGGCCTGGTTTAATTTAGAAAATAAAGAAAACTCCATATCTTTTCTTATAATGGCGTAACTAACCCATTCAAATTTTAACTTAGATTCGATTATTAAATCCGAGATGCCGGAAAGCTGCTCCAGATTACCGTTACAGATAAGATCGATAAACTCAAAAGCCCTGGTATTATTTTTTAGCATATGGTAGTTAATTTCTTCCATAATTTGACTTGGTGCCCTAAACCTATACTTAGGCCACATAATATGGTCTATACAATAAGTGCAACGCCTGATACACCCCCGGCTTAATAATAAAGGTAGCGGCTTATAGTCAAAACCCTGATTATATTCTCTTAGCCTAAACCCGGAAAAATCCGGAAAAGGGATTTGATTCAAATCCTGAATCGCTTCAGGAAGGAGAGGTTTAATTTTACCCAGGTCCTTAGCTAAAAGTATTCCCGGAGAACTGGTAATTTTGGCGTTATTATAGTAAGCCCTTAGAATACTTAGAAGCGTATTTTCTCCCTCTCCGATAACATAAATATCGGCAAAGGTAGGAATAACTAAATCGCGGGGATGTTTAAAAAAAGTGCCCGGCCCGCCGAAAATTATAAGCCTGCCGGGATCCCTTCGCTTGATCTTCTCGGCTATCTTGTTAGCCAGGTATATACTGATAAGATTTACCGAAAAACCGATGGCCTTGGTTCTAGTCGAAAGAAGGTCCTCTACAAACCCATCCAGCTCCCTGGTAAAATTTTTGGATATGTTTTCGGCAATCTGCTCCTGGAAAAATGAATTAACACAATCCACTCCCCAGAAGCGTTTTAAACCCTGCCTGGCTTTATTGAACAGCCTTAAGCTCAAATCATAGACATCAACCCGAAAACCTCGATGCCTTAAAAAGCTTGACAAATAAGCGACTCCGATATGGGGCATCATGGTAAAAACCGGCGGAGTTATCACCAAAAGTATATCGGCGTCTTGAATAATGTTACGTTCTGCGTTATCTTGCATATTTAAATACGGTTAAATGCTTTTAACCTGCCTAAGAACTTAAGGACAACCTTGTCATAAACAGTAAGCGACTTGATTTTTTTATCCATGGCTATATTCCTGGCTATATTGTCACAGCTTTTATAACATCCGATTCTAGAGTCAGGATCATTACCGATTAGTTTAAAAAAGGGATCGTCCTTATTCGCGCTTTTAGTTTTATTTCTGAAGTACATTTGCTTGCGGGAATTCCAGATATCCTTAAAGGGCTCCTGGTGTATATTGCCGATCGGAAAACGGTGGGATTTAAGACATGAATTTACTTCTCCGTTAGGCATAATCCGGGCAAAAAGCCATCCTATATAGCAAGGCAAGGTATCGATAAAGCGGCTGTCGTATTCAGCTTGCCGGGCATCCCGGTTTGCGACCCGGCGTAAAAAATGTTCGCGGTTAATTATTTTTTTTCCATCTTGTTTAACCTGGCTGAATTGCTCTAATATTGCCTTTCTCTGCCCATCGGAAAGTAGGAGCTTATCCGTAGCCCCGGGTATGGTATCGACCACGGTAAACTCCACAAAATCAGATTTAGTCTGCTCCGTAAAATCCAGGATCGGTTTTATCTGATCATAATTAAGGCTGCAGATAACGTTATAAATCTTTACATAAGGATAGATATATTTACGGGAATTAAGAAAGTACAGCCTGTCGCGGATCTTATAGAAATCTTCCGTGCCCCTGTTCGGGTGCATTGACTTATAGACCTCGGGCGAGCCTGACCAGACGCTTACCGTAAGATTATCCAGGCCAAGATCAATCAATCTGTTAATGATGCTTTCATCAACCAGGGTAAAATTGGTATTTACCGAACAGGCAATCTTTTTCTTTTTGGCGTATTCGATTATCTCCAGGCAATCCGGATGCATAAATGGCTCCCCGCCTCCGGAAAAATATATTTCTTTTAACCCCAGGTCGCGCGCCTCAGCAATAACTCTCTTAATCAAATCCTTGGGCAAGGTATATTTTGGTTTAGCTAATCTCTCCCGGTTTAATAACGGCGAATTACACCAACAGGCAATACAATTGTTATTGCAGTGATCGGTTAAGTCGATCTGAAGCATATCCGGCCCTTTAAAGGCCCGGCTACCGTTTAAAATTCCCAGAATATTTAAATAATCGCTCTTGAGTTTATCTAATAGATAAGTTATCTTTTTCTTTTTTAAATACTGAAAAGCTTTATTCAAGCTAAGGCGGATACCCCCCTGCTTATGGTAGGTAAAAAATTTCTGCCATAATTTTTTGAAATCATTCTTATTAGCATTTGATGCCGCCCATATTTTATAGGCCTTCTTCCGGGAAAACTCCAGATCTTCTTTGGATAGGTGCTCTAACCGGATCACGCTCTTAAAATTTCCGTCATATTCATCCCAATTTTTATTGGCGATCAAGCCCTTGCTCTCCAGTTCATCATAATACCTGGTCCCCGGAAAAGGCGTAGTAATGGAAAACTGAACCGAATAGGGTTTTAGTTTAAGGGCGTATTTTATGGTTTGGTCTATAGTTTGCCTGGTCTCCCGGGGCAGTCCAAAGGTAAAGGTAAGATGGGTTTTAATACCTAAATCCCTGGTAAATAAAATCATCTTCTCGGCTTTTTTTAAATCCATATTTTTTCCGCAGCTATCCAGAAGTTCCTGGGAAGAAGATTCTACTCCGTATTTTACCGCAGCCAAACCAGCTTCTTTCATCCTGGTAAGCATATCTTCATCCATCAGGTCAGGCCTGGCCATGATCGCCCAGGGTATTTTATGTAAACCCCGTTCTTTAAGCTGCCGGCAAAACTCCAGCATCCTCCCTTTACCGATATTAAAAGTATCATCGTCAAAATAAATTGACTTAAAACCCATTTTTTTAACTAAATACTCCATCTCATCCGCAATATCGCTAATACGCCTGGAGCGGTATTGGCTACCATGATACATTACCTGCGGCCAAAGACAGAAACTGCAACCAAAAGGGCAACCCCGTGACGCTGTCATCTGGGCTGAAGGCAAGGGTATTGCGCCGGGAGTGTCGCAATACTTTTCCATCGGTAAATCTTCCCGTAAAGGCCAGGGTAAACTATCCAAATCTATCAACTCTCCGCAAGGATTTACCTTAACCGTATCAGTACCAGCCTCGCGATAGATTAACCCTTTGACATTTTGGAAGTCTATCTTTCCGGAAATGGCCCGGGCCAAATCCAGCAGGGGATATTCGTATTCACCGATTAGAATATAATCAATGAATTCATTATCTTTAAGGAAATCTGGTTCTCTCAGGTTCAATACCGGGCCGCAGAGGCAAATTTTAAAATTTTTATTGCCGATTCTATTTAACAACTCCAAGTCGTAATTTAACGAAGGGATGGAAGTCTCCACCACCAATAAATCCGGCGCGATGGAGCTGATTCGGCCGAATAGTTCTTCCTCGCTTACTTTATCCGCCAGCGCATCAATCAAGCAAGCCGTAAAATCATG
>Ga0172380_10008323_pt1 | contig 11383 bp, 13 predicted proteins | sample Leawe162metaG_FD_119747 | JGI IMG/M metagenome (GOLD analysis project Ga0172380, IMG submission 119747) | Leachate microbial communities from a municipal landfill in Southern Ontario, Canada - Leachate well 162 metaG | ecosystem: Engineered > Solid waste > Landfill > Unclassified | place... | reverse complement strand
GCTCATTGGGCACCCTTGGCGCTGCGCGCCGTCCCGCCAAGCGGGAGCGAGCCATCCTTCGGGCGGCCGGGCGGATGGCTCATGTCTTCCCCTTCCTCTGCAGTATGCCGTCCAGCAGCAGGCGCCGTGCGGCGCGCACGAGCCCCGGACCGTTGAGCGTCTTGGAGCGGCAATACCACTCCATCAAGGTGCCGTGCTCCAGCGCCATCACGACGGCCGCCATCTCGCGCGGCTCGATATCGCCGTGGAATTCTCCCGCCGCCATTCCTGTGCGCACGATCTGCTCGAGGGCCGTGACGTAACCGCTGTAGATGCTGCGCACGCGCGCCTCGATCGCGGTGTCCGTACCGTTGAACTCGAGCAGGATCAGCGTAAAGAGCAGGAGATACTTGGTATCGGAGTCGGCGAGTCGGCCCTGGCCGTGGATCGCGGCGACGAGTTTGTCGGTGGCCGTTGGGCCGGCGCTGATGACCCGCTCGGTCATGCCGCCGATGATCAGTTTCTCGATGTGGTCGAGCAGCGCCATCAGGATCGCCGTCTTGCTCTTGAAGTGAAAGTAGATCGCGCCCTTGGTCAGGCCGGCGTTGCTGGCGATATCGTCGACCGTCGTTGGGTTGAACCCGCGCGATAGCATCAACGAGAGCGCCGAACCGAGGATGCGCTCGAGGCTCGCCTCGCTTTGCTCGCGCTTGCTGCTATGCCTCTCGGCCGGATGTTTGAGGGCCACCATGGGGCGAGGTTCAGCTTGCCGTGAGCGCGGTGGGTGCGAGGCGGATTTCCATACCTTCCATTTCCTCGGTGAGGGTGATCTGACATCCCAGGCGCGAGTCAGCGGTCACGCCGAATGCGAGGTCGAGCGTATCCTCCTCATCCTCGCTCGGCGGCGGCAGCTTGGCGCGGTCCGCCGCGCTGATCATGACGTGGCAGGTCCCGCACACCATCGAGCCGCCGCAGGTTCCCAAGAGCCCCACGCCGTTGGCGTGTGCCGCTTCGAGGATCGTCGTCCCGCTGGGGACCTCTACCGGGGTGCGTTCCCCGCCGGGCGCGATGAAAGTGATATGTGGCATCGAGTCAGATAATAACATACTGAATGGTTTGTGAAATGTCAGGGCACGACTGCGTTTGGAGTCCTTTGGCAATAGAGTACTTGACAGATGTTGTCGACATCACATATACTACGCAGTATGTAATGAAACCGCAAGGGGGTGACGCAACATGCAATCAAATCGCAAGGGCCAGGTGCTCCTCAAAGTAAATCTGGTGGCGCATAGTGTCAAACTCGAAGAGGTGGCGCACGCCCTCGGCGACACGCCGACGGCAAGCCAGACCGCAGCAATCGGTCTCTTCTTCGGTCCGACCGTGGTGGGCTATCGCAACTTCGTGGATTCCATCGGCCTCGACCTCGAACGCGCGCTGCTCGGCGGACACGAAGTGACGTGGTCGCGTGCCTTCCGCCCGGATGAGGCTTTGGTCGCCGAAATGTCCATGGTCGACTACTCGGAAAAGAACGGCATGGAAATCGGCGTCATCGAGACGCGCTTCTCCACCCCGGGCGGCGAGCTCGTCCAGTCGCAGCGCACTACCTTCATTGAACGCGCGGTCAAAGCTTAAGGCGAAACGAGATGAAAGAAATCAACCAAAGCATTGGAACCTTGTCGCTGGAGCAGTTGGTGCGCTTTGCCGGCGCGGTCCAGGACTTCAATCCTATCCATTACGATCCGGAATTCGCGAAGGCCGCCGGATTGCCCGGCGTCATCGCGCAAGGGCCGCTGACTTTCCTCATCGCGCTCGACGCCCTCGTCGCGGCCAACGGCGCGGAAAATCTGCGCGGCTTCCAGGTGCGCCTGAAGGGCCCCGTGGTACCCGGAGCGCCACTGTCCATCATTTGCAGCGCCGAGGGCAAAGTGAGTCTCAAAGCCGGCGAGACGGAGGTCTTGGCCGGTACGCTGATATCCTCACAGGTGGCGCGTTGAACCTGAGCGAGCTTCTTCCGGCGGCAGCCGGAGAATTCGTGAAGGTGCTGGAGCCCGTTCCCAAGGTTTGCCTCCTCGTGCTGCATCGTCCCGAGGCGATGAACTCGTGGCACGGCCCGATGCGCGCCGAGATGGCGACGGCGGTGCACGACCTCGCGCATTCCGATGTCCGCGCGGCCGTGATCTGCGGCAACGAGAGAGCGTTTTCCGCAGGCGAAGATGTGCGCGGCATGGACGATCTTGCCAACGTCTCCACCAAGCGTTTCCGCAGCGTCGCGCGCGAATTTCACGACGTGTTCGACGCGATCGAAGCGCTGGAGATTCCGGTCATCGCCGCGGTCGAAGGTGTGGCCGCGGGTGGTGGTATGGAGCTTGCCCTGAGCTGTGACTTTCGCGTTGCCGGAAGCCGTGCGCGCTTCGCGCTTCCGGAATCCAACGTGGGCCTCATCCCCGGTTCGGGAGGTTGCTCCCGGCTGGTGCGCCTGGTCGGCCTCGCGCGAGCGAAGCAGATCCTCATGCTGGAAGGCGTCATGACCGCCGCGCGCGCCGAATCGCTCGGACTGCTCACCCGCTTGGTCGATGCCGGCGGGGCGCTCGATGAAGCGCTGGCGATCGCGCAGGACCTGGCAGCGAAATCGCCGCTCGCGATCGGCATGGCAAAGATGATCCTCAATACTTGCGCCGACGTGGATCTTGAAACCGGCCGCCGCTTGGAGAGGCTTGGCCAGAGCGTCCTGAAGAAAACCCAGGATCACCGCGAAGGTGTCGCGGCGTTCCTGGACAAGCGCAAGCCGAACTGGACCGAGAATTGAGTCCCGGACCAAAACCCGAATGCCCTTCAACGATTTTTCACAGGAGTAAGCCATGAACAGCGTATTGACCCCGACCCTAGATCGCGTGTACAAGGAGAACGATCCCGAATTGCCGGATGAGCTGCGCAGCCTGGTCATCCGCTCGCTCACCAAGCACATCGAGAATTCCACCAATCCGCATTTCACGCGGCTCATCAATCACTTGTGGGAACGCTGCATGACGCTGTGCCCAGACGAGGAGACCAAGGACCAGCTCGCGCTGCTGATGATGCAGGAAGTCGGACATGGCGTGATCAGCTGGCGCATCCTCAAAGGCTTCGGCATCGACAAGGTGGACGTCCCGATCGACGAGTACCAGTATGCGTTCAACCTTCCGATAGAGAAATGGTGCGACCTCTGCTACTTCCACGCGCTCACCGACCGCGTGGGCGTATACGTGGGCGAGAATTGGGGCGGCGTGCCCTACGAGCCGATGCGCAAGGTGGCGCCACAGTTGCACAGCGAGGAGCAATTCCACGCCAACCTCGGCTACAAGAATCTCAGCAAGCACTGCAAGACCAAGGAGGGCCTGGCCGAAGCGAACGAGCTGATACACAAGTGGTGGCCCGCTGCGCTCGACATGTTCGGCCGTTCGACCTCGAAGGCGAGCGCAGGCTACGTCAAGTGGGGCATTCAAAAGAAGGGCAACGAGGAGCTGCGCCAGCAGTACATCGCGGACACGCGACCGATGCTCGAGAAGATTGGCATTCGCGTGCCTGATAACATGGAAAACCGCCGGTTCATCTAAGGCGCCCGGTCAGCTAGGTGGCAGGGAAGATGATGAAGAGAATGTTGCGCGAGCACGTCGCGGCCGAGGCCAAGACAGAGATCCAGCGGGTATTGGCTTGTCGAATCTGAAGAGCGACGTGGTGGTGATAGGCGCGGGCCCCGTGGGCCTTTTCGCCGTCTTCCAGTGCGGCATGCTGAAAATGCGCTGCGCGGTTGTCGATATGCTGGATGCGGCGGGCGGGCAGTGCATGGCGCTCTACCCGGAAAAACCCATTTACGACATCCCTGCGTATCCGCGGATCACGGCTTCCGATCTCGTCGAAAGCCTCACTCAGCAGGCGGCGCCGTTTGCTCCTACGTACCACCTCGGCGTCACCGTGACCCAGCTGATCCCCGGCGCCGACGGCGGCATCGAGGTGTCGCTTTCAAACGGCAATAAGATCGACGCGCGCGCAGTGGTTATCGCGGCGGGCGGCGGCGCGCTGCAGCCGAACCGGCCGCCGCTCGAGGGCATCGAGTGTTATGAAGGCCGGCACGTCATCTACAAAGTGACCCAGGCAAATGCCCTGAAGGGTCGGCGCGTGGTCGTCGCGGGCGGCGGTGATTCGGCGGTCGACTGGGCCAACGCGCTCGCCGGCGTGGCCGACAAAGTCATGCTCGTACACCGGCGGGCGAAGTTCCGTGCCACACCCGCATCGGTGGATGCATTGATGCAAGCCGCAGCCGAGGGGCGCGTAGAACTGGTGACTCCCTATCAGCTTCATGCCCTGCAGGGCGACGGCAAGGAACTGAAGGCGGTTACCGTGGTGAATGAAAAGGGCGAGACCCGGGACTTGGAGGCGGACACGCTGCTGGCGCTTTTTGGTCTGTCCACTCAACTCGGCCCCATCGCCGAATGGGGATTGCAGCTGCACGAGCAGCAGATCGTCGTGCGCCCGGCAACCTGCGAGACGTCGCTTCCCGGCATCTATGCGGTCGGCGATATTGCGGCCTACCCGGGGAAGCTCAAGCTGATTCTGACCGGCTTTGCCGACGCGGCGATGGCCGCCCATGCGATGTTTCCCCGCGTGCATCCGGGCCAGGTGCTGCATTTTGAACATTCGACGAACGTCGGCGTACCGCCAGTCGACCGCCAAGCGGTTTGAAAGACGATCCCCGAATAGCGGGGACCTGCTGAGCAGACGTCGCGACTCTGTCTGTGTATCGCGCCGCACAAGCTGGCGATCATCGACGCCCGGTGCTTGTCATCAAGTTCGTGCCTGCAGACGTCGCTGCCGTGTAGGTCAGCTACTGGCCAAAACCGCGTCGACGGATACTACCTCGCCACCAAATTGAGTATTGGTGGCCGGTAGCTCACAGCGCAACTCCTAGTGCGCAAACCAAGACTTGCCGGAAGTCATACCATGACGCAGTCTTGCCGCCAGGGAAACAACTAACCTTGCCAAAGCGTTGCCAGCCGCGAACCAGAAGTCGACAGCATACTCAGCGCGGGCAAGACGGGCAGCCATCCGCAGGCGTTCACGCTCATTCAAATCCATCACGAATGAAGCATCTTTTTGACTCGGGTTGTGCCTTCCTTGATTGACGTTCATAATTAGATCTCCTAACGCGTCACCCTGGAGAAACCAGGGAATGTCGTTAGTATAAAAGGTTTGTTGCACGGCAACAAACGCTATAATTTGACGTTGTTGTTTAGTAAATCTATCTCGTTATCGAAGGCGCGAGCCTCCTTAAGACGTACCACCGAAACGTAGTTGCCCGATGCAAACGAACACCGCACGTTGGGCGTCGCGTCGCTGGCTTGCTGAGGCTTGCTGAGGCGTGATCAGCGCCCACATGGCGGACGCTATTGGAGCCGCCTGGACGGCTTGACTCACTGACTACGCGATGCTTAGCAGGCTTGGCAGATTTCCTTGGCGGATGGGGTGAGATTCGAACTCACGGGAGGCTTGCACCTCCGCCGGTTTTCAAGACCGGTGCATTCAACCGCTCTGCCACCCATCCAATCGAAGAAAGGGGGTCGACCAGGGTCGCCCCCCCTTTGACGTCTGGCGCGCCCGGAGGGATTCGAACCCCCACCCCGTGGTTCGTAGGATCGAATTCTAACGGATGCGCCTTAATCTATCAATATCTTATCAGTGTTCGCCACACTCATAAACAGTCCAGACCAATACAGGAGGGCGACCAAAGCATGGAATTGGTACGGTTTTGACTACAGCCCTTTTGTTACACTCAGCTTGCGAATTCATCCAATAGGGAAAGGGCATGTTGTCGGTTAGGAACGCCAGGAACTTGCCTGAGTCGGGATACTTGAAGCGGTCGCGCCGCAAGTGCTCTATACCGAAGTCTGTTGCTTCCGATTGCCTTCAGCGCATAAGCTAAAAAATTAGGACGTTGCGTTTGGTCTCGCAGTTCACCAGACGATTATTTGCCGATCGCCATAAAATATCCACCTTATATTCACCGCGAATTACGCGCGTCAAGTCTGCGTCAAGAATATCTAGCATTGTTTTTTTCGGCATATTGCTAGACAACATGGCGTCACTACCATTTCGCGTATGATATAGAAAAGCCAGATACTTTATAGCGCCATTCTGGGAAAGTGTCACAGCCACGTCGCGTGACATAGCATCTGCTTCTCTTAGTTGCTCATTCATCCATCCGTGAATTCGAACAGGTTTGAGGTGATCAATCCGTGCCACTGGAGCATCACCAGTGGCAGATGTTGTCATACTGCAACCCTCAACGCTCTGCGAAGTTCCTGAAAATCTACTAGCCATTGCCGGATCAACAAAGACACCAATGTGCCAGAGGAGCGTTCCACGCCATGCGAAGGGTATCCTGCCGGATTCGACCTCATGTCCTTCGAGGTCGCTCCTGTATAACACCAGCCAATTCAGCTCTCGCGCTACCGAGCGGGAGATTGCAAGTCGCCCCGTTTTTGCAATATTGTTCAGGTTCCCCTTTGAATGCTCGAGATCAATTTCACCATGGGCGGGGCCGACTTCCCACTCCAAATTATTCTTACTCACTTTTATTTGCAGAAATAACGCAAGCGGCGCAGGCACCCCTTTGGTCACCATGGCTTGATATAGCCCTTGGCGATTTTGCAGTGCTTGTTCTGAAATCGTGACAACACAGCGACAATCAGGATCGTATGCCCAGATCGTCTGGTGAGCCAAAAGCGCGCTGCGCAACTGCGGATATTTTGAAATCACTACAGGCGCTACCTGCCCCACCTCGGATGTTCTAAGCAGCTTATGGCTCGCAGCCCATCCCCCCCCCATTATCTTTGTAATCACAATTGCGTCACCCGAATGCCTTTCTATAAATCTAGCTTGGGTATCGTATTCGGTCGTTTGACTGTGAAGTACGGGAGCATAGTTTAGCGCCTGATCGATGATCAAGAAAGACAGACACGCTGCGACAATTACTGCTGGATAGCGGCCACGGCCCTGTACTTGGGATAGCGCCCATGCACTGCCAACGATTAGTGTCCAGGCTGGTAATAACGAGAAACGATATCCAATCCAGTCACTGGGAAGAAATGGTTCGCCCACGATTTGTGGGAGTGCTGCAAAAGGCGCAATCACTGCAACTGCGCACCCTGCAATAAGCCATGCAAGGCGTGGCTGCCGGAACAGTGCCCAAGCAACAGCACCAGCGACCAGGATCAATACCGAAATTGAAATGGCACCGGGAGGCCCGAGGATAGGCCAAGGAAGATGTTCAATAACCCGATTCAACTGCCAGAACCCCTCCAAGCTTCCACTGTATCCACCGACCACCGAATCCAACATCATTGATCGCCAGATGACATAAAAGAGCGCAGTCAGGAGATATAGCCCGGCGACTGCAACGCGTTTTCCCCGATGCCCGGTCGAATTTATTGGGAAGACGAGCGATAGAATGACAAGCGGCAATAATAGGGTAGCGAAAACCTCCTTAAACAAAGAGGCCAGCAAGTAGTTGAAGGCACCTACAACAAACCACCTAAACCTATTGCTCGCCACTCCACGTAGATGGCAATGAACCGCAAGAAGTGCAAAAACAAAACCTTCAACATAATGTCGAGCAGGAAGTAGCTGGACAACAGCAGCCACGGGAGCACTCAATAAGAAAAGAAAACAGGCAAAAAACGCCCACCAGATTCCAAGAACTCGCCGCAATAATGTGAAGCTAAGCCAAACAAGGAGCCAGAGCGAAAGCAGAACGTGGGCATAGTGGGCTGCCGCGTTGATCCCGAAAAGCCATTGATCGACTTTGTATGCCAATGCCAAGCCGGGTGTAAAGAAGAAACCATTAAATGTGCGCCACGCTGTAGGATCGAACAGCAACCGCCACCAGGCAATCGTGGCGGCATTGATCAATTGCCCGGCATCATCAATGCGCCAGCCTCCATCCAGCGCCCATCCATGAATGGCAAGGATCACTAATAATAGTGTCGCTCCCACGATAAGATCTGCGGAAGAAGACGAAAATCGCTTTGACAACGTCAATGAAATTCGCACCGCTACTTTGTCTGCTCGTCGTTAGGCGACGAATACTCTTGACGAACGATGTATACGGGGCGCCCCTTGGCTTCCTCGTATATTCTTCCGATATATTCCCCAATGACTCCCAAGCCCATCAGTTGCAAGCCGCCGAGAAACAGTATCGAAACAAGAAGTGATTCATAACCTGGCACATCGACCCCAAAGAAAAGAGTCCGAAAAATGCGAAATATGCCATATGCGAATGCAGTTCCCGCTACCACCAATCCAATATACGTCCACACTCTCAGAGGCGCGGTACTAAAGGACGTAATGCCTTCCAAAGCGAAATTCCACAATCGCCATACATTGAATTTTGTCGAACCCGCCGCACGTTCAGGACGGCTATAGGGTATAACTACCGTGCGAAATCCAACCCAGGCGAAAAGCCCTTTCATAAATCGCCGATGCTCGGGAAGTCGACGAACCGCTTCCACGACACGACGATCCATCAAGCGGAAGTCACCTACATTTTCAGGTATCGGCGAATCGGCAATCCGATTGAGGATTCGGTAAAACCAGCTGGCAGTCGTTTTTTTCGCCAAGCTGTCTGCACTACGGTCAACCCGTTTGGCAATGACAACCTCGAAACCTTGCCGCCATTTCTCAACCAGATTCTTGATGAGCGATGGAGGGTCTTGCAGATCGGCATCCATCGGAACAACCGCATCACCTCTGGCGTAATCGAGACCGCATGTCAGGGCGGCTTCTTTACCGAAGTTCCTCGACAATTCAATGACACGAATGCGTGGGTTTCGTTGTGCGGCATTCAACAGCAACGAGAGAGTGCTATCGCGGCTACCGTCGTCAACACATATCACTTCGTAATGTTCCGTTACTTCCTCAAGCGCCCTTTCGAGTTCCACGAAAAAGATAGGTATCGTCTCTTCCTCATTGAAGCACGGACATATTATCGAAAGAATAAATGAATTCTCTTGAGAAGTCGTTGCCATGTAAGACGCTCTGCTTGATGTGTTTGTATACAGGCTGGACTATCAGGCCCGAATGCTAGATTGAGGTGTGAATCGCCCCGCCTTCAGTAGACACTTTCAAGCCCGTTGAAATACAGCTGTTCGTACTGTACAGGAGAATGGCTGTCAGCATGGCTGTCTGCACCGCCGCTGCTCTGAAAAATCTGGGCGTCCGTGGTTAGTCTGAAGCTGCCCCATGATCCCCCTTGCATGCACGAAAGATCGGTTTCAGACGTGCTTCGGCTGATTGTCGCTGATCGACTTAGCCAGTAGTGAGGAGTGTTTCGATTCCCGTTTTTGAGGCCCTATTAGACTTTTCCACGATGCCGCCGCCTGCCGCTTGTATACGGCAGGGGGCGGCGGCGCGGTGGGAAAGTTGTCCCTGGTCAGGCATGGACATAACCTCGCCAGATGCTACGCGGCGATTATCGCAAATGCGATAGAAGGGAGGATACGGACTGCACCGCTGAGGACATGATGCCGTCGCTTAGTGGTAGTGATCTTCGGGTACCTATAGCGACCTTCGCCTTGCCATAGGTCTCCTGCTGCGCGCGGTGAACAAATGCGAGCTCGAAGTCAATCCGCTCGCCGTCGCCGCACAGCATGCAAAGGATGACTCGCAGCTACAAGAATTCATCAGCAAGGTAAGCCGGCAACCAGCGAAGACCAAGCGGCCACGTCGCGCCATTCGTGAGTGAAGTTGAGATTGACCGAACACGCCGCGCCTTCTTCGGTGGGCGCGGCCAGTTTCCTGTCTTCGATTGGCGTCTTCTTCCTTGCTTGAGTGTATTTTATGAATTACACTTCGCCCATCTACTCGGTTGAGCAATCGAGGACCTTTTGTGAATGGCTTCATGACCTCCGCGATCCGGTAGCGCGAGTTCGGATCACGGCCAGAATCGTCATGGCGAAGGAAGGCAACCTCGGCGACTGCGAGCCTGTAGGCGACGGAATGCATGAAATGCGGGTGCATGTCGGGCCTGGGTATCGGCTCTATTTCACTCAACGAGGGCAGCGAGTCATCTTCCTGCTGATGGGCGGTAACAAGACGACACAGAGCCGAGACATCAAGCGGGCGAAGGCGATGGCCGAAGCTATGGACAAGGAGTAAGTCATGGGAAAGCGCGAAACATTCACCCCCTTCGATGCGGCGGAGTACCTGAAAACTGATGAGGACATGGCTCTCTACTTTGATGCCATCATCGAAGAGAGCAACGGCGATCCGCGCATGATTGCCGTCGCGCTTGGCGACATCGCCCGTGCCAAGGGCATGACGCAGATTGCGAAGGCGACAGGTCTGGCCCGGGAGAACCTCTACAAGGCGCTATCGGCGGATGGAAACCCGGAGTTCTCCACGGTGATGAAGGTCATCACCGCTCTGGGGCTCAGGCTGCACGCCTCGTCGGTGACCATAGTGAAGCCGCGGAAGGCCCCACGCAAGAGGCCGGCGCTGGAACCGGCCATGGTGAAACAAATGGCGGCACAGGAAAGGGCGCAGCGCCTTGCAGCGGCGGAGCCAGCAAACGCCGCAATGGCGCCAAAGGCGCCGCGCAGGAAGCCGGCACGGAGACTAGAGGCAGCGTGACGAGCGCGGGTTGCACTCGGTACCAGCCATGATTCCGCCTATTACCAAGATCATCTCCGGCGACCAGACCGGCGTCGACCGCGCCGGTCTGGACTGGGCTATCAAGCATGGCGTGCCTCATGGTGGCCGGCGCGCCGCTGAGTGGATCCGCGCCCATAGCATCACCGTGCTCAATGTCGCTGGGCCGAGGGAGAGCAAGCGGCCGGGCATCTACCAGATGGCGGTCGTGTTCCTGGACCAGCTCTTCCCGGCTGAGCCAGTCACATAGAACTCCCGGCAGAGGGAAGAATACCCGAGTCTGGCCGCCCCTGAGATTAACGCTGATTTACCGCGCCGGTAGCAATATGGTAGCAATGCCGAAAATGAAAAGGGGTTGCCTAAGCCAACCCCTTGGTGCTACTGGCGCGCCCGGAAGGACGAAACTGGGCACTGGCTTGAGGCAATTATACTGCTCTGAAAGGGGTTCCCGATTAAACAAGCCCGATAATTTTGATAGATATTCCTTCTGGCAGAGTGACGACATGTCGCAAATGTAAGCGCTCTCACCAGATGGCACTACCGTTATGTCACTCATCCGCTCTTCGACTACGAAACGCATTGGGTAATCAGGTTGATTATTGGTAGCTGTTCAGCCCGACACTGGAATTAGCGGGGTAAAGCTGACGTGATTGGTGGTTGTGAAATTTGTGGCGTAGCTGATGATACGGGGCATGAGCGAGATGCCGGATCTGACGCGACTGAG
>Ga0172380_10008322_pt1 | contig 11383 bp, 9 predicted proteins | sample Leawe162metaG_FD_119747 | JGI IMG/M metagenome (GOLD analysis project Ga0172380, IMG submission 119747) | Leachate microbial communities from a municipal landfill in Southern Ontario, Canada - Leachate well 162 metaG | ecosystem: Engineered > Solid waste > Landfill > Unclassified | place... | reverse complement strand
CACAGACAATTCATTGTAATCTAATTCAATTTCCAAATTTTGTATAATAGAAATGTCCCCAATTATCTCAAACGATATTCCGATGGCTTCTACAAATCTAACTACCAAATATTCAATTATGTTATATACACTCCAATCATCTCCATCTGACGAATATACATAGGAATCCCCGGATCTAACAGATGATCGATTTCCTACACCATCTTTATTGAAAGGTAATAATTTGTTTACTATCCCTGAATCCGTATAAGATCTATCCGGTATAATTTGATTAAGAATACCTTCGATGGAATATCCATGATATTTAACAATTGATCCATCCCAAGAGTCATCCGAAAGAGATGGATCCAATCTACTATCTAATTTTCCAATCCACAGTGTTTCGTCTCCAAAGGATGTGGATACTTCTATTTTAACGTATGAACCTACAAGATATGAATCCTGATACAATTCTTGATTTCCTATTTCTACTTCTTCCGTATTTTGGAAATCTAAAGCGAGAATACATTCTCCCAGAATTGGTGCTGCGGTTTCTTTAACATATTCTGCTTGAAGCCATGAAACCCACGTCCAAGTCTCTGCCCAGGAGCGCTTAACATATATTCGCGTATCTACTGGATAGTTCAGTTCTTCTGATACGGGTTGAGAATATAAAATCATTGTCATCCTCCGATATTATATTGTAATGGTACCCATATGGCAGCACCAGGAGAACCTGTAACTGCACAAACATAGACATAGAAATCCGTACTGCATGCCACAATTTCTCCAATTGTTCCTCCAACATCATCATTCATGCTGGAACTATATGTTTTTACAGGGAGAATCAAATGAGATTCTCCGCTAAACGTTAAAGTTGCATCATTCAATAATAACGTCGCATCATCCACAACTACATTTCCTGTAGTTGTATCAGCTGTCATCATTCCATCTGTAACATCTTCTAGTGTAAGTTGTCCTATTTGAGCAAGTAAATCAAAATATGATTCGTCAATTGCATCTTGTGCATTTGTAGCTGTCATTAATGTGCTAGAATTATCGTAATTTATCAGCGCGGCACTATAATCTCCTATAGCGGGTACAACTATACCTTGACGGCCATTAAAGGAATCAACATCACTTCCTTCAACGTCTTCTATACGTTCATTTAGTTCATCAATAGCTGCTTGAACAGTTGTGGCTGCCATTGTTGAATCAGTACCATTAAATGAAATACTGGATGCTGGCCTATAAATTATGATTCCTGATGTTATTGCGGTTTCTGGAAAAAATCCTTCTACCCAAACCGTTGCAGTATTTTCTATGTATACCTGCATTCCAGCAAATGGCATTCTCGTATTTGCCAAGATGTGAGGATAAGCATCTGTAGATGCTGCATCTAATATATATAGTCCATATCCACCAGGAACAGAATTGAGAATCATACAATTGTCAACCATTAATCTAACAACTGTTGCACCCGGTTGTACTCGAATAGTTGCATTTGTAGCATCCGTTGATCCATTTAACACTGAGCAATCTGTCATTCTTAATGGACCTAAACCCACACTAACCGCCGAACTTGTTCCGTCTGCATATCCAACACAGTTCGCCATTGTACAAAGATCTGCAGAAGTTGAATCGAATATAATAGTGTCAAATTCTTTTCTTTCAATATAAACATTCAATGCAAGATATCCATCCCTTGCATGAATCTGAAAATCACCATACAAATTGTACAGATACACTCTGGAAAACGTATTAAGTTTTACGTTTAAACCTTTTGCGTTGCTAGATTGAAAATAAATGTTCTCAATGGCTGTTACATAATTGGAAGTTGCAAACGTGCAATCCTGACAAGTAACAGATGCAGCCCCTATTGGACCTATCCCTTTTAGAGAAACACCTGCAGGAAATGTTAATACCCCTAACTCTTCATAATATCCCGGATATAAGGCAATTGTAACTGGATCTGGAACACCACCTGGAAAAGACGGAACAGGAGAACCAACAAGAGCTGCACTTATTGTTTTATATGGCAATTCTGCTGTGCCATTTGGTGTGTATGCTCCGGATCTTTGTGCGTCTACATAAATAAATCGAGAACCATTAGCAGCCAATTCATCAATAGCTGCTTTTATATCTGTCGCAACCAATCCACTTACAGCAGGATCAAAAGAAACAGAAGATGCAGTTATTGGTAATATTCCATCAATCTCTCCGTAAATTTCATCTAACGAAGTTCTAACATTATCTCCTGTATATGGTGAAGGTGCTGTATATGTAACGGTTGTCGCGTCATGCACATGCGCCGTTCCTGATTTATTAACATTCAAATATTCTAATGCCAATTCCACATTGGTAATTCCTCCAGGAAACGTAGGAGAAACCGCAGTCGGATCAAAAGTTATTCCCGTAGAATCGTGTGTATGAGCAAGTGCTGCATAAATACCAGAATGCACATGCAAGATCGAAGAGTATGTTGCATTGTGATTATGATTGGTTTGGGATTTATAATCCTCTAAATAATTCAACGCTCCTTGTAACGTAGGAGCAGTCATTCCCCCGTGAGGGGTGATTGTGAAAGAACTTGCTGAATGTGTATGACTTACCAATGAATAAACACCGGAATGATTGTGGGTGGATGATGCTGAATTATTATGGACATCCGAGATTGCCCCTTGAACATCAACATGGGATATTCTTGAAAGACCCGTTCTATCAAATGTAACATTGGTAGCAGACATTGCGGCAATTGACGCAGTACCGGAAACAACAAGATTGGAAAGTTGTGTATCCCCTTGTACTGTTAAATCGCCTCGTACAAGCTCATCCTCTAGAATTTCTGAACTTCCTTCTACTACCACATCCTCAAAAAATCTAGTTAATTGAAATTGATTTTCACCACTCATAGGGCCAAAATCTCCGCTTGCGTATATGTTTGATCAACTGCGACCCTAACCTTAAAAACTCCACTGGAATCTACGGACATACAGGGAATGAACATATAAAGAGTCTTGCTCCACACTTGTATTAACGTATCTCCCGCTCTTGGCCAAATGACTTCTTGAGGATATATGTTTGGCATTGTTGCATATAATTGCCAAGAAGCTGTTTTAATTTGTTTATTGACAACATCCACCATCATTTTTCTCATCCCATTAACACAGATATAAAAATATTGATGAGATTCGGTCCACGCACCAACTTCTATAGGTTCATCCGGCGGATTGGTAGAGGTCCCGATCATTGCTTGAGCTATAAAACTAAAATTACTTGGAAAATATATAACCCCGTCTAGATCCAATCCAGATGGATAATTACATCTGAAAATTAAAGTATTCTCCGCCCATAACTGAGTATCCCCACTTGTAGTTATGAAATATATCAATGGATCTTCAGATACATATGTGGTTGTGTCTTCAGGTTCTACTGGGCGAGTTAACTCTCTACCGAAATTCTTCCCGTATGCAAGAGAAGGAACCACAAACAATTGAGCAGATCGGACAATTGTTACTGAATATGTTGCATCATCATCTGCTTCTACAACAGTATCCCCAGAAATTCTAGTAGGACGAACTACTGCTTGAATGACTGTATCTTCTGGAAATGCTACTAAAGAAATCCAATTCAAGAATTGCCGGCCATTATTTTCTGTCATTACCACAGTATCTTGTGGTGTAGTTAAAAGAGTTGGATCGCTTCCATCTGATGTATAATAAATTCTCCAATGAGTTGCTCTAATATCTTCAACTTCATTCTGATCAGCACTCTCTCTAAATGGATAGTAGACAGCATTTATTATGAATTTTCCATCTGCTGCATTAGATACTTCGCATTCTACCGCATTGGACGGAGGGTCTTCTGTGACACTTCCGCTATCAACCACAAACACTTTTTCTTTTAAATAGGTTGATAACAAATTATATCTATTTCTTCTATATGATTTCACATAATAGGTTCCGTCTGGCCAATCAGCGTAATAAGATGCCGTCGTGTCCTGTGTTTCTATTGTTGGTAAATCAACCTCTGGATCAGGAGATGATCCTTCTTTAATATAAACAACATAACTTTCTCTATCTTCATCATAAAATCGTGAAAGCCCCTTAAATGTTGTCGTTGCACTTATAGGGGAAGGAGATGCTTGGGTGTAAGTACAATTTATCACAATTTCAACATGCGGAGAGATGACTTCTCCGGATCTACCAATTTCCAACCAAATTCCAATACTTTCTGCCGCTACTAACGTAGGAATAACAATAGGAGAGGAAGTTAAGGATATAGCAACTGGTACATCTAACTCAGTATCCAGTGTCTGAATTTCTCCGCTTACTGGTGTCTCTGTTCCTAATCGTATTACAACATTAGTGGATTCTGCACCAAATGCGGTTGCATCTGCAGATAATGTTACTGTTGATAAATCATAATTCGAAATATTTGTTAGAAAAAATGCCCGATATCTGCGAGGTCCATTAGATGTATCCCACGGACCATATTCCCCCATTGAAAGAACATTCTCATATACATCCATAACTTGAACAGATTCAGATCCATTAAGAGGTTGAGAGTTTACACGTTCAACAATGATGTAATCATTCGGATCTGCTCCAGGAAGAAGCACGGTTGATGTTGAATCAATCTCATAAAAAGCACCTTGAGTTCCCCCTGGTGGTGTCCATGCCATTTTATATATGGTAAAACCCCCCGGAGCAACTTCTGAAGTAGCATCCAAACTACCAACACCCACTAAAGATGCAGGAGAAACGGATTCAATTCTTACTGATTGAAATGGATCAGTTCTGACAAATGCTTTGGTTGTAGCAATTGTGGAGGATTTGAATCCACCCAAACATTCTTCTTGATATCCTTGTGTTACTTCTAAACTAGAAGCACCACTATGATAAATCCGTAATGAATCGTATCCGACATATGGATCTGACATTATTCAACAAACTCCACATTTAGATATCCCGTATTAACATTATATGAATAATTTACCGTTGGAGGGTTAGGGCGTCTAACCATACGTTGTACAAACGTTACAGATACTCCTCGTGATTGATTGAAACCAATTGGAGTAATTCTAAAACTATAGGTGGTATTATCCTGAAGATAATTTGTCATATATTCATAGTAATGCTGAATTGTTGAGGATTCTACTCTATCTACAACAACATAACCAACATCCGTAAGTTGAGCAATTTCAAATACAAAAATATCATCGTCTTCATTAAACCAAGAAAAATAAAACTTGCCAGGAAATGCCAAGGCCGGAACATCAGACGGAGAATCAAATACATCAAACTCTACCATCTCCCCAGGTGGAACATGAATATACGTCCAATTCCTATTGATGGTTTCTGATAATATCTTATCCCGATACACATAATAGGTTGGAGTGGGAAGAGTTGATTCCCAAACTGCTTTAAACGTTTGAGAATCAATTTGAGTCAAGGTTTTCGATGATATACTCATTGATGTCTCCAGTTGCCAATATAACGAATGATTTATAGTTTATCCTGACAGATTCTTGAGTCTTCTTGCTATTAGAACAGAAATTGAACAAAAAAATAATGCAGCAAGACAGCTTAGATTTCTCTAAACCATCTTGCTGCACACAAAAACAATTGACTTTATCGTGCAGATTTCTCTAGAATGTCCTCAATATTTTCAAGAAGCCTACTTCTTTCAAGAAACCTGTCCGTCAAATGCGCTGCTTCTATTGCATTATCCTCCGTCTGTCTAAGATTTTTCTTATAGATTCTCCTTTGTATTTCGTCTCTAACACCGCTCATAAACATTTCTTTGTCGATTGTGATTTTCAATGCTCTGCCACCCTTTCACAATTATCTTCCATAGACATCAACATACACGTCCAGTTGCAATTTCTGCACAAGGTTTCATAATCTTGATCGAATGCTTCTCGAATGCTATCGAATTTTGCCGTTAGTAATCCATCATCTGTAAGCAGATCATCTAACGAAAAATCTACTGTCTTCCTACCACGAATCCGAAGACACAATCTCAGATGTCCAGATGGTTCGATCGTTATATTGCTAAATTGACTTGATCCAATACCGCATTTCAAATTAGCAGGAAGAACATCAAATGTTTTATCCAAAAGAATATCTTTCATATGAATCTTATAATCTGATGCTTTCAACCGATCAAAAATTGCACGAATTTCCGGACTTTTTGGAATCAAATGTTCTGGATTTGTAATTGATGAGAAATCATAATAATTGTTGTATGCCAAATCTATAGCAGTAATATCCGACACAATTCCGTATCCATCCAATATCTTAACCGTTTCTTCGAGATCAAATACAGTCTTTGCATCTGCTGTAATTTCTGCTACTGGATCAGCAACCAATCCTTTTTCCATCAACTCTAACAATGTAGAAAGTCCAGTTTGAGATTTGTATATCTCATCATCTCCGATCTTCTTTCTATCTGTTTCGTTATACTTAAAGAATCCAGGATCAACTGATGCAGTAAACCCTGTTACATGATGAACTCTCTCGAAAAATCTATAGATACTCTTCTTGATTCCTTCGTTACAACTAGAAATGATTGTATAGTTAGCATCCAAATCATTCATCAGATTGACAATATCAGCCAATAACTCCCAACGAAGAAATGGTTCGCCACCATACAATATAAAAAACATATCCTTATTGTGCGCATACAGCTTTCTTACAGCAGATAACCACCACTCGGAATTACGTTCATTTTCAAGATACCATTTCCTATCAGGATATTCAAGCGGCTTTGTTACATACTGAATATCTCCAGAGATCCTACAATATGAACACGCCAAATTACACCGCCTAGTAATTAACAGATTTGCAATGTTTATCACGATCTATTCCTCCTAATGTCATCCACAAAATGTCCTAAAGCATTCAACGCAGGAAGAGGATTGCCTTTTGAAATACCAGAAATTGCAGTAGTAAGCTTTGCAATGTCCCCATTGGTTGCCATCTCTTTCAAACGATTAACGAAATTTTCAACAGCATCAATGAGCTTCTCTAATTCGATTCTCTTGCCGGTTGTATAACTATTATGAAACTCAACCGCGGTACGAATACTTTCGGCCCTTAAATACTTGAACTCCGAAAACTTAATGATTTTTCCCTTACTTAATCTCTCACAAAGATCTCCGACTTTTAGAGCATGCTTGATGTTACCAACTGATACATTCCCTTTAATGAGATCCTTGAACATTGAAATATAGTGATACTTGAATAAACTCATTACCATTTCTCCCTATAGATAAGCTTCTAGTTTGTCCCTCATCTTACCAAATTGCGTACCCAACTTCCCACTATATAATTCTGAGAAGAAGAAAATGACGTCATTCTCTAAATCTGCATAATTGATCTTCGGAAGCTTGGCACCATTGATGATTGATACTAGATCCTTCTTCGACGCGGTAAGCACACCACAGATACAGGACATGATTTCAAAACGAAGACTGACGGAATTCAAACCGAATATACTGTTGGCGTTGTCGTTGACAATAAAATCGATGTTTTTGATCTTGTACGAACTACGAGCTACTGCCGTATTCATACTTGTTGGACAACCAATTAAAAACTCCGTAATCACCGGAAAACGATCGTCTAAGACATTCTTGGCACAGTGATATAATAACACACCGATCAACATAATGTGCTTAGGCGGAGCCTTGAGGAGGTATGTGTACGGAATTTCCAACACTTCACTGGCCAACGGCAGAATGACACACTTCATTGAAACTGATAGACTGGTAATCCCATCAAGTTTTTCTCGCATTCCTATAAACTCTTCTTCACCAATACCATACTCATTCTCAAGAAGAGCCATGCCAGCCTTGGCGGCTTTGCCGATTACATCGTTGCAACATAGAATGTGAAGATTCTCTTTAGAGGCAGAAGGCCCATAAATGTCATCACTGCCACCAAACGCTTCACCATAAATGACTTTGTCCTTATAGATGCTTCTCATCATCCATGACAAACTGCGGTCTGTCACTATGACGAAGTATGGAATAGGATTTGTGGCAACTTCTACAGTCGAAAGTAAATTTGACATTAAGAAATTGAACAATAATAGTGTATAACTTTCAGGTGTATCCAAAACCAACATCCGAATAAGATCCCACATATAACGATCAGTTATCGAGCTTCTATATGTACGGGATCTCATCGTCTGGAATATCTTGGATATAGTTCCGACTTCTTGACAGCCCTTAACAAAAGATGAGTAAATCAATTTGTGTACATTATCTGTTGGCTTCATTTTCTCATCGTAACAGAACGGAGAATACATACGAAGGCACACAGCAGACAATGCTATCTGTTTGATATCATCAACTGAAAAGATAATACTAGTTTTGCTTGCTTTTGAATAATCGACGAAACTTTCAAATGGTACATTTTTAGAATCAATATACAGTTGTGCAAACTTTTTGAATGTATCTACTTCTTCCAAAAGAAGTTCAGAATTACATCCACTTTTTTGATACCTCTTAATTAGATCAACATACCAAGTTACAAACTCTTGACTAAGTCTACTGATCTCCTCAATTTCATTTCGTACGATTCCGTACTTGTTTGTAAGAGACGCTGCAATAAAATTCAATTCTGTAATTAGTACGGATCGTTCCTTCTTTTCGTCCACTAGCATCATGTTCCATTTTAGTTTTTGATCGTTCTCTTGTGGTTCGATTTTGATCACGAACATTCATGTTCTCCTCAGGTTTTGACTGCACCACCCACTTGATTTTTAACATTTATTCACGTCGACTTTGAACGTTTCACAAGTCAACATTATAACAAAAATTTTCGGAAAAAACAAGTTCAGTTTATTCGCGTTTCCATAGAGCGGAAACCTTCTCATCAATACTTATTACACAAGAGTTAATATATATGATCTTTTTTTTCAAAGACTTTGAATATTCGAAAAAATGTTGTTTCCGCAATCCCAGATACGATTATATCCATTTAATTGCATGTTCTGCCACTCAGTAAGATCATGATCAAATATTTTCAACTTATCTTTCAACAAATGCTTTTGAAATTCTAATCTGTTTAATCTTCTATCTCCTTTAATATAATAATAGGATGGTTGAGAAACACCGATTTTTCTAAGTCCTCCTTTAATGTATGAATCGCCTTCCCCAAATCTTATATCACAATAGGTAATGATTGTACAATTTCCAACACCTTTTAAAAGTTTTGATAGTCCACCCACAATAACCATATTTCGTTTGCTACAAAATCTGAAAATTTCAACATCATGATTATTATCAAACCTTGGAGATCCATATGTTAATAAGGATACCAATAAATCGTCATGATATAAACCTAAATTTTTTCCATTAATATATCCTTTAAGATGATTATCAAAAAGAAAGAGTTTTGCATCATCAGTCGAAACGTCCTTTATTGTACAGTTTCTAGCATATAATCGATCACACAATCCAAGTTTGGCTTGAATCATCGATTTAACTATTTCTTTCTTGTATATCCATTCATCCTCGAATATATGAATTAATTGAATTCCTTTTTCTCTACAAGTAATTGTTTTATCTAGATGATAATTTTTTCCGACACCTCTTAGTTCCGAGTGCCAATACAACCCATCAAACTCAATTGCCAAATTTCGAAATGGAATAAATACATCGATTTCTTTTTTTCCTAAAATCGAATGATTGCTTTCTTCAACAATTACCCCCAACCGTTTAATGAAATCTACCAATTCCTTTTCTAAAAATGATGAACCTGAATGTCCAGGATAGCAAACAGGACAGTGTGGAATGTGTCCATTATCTAAATGATCCTCAAACACCGACTTACACGTAGTACAACTCCAAGAATATTTATGATGAGTTCCTTGATAATCGCCTGGGGTAAAATTCGGAATACATCTATCCTTTAAACGATCAGATGAAAGAAGTAGCTCAAAATATTTTTTTGCCAATATATCTTTGACGTGTTTGGAAGAAGCAACCGCAGGCACACCATATCTCTCTATACAAGTCTGTTTTGTCTTCTCGATGATCTCTTTGTTTTGATGAGAATACTCTGTTCCATATTTCTTCCTGCAAGTTTCTTTCTGTTTTTCAATAACCTCCGCATTCTTCATATGGCTTCCACCATATTTTTCATTTATCACTCTCTGGATTTTCTCAATCACTTCTGGAGCCTGAAACACATAGTCACATCCATAACGAGCTTGAGATGATTTCTTCTTCTTGTCCTTAACCAACTCACTTTGCGAAGGATTTTCACATCCATATGTTTCAATACATGTTTTCTTCATTTTATCTTTGACTTTCTGTGATTTGTGTTTGCATTCTTGAGAGCAAAGGCCAATATATCCAACGGTTATCGATTGAAATTTCGTTGGTGCGCCGCACACTTCACAGTATCCGCGTTCCCCCATAAACCGGAGGTAATAATCCTCTTTGGATATGTTATGGGTTTTTAGATGGTTTCCTAATGCTCGATAAGTTGGGAACGTTCTTTCACATAGTTGGCATTGTATCATTTCGAAATCCTTTTTGTTTTCAATATACTTCAGTTGAAATCATTATATTTTAAACATTTATTCACGTCGACTTTGAACGTTTCACAAGTCAACATTATAACAAAAATTTGCGGAAAAAACAAGTTCTTTTTGTACACGTTTCCATAGAGTGGAAACCTTCTCATTAATACTTATTACACAAGAGTTAGTATATATGATCTTTTTTAATCGTCTTGAATATTCGGCATTGTATAATTTTGTATTCCTTTTTACTTTCGATTAATTGTAGGACCTTTTCTCCAATGAGTTCTAAAGGCTTTGATCATTTTTTCTTTTATAAACATTTCACCGGGGCAAGTCAATTCTTTATTTGATGATATTTCTTTGTGTAGCAATATATCAGAATATGTCATGTTGAACCATCTACATAGGGGTACCAGTACTCTGAAAGCAAGAACGGAATAAAACCGGTCCTCTGGAAAATCAAAATCATAATTTGCTAAAATTCCCACGGAAATGTCATTCCAGTAACTTTCATCGATATCATCCCATTTACATTGTGTGAACAGTGGTTGTGAAACAATCGGAAAGTATTCATCTCCTGCTTTTTCTATTACGAAGTGGTATCCTTTAACATTCAGTTTAGTAAAAACATATGAGAGTGATTGGAATCTACCAGTTTGAAATGTAGCGTTATCAAGTGGAACATCTGGGCAAATTTCTATGGTATGATGGATGATTATATGTTTCGGACGTTTAACAGTCAGTGTATAATCAGCTTTTCTTAATGGCGTTTTCATGTATTTCTCCCTCCCATAGGGGGAATTGGAACTGCAGGAGGAGCACTTGCAGACATTCCGTTTTGGATATAAACCATAGATCCATCAAT
>Ga0172380_10008321_pt1 | contig 11384 bp, 11 predicted proteins | sample Leawe162metaG_FD_119747 | JGI IMG/M metagenome (GOLD analysis project Ga0172380, IMG submission 119747) | Leachate microbial communities from a municipal landfill in Southern Ontario, Canada - Leachate well 162 metaG | ecosystem: Engineered > Solid waste > Landfill > Unclassified | place... | reverse complement strand
CGGTCGAACTCGAAATAGCGGCGCTATGATGGTTGGAAAGATTGATGTTTCACGATTTATCAACAAAGCTCCAGTTATTGAGGTTGCTGACGAGTACGTTCCAGATCATCACTTTTCTGACTTTGATATTCACCCAAAGTTGAAGGAGAATATTGCAAAGAAAGGATATATCTCTACAACTCCAATTCAGGACAAGGCTATTCCACACGTTCTTGAAGGAAAAGACGTTGTTGGTATTGCGAATACTGGAACTGGTAAAACAGCAGCATTCTTGATTCCGCTCATTAATAAGGCTTTCAACAATCGAAGTGAGAAGATTTTGATTCTCGTTCCAACTCGTGAACTCGCTGTTCAGATTCAGGATGAGTACGATGGTTTTGCGAAGGGCTCAGGTCTTCGTGCAGTAACTTGTATTGGTGGTGCGAATATCGTCGCTCAGATGCGAGATCTTCGTGGCCCTCATAGCTTTGTTATCGGTACACCTGGTCGTATCAAGGATTTGATCGAACGACGACGTCTCAATCTTTCTGAGTTTCATAACCTTGTTCTTGATGAGGCTGATCGAATGGTTGATATGGGATTCATTCAGGATATCAAATATCTCTTGAGCTTGATGCCAGCTGACCGTCAGTCACTCTTCTTCTCTGCTACGATTTCAAAAGAAATTTCAGCATTGATTCATGGATTCTTGAAGACTCCAGTTACGGTTTCTGTGAAGATGCGTGATACGGCTGCGAATGTTGATCAGGATATCGTTCGTGTTACGAAGACAAACAAGCTCGAGAAACTTTGTGAACTTTTGAATCAGCCAGGATTCGACAGAGTTTTGATCTTCGGAAAGACAAAAAGGGGAGTTGAAAAGCTCATGCTCGCTCTTCAGAAGTTGAACTACAAGGCAGAATCTATCCATGGCGATAAGCCACAGAGCAAGCGTCAGCGCGCTCTCGATGCTTTCAAAAAAGGACATGTTCGAATCTTGATCGCAACCGATGTTGCTGCTCGAGGTATTGACGTCAATGATGTTAGTCACGTTATCAACTTCGATATTCCTCAGACATACGAAGATTATATTCACCGAATTGGACGAACAGGTCGTGCCAACAAGAAGGGCTTTGCTCTTACGTTCGTAGAGCTTTAATTTGCTTTTTAGGCTGTTTTCTCAGCCGGATATTTCAGACTGCGGGCAAGCGAAACCCAGTCTGGAATATACTCGTTCATTCGCTTTTTCATCCGCTCTGGAAGTGGCATATCGACTTCATCGTCGTGTGTGTTTTTTGATGAATCGAGCGTTCCCATTTTTTCATCGCAGCATTTCATAAGACTGTTGATGATATGGTAGATTTGTCCGACCTGATCATCGTAGTCGTGGACTTCGTGTTTTTCATGGATTCTTGATTCATAAAGTTCATCACTGAATGTCTCGAGATCATCTTTCATCTGAGCCGGATCAAAATCTTCTCCATTGAGCGTAATGGTTCGGTAGACTTGTGAGAGTTTTTCGTAGGCACGTTGAAATTTTGCAAGAATAAAGAGGTTGAGAAAGAGGCGAGCAGGATCTTCGCCTAACCCTAACTCTAATTGTTTTGCAGCTGGTTTCTGAAGTGTTGCGATGAGTCTCTCGAGGTTGTCTTTGAAATTTGCTGCGAATGATTGATATGGTTCGAGATTGATGTTTCCTGTTTGCGCGAGGAGGCTTTTGAGGTCACGAAGTTTTTCGGCTTTTGGGCGAGCGGGTTTTTGTTCGTCGCGATGACGTTCAACCTGTGAGAGAAATCGATCGATAGGCTGCTTGATCTGGTGAACTTTTTGCTGAACTCGAAGTTTATCCTGAGTGAGATTTCCGGATGTTTCGCTCATCGTTTTGAGACGTCTTCCGACGTATTTTGATGTTTTGAGAAGAGCGGCTCGCATGGCTCCTGGATTTGGTTTTCCGGATGAATCCTCGAGAGTCATGCAACTTTCGAGTCGTTTTTGAAGGGTTTCTTTGTCTTCGTCGCGAGCGAGTTCTAGACTTTCTGCTTTTTCAAATAATTCTCGCTTGAGCTCTTCGAGACGATCGGTGTTTTTGATGTCTTGCCAGAACTCAAGGTCTTGATGGACTCTATCGAGAGTGCCTTGAATGTCCGTGAGCGTTTTTATTTCTTGTTCGTATTGTTGTTCTATATGTTCAATGCGGAGACGTGCATTGTTAATGTCCGTTTTGAAAAAGATCTTTTGCTTCTTGCCGGAACCCTTGATAGCGTGCTGAGTTCCGAGGACGTAACCTTCGTTTTTTCCCTTTCCTATGCGTGAAAGTCGGAAGTATCCATTTCTTCTTCCCTTTGTCTCGTCTGGCCGGAGAAGTGGTTCGAGGTGGGCGAGCATATCCTCGATATCTGGAATTGCTTTGAGATGTTGCAATGTTCGTTCGACGCGTTTTGTTCCTTTTGGGGCCGCATGTTCATCGAGTCCAAGGTTTTCCAGAAGGGTTCTTGTGATGAGACGTGAGTCGATTTTTCCTGTTTCGTCGTAGAGAATGTCTATCATTCTCCCTCTTTGAACGTCTTGTCCTTCTGCTGCAATAGCTTCGTCTCGATCCATGGTTGCCATGCATTCTGCGATGAATACTTTTACCTGCTCTATAATCGCTCGTCCTCCTGGTTTTGTTTGGTTGGGGATTTCTCCGAATATGGTGTCGAGTTTTTCTTGTGCCGCTGGGGTTCGAGTTGCTACTGCGTAGTTCGGGTGCGTTGCCGTGAATCTTTGAAACACATCGTCGAGTGATGTGACGGCTTGATCAACTCTGTCTTGTCGGATTTCTGGAGTTTTCATAATTGTTTAAAATAAGGGCTTATCTTAGTCCCTTGTATTCGCTTGCGTCAAACGGATATGAGTGGTTTCGTAAAGGTTCTACCGGTAGTCGGCTCCGATGGCTTCGGATATGTGCTTGTAGCCGTCACGGGCGAGGAGATCAGAAAGGCCCAATTGGATCTCGCTGATGAGCTGTGGGCCTTGAAAAATCATGCCGGTGATGAGTTCGAGAAGGGAGGCGCCTGCTCGGATTTTTTTGTAGGCGTCTTGTGCTGAGAAGATTCCGCCGACACCGATAATCGTGAATTTTTTGCCGTCGCGAGCGATGCCGTTTTTGTAGACGTAGGAGATGAGTTCGTTCGCGAGCGGCTCGACGATCTTTCCGCTAAGTCCGCCAACGGAAGGAACTTCTGGGTCCAGAATACTTTCTAGATCTCTCCGTTTTGTAAGATTGGTACAAACGAATCCGTCGACATGGTGCTTGCCTGCGACTCCGAGAATCGCATCAACTTCTGCGAGCGAAAGGTCTGGAGAAATCTTAATAAATACTGGTTTTTCCGTTGGAGTTTTTTCCATCTCTATGAGTAGTTCTTCGAGCCACTCTGCATTATGAAATGGCTGACCACCTGCAACATTTGGACAGCTAATATTGATCACAAAAAAACTTCCAATCTTGAGAAATCGCTTGTACGTTTCGACGTAATCTGCAATTCCAACTTCTTTCTGATTCGTCTCCGGACAGTTTGTTTTTGCGATATTGATCGCGACGGGAATTTCAAATGGACGACTGCATAATTTTTCTTCCAAATTCTTTGCAATATTTTCTGCACCAATATTCTTGAGTCCATAATATACGACGAGACTTTGTGATTTTGGAAGCCTCCAGAGCCGTTGTCCAGGATTTCCTTCATATGGTTTGGCCGTAATAGATCCGACCTCCATAAACCCAAAACCAACTGACGAGATGATGTCCGTGAGGATTGCATTTTTATCAAATCCGCCGCTAAGTCCGATTGGATTTTTGAAATATACTCCGTGAAGTGTTTGCTCAAGATCGGGGAGTCGTCCATTTCCAAACATGAGTTGCGTTGCGCCTCGAGTGATCGTGTTTCTTCCAAGAAGTTCTCCGAAATACATCATGCCATCATGTACTTTTTCCGGATCAGAAAGGAAGAATATTTTTTTCAAAATATTCCTATAGAGAAATCCATTTGTCGCGTTCCTCATTTTTGCGAGATTCTGTGACATGGTTGTTGGGTGTTATTTTCTTGACCGTTTTGCATTATACCCTTCTTACTAAAGAATGCGATCCTTGAATTTATTCTCACAAAGCGTATCCTCGACTAAGACAGATTTTTACTTTTTCTATTCTTCTTTATATGCACACTTCGAAAAAACGTTTATACATGTGGGCCGGTGCAGTTTTGATTGTTCTTATCGCTGTTTTTGGAATTTATAAGGCGGCTACATATGACTCAACCGCTGGACTCACTGTGTCTGCTATTAGCTCAACCGACTGGACCAAGGGAACTCCAGGTAAACCAGTTCTTATAGAGTATAGTGATTTCCAGTGTCCTGCCTGCGCTGCTTATTATCCTGTTGTAAAACAGGTTGTTTCTGAATATAGCGGTCGTATTCAGTTCTCGTACCGACATTTCCCGCTTTATGAGCTTCACAAAAATGCTCTTGAGTCTTCGTATGCCGCACAGGCCTCTGGTAAACAGGGAAAGTTTTGGGAGATGCACGACAAGCTCTTTGAGCGCCAGAAAGATTGGTCAGATCTCGATGATCCTAAGCCAACATTTGAACAGTATGCAAAAGAGTTAGGTCTCAATGTTGATACTTTCAAAAAAGACAGCGCTAGTACTGAGGTTCGCGATGCTGTCGCTCAGAGCCGAGCCAGCGGCGAGGCTGCTGACGTAGGAGGAACTCCATCTTTTTTCTTCAACGGGAAGCGTCTTCAGAATCCTCCAGGCCTCGAAGCATTCCGTGCTGCTCTCGATTATTATCTTTCTCAGTCACCAGTTCAAACAACCTCTAAATAATGCCAAATAAAAAAACAGTCTGGTTTATGATAGCCTTGAGTTTTCTTGGCTTTCTTGATGCCACGTATCTTACGGTTAAGCATTATGCCGGAACGGCCCTTGTTTGTAATATTTTTTCCGGCTGTGATGTTGTTACTACGAGTAAGTATTCCGAGATTCTTGGTCAGCCAATTGCTCTTCTTGGTGCAATTTACTACCTCTCGATGTTTTTCTTTTTGCTATACTATCTCGATAGCCAGAAGGCGAAGGTTCTTTCTCTCGCTGCATACGTAACAGTCACTGGATTTATCGCTTCGATGACGCTTATGTACATTCAAGGTTTTGTCTTGAAGGCGTTGTGTGAATACTGTGTTTTTTCTGCGCTTACCTCGACGATACTTTTCTTGTGCGGGGCGACGATTCTCTGGAAGTCAAAGCGTTTGCGAGATGACTAAAATTTCGCTATAGTTACATCACCTCTAATGATTTTTTATGCGTGAAATTCGAATCGACGACAAAGACCTTTCTCGTGGCAAAAAAGAGACGAAACATGTTCGCGATGTCGACGTTCCAAGTAGTCGAATGGGTTTTGAGGTAAATGAAATTCAGGATCGCTCCAATGGAACTGAAGAAGTGTAAGAAGAGGTGATTGTTGAAGACCGGGAGCCTGGTGATCAGGTGAAGGTGAAGTTTGATAAGTTCGTTCAATTGGTTGCAACTCATAACTTCGAGGAGGTTTTGAAACACCATGCGGATGAGGACATTATTATGAATTCCAATCTTTTGATGGATTTAGCTTCGGCTCATGAGGATGAGGCAGAGGATCCGAAAAAGCAGCCGATGCTTATCGGTGTTGGCGTGGTGATTGGTCTGGTTGCGGCTTATATTCTCTTGAAGTTCTTCTAAGTTTCTTTAGAATGCGTTCGATATGGCTGATGATACTCGTATGTACAAACGTGTGATGCTCAAGCTCTCCGGTGAGGTTCTCCAAGGACCAGCCCAGGGTGGTATTGACGGCTCAACACTTACTTCGATGTGTCAGGATGTCAAAAGACTCGTCGACCAGGGCGTGAAAGTTGCTTTGGTTATTGGTGGTGGAAACTTTTGGAGATTCCGCGATCAGCAGGAGCTTGGTTTTGAGCGTGTCCTTTCTGACAACATGGGAATGATTGCGACTGTGATGAATGCGATGGCATTCCAGGACTCGCTACGAAGAATGGGTGTGGCCGCGAAGGCGTTCTCTGCTCTCGCGATGCCAGGTGTTTTGGAGGTTTATACTCCGCGCGCCGCCCGTGATGCTTTCGCTACTAACGATGTGATTCTGTGTGCTGGCGGAACGGGTAATCCGTATTTTACGACTGACTCGGCGGCGGCGCTTCGTGCCCTTGAGCTTCAATGTGACGTCCTCTTGAAGGCAACGAAGGTTGATTATGTTTGCGACAAAGATCCGAAAAAGTTCCCAGATGCTAAGATCTTCAAAGTTCTTACCTATAAGCAGGTTCTTGAAATGGGACTTGGTGTTATGGATCTTGCGGCGGTTTCTCTTTGCATGGAAGGTAAGCTTCCTATTATCGTTTTCAATATGCAGACTCCAGGTAACCTCGACAAAGTGATTGCCGGTGAGGCGATTGGTACAGCTATCATCTCTGATACGTAATTCCATACACTTTTTCTCGTTTTTGTTTTTGTATTTTATCTTTTAAACTCTTTATTCCATGCTTCCACAGAATCAGATTGACGATGCAACTGCCCAAATGAAAAAGGCTATTGAACATTTGAAAGATGAGTTTTCAAAACTTCAGGTTGGTCGTGCTACTCCGGCACTCGTTGAGGACGTAAAAGTCGACGCATATGGCTCTCTTCAGCCGCTTAAGGCCGTTGCGAGCGTTTCTGTTCCTGATGCAAAAACAATTCAGATTCAACCATGGGATCGTGGTTTACTCGGTGCGATTGAAAAGGGAATTCAGATTGCGAATATTGGCCTTACTCCAAATAACGATGGTGTTTACATCCGGATTAACATTCCACCACTTACTGAAGAGCGACGAAAGGATCTCGTAAAGGTTGTAAGTCGTTATTCTGAAGAGGCGAAGATTACTATTCGAAATACTCGACAGGACACAAACAACTCATTCAATGCCATGAAAAAGAACTCAGAAATGACAGAAGACGAGCTTCATGCTGGCATGAAGGTTGTTCAGGATCATGTTGATAGATCTAACCGAGAGATAGAAGAGATGTCCAAAAAGAAAGAACAGGATATAATGACCGTGTAATACTTCACCCACTCACATGCATCTTTTCCTCACGATTGTTGCGTTCATCGTTATCCTATCCGTCCTTGTTCTCATTCATGAACTTGGTCATTACTACTTCGCTCGGCGGGCTGGTGTTCGCGTCGATGAGTTCGGTTTTGGTCTCCCGCCTCGCCTCTGGGGCAAGAAAATAGGGGATACTATTTATTCTATCAACCTCTTCCCATTTGGCGGCTTTGTTCGTCTCTATGGTGAAAATGCTCAGGAAGCGGGTGCTATTACTAATCAGCAAAGCTTCAATTCAAAAACTCTTCGCGAACGATTTTCTATCGTTTTTGCCGGTGTTGCGATGAATCTCATCCTCGCAATTTTTCTTTTGTCGTTTGGATTTTTCTTTGGAATTAAGCCACTTCTTGTCGACTCTTCCGATATTCTTCAGGCGATTGAACAGCATCAACTGGTTGTTCAGCCTGGTTTTGTTATTAAGGATATTGATAAGGGAAGCGTTGCTGAGCGCTATGCTCTTCACTCAAATGATCTTATTGCCGATGTTAATGGCGGAGCCGTCCTCGATCCAAAGGCTATTACACAAGCCCTCGAACAGGCCGACACAAAAGGCATTCTTCTTCGCGTTCGTCGAGGTGACTCGATGGTTCGTGTCGCTATTCCAAAGGAACAGTTTAATAAAAAAGACAAGACACTCGGCGTTTCATTTTATGACAACTTCGTTCTTCCTCGCGTTGGTATCCAAAGCGTAAAGGCAAACAGTGATGTTGCAAGAAGCGGTTTAGCCGCAGGTGATATTATTATTGCCGTTAACGACAAGCCGGTTTATACGCTTGAAGATTTTCAATCTACATTTCTCTCATTCCGAAGTTTTACCGTTCAGTATCAGCGTGATTTCAAAGAGTATACGACAACCGTTACTTTCCCACAGCGAAAAACTATTGCAGTGAGTGGCGTTATGGCTGGAAGTCCTGCTGAAAAAGCTGGTTTTCAGAAGGGTGATGTTATTGTTCAGATTCAATTAAAAGATGTTAATAGTCCCGATGCTGCCGTGAAACTTTTACAGCAAGCTCGAGATGCCAAGCAGTCAGCTCAGGTTCTTGTTGAGCGCAAGAGTAAGCTTCAAACGATGTACGTTGCTGCAACTTCAGATGGTACATACGGTATTGAAATTTCTCCGATCGTAAATCAAAATATCGATGTCGTTACCTCGGCTCTTTCCGTTCCAACTTCTATTCTTGAGCTGAAACCAGTGTCATATTCTTTCTTTAAGAGTATTGGCATGGGCTTCAAGGAGTCGTATCGTCTTGGAAAGGCTACCGTCTCTATGTTTGGTGTTCTTTTGAGTGATATTTTTACTCATTTCGATGTTCCTGCAGGTGTTTCTGGCCCAGTTGGTATTGCTCAGATGACAGGAACGTTTGTACAAGAAGGCTTCATGTCGGTTATTCGATTTATGGCGCTTCTTTCACTCAGTCTTGCCGTCTTGAACCTCTTTCCACTTCCTGGACTTGATGGTGGTCGACTTCTCTTTATTATTATTGAGGCGATTATCGGACGACGTGTCGATCAGCGCGTAGAACAGGCTATTCATGCCATTGGAGCCATTCTTTTGATTCTTATTATTCTCCTTGTTACCTACAAGGATATCGTTCGACTCTTCTAGTTTTAGGTGACATCGAAGTACTGTTACAAAAAACTCCTTGCGAGGATGGAAAAATAGATGTCTCGTTTCATTGCAATCTTTCTTAAAAGATTTGTAATGCTTTCTTTCCTACGACGGCTAGTGGTATAACCTCTTTGTACCCGCAAAACGTTGCTTTTGTTCTGAAGCCAGGAATATGTGCAAAAAACTTGATACATAGGGGGGCGATGGGTACTATGTTCCAGCGACAGAAATTTTTAATGTTTTTTTAATCTTTTCTCGTTGCGACTCCCATTTTTTCCCAGACGTATCATGGAAGAATTAAAAGACATTTGGAGAGGCGTTTTGAAGGTTATGGAACAGACCATTCCTCGAACTACTTTTGTTACTTGGTTTCAAAATACCGCGCCACTTCGTTATGAACAGGGGATTTTTGTGGTTGGATTACCTCATGTATTCGCTATGCAACAGGTTCCAAAGCTCTATGGTTCTCGCATTGCAGATGTCTTAAAGACAGCACTCTCTGATTTTCAGAATGTTGTTTTCGAGGTTGATTCTGCCCTTGCTAACAGTGATGACGAACGTCGAATTGAGCTCAAGACAGAGCCTACGAAAAAGGTTCGAAAGGTTTCCGGTGGCCAAGAGGTGAGTTTCGGAGATGGACTTCGAAGCAAGGTTCTTCAGCAGCGCTACAAGCTTGATTCATACATTACTGGACCAAATAATAGGCTTCCTTATGCGGCTTGCCAGGCAGTTTCTTCAAATCCAGGAGGTATCTACAATCCACTTTTTCTCTATGGAAAGGTTGGTTTGGGAAAGACACATCTTCTTCAGGGAACTGGTAACCAGATCGTGAAAAATCATCAGGATGCGGTTGTCGTCTACATCACTTCCGAGAACTTCATGAACGAGGTGGTTGAGGCGATCCGAACTCGCAGAATGAAGGACGTAAAAGAGAAATACCGACGTGTCGACTGTTTGATTGTTGATGATATCCAGTTCTTCGGACGAGGGACATCAACTCAAGAAGAGTTCTTCCATACATTCAACGACCTCTATTCGGCCGGAAAACAGATTATCTTGAGCTCTGATCGCGCTCCAAAGGAGCTCGAGAACCTTGATGATCGTCTCCGAAGTCGATTTGGCATGGGTATGGTTGTTGAGGTTCAGTCACCTGACTACGAGACTCGTCTCGCTATCCTACAGAGTAAATGTATGCAGGAGGGCGTTATTATCGACCCAGATGTTTTGAGCTGTATTGCCTATCATGTTGAAGATAGTGTTCGAGATATCGAAGGTGTTTTGAAGAGTATTATTGGCATGATGCAGCTCGAGAAGATTCAGCCAACTATCGAGACAGCTCTTGAGAAGATCCGTCAGTTCAATAAGGCTGTCGAGATTCGTGATAACTTCGTTCCGACTGGTGGACCACGTTCACCTGTTTCTGGACCGGCTCGAGGATTTGTTCGAAATATTGATCTCGTTATGACGACGGTTGCCAAGTATTTCAATATTTCTAAACAGGATCTTGTTGGCGAGGATCGACGAAAAGAAGTTCTTGTTCCTCGTCAGATTTGTATGTATCTCATCCGAAAGGAACTCGATGAGGCGTATGAAAAAATTGGTGCTGACTTTGGTGGCAAGAATCACACGACTGTTCTGCACGCTTGTAATAAAATTCACAAAATGCTCCAGACTGACCAGCGAATTGTTCGTGACCTTTCGGCCATTCGCAAGGAGTTAGGACTGGTCTAAGTTGCTTGACCTTTTCTTATGGCTTATCGAGCCTATCATCACCGTATTCATCGCCGTCGGCTTATAGATTACTTCTTGCCGCTTTTTCTTTTTATCGCTTTTGCAGTTATCGTGATTCTTTCTTGGCAGTTGTACCGTTCGGTAACAGTAAAAAACGAACCACTTGATATGTATCTCTATACTGTTCAGGGGGGGTCAAAGATTCTGCCTTTTGGTACGTACAACTGGGATAATGCCTATGATGGTATGCGAGTTCTTCAGGGTGATGAAATACAGTCGCCACTAGGTTCACGTGCAGAGTTGGTTTTTTTCAAAAGCTTTTGGCTCCGCCTTAATGGCGATAGTGCCGTTAACCTTCGGAAAATTCTGCCTTCTAAGTCCGAAGATAAGTATGAGATCAACCTCAAAGGCGGATCTTCTTGGTTTAATACCGACCTTTATACTGATAAGAAAATTTCGCTCAATGTCTTTACTCAACATCTGAGAATAGAGGGACATGGGGGAGTGTTTGAGGTTGAAGATACTTCTGCCAACAAAGGGGGTTTGGAAATTATTCGAACTATCAGCGGTAGCGTCCAGGTTGCTGTTATTGTTGATGACGGACAAAAACAGCGTGAGGTTGAGGCGATCACTGTTGCCCCTGGTCAGGAGTTTTCAATGGATGCGACTGATTACGAGGCCTACCAAAAATATCAAAGCCCAGAGGTTTTAAGTGCCATTTCTGATGATTTCGTAAGTGATGAGTGGTATCAGTGGAATAAGCAAAAAGACTCCACGTTATCGAACTGATCTTTCTGGTTTTTTGTTATGACGTTACTTCAAGTATATTGCTCGATTCCTGTTTTGCTGATCGTTGCTATCTGCAAATATGGCTTTTCCCGACTTTGGATCGGTGATGTAAAACCAGTG